>Ga0157371_10005384_pt1 | contig 10807 bp, 5 predicted proteins | sample C45metaG_FD_113462 | JGI IMG/M metagenome (GOLD analysis project Ga0157371, IMG submission 113462) | Corn rhizosphere microbial communities from Kellogg Biological Station, Michigan, USA - C4-5 metaG | ecosystem: Host-associated > Plants > Roots > Rhizosphere > Soil | place: USA: Michigan... | reverse complement strand
GCAAATATGTATCACGACGTTGGTGATGGCAGGAAGGGGGAATTGATCTTTCCACCATACTACACATGGAGTGCAGCTGGAATCAAAATTGGTTTTGTAGGATACACGGACCCCCTGGTTCCCATCAGGCAATCACCGGCATACAGTAAAGGCATTATTTATACAAAACCCGAAGAAAACCTGGAGCACTATGTTTCTGTATTGCGTGAGCAGGAGCAATGCAATATGGTTATACTGTTATCACATTTGGGATTGTCCCAGCAGATTGCCTTATCTAATTCAAACGCATGCAAGGGAGTGGATTATATTTTCGGAGGGGATACCCATGAAAGGGTCCGGACTCCAATATATGGTAAGTATTCCAAAGTGGTTGAACCTGGAGCATTTGGTTCGTTTGTGGGCAAATTAGATCTCATAGTAGAAAATGGAGAGATCATTAATGAGCGTTATGACCTAATTGAAATAAATTCAAAAAGCTATGCACCGGACAATATAGTTGAATCTACTATTCAAAAAAATGAAGGCCCATTTAAAGAAAAGATGAATCAGTTGGTAGGTTATAGTAAAGTGCCCTTATACAGGTATTTTGTAGTTGAGAATACTATAGATACACTTATTATTGACGCATTGAAATGGAAAGTAGGGACAGATATCGTTTTATCTAATGGGTTTAGATTTTGTCCACCCAATAATACAAGAGATAATACCGGTAATATTCCAATAACTGAGGGTTACCTATTTGATATGTTGCCCGTAGATGCACAGGTGCGTACCGGAAAAGTATCCGGAGCTCAGATCATGACCTGGCTGGAAAAAGAATTAAATAATGTATTTGCCACTGACGCCTCCCAGCGTATTGGAGGATGGATGGTGAAGTTTAAGGGCATGAAGGTGGAATTTAAAGCGTTTGTAGAGTTTGGAAAAAGAGTTCAGTCAGTTTTAATTAATGATGTACCTCTTGATAATGCCACGCTATACTCTGTTTGTGCCTGCGAAAGGGAAGGGGACCCACCAGATATGCTATGCAGAATGACAGATGTTACAGAGGCCAGGAACACAAACTATAGCCTGCATAGAGTGCTTAAGGATTATCTAAAAGTCAATTCACCAGTTTCTCCATTGCCCGAGATGAATGCGGTTATCCTCGACGCTTCTAAAGATATGTTGAGCCAGGTAAGTGGAGTAGATTATCAATTTAGTTAGTTAAATCAACTACAAAAACTTAGTAGTAATTGGATTAATTAATTACGTTGCATTTATTTCCTGGAACTCTAAAGGCTGAAATATAAATACTATGATGAACAGACTAAGGATTGTTGTAACCGTATTTGTAATAATGGTTATTACAGCGTGCAAGGAAAATATTGCGGAAACTAATGACAACAATGCAATAGTTGAACAATCGAATTCTGAAAGTAACACTGCGGGCGCTTCAAAAGAAAGCCTGCCAGAGTTTTTATTAATGGATGTTAATGGTAACCCCGTCAATTTGCAAGACTTCAGGGGCAAAAAGATATTTGTTAATCTGTGGGCAACCTGGTGTCCACCTTGTCGTGCCGAAATACCTTCGATTGAGAAATTATATAGAGCAACTGATACCAATAAAGTTGCCTTTATAATGGTATCACTGGATGATAATTTTGAAAAGGCAATAAAATATGCTAATAAAAAGAAGTTGAAACTCCCCATTTATTATCCGCAAAAAAGCCTGCCTGGAATATTCAACGTTTCCAGTATTCCCTCCACTTTTATTTTTGATGAATCGGGCAATTTGATACAATCAATTGAAGGAGCTGCTGATTATAATACTTCACAGTTCAAGGATATGTTGAAATAATAAATTAAGAGCATATAATATGGGAATAGTTTTAAAACTAATCTTGTAGTAATCTTGTTGCTAAACTCATTACTATTGATTATGCCATGCGTTGTAGATTAAATGTAGTATATTAGAATAGAATCTTTCCCTCACAAAGCTTATTCTGTGCTTTTTGATCACCATTGATCATTTTCTTCATCACCAAATCATTTATTTATGAAATTGTCAGCAACTCTATGCATGGCTCTGTGCATGCTATTAACTGCTTCCTACAGTTATTCACAAGCCAACAAATCAATGAAAGGGGCTTACGCTCTAACAAGGCAAACGGTAAATGACACCGCTATGCCCATTCAGCAAATGAAACTTTATACAGAAAAATACATGATCTATGCCCATCCCATACCTGGAGACTCATTAGCCGATTATGGAATTGGAACTTACAAAATGCAAGATGGGAAAGTATTTGAATATGTTTTCTACACAAGCTCAGGCGGGGCACATAATGATACAGTAAAACTTGATATTACAAAGAAAGGCAATGGTTATTCTCAACTAATTAATTTTCCATCCGACACAGGCCGATCCTTTATCCTGGTAGAAGATTATGATAACGTCAGTAAAAATGCAAGAACTTCAATGGATGGCGCATGGAAACAAACTCAATCAGTATATATTCCAAAGAATGGCAAAGCTGATACAAGCCAGGTTACACAGTTTAAAGTTTTTGAATCCGGCAATTTTATATGGGCTAATACTGTCCAGGATTCTGCCACCCATAAACCCAAGTCTGCTTTTGGGTACGGTACTTTTTTAATGAATGGAAATAACCAGTTAGTCGAAACAAATACCAATTCGACTTATAAAACAGACCTCGTTCAAAAACCTGTAACCTTACAAATTGAGTGGAAGGGCAAAGACAACTTTAAACAATCCATTGCATGGCCAAATGGTGATAAATCAATTGAGTATTATGAGCGATTAAAATAGAGTATTATAATTCAAATATTTAAATCGCTTATAAATTGGATCGTAATAATTAAAAGGCCTCATTACTGAGGCCTTTTAATAAACTTTAAGGATACTATTTTATTGGGGTAAATGCCAGTCCTGATATCAGTTTCTTTCTTCAGGATTAAGAGTCAAAATAATCTAAAATCATTGAAGCTGAATTACCTCAATAAAATTGAGACTCATTAGAATTCATTGCCCAGGGCAAACACTGGTTTGCGGTACATCCATTGACCACCAGTGAAATCTGGAAATTCAACAGTTTCATTACCCAGTTCAATAGAGTTTTCACTTAATGGCGTTATGGCACTCCAGGTAGCAGCGTCATACACGTCCATAGGTGTTGGGGTCTTTCTTTTAATAGATTCAACAAAGGCATGAATGACAAAAAAGTCCATACCTCCATGTCCCGCACCTTCTGTTTCCTTGCTCCATTTTTCCCATAGCGGATGATCATATTTGTCCAGCCAGGTTTTGGCATCATCCCACTGGTGAGGTTTGGCTGATTTATCCTGTATATAAATCCCCTTATTCACATCCATCCAAAGTCCTTCTGTCCCTTGCACCCGGAATCCTAAGGAGTAAGGCCTTGGCAGGTTGGTATCATGTTGCAATAGAACTGTTTCTCCATTGGCACAATTGATCTGGGTAGTTACAATATCTCCAAGCTTAAATTTAACTTTCGCATTGGGATGGGTTTCTCCTCCTTTTTTGACAATATAATTGTGCAATCCCCGGGTTTTGGTTGAAAAAGAATTGAGGGAAAGAAAACGATTACCCCTGTTGATATCAATATAATGAGCGATAGGTCCAATACCATGAGTAGGATAGAGATCTCCATTGCGGTGCACTGAATGTTCTGTTCTCCAATGTGCTTCAGAATAGCCTTTTTCTCCAAACTCCACTCCATTGCCATAGTAATTAATGCCATCATTAAACTTCACTTCACGCAGGTCATGCTGATAACCGCCTTGCAGGTGAATGAGCTCACCAAATAAGCCCTGGCGCACCATATTAAGCACTGCCATCACATCGCGGCGGTAACATACGTTTTCCAGCATCATCACATGTGCATTATTCTTTTCTGTAGCTTTCACCACATCCCAATGATCCTGCAGTGTAATTCCTAGTATAACTTCTGTAGCGATGTATTTTAGCCCTGCATCAATAGCACCCATAATCATTGGCTTGTGCCATTCCCAGGGTGTAGCAATCACCACTCCATCAATCCCTCCTTTTATTTCCAGCATTTTTTTCCATGCATAGTTATCACCAGTAAAGATCTGTGGCATCTTTTTGCCAGTTTTATTGATCATATCTTTTGCAAGCGCCAGCGTGCGGGGTTCCACATCACAGATAGCCACCAGGTCTACATCCTGCCTTCTTAATACCAGTTCCAGGTGGTTTAATCCACGGGCGCCTACTCCAATAATGGCCAGTTTTACCTTAGCATCACCATATTCCTTTGCAAATAAATTCCCGGAAGGCAATACAACTAATCCAGCGGCTGCTATACCTGCTGTTCTTACAAATTCTTTTCTATTCATTGGTTTTGATTGTTGGTGGTTACATTAATTGAAAAAGGAAAGAAAAATAAGCCTTTTAACGCCTACAGTATTGGAAATTAAAACATTTATGGAAAGAAGAATGCGCAAACGAAAGCGCAAAATTTCAAATCGATAAGAATGTTATCTGCCAATCACTTAAGATATCTGTCTAATTTTTCTTTAAGATGTGCCTATTCAGAATCGTATTGTTAAAGACTAATATTTATTAAAATAAATGCAGCCTTTTTCCATAATAAGTTTTAAAATTCTTTTAGATATAATTTTCAATACCAATGTAAAAGACCCGCATGCACTTCTCATAAGAACAATGCCTAAACGATGATAGGCCTTATATTTTGACTAGTAGGTCCATAATCATCAAGGTAATTATTTAAAGTGCTTTGATAATAATGGCAATGAAGCAAAAGTTTATTTGAAAAATGGCTTTTATTAAATTATTCGTACTTCATATCTGCAATAGGTCTTTGTTTCTGCCAGGTGGGCAACCATAAATTATAGTTTTCTTATACACAATCTTTGACATTGGTTCAAGTAAAAGCTGTTTGCTTATGCAGGGGAACCTGCAATTCAACCTTGAAATATGTTGACATTAATTTCGTATAAAGTCAAAAGAAAAAGCATAAAAAAGAGTCGAAAGCACCACTTTTCTTATTATTCACAGGTGTATTCCAGGAACCCGTACAGGATCTTCTGGTTATCTTCTCCCTACCTGCTATATAGCTCCGGCATAGGAAAGGCATGGATACTCCGTGCCCGCACGGAGTATCCATGCCTTAGATAGGTAGGAGGTATACCGTAATTATTGCCTAGATACCACCGAACCCATTTATAAACAAGCTTTTATTCTCATAGTTCCAGGGTCAAATACTAGAAGTTGACATTCTTTAATGTATTGGCCCGGTAAAAGGAAAATTGACCAGCCTGTACCTATATATAAAGTCAGGTTGTTTAATATATCTTGTATATTCTTTTTAAAATAATTTAAAACTTTTTAATTATTTTATAAAAGTTCCTTATCTTAACTTAATTATTCTAATTGTTTTATAAACAACTACTCCTGAAGTGAGCAAACAAGATTCTTATAAAAGAAACATAATCAAGCATTTATATTTTTCTGGCCAATTATCATGTGCTGAATTAAGCCAATTAACTGACAAGAGCTTGCCTCTAACTACAAAAGTCCTTAATGAATTAATCGAGGAAGGTAGTGTACAGGAATTGGGTTATGCATTGTCTACCGGCGGCAGGCGGCCACAGACGTATTCCCTTAAATCAGATTTAATGTATGTGGTAGCTGTGGCCATGGATCAATTGATTACCCGCATGGCTATCGTAGACATGCGAAATAACCTTATTGGACAGGTAGAAAAGGTGGAACTGACATTAAATAATAATCCTAAGGCTGCAGAAGAACTTCGTAAGAATATTTTGAAGTTTATAGAAAAGTCAACTATACCTAAAAGTAAGATAGCTGGTATTGGCATTGGAATGCCAGGGTTTATAGATGTTCTTAAGGGCATCAACCACTCTTTTTTAAAGATAAGTGAAGGCAGCATTGTCAGTTATATAGAATCAGAGGTTGGTTTGCCGGTTTTAATAGATAATGATTCAAGTTTGATAGCCCTGGCGGAACTGAGATTAGGAGAAGCAAAGAACAGGCAAAATGTAATGGTTATCAATATTAACTGGGGAGTAGGCCTGGGAATGATATTGAATGGTGAATTGTTCCGGGGTTATAATGGATTTGCCGGGGAGTTTAGCCACATTCCATTATTTACCAATAACAAAATGTGCAGTTGCGGAAAAAGCGGATGTCTTGAAACAGAAACTTCTTTGCTTGTTGTAGCAGAAAAAGCTGTGGAAGGTCTTAAAAAAGGAAAGGTTTCAAGATTAAAGAATCTTGTATTAGAGAATATTGAAGAAACAGCAGCGGCAATTATGGACGCGGCTGACAAGGGCGATAAGTTTGCTGTAGAATTGTTTTCTGAAGCTGGTTATAATATTGGCAGAGGCGTAGCCATATTGATCCATTTGCTCAACCCTGAGTTAATTATATTAAGTGGTCGGGGTGCAGGTGTGGGCAAACTATGGTTGGCACCTATTCAGCAGGCTATCAACGAACACTGTATTCCGAAGATTGCTGAGAACACTGAAATAAAAATTTCATCATTAGGCTTTCAGGCAGAACTAATAGGAGCGGCGGCACTGGTCATGGAAAATTTTGACATGCTTGATAGTGCTTTGGAAAAAAAGTCTTTTGATGACGTAGTGGCATAATCTATAATAAGAAGTTTAATACCGTTAATTTAAAATCAAACTGCAATGAAAAAAATGACCCCAAAGCTCCTGCTTTGCCTGTTACTGAATCTATGTTTTGTTGTGGCTATGGCACAGCAAAAGCATGTTTCGGGAACTGTAAAGGATGCAAATGGTAATCCTATAGCGGGAGTTACCTATCATATCAAAGGCACCAACATCAGTGGCGCCACTGATGAAAATGGAAATTTTAGTGTCGACGTAAAAGATGCTAATGCCGTAATTGAATTCACTTCAGTAAATTTTACAAGCAAGGAAGTTGCAGTGGGTACTGGCGCTAACTTGAATGTTGTTTTAACGGAGGGCAGTAACAGCCTAAACGAAGTGGTGGTAACAGCATTAGGTATCAGGAAACAAAAAAAATCCCTGGGATATGCTGTACAGGAGGTGAAAGGACAAACCCTGGTTGAGGCCAGGGAGGTTAACCTGGTAAATGACCTTTCTGGAAAAGTTGCAGGTTTACAAGTGGTTCGCTCAGGTAATGGGCCTGGTGGATCTTCGCAAATAGTTTTACGTGGTAACAATTCACTTACCGGAACCTCTCAACCACTTATTGTTGTAGATGGGGTACCTATGGATAACTACACTGGACGTGTAGGTATAGGCTCTACTAATGATTTCTGGAATCCTTCTCTTGATATGGGTAATGGATTAAGTGATATTAATCCAGATGACATTGCATCTGTTAGTGTCTTAAAAGGTCCTGCGGCAGCTGCACTATATGGTTCACTTGGTGGAAATGGCGTTATATTAATTACTACCAAAACCGGTAAAAAGCAAACAGGCCTCGGTGTTACAGTTTCATCTTCTGTTGGATTTGAAAGCATATTTACAAGGCCTGAAATGCAGGATCTATATGCACAAGGAAGCAATGGTGTATATGACTCTGTTTCTACGTCAAGCTGGGGACCAAAAATAGCTGGCCAAACAGTTACCGACTGGGCTGGAAAACAGGTAACACTCCAGCCTTATGATAATGCTAAAAGCTTTTTTGGTAACGGTATAGTTTCGAATCAGAATATCTCAATACAGCAACAGGTTAATAATACCTCTGTATTTGCTTCTTATAATCGCTTTGACAATAAAAGCATGATTCCCGGGGCTAAACTTACACGTAATAATATTACGGCAAGGGCGGTTACTAAGTTTGGCAATAATGACAACTGGACATTGGATACCAAGGTTCAATACATTAATGCAATTGCTAAAAACAGGTCGCTTGAAGGGCAAAACGGAAGCATCTTTGCCACTATATATGGCTTGCCAAGAACACTCAACATTCTGAATTTCGAAAATCCCCTGGATAGCAGTGGGAATATGTTCTGGTGGCAAAAAGGCTCCGGCATGAACCCTTATTGGGCTGCTAAATACAACCTGAATGCAGACACCCGTGACCGTTATATATTATATGCATCTCTTAAACACCAGTTTACTAACTGGCTTTCAGGAGAACTGAATGGTGGGGCTGATATGTACACTACCAGTACTGAATCTAAAAGATATGGTGGAAGCCCCGGTAGTCAAAGTGGATCATACGGACTAGGTAAACAAACCTATCATCAAACTAACTATAGCGGTATGCTTACTGCCAAAAAGGATAATCTCTTTGGAAGATTAGGTGGTTCGTTAATGGTTGGTGGCAATCTTATGGCATGGCAAAACAGTGCTTTAGATATCAATGCAGGAAATCTACGGGTACCAAACTTATTCTCTGTAAACAATTCTGTAGGTAACCCAGCTGTGAGCCAGGCTTTCAGCCAGAAGAAAATTAATTCATTGTATGGAGCACTGGAAATGAATTATGATAATTATCTATTTTTAAACACTACTTTCCGTAACGACTGGACTTCTGCACTGGCTCCAAAAAATAAATCTTATTTCTATCCTTCAGTAAGTCTTTCTTATGTATTCACTGATATGATCAATAGTCATGGCGGTGACCTACCTTCCTGGTTAAGCTATACTAAGTTGCGGGCGTCTTATGCTGAGGCAGGAAGTGATCTTGGACCTTATGAACTGTATAATACTTACAGCATTGGTACGGATCCTAATGGAAATACAACTGCCTCAAGAAATGGTACTTTGTATGATTCTACTGTGAAGAGTCAATTAATCAAGTCTTATGAAGCGGGGCTTGAAATGCGCTTTCTTAAAAGCCGGGTAGGTATAGATGTTTCTGTTTATAAATCAAATGCCATCCGTCAATTGATCGACCTTCCAATGGATCCATTAAGTGGCTATAGCAGGATGAAAGTGAATTCAGGAAATGTTCAAAACAAGGGAATAGAGGTAACTGCCGATGCACGCATTCTGGAAAGCAGAAATTCTCTAAACTGGACCCTGGGAGTAAATTTCTCTCACAATAAGAATACAGTGCCTTCCATATATCCTAATGTAGACAAGTATGAATTAGGAGGTTTTGATAACATCAAGATCCTGGCAGTCGCCGGCCAGCCATATGGTGAAATTTATGGAACCCAGTTATTAAGGGTTACAGATCCGAAAGATGCAAACAATGGCCAATTGATTTTATCTTCCGGTGGCCTGCCTAAAGCAACTACTGATATAACCAGGCTTGGAAATCAACAGGCAGATGCATTATTAGGCCTTTCCAATTCATTCTCATATAAGGGGATAGGCCTTTCAGTACTGGTAGATGCCCGCATAGGAGGAAAAATATTCTCTCAAACCTTAGATAATATGCAACGTGCTGGTACTGCAGGTGTAACTGTAACTGGCGGATCCAGGGATTCAATGATTGTTCAGGGTGTGATACCAGACCCAGGCGGTAATGGATATATTGCTAATACAAACAAGATATCTACCCAGCAATATTGGGCAGCTGTAGCCGGTGCAGGAAACACAGGTATAACTGAAGCTAATTTATATGATGCGTCTAATGTAAGAATAAGGAATATCCAGTTGAGTTATAATCTACCACGCACCATTTTACAGAAAACTTTTGTTCAAAAAGCAATGTTTTCGGTGTCTTGTAATAATGTATGGCTTATCAGCAGCCATATGCATGGATTAGATCCTGAATCGGTATTTGCAACGGGTACTACAGCTGTGGGTTTTGAAAACGGAAGTGCACCAACTACCCGTACTTTTTACATCAACCTTTCATTAGGGTTCTGATCATTAACTCATTAATTCAACAGTCATGAAACATATAGTTAGAAAATCAATTTTATTAATAATGCCTGCGCTGATATTTTCTGCATGTAAGAAAATAACAGAAATCAATACAAATCCTGTGGCAGCCAATAAGGACCAGGTGCAGGTAGAATACTTTATAGATAATTCCATCATCCATGCACAAATGAACCCAGATGCTTCGGAGCGCACATTTGTACTTTATTGGGTTCCTGCAGGTCACCAGATCAGCGATGCGGATGGTGCCACATTCTCGTGGGCAGATTATAATGACGGATGGATCTCTGCATATTATAACAACCAATCTGGCGCTTTAAATTATATAAATAGTGCCATTGATGTTGCGAAACAACAAATAGCTGCCGGGAGCAATAAAAATTATACAAACAATTTAATGCAGGTTGCAAGAATATGGAGGGCTTATTTACTGAGTGAGATGAGTGACAATTTTGGTCCTATGCCTATTGAGGCTTTTCAAGGTGTCAATCCTGATTTTAAGGACGTAAAGAATGTTTATTATTTTATTTTGGATGAATTAAAAGATGCCACTTCTAAGTTAGACTTGTCTATATCTTCTTTGCCTTCAGATGTATCAAACGAGGATCCTGCTTATGGATTTAATTTTTCCAAATGGCAAGCCTATGGCAATTCATTGCGGTTACGTCTGGCCATGCGCTTATCGGAAGTGGATGCTGCTAAAGCAAAGGCTGAATTTGAAGATGCAGCCAAGGGAAATTTACTTACAAATGCAAACCAGATATTCCAGGTACAAGAAAAATCAGGGTGGGATGATCTGTCAGGCATGTATTCCCGCTGCTGGTATCAATTGCCAGAAGCGGTTACTTTCAATAACCTGGTAGTTAATTTAGGAAGTGTGACATCGCAGCAACAGATCCCTTCGGTGATTAAAGATGTACCAAGCCAGGCTACTGCTATT
>Ga0157371_10005383_pt1 | contig 10810 bp, 12 predicted proteins | sample C45metaG_FD_113462 | JGI IMG/M metagenome (GOLD analysis project Ga0157371, IMG submission 113462) | Corn rhizosphere microbial communities from Kellogg Biological Station, Michigan, USA - C4-5 metaG | ecosystem: Host-associated > Plants > Roots > Rhizosphere > Soil | place: USA: Michigan... | reverse complement strand
CGTTGTCGGTGCGACGCGGCATGAGATAGCCAAAAGCCCCGTCGTGTTCAAGGGGAAGCTGAACACGACCCGGCGATTCACGTGAAACAGGGCGAATGGTCCGGACGCCCTCGACGGCTCCTGCCGCCACCCAGTCGGTCAGAACGGCCGGACGATCACCGTGATGACGATGATGATGACCAGGACGAACGGCAGCTCGTTGACGACGCGCCAGAAACCCTGCGGCTTCTCGTTCCGGTCGGCCGCGAAGGCGCGAATCTGGCGGCCGTAGTAGCCGTGAATGGCCGTGAGCAGGATGACCGCGGCAGCCTTCACCCACGGCCAGCCCTGATGCCAGTCGACGATGCCGGGGGTGAACACCATGATGAGGCCGAACACAAAGGTCAGGATCATCGCGGGCCGGATGATGCCGCGATACAACCGCCGCTCCATGATCTTGAACGTCTCGGACTGGATCGAGCCCTTTTCGGCCGCCGTGTGATAGACGAACAGCCGGGGCAGATACATCATGCCGGCGATCCAGGCGATCACCGAGATCACGTGCAGCGCCTTGACCCACGTCTCGGCGAATCCGATCCAATCCATCCTCAGCCCCCTTTGACGATCCGGATCAGCCGCTCGACGTTCTCGACCGGCGTCTGAGGCACTATCCCATGCCCCAGGTTGAAGATATGCGGCCGATTGGCAAAGCCCTCGATGATGGCCCGCGTCCGCTCCTCGAGCTGCGCGCCGCCCGCTACCAGCCGCAGCGGATCGAGGTTGCCCTGGACCGGCAGCGACCGGGGCAGGCCGGCATCGGCAAACCCGACCGGCATCGAATAGTCGAGGCCAAGGGCATTGACCCCGGTCTTTTCCGCATACTGGCCGATCATTCCGGCCGCACCGCGCGGAAAGCCGATGAACGCCGCATCCGGGATTTCGGCGCGGACGCCGGCGACGATCCGGCGGTTGGGCTCGATGACCTGGGTCCGGAACGACTCCTCGTCGAGGTTCAGCGCCCAGCTTTCGAACAACTGGACCACGTCGGCGCCGGCTTTGAATTGCGCCACGAGATACCGGATCGAGGCTTCAACCAAAATGTCGATCAACCGGGCGAAAGCTTCCGACTGCGTCAGCGCGAACAACCGCGCCTCCGCCTGATCGGTCGAGCCGTGCCCGGCGATCATGTAGGTCGCAACTGTCCACGGCGAGCCGCAAAAGCCGATCAGCGTCTTGTCCGGCGCCAAGGCCGACCTGACGCGGCTCATCGCCTCCAGCACCGGCTGCAGATGATGAATCGCATTGTCCGGCGTCAGCTTCCCAAGCCCCTCCGGGCTGATCGGCTCGAGCCGAGGACCTTCCCCACTCTCGAACCCAACGGTTTGGCCAAGGGCATCCGGAATGACGAGAATGTCCGAGAACAGGATCGCCGCATCGAGGTCGAACCGCCGGAGCGGCTGCAGCGTGACCTCGGCTGCAAGTTCCGGGGTGTAGCAAAGCTCGAGGAAGCTTCCGACCCTGGCCCGGGTCTCCCGGTATTCCGGCAGATAACGGCCGGCCTGCCGCATGATCCAGACCGGCGGGCGCGGCTGCCGCCGTCCACGGACTGCCTCGAGCAGCGGTTTGACCGCAGCGCTCACAGTCGGGATCCCGTTAAAGAGATAGATTCTTTTATCATCAGTATCATAGCCGTGTTTTGCAGGAATTCCTCGAGCGGGGCTAGCCGGGCACGGCGCCGGCCGCGATCCATGGAGTCGCATCCGCAAGCTGGGGACAGTCGGCAGTCGAAACTGAAGAACAGCCCGGGAGTCGCCTGCGTTAACGGATCGTTAACCATCTTGGGTCGGCTGGCCTGCCTGGGGATAAGGAGTCGATATCCCAGGCCCTCTGGAATCCTGTTATCCCCGATTCCGCCGTTAAGATTTTGTTAACCTCTGCCGAAGCGTGGCTGTGGACGGGCTTTCGGGGAGCGGGAGCAACCGCGATTTTGTCCGCCTGCCGCGGAGTTTCCACCGTCGGCGGCCGCCCTTCTATAATGACTCTGTGGATTGCTCTCGTCGTCCAAAAGGAGAGCCGCGACTCGCCCCGCCCACCGGGCAGGGATTGCGGGGCGGACTCGAAGCTGTCACGGGAGTCGAGTCCATTTTGCCTCGTCGTGCTCCCGGAAGGATTCACGTGAAACGCGCTTTCGTCATCGGCCACCCGATCGCCCATTCGCGCTCGCCGCTGATCCACGGCTACTGGCTCAAGCGCTACGGCATCGAGGGCAGCTACGAGGCGATCGACGTGCCGCCCGCCGGGGTGCCGGACTTCTTTGCCCGGCTGAAGGCCGGCGCGTTTGTCGGCGGGAACGTCACGATCCCGCACAAGGAAATAGCATATGCCCTTTGCGACGAGCGCGACCCGCTGGCCGAGGAGATCGGCGCGGTCAATACCCTGGTGCTGAAGGGCGAAGAGGTGACCGGCTACAACACCGATTATCTGGGATTCCTCGGCAATCTCGACCAGAACGCGCCCGGCTGGGACCAGAACCTCGAGGACGTGGTCGTCCTCGGGGCAGGGGGCGCGTCGCGCGCCGTCCTCGTGGCACTCAAGTCGCGCAAGGTCGGACGCATCCACCTGCTCAACCGGACCATCGACAAGGCCGAGGCGCTGGCCATCGAGTTCGAGGGCAAGATCGAATGCGGCGGGCTGCACGAGTTTCCGATGCGCGCGCCGAACGCCAGACTCGTCGTCAACACCAGCTCAGTCGGCATGAAGGGGACGGCGTTCGAGGGCCTCGATTTGGCCCGACTGCCCGCCGACGCGGTGGTGACCGATCTTGTCTACGTGCCGCTCGTGACTCCGCTGCTCGAGGAGGCCAAGAGCCTTGGCCTCAAAGTCGTCGACGGCCTGGGCATGCTGCTGCATCAGGCAGTGCCCGGTTTCGAGGCCTGGTTCGGCACGAGGCCCGAGGTGACGACCGAGTTGCGCGCGCGGATCGAGGCGACGCTCTGATGCTGCGGCTGGGGCTCACCGGCTCGATCGCCTCCGGCAAGTCGACCGTGGGCAGGATGCTGGTCGAGCATGGCGTCCCGGTCATCGCCGCCGACGATGCCGTGCACGAGCTTTATCGCGGCGCGGCTGTCGGCCCGATCGAGGCGCTGTTTCCAGGAACCACGCACGACGGTGAGGTGGACCGGACGGCGCTCAGCCGGACGCTGCTCGAGGCGCCCGGCCGGCTGAAGGCGCTGGAAGCCATCGTCCACCCGATGGTCCGCGCCCGCATCCGCGCGTTTCTCGACGCGGCCGAACGGGACGGAGCGAGCCTCGCCGTCGCCGACATTCCGCTCCTGTTCGAGACCGGCGCCGACTACGGGCTCGACAAGGTGCTGGTGGTGATCGCGCCCGAAGCCGCGATCCGTGAGCGGGCATTGGCGCGCCCCGGCATGAGCGTGGAAAAACTCGAGGCCATCCTTGCCCGGCAGTTGCCGCAGGCTGAAAAACAGCAACGGGCCGACTATGTCATCGACACCGGCACCAGCCTCGACGAGACCCGCCGGCAGGTGGCCGACCTCGTCGGCCGCCTGCGCCAGGAATCCTGAATGAACCGCGAAATCGTGCTCGATACCGAAACCACCGGCCTCAACCCCCTGACCGGGGACCGGGTCGTCGAGATCGGTGGCGTCGAGCTCGTCAACCACATCCCGACCGGCCGGCATTTCCACGAATACATCAATCCCGACCGCCGGATGACCGAGGACGCCTTCCAGGTGCACGGGCTGAGCGACGAGTTCCTCGCCGACAAGCCGCGCTTCGCGGAGGTGGCGGACGAACTCCTGGAGTTTCTGGGCGACGGCACCGTCATCGCCCACAACGCGCCGTTCGACGTGCAATTCCTGAATTTCGAGCTCGAAAAGGCCAAACGCCCGACGCTGCGCAACCAGGTCATCGACACGGTCGTCCTCGCCCGCGACAAGCACCCCGGGGCCCGAGTGAGCCTCGACGCGCTCTGCAAGCATTACGGCATCGACAATTCCCGGCGGACCCTGCACGGCGCGCTGCTCGACAGCGAGATCCTGGCCGACGTCTATCTCGAGCTGATCGGCGGTCGCCAGGTCGCGTTCGCGCTGGTCGAGGAGACGCGGGTGACCGTCACCGGTGGGGCGCTCGTCGCCCACGCCGCGCCGCAACGGCCGGCACCGCTTCCGCCGCGGCTCGACACCGAAGCAATGGCGGCGCACCTTGCCTTCATCAAGACGATGGGTGAGGCGGCGCTCTGGGGCTACTATCAGGACGAGGCGGCCTGACCGATTTCCTTAGACCTGGTCGAGTGGTTCCCGTTCCGGGGTCCGCGCCAGGAGGGCGCTCGCCGACCGCCTGACCTTGTCCAGCGCGCTCAGCAAATGCTGGAGCTCGAGCGGCGTGAGGGTCGCGGTAACGCTGGTCTCGATCCATTCACGCTCGGCTTCGACCGGCTGCTGCAGGGCGCGGCCGCGCTCGGTCAGCCAGAGGCGCACCAGCCGGTTGTCCTTGTCTTCGCGTCGCCGAGTCAGCAGCCCGGCTGACGCCATCCGGGTCGCCATCTTGACCACTGTCGGGGCGGTGACCTGCAATGCCGAGGCAAGCTCGCCCGGCGTCCGGCCGTCGCGCTCCCAAAGCAGAGCGAGCAGGTGGTCCTGACCCAGATGCAGACCATGGCGCTGCAGGGCGGTATCAGCCAGGGCCCTGAGGATTTTGTTGGTCTGGCCGTGCAGGTCGAGCAGCTCGGGCATCGGGTTCCTTCCCCCTGGCAACGCGCCAAAACGATTGACGGCTAATCATTAGCCGGCTACATGTATTGTTAGACGGCAAACGAATCTGGACCAAGGCAATGATACTGATCACTGGCGCTACCGGAAACATCGGTGCGGCTCTCGTTCACCAACTCGATGCGCATGACGTCGCTCTGCGTGTCCTCGTCCGCGGTCCTGTCCGGGCGGGCGGACTTCCAGAACGGATCGAGCGGGCGGTCGGCGATCTTACCGTGCCGGCGACGCTTGGGTCCGCCTTTGCCGGCGTCCAAAAGCTGTTCCTTCTGACCCAAGGTATCGGAACCGACCAAGCGGCCAACGCTATCGCGGCCGCCCATGCCGCAGGCGTCAGGCATATCGTCTTCATCTCGTCCTACTCCGTCCTGACCGAGCCACTACCGGCGATGGCGCGATGGCATCACGCGCGCGAAGCGTTGCTGGCGGCCAGTGGCATTCCATCGACGGTGCTGCGCCCCACCGGGTTCATGACAAATACGTTCGAGTGGCTACCGACCCTGGCCGAGGGCGGGTTTGTCATCGACGCGGTCGGCCCCGGCCGGCTGGCGCCGATCGATCCGGCCGACATCGCGGCGGTAGCCGCCCACGTCCTCACCACCCCGGAACACGACGGCAAGGCCTATGCGCCAACCGGCGGAGAGTCGTTCACCATTGCCGAACAGGTCAATATCCTCGCCTCGGTCATCGGCCGGCCGATGACCATCCGTACGGCGGCCAGTCCCGAAGAAACCGTTCGCTCGCGCTTTCCGAACGGCGCCTCGCCGGAACTCGCCGCGGCGATCATCGAGGGTTTCCACCTCATGCGCGAGGATACTGTGGGTTTCCGCACCAGCGACGTCCGAAATCTGCTGGGGCGTGAGCCGGCAACCTTCGCGGACTGGTGCACCCGCAACGCGACGGTGTTTCAGCACGCCATCGACCAAGTGCGGTCGTAGACCAGGTGTTCCACAAGAACGAAAAGGCCGCCCCGATGGGCGGCCTTCTGATGGGGGTCGTAGAAATCTAGTTGGTGACCGTCGGAGTCGGCGCCGCGCCGCCATTGGGCGGGGTCGCCTGCGCGTCCTGCAGCGACTTGAGGTTCTGCAGGTAGATCGCCTGGAAGTCGACCGGCTCCATCATCAGCGGCGGGAAACCGCCCTGCTGGGTGATGGTCGCCAGCACCTGGCGCGCGAACGGGAAGATCAGCCGCGGACACTCGACGAGGAGGAGCGGTGCGAGCTGGGCCTCCGGAATGTTGCGCATCCGGAACACGCCGCCATAGACGAGCTCGACATTGAACAGGACGTTCTTTTCCCGCTCCGCCTTGGCGTTGAGGGTGATTTCGACGGCGTACAGATCGTCGGCCTGCTTCTTGACCCCCACATTGATGCCGACCGAAAAGTTCGGGTTCGGGCCCGCCAGCATGATCGAGGCCGGGGCGCCCGGGTTCTCGAAGCTCATGTCGCGGATGTACTGCCCGATCAGATTGAAGCTCGGGGGATTGCTGCTTGCCGCGGATTCGTCGGCCATACTCGGATACCTCGTCCAAAAAGGAGCGCGCGCGGACTAGCAGTTTTGCCGAATCGTCACAAGCAGGGGGCTTGCCGCGCGGCCTCAAGGGCCGCCGGCTGCGCTCAAGCAGCAACAGAACGCCGCGGCGGCTGCGCGCGTCAGCCGCGGCCGGTCTACCATTCGTGAACTGGTTTCAGGCTACGGCATTGCCTATATACAGCTCGTTGCGCGATCGGGACGTCCCCGCTCGCCAAAGCTCAGGCAGGACCATGGACGAATTCTTCGATATCCCGACCGTGCTGGTGATCGTCGTCGCCATTGTGGTGCTGTTCCGCCTGCGCTCGGTGCTGGGGACGCGCACTGGCAACGAACGCACGCCGCTGCAGCGCGCCCAGCAGAACGAGTCCCAGGCGCCCAAGCCGGCCAATGACGAAAAGCCGGCAGCCGTCCGCGCCACGGCGCTACCGCTTCCGCCAGCCGACGCGGAGCGTCGGGCCCTCAAGCTGACGGCGGAGATCGAGCAGCTGAGCCACGGTGACGAGCATGTCAAATCCGGCCTGCAGGCGATCGTCGACGCCGACCCGACCTTTGCGCCCAAGGCGTTCCTCGAGGGCGCCAAATCCGCCTATGAAATGATCGTCACCGCGTTTGCCACCGGCGACCGCAAGACACTCAAGAACCTCCTCGAAAAAGACGTCTATGACGGTTTCGAGCAGGCCATCGCCGCGCGGGAGGCCAAGGGCCACAAGATCGATTTCACCTTCGTCGGCCTGCCCAAGAGCGAGATCGCGGCGGCCGAGCTCGACAAGCGCGATTCGCGCGTCGCCGTGCAGTTCAACGCCGAAGTCGTCCAGGCGACCCGCGACAAGGACGGCGCCCTCGTTGAAGGCAACGCCGACCAGGTGCAGACCATCGCCGACGAATGGACCTTCGCGCGCAACATCAAGTCGCGCGACCCGAACTGGAAGCTGGTTGCGACCAACCAGTTGAGCTGAGGGGCGGGGACGATGCCCGCGCGGGGCGGACCGAAAGGACCAAAACCGCCAGTGCCCGATTTCCATCTCTGGACCGAAGTGACCGAGACGCTGCTGCCGCTGAAGCCGCGGCGGCGGATGCGGCTCAAGGGGCCCCTGCCGCTGCCCCCGGCGGTCTCGCCGTCGCCCAAAGCACCGAAGATCTTTGCTATGCCGGCATATCAATCTCCGGAAACGCCCGGCCGGCAGGAGCTTGGGGTGATCGAGCCACGGTTGAGGCAGAAGCTCGGTCGCGGCAGGATCACCATCGACGGCCGGCTCGATTTGCACGGCATGCGGCAGGACGAGGCCTATGGCGCCCTGACGCGGTTTCTTGCCGCGAGGGTTGCCCGCGGCGATCGCACGGTGCTGGTGATCACCGGCAAGGGTCTCAAGAAAGTGAACGGCGATCCCACCTCGATCGTCGAACGCGGGGTGCTGCGCACCATGCTGCCGCTCTGGCTGGGCTCGCCGGAACTGTTGCCGCTGGTCGCCGGTTGGGACCAGGCCGCACAGGCCCATGGCGGCGAGGGCGCGTGGTACGTCCGGCTCAGGCGGGAGCGCCGGCCATGACGCCGCTCGGCCAGAAGATGCGCGAGCTGAGGGCAAGCCGCGGCGTCACCCTCAAGCAAATGGCCTCGGCCCTCAACGTCTCGAGCGCCTATCTGAGCGCGCTCGAGCACGGCAAGCGTGGCAAGCCGACCTGGATCCTGCTGCAGCGCATCATCCACTATTTCAACGTCATCTGGGACGAGGCGGAGGAATTGCAGCGCCTCGCCGAAATGAGCGACCCGAAGGTCACGATCGACACCGGCGGCTTGAGCCCCGAAGCGACCGAGCTCGCCAACCGCCTGGCGCGGGACATCTCACGGCTGTCGGACGACGACCTGGCGGCGCTGCGGGCGGAGCTGATCAAGCGGGTAAAGTAGCCGCACGGTGCCAGCCTCGGTCAAACTCGCCGGAAAGCGCAATCCGGCCCTAACACCGGCTTAACCGTCCCACCGGATACTCCCGCGGATGGGCGCCCCAGCGAGACACCCCTATCTCGACCAGTTGCGCGGCGGCGCCATCCTCGCGGTCATCCTGCTGCATGTCGGCGGGATTTGTCCGGGCCTGCCGGGACCGGTGGTTGAGCTCCTCTATTCGGGCCAGTTCGGCGTCCAGCTGTTCTTCGTGGTGAGCGCCGTCACCCTGATGATGTCGTGGCACGCGCGCCAGGATGCGGCCACAAGCTTCTACCTGCGTCGGCTGTTCCGCATCCTGCCGATGTGGCTGCTCGCCGTCGCGGCGTGGACGATCCTGCGCGGCATGGGACCGAGCGTCTGGGCACCGTCCGGACTTTCCCCGTTCGATATCGCCGCCGCCGCCCTGCTGCTCCATGGCTGGGTGCCCAACGCCATCAACGCGGTCGTGCCGGGAGGCTGGTCGATCGCAGCGGAAGCGACGTTCTACCTCGTCTTCCCGTTGTTCGCCGCCACGGTGACCAACGTTCCGCGTGCCATCGCGCTCGTTATTGCAACGATCCTGCTGGAGCTGGTGTTGGAGCCGGCCGTCGCGCCCCTGCTCGCGGGACTTCCGGTCTCCGTCCGGGCCAACTTCTTCTACTACTGGTTTCCCAACCAGGCGGTGGCCTTCGCCTTCGGCATCCTGGCCTATTTCGTTATCGGCACGGTGACCGGGCGACGCCGCGTCGGTGCAGCGCTCGCCACGGTAGCGGGGGCTCTGCTGATCGCGCTGCCGCTCACGACGTCCTGGGGCGGTGCAGCGGTTTATGGAGCTGTGTTCTTCCTCCTGGTGGTCGGCGTCGCCGGCCTTCGGGGCTCGGCCCGGCTTCATCCATCGCTGCTCGGCTGGATGGGCGAGCGTTCCTACAGCGCCTACTTCTGGCAATTCCCCGCGATCTTGGGGGCCGGCCTGATCACGCTGCCCGATCCCATTGCGAATTTCTCGATTCGCACGCTGCTGGTCCTGCTGTTGACCTTTGCGGCGTCGCATCTGAGTTTCACGTTCATCGAACGTCCCGGCATCGCGATCGGCCGGCGTCTCGGCCGGCGTTCTCACAACACCTCACCGGCTCCGGATCGGGCGGGCGCGACGGCCACCCCGGCTAGACTGACGCCCTGATGACGGCGAGGAAGGCCTTGCCGTAGCGGCTGAGCTTGGCGGTGCCGATGCCGGGCAGGTCGACCATCTCATCGAGATCGTGCGGCTTGGCCATCGCCATGGCGCGCAACGTCGAGTCGTGGAAGATCACATAGGGCGGCACGCCCTGTTTTTTGGCGAGGCGACTGCGTTCGGCGCGCAGCGCATCGAACAGCGGCGCGGCATGCTCCGGCAGCTCCGCCGGCCGGCTCAGCGCCCGGCGCACGTCTGCCGCCCGTTTGGGCTGGTCCTTGCGCAGCGTGATCGTCTGTTCGTGCCGGAACACCGGGCGGGCCGCCTCTGTCAGGTGCAGCGCGCCGAAGCCGGCTGTGTCGACATGGATGAGGCCCATGGCCGTGAGCTGCCGGATGACCGACTGCCATCCCTTGGCGTCGAGCTCGTCGCCCTTGCCGAAGACGGCTTGGGTCTGGTGGCCGTTCGTCAGCACCTTTTCGGTCTCGCGGCCAATCAGCACGTCGGCAATGTGACCGGCCCCGAACCGCTGGCCGGTGCGATAGATCGCGGCCAGCACCTTGATCGCGGCCTCGGTGCCGTCCCACGTGGCCGCCGGCGTGAGGCAGTTGTCGCAGCCGCCGCAGTTCCCTGGATGCGCTTCGCCGAAATGGCGGAGCACCGTCTGGCGGCGGCAGGCCGTGGTTTCGCACAGCGCGAGCAGCGCCTCCAGCTTGCCGCGCTCCAGCCGCTTGACCTCGTCGGGCGCCTCGCCCTCCTCGATCATCCGCCGCCGTTGCACGACGTCGGTAAGGCCGTAAGTCATGAACGCTTCCGATGGTTGTCCGTCGCGTCCGGCGCGGCCCGTCTCCTGGTAATAGGCCTCGATCGACGACGGCAGGTCCAGATGCGCGACATAGCGCACATCGGGTTTGTCGATACCCATGCCGAACGCCACGGTGGCGACGAGGCAGACCGACTCCTCCTTGAGGAAGGCATCCTGATTGCGCGCCCGAACGTGCGAGGGCAGGCCGGCGTGGTAGGGCAGCGCGGGCACGCCATGTTCCGTCAGCCATTCTGCGGTCTTTTCGACCTTCTTGCGCGAGAGGCAATAGACGATCCCGCTCTCGCCGCGGTGCCGCTCTAGAAAACCGAGCAGCTGTTTGGGTCCATTGCTGCGCTGGACGATCGAGTAGCTGATGTTGGGCCGGTCGAAGCTCGTCGAAAATAGCTTCGCGCCGTGCAGCCCGAGCCGCTCGATGATGTCAGCGCGCGTCAGCGGATCGGCCGTCGCGGTGAGCGCGATGCGCGGCACGCCGGGAAACAGCTCGGTGATGCGGCTGAGCTCGCGATATTCCGGCCGGAAGTCGTGGCCCCACTGGCTCACGCAATGCGCTTCGTCGATGGCGAACAAAGCGATTGTAACGTCGCTCAACAGGTGCG
>Ga0157371_10005382_pt1 | contig 10813 bp, 13 predicted proteins | sample C45metaG_FD_113462 | JGI IMG/M metagenome (GOLD analysis project Ga0157371, IMG submission 113462) | Corn rhizosphere microbial communities from Kellogg Biological Station, Michigan, USA - C4-5 metaG | ecosystem: Host-associated > Plants > Roots > Rhizosphere > Soil | place: USA: Michigan... | reverse complement strand
GGCCGGCCGATCACATCTTCCTCGAGGCGCTTCATCTGCATGCTCACCGCCGATTGGGTGCGGTTGACCGCTTCTGCGGCCCGGGTAAAGCCACCGTAATCGGCTATCGCGACAAAGGTGCGCAGCAGTTCGCTGTCGATGTTGGGATACTGCGCCATTCATCAATCTCCGAGATGCATAGCATAAGAAACATTCGTTGGATTGATCTTATCCCCGGTCCGACACTGAATCCATCCCTTCAGGAGGAAGAAAAGATGGATCATCAGGTATGTGTCGAACTGGCCGTTCAGCCTCAGTCCCGGCGGTTCATCGGCTGGTTAAAAAAACCGGTAGCGCAGGTGCGCCGTTGGCAGCAACTGGCGCATGAGCGTCAACTGCTGGCATCGCTCAACGACGCCGCGTTGAAAGACCTGGGGCTGAATCGCAGTGAGGTATTCAGCGAGATACAGCGGCCGTTCTGGGATGACCCACTGAGCAAGTAGGCGACCCACGGTTGGTCGATTCAGCGCCATGGGTTACCGTATTTTTCCCTCATCGTTGGTGCCGCCATGTCGACCATGATCAGCTTGTCCGCCGCCCAGGCACGACGTGCGGTGCTTGCCGCTCAAGGGTTCGCGCAGCGCCCGCGATCAGGGGCGCCTGGCAGCCGTGCGGTCAATGGGGTGATCGAGCGGCTCGGCCTGTTGCAGATCGACTCGGTGAACGCGGTGGTGCGTTCCCATTACCTGCCGCTGTATTCACGCCTCGGCCACTACGATCCGCAGTTGTTGCAGCAGGCCGCCTGGAGCCTGGGGCGGCAGCGCACGCTGTTCGAATACTGGGGCCACGAGGCCTCTCTGCTGCCGTTCGACTACTACCCGCTGCTGCGCTGGCGCATGCAGCGAGCCAAGCAGGGGCGTGGCATCTACAAGGGGCTGGCAGCATTCGGGTGCGAGCAGCAGCCGCTGATTCGCGAGGTGCTGCAGGCCGTAACTGAGCGCGGTGCACTGAGCGCCGGCAGCCTGGCCGAGGAACGCCCGCGCAGCAGCCCCTGGTGGGGGTGGACTGCGCAAAAGCAGGCGCTGGAATGGTTGTTCGCGGCTGGCGAAGTGACGGTCGCCGGGCGCCGCGGCTTTGAACGCTTGTACGATCTGCCGGAACGGGTGATACCGGCCTCCCTGCTGGCGCAGCAGCCTGACGAGGCTGATGCGCAGCGCTCGCTGGTGCTGCAGGCGGCCAGGGCGCTGGGAGTGGCGACCGAACGAGACCTGCGCGATTACTTTCGTCTGCAGCCGGGCGACTGCCGCGCACGGTTGCAGGAGCTGCTCGAGGAGGGCGCGTTGAGCCCTGCCCACGTGCAGGGCTGGGCGCAGCCGGCGTACTGCGTTGCGCCCCTGCGGGTGCCGCGCCGGGTTGCGGCCTGCACGCTGCTGTCGCCATTCGACTCGCTGATCTGGGAGCGCTCACGCACCGAGCGGTTGTTCGATTTTCGCTATCGGCTGGAGATCTACACGCCGCAGCACAAGCGGGTGTATGGCTATTACGTGCTGCCGTTTCTGTTCGGTGAGCGGATCGTCGCGCGGCTGGACGTGCGCGCCGAGCGCAGTCAGGGATGCCTGGCAATCCATGCGGTGCACGAGGAGCCCCCGGGATTGAACGAGGACGGCATCGCGGCACTGGCCGGCGCGCTAAGGCGCCTGGCCGACTGGCTGGGCTTGAGCGCCATCCGCATCGCCTGTCAGCGCGGCGAAGGCGTACGGCTGGCGGCGCAGCTTGCGCGCAAGTGGTAACAGGCCCTGGCCCAGCCGTCGTTGCAACCCCCATCGGCAATCGCTTGCGCTACAATGCGCGCCGAATTTCCTGCTCGAGAGTTGCTCATGTCCGCGTGCCAGACCCCGATCATCGTTGCCCTGGATTTCCCGACCCGGGAGGCCGCGCTTGCCCTGGCCGACCAGCTCGATCCCAGGTTGTGCCGAGTCAAGGTCGGCAAGGAGCTGTTCACCAGCTGCGCGTCGGACATCGTCGCCACCTTGCGTGACCGTGGCTTCGAGGTGTTTCTCGACCTGAAATTCCACGACATCCCCAACACCACGGCCATGGCGGTCAAGGCGGCCGCCGAGATGGGCGTGTGGATGGTCAATGTGCACTGTTCCGGCGGCCTGCGCATGATGAGCGCCTGCCGCGAGGTGCTGGATACCTTCAATGGTCCGGTGCCGCTGCTGATCGGGGTGACCGTGCTGACCAGCATGGAGCGCGAGGATCTGGCCGGCATCGGCCTGGATATCGAGCCGCAGGAGCAGGTATTGCGCCTGGCCGCCCTGGCGCAAAAGGCCGGCATGGATGGCCTGGTCTGCTCGGCGCTCGAGGCGCCTGCCCTCAAGGCTGCGCAACCGGCGCTGCAACTGGTGACGCCAGGTATTCGCCCGGCCGGCAGCGCGCAGGACGATCAGCGCCGTATTCTCACTCCGCGCCAGGCACTGGATGCCGGTTCCGATTACCTGGTGATCGGCCGGCCGATCAGCCAGGCCGCCGATCCGGCCGCCGCGCTGGCCAAGCTGGTCGCCGAACTGGGCTGATCAGCCCGCCATTTTTCCCGTGGCAGCCATGCCGCACCCGTTGGATCGCAGGTAACGCCTCATGAATTCCGTGGAACATTCGCCGTTGGGCAAAAGCAGCGAGTACATCGCCACTTATTCGCCCGAACTGCTGTTTCCCATTCCCCGCGCCGCTAAATGGGCCGAGCTGGGCCTGAGCGCCGAGACGCTGCCGTACCGCGGCGTGGATTACTGGAACTGCTTCGAGCTGTCATGGTTGCTACCGTCGGGCAAACCGGTGGTGGCCATCGGCGAGTTCGCGATTCCGGCCGACTCGCCGAATATCATCGAGTCCAAGTCGTTCAAGCTGTACCTGAACTCGCTAAACCAGTCGGTGTTCGCCACTGTGCCGGCGTTGGTCGAGGTGCTGGAGCAGGACCTCTCGGCGACCGCCGGCAAGCCGGTGACGGTGCGGGTGCGCAGCCTGGACGAAGCCGCCCGGGAAGGGCTGAACGCACTGCCGGGCAGTTGTATCGATGACCTGGATGTCAGCATCAGCAATTACGCCGCGCCACAACCGGAGCTGCTGGACTGCGACCCGACGCAAATCGTCGAGCAGCGCCTGCACAGCCATCTGCTCAAGTCCAATTGCCCGGTCACCGGCCAGCCGGATTGGGGCAGTGTGGTGGTCGAGTACCGCGGTGCGGCTCTGGATCCGGCAAGCCTGCTGGCCTATCTGGTGAGTTTCCGCCAGCACGCGGATTTCCACGAGCAGTGCGTGGAGCGCATCTTCCTGGATCTGCAGCAGTGCCTGCAGCCCGAGTACCTGACCGTCTACGCGCGCTATGTGCGCCGCGGCGGCCTGGATATCAACCCGTACCGCACCACGCTGGCAGAGATGCCGGCGAACCGGCGTCTGGTTCGGCAATAGGCGGGCGCCCGCTGCCGCGTGTCGATCGGTGAGGATGGCGCCACAAACAAAAAACCAGCCATCAGGCTGGTTTTTCGTTTGTGGCGCCTGGGATCAGATTCCCATATTGGCCAGGGTCTGCATGATGTTGCGCAGGCTTCCGGCGAGGGTCGGGTGGCTCACTTCGAAGCGTTCCACCGCCAGGTTGACCCCATCGACCAGCGAGGCATCAGGTGTGGTCACCGGTTGCGCGGCCAGTTGCAGCTCGATGTCGCGGGCGAGCAGTTCGAGCGACTCGCGATCTTCTTCGTTTTCCGGCGGATGTTCGACCAATTGCTTGCGCAGCTCTTCCAGTTGCTGCTGCAGATGGTTCGCAGGCATGGGGCTCTCCCTCTCTTGATAGGCAAGACAATTGACCGTACGGCGCGACGAAAGGTCAGTAATTCGTACTCAGCCTAGCTCAGCTGGGAGGTCAGGGTTTCTCGCCCTTACTGCGACGGATCTGCAGGTGTTCGAGGCAGGCGGGCAGGTCGGTGAGCTGGTCGATCACCGAATGAGCGCCGAGCCGGTAAAGCGAAAGGGTGGCGTCAGCGCGCAGGCGCTCGCGTTGCCGCTCGTCGAGCACCTGCCAGTCAGCCAGCGCGTAGCCTGCCAGCGAGCCGCAGGCGGCCAGGCCCACGGTCCACAGGCCTGCATTGAGGCCGGCCTGGATAAGGCGCGGCTCGCCGCTGACCAGCACGCAGCCCTCCAGGCGTTCGATCTGCAATGCGGCCAGGGCCTGCCAGCAGGCATCCGGTGCCGGCCAGTTGCGTTGGGTGCAGGGCGGGGAGGCCGCCAGCCACTCGGGCAGGCGACTCGCCAGCTTCTGGGTCAGGCTTTCCGGCAACTCGTCCAGCCAGGCACAGGGCACGTGCTGGTCGTGCAGGCTGCGCAGGGTGCTCAGTGCGCCAGGAGTCGGTTCGGCGCAACCGTCCAACTCCAGGCTGCCGATTGGCTGCCGGGCCGCGCCACCCCCTTCACGGACCAGCGCCAGATGGCGCTGGCCGCTCAGGGACGCACTGCGTGCGCCGAAGTCCACCAGGCAGCCGGACAGGCCGAAGAGGATGGCCGTGAAGGGAGAGGTGGCGGCGCAAAACGCGGGCTGAGGCATGGGTGTCGTTCCCTGGCGATGATCGCGCCCACGATGGCAAGCCAATGTGACGATGGCGTGACATGAGTCCTTCACCAGACACGCGGTAGCGTGAAGCGCGTCCCAGGCGCCACGGCGCGCTGCCTATTGCCGGCAGACGGCTTTATACTACGGCGCTGCCGCCGGACAGGCTGCGCCCATAGCCCAGGAGATAGACAATGCGTTTGATTGGACCCGATTGGATCGCCAGCCTTGGTCGGATGCTGGCCTGCGCCGGTCTGATGGCGCTGCCGCTGGCAGGCCAGGCGGCAACGGAAGACCCCTGGGAGTCATTCAACCGTCCCGTCTTTCGTTTCAACGATGCCGTCGATACCTATGCCCTCAAGCCGCTGGCCCAGGGTTATCGCAAGGTGACCCCGCAATTCGTCGAAACCGGCGTGCACAACGTATTCCGCAACATGTGGGAAGTCGGCAACCTGGCCAACAACCTGCTGCAGGGCAAGATTCACGATGCGGGTGTCGATACCAGCCGCCTGCTGTTCAACACCACTCTGGGCGGCCTGGGCTTCTTCGACGTGGCCACCCGCATGGGCCTGCAGCGCAGCGACGAAGACTTCGGCCAGACCCTGGGTGCGTGGGGCGTGCAAAGCGGCCCGTACCTGGTGCTGCCGCTGCTTGGCCCGAGCTCGCTGCGTGACGCGCCGGCCAAGATCCCCGACAGCTACCTGACGCCATACCCCCATATCGATCATGTGCCGACGCGCAACGTGCTGCGTGGCGTCAATGTGGTCGATACCCGCGCCAGCCTGCTGGATGCCGAACGCATGGTCAGCGGCGACAAGTACATCTTCATCCGTAACGCCTACCTGCAGAACCGCGAGTTCCGCGTGCGCGATGGTGATGTGGAAGACGACTTCTAGAAACGCAACAGGCAGCTGCCGCAAGGCAGCGGGCTTGATACGAACGTGATGGAGGCGGGCTCCATCACGTTACTGCTTGTTTCAGCTCATCGAGGTGACGGCAAGGCCGAGAATCTGCCGGCCATCTTCCAGGTCCGTCACTCTGACCACTTCCGCTTCGGTTTCCAGCCCCTTGAGCGAATCATGGCTAGACGGGATCAGCACACTTACTCTGTCGCCGATCTTGGCCTGGCATTGCGCCTCGATTTGCATCCCGGTGCTCGATAGGTCCCTACACAGTGCCGGGACCGACTGGCCGCCGTGATTAAGCGTTACCTGGGTTTCCAGGCGCATGCGAATGTAATCGCGCTTTTCCGTGTAATCACGATCATTCTGGCTCATCAGGCTATCCTCATTGAAGGTCGGGGCTTTGTTGCGGTTCTTATAACCCTCGTCCATTTAAGGTGTAAAGCAGCTCGGCGGCAACGTCGCCTGTTGAATCGCGCTGAGGATGGGAGTACCGTCTGCGCCTTGACGCGAACCGTGTACCCGCGCAGGTCGTTGGCTGCGTTTACGCTAACCATCCCCGGCGCAGTTTGCCTGGACACCCCATGCACAAAACCAGTGCCACATTGCTGCTGATCGATGACGACGAAGTCGTCCGCGCCAGCATTGCAGCCTACTTGGAAGACAGCGGCTTCAACATCCTGCTGGCCAGCAACGGCCTGCAAGGTCTCGAAGTGTTCGAGCGCGAGCGGCCCGATCTGGTCATTTGCGATCTACGCATGCCGCAGGTCGACGGCCTCGAGCTGATCCGCCGCATCAATGCGCTGGAAGTCTCTGCGCCAATCATCGTGGTCTCCGGCGCGGGAGTGATGACCGATGTGGTCGAGGCGTTGCGCCTGGGTGCTGCCGACTACCTGATCAAGCCTCTCGAAGACCTGGCCGTGCTCGAGCATTCGGTGCATCGGGCGCTGGATCGCGTACACCTGCGCCAGGAGAACGAGCGTTACCGGGAGAAGCTGGAAACCGCCAACCGCGAGCTGCAGGCCAGCCTGCATCTATTGCAGGAGGATCAGAACGCCGGGCGCCAGGTGCAGATGAACATGCTGCCGGTCACGCCGTGGGAAGACGAGGGCCTGTCTTTCGCCCACCAGATCATCCCGTCGCTCTACCTGTCCGGTGACTTCGTCGACTACTTCCGGGTCGACGAACGCCGCGTGGCTTTCTACCTGGCGGACGTTTCCGGCCATGGTGCCTCGTCGGCCTTCGTCACCGTGCTGCTCAAATTCATGACCACGCGCCTGCTCTACGAGTCGCGACGCAACGGCATGCTGCCCGAGTTCAAGCCATCGGACGTGCTCAGCCATATAAACCGTGGCCTGATCAACTGCAAGCTGGGCAAGCACGTGACCATGCTCGGCGGGGTGATCGATGAAGAATCCAACCAGCTGACCTACAGCATCGGCGGCCACCTGCCGCTGCCGGTGATGTACACCGGTGACCAGGCCTATTACCTGGAGGGCCGCGGCTTGCCGGTCGGTCTGTTCAAGGAGGCCGAGTACAACAACCTGGAAATCGACCTGCCCGAATCGTTCAGCCTGACGCTGTTGTCCGACGGCATCCTCGACTTGCTGGACGGCGAAAACTTGCAGGAAAAAGAAGCCTTGCTGCCCAAGCTGGTCAGCCAGGCAGGTGGAACCCTGGATGGGTTGCGTAGCGTGTTTGGACTGGCCAATCTGGCGGAGATGCCGGATGATATCGCCTTGCTGGTGTTAAGCAGGAACCTTGCATGAATCCTGGGATAAGCCCCGGTAGAATCCAGTTTGCCGAGCAGGATGGCACCTTCGTCCTGAAGTTTATCGGTGAAGTGCGCCTGACCCTGTGTTCGGCGCTGGATTCCACGATCGAGAAAATCTTCACTGCGCTGAATTTTTCCGCCATCGTCATCGACCTGACGGAAACGCGCAGCATTGACAGTACCACCCTAGGGCTGCTGGCCAAGCTGTCGATTCTGTCGCGGCAGAAGGTTGGTCTGCTGCCGACCGTGGTGACCACCCACGCCGACATCACGCGCCTGCTGCAGTCGATGGGCTTCGATCAGGTGTTCAACATCATCGACCAGCCTTACGAGTGCCCGAATTGCCTGGCCGACCTGCCGTCGCAGGATCAGTCCGAAGACGTGGTGCGTGCCCACGTGCTGGAGGCGCATCGCATCCTCATGGGCCTGAACGAGTCGAACCGTGCGGCCTTCCATGACCTGGTGAGTGCGCTCGAACAGCATCCCTGATTCCCAGCCATAAAAAACGGGGCGCCGACACGGTCGACGCCCCGTTTTTCGTTTTCAGGGTTAGCGGTTGGCGACGAGCAGCTTTTCCAGTTTTTCCTGATCGCGAGCAAACCCGCGGATGCCTTCGGCAAGCTTTTCGGTGGCCATGGCGTCTTCGTTCATGTCCCAGCGGAACTGGCTCTCGCTGATCCGCGCTTCGCTTTGCCCGGACACTTCGCTATCGAGTTTGCGCTCCAGAGGGCCGTTGTCTTCGGCCAGTTGCTGCAGCAGCTCGGGGCTGATGGTCAGGCGATCGCAGCCGGCCAGTTGCTCGATCTGCCCGACATTGCGGAAGCTCGCGCCCATTACCACTGTCTTGTGGCCCTGGGCCTTGAAGTAGTCGTAGATGCGCGTCACGGACTGTACGCCGGGGTCTTCGCTGCCTGCGTAGTCACGGCCTTCGGCCTTCTTGTACCAGTCGTAGATGCGCCCCACGAACGGCGAGATCAGAAAGGCACCGGCATCGGCGCAGGCACGCGCCTGGGCGAAGGAGAAGAGCAGGGTCAGGTTGGTCTGCACGCCGGACTTTTCCAGTTGCTCGGCGGCACGAATGCCTTCCCAGGTCGAGGCGATCTTGATCAGGATGCGCTCGCGGCTGACGCCAGCCTCTTCATACAGCTCGACCAGGCGCTTGGCACGGCTCAGGGTGGCTTGGGTGTCGAAGGACAGGCGGGCGTCCACCTCGGTGGAAATGCGCCCGGGGATCACCTGCAGGATTTCCCGGCCCACGGTCACGCCGAAGCGGTCGCTGGCCAGGTCGACATCGCCCTTGCTCGCCGCCACCGCCTGCTTGAGTAGCTCGGCATAGCGGGGCAGTGCGGCGGCCTTGAGCAGCAGCGACGGGTTAGTGGTGGCGTCCACCGGCTTGAGTCGGGCGATGGCGTCGATGTCGCCGGTATCGGCAACCACGGTGGTGAACTGCTTGAGTTGATCCAGCTTGGAGGTCATGGCGCAGCCTTGTCGATTCGGATGCCACGACCTTACCTGAGGCTCAGTTGCCGCTCAACTGCTGGCACGGCAGTCTATCTGCCGTGCTCATCTCAACGGCCCTGCAGGAGTTCGGCTGCCTGGTCGAAAATGGCCAGCGGCTGGTCGCTCTTGTGGATGTCTGCCGACAGCAGCTGACGAAAGCGCCGCGCCCCGGCAAAGCCCTGAGCCAGGCCGAGCATATGCCGCGTGACGTGATGCATCAGCCCACCAGCAGCCATGTGCCGCTCGATGTAGGGGCGCATGGCAAGCATCGCCTCAAGGCGGCTGATCGGCGCACGGTCGCTGCCGAACAATTGCCCGTCCACTTCGGCCAGCAGGTATGGGTTGTGGTAGGCCTCGCGGCCCAGCATCACCCCGTCGAAGGTCTGCAGGTGCTGCTTGCAAGCCTCGAGCGTCTTGATGCCGCCATTGAGGATCAATTCGAGATCAGGAAAGTCCTGTTTCAATTGCGCGGCGATGTCGTAACGCAGCGGCGGAACCTCACGGTTTTCCTTGGGCGACAGGCCCGAGAGGATAGCGATGCGCGCATGTACGGTGAAGCTGCGGCAGCCGGCATCGCGCACCTGGCCGACGAAATCGCAGAGTTCTGCGTAGCTGTCGCGCCCGTCGATACCGATGCGGTGCTTGACCGTGACGGGAATGCTCACCGCATCGCGCATCGCCTTGACGCACTCGGCGACCAGGGCCGGATGGGCCATCAGGCAGGCGCCGATCATGTTGTTCTGCACCCGGTCACTGGGGCAGCCGACATTGAGGTTCACCTCGTCGTAGCCTGCCTGCTCGGCAAGGCGCGCGCAGGCAGCCAGATCCACCGGGTTGCTGCCGCCCAGCTGCAACGCCAGGGGATGCTCGCTCTGGTGGTAGTGCAGAAAGCGCTGGGTATCGCCATGCAGCAACGCCCCGGTGGTGACCATCTCGGTATACAGCAGCGCGCGCTGCGACAGCTGGCGCAGGAAATACCGGCAGTGATGATCGGTCCAATCCATCATCGGCGCCACGGAGAAGCGGCGGGACAGCGTGTGACCGGTATCGGCGGGCAGTGAGGATAATTCTGAGGGCATTTTGCTCAAGTCTGTTCGGTGCAAGTAAGGCAGGGTTGGCGTTTAGCCTGAGGCATCACGAAGGTGGCATGTGCAATCGTTCGCGGGAATGGACGGTGAGATAGCGTGCAGACGCCATGTCGCGAGCCAAGACGCCGGGGCAAGTAGCCGATACGGATTCGGCTGCGCCGCCGGGGGAGTTTACCAAGAAAGCCGGTCCTTCGATCGGAAATGGTCTGTTGGGTGCACGGCCAGTAGCACAGCCATAAATTATCTGCTTAGCAAGGCGAGGGTGCGCGGTGGCAGCTGTGCTTGCCGTTTGTCGACGGAAGGGCACTTCGCCCGGTACGGTTTTACCAACCTAGTAAGCGCAGACGCTCTGCGCCGACTTGGGAGATCCGCTATGACAATCGAAGAGAACAACGGCCCGGCAGCCCCCTATCAAGGCCCATCCGTTAGCAGCGCTACACAGGGGCATGGTTCAAAGCAGGAGCAAGACGCCGTGCAGTCGGAAGCCGAACGCGATGCCGACTCGAGGTCACCTGCCGACGACCGGGAGGCGCTGGACGACGGCCAGCAGAGTGCTGAGAAAAACGACTGATCAGCGCTGCCACCGAACGCTTGAAGCCCGGCCCTGCGCTGGGTTTTTCGTTTCTATGCCTCGTTTCTAGCGCTTTTTCCTTTATCACGATCACGCGGATCGCGTCAGATGGTGCTATGGGCAAAGAACATAGGCCGTGATTGTTCGAAATAGCTGGCTTAACCCCTGTCGGCGTGGTGGGCTGCCCCCCCTGGACACGGTCACTGGTCGGTGGCGATATCGTCATCCAGGGCGCTGATGCCGGTGATCGTCTCGTCCATCAGTGAACACCGCAGATGGCTGACCAGAGCGCGGGCAGCCGGGGTGATGCTTCGGTGAGGATTCATCAGGGCGTAGAGTTTCGCTGCTACCGGGCGGTGAGCGGAGCAAGCGCGGCGCAAATTGCCCGCCTGCAAGTCGGCG
>Ga0157371_10005380_pt1 | contig 10814 bp, 11 predicted proteins | sample C45metaG_FD_113462 | JGI IMG/M metagenome (GOLD analysis project Ga0157371, IMG submission 113462) | Corn rhizosphere microbial communities from Kellogg Biological Station, Michigan, USA - C4-5 metaG | ecosystem: Host-associated > Plants > Roots > Rhizosphere > Soil | place: USA: Michigan... | reverse complement strand
GAGTCCCACGCGTCGTCGCCGTTGCCGAGCTCGTCCACGAGGTCGAGGCCGGCCTTCTGCGCGGCGAACGCGACAAGGCTGCGGATGTCCGGGTCATCGTCCGCAACGATGACGCTGACCTTGACTCCTGGCTCGGTCATGGCGCAACCCACCTCGGCACGCACTTCAGCAGTACCTCGCGCACGCTGGCACGGGTGACGGGTTTCGGGAGGGCCGCCCGAGTCGGCGGGTAGTTCTCCTGGTCGAGAACGGAGCTGATGGCGACGGGGCAGTCCGGCACATCCGCCCGGAGCCGCTCGCTGAGGGCCCAGCCGTCCATCCCCGGCAGCATGAGGTCGATGACCGCGAGATCCGGTTCCATCGCACCGTATGCGGAGATGGCCGACTCGGCCGTCGCGGCCACGGTGACGTCGCATCCGGCGATCTCGAAGTGGCGGCGGAGAAGATGCAGCTGATCGTCGTTGTCATCAACGATCAGGACTTTGACGCGCTCCTGCGTCGAGGTGCTGAGGCTCATTCGGCGACGTACTTCCTGTTGGCGAAACCGGTCATCGGGGTTCCGATGATCGCTGGGGCCAGCCGAAATGCCTCGGGCGTGCTTAAATCTACTTCCCCCGCTAAACACAGTAGCGGCGGGTTGTGAAGAACGCACCGAAAATTCCTCTCCCGCAGACCCCCATTCAGGGGGACTACGAGACCTGCGACGAATCGCGGAGAATCTCCAGGGGTTCGCAGCTCTCGCCCTGCCCATAGCGCGACCAATAGCGCGCCGTGGCCAGGGCGAAATCGGCCTGCAGGTACTTCGCCCGCTTGCCGTTGCGGGCGAAACACTGCAGCATGGCGAGCTTCGCATCCGTGAATCCGTCGATGCTGACGAAACGGTTCGGGTGAAAGTCGACGCTCGCGGTCGAGCTCTGGTAACAGGCGACGGTGCGCACCCCGGTGCTCGCGAGGACGGTCGCGTCGTACACGGCGCGGTGATCCTGGTGCCGGTCGCTGTTGCTGTGCACGTAGACCACGGTCGGCTTGAGCTCGGCGATGACCCGGCTGATGATGCCGAGCGTGGGCTCCGCACTGCTGAGGTGGGGCTCCGGGTTGTCTTCGAGGATCAGTCTGGCGCCGATCACGGCCGCGGCAGCCGAGCCCTCCTCCCACGCGGTGCGGATGCCGCCATCGCGTGTGCCCTTCGACAGCGTGAGGATGGTGACGGAATCCCCGGCCGCCCGGTGGGCCGCCATGATGCCGCCCACGGCGATCTCCACGTCATCCGGATGCGCACCGATGGCGAGGACGACCTGGCGCGGCGGAGCGCTCGACCAGGCCTCCCGTGCAGCATCGGCCAGCCTCGTGACGTGCGACACCAGGTCTGCACTGGAGACGGGTTTGGTGAGGAACTCGTCGGCATGGTTGCGCAGGGCGCCTATCGCATAGTCGACGGAGACGTGCGCGGTCATCACGATGATCGCGACCCCGGGGCGCTCCTCTTCGTAGACGGCGATCAGCTCGAGCCCGGAAATCCCCGGCATCTCGATGTCGGTGATGACGACATCCGGCTGCAACTGCGCGACCGCGGCACGCGCGTGCCTCGGATCGGACACCGTGACGACTTCGCAGCCGAGGCGCTTCTCCAGCACGGTTTTCGTATAGTCGGCGACGTCGAAGTCGTCCTCGACCACGACCACCCGGTACGGTTCAGACATCCAAGCCCCCCGCTCGAATCGCGTTTCTCCTCACTGTACGCGGCGAACGAGGCCCGATGGGGTACAGAGGCACCCCCAAAGATGGTGCCTAACGGGGCACCACTCGGAAGCGGCGAAGCCCCAGGGCCGGGTTCACGGTGCGGACCCGGGCGATGCGCTCGGCGGAGAGCCAGGCGAGCGCGACATCCTGGATCTCGCCGATCGTGGCGAGCTCGACCCCCATCGGGTCGACGATCATGCTGTTGCCCGCCCCGATCGGGGGCGCCTGGTCCGCGGCCACGACATAGACCGTGTTCTCCAGGGCGCGCGCGGTGACCAGGGTGCGCCAGTGCTGCTCCTTGAGCGGGCCGCGCACCCACTCGCTCGGCACCAGGACGAGGTCGGCACCAGCGTCGACGAGCCTGCGGGTGACCTCCGGGAAACGGATGTCGTAGCAGGTCTGGATACCGACGGTCAGGCTGCCGAGCTCGAAGGTCTCCGGTTCCTCGACCGGACCCGGCACGACCCAGTCCGATTCGCACTGCCCGAAGGCGTCGTAGAGGTGGATCTTGCGGTATTTCGCCACGAGGGCACCGCTCGGATCTACCGCGACGATCGTGTTGGAGAGGCGGGCGGCGTCATCCGTCGTCTCCACCATCCCGGCGACCAGGTGCACGCCCAGCTCGCGCGCGATCGCCGAGAGCTGGGCGACGAAGGGCCCGTCGAGAGGCTCCGCCGCGGCGACGGACTGCTCTCCGAGCCCGGCCGTGAAGAAGGACGAGTACTCGGGGAAGACGACGAGCCTCGCCCCGCGCGAGGCCGCGAGGGCCGCGAGCTCCCGGATGACCGCCAGGTTCCCGGTCTTGTCGGTGCCGGGCGCGAACTGCGCGACGGCGATCGCGACGGCACTGTCATTCTCGGCTTGGGCCATGGCTCCAGCTTAGGAGCGTCGCACCGCGAGCGCCGAGACGACTCGCGACTCAAGAGGGCGGCAGGGCTGACACCGGCTACCGCTGCGGCTCGTCCTCCACCCAGTCGAGCGTGCGCTGGACCGCCTTCTTCCAGAAGCGGTACTCGCGCTCGCGGCGCTCCGGCTCGATCGCCGGTGCCCACTCCGCCTCCCGCGCCCAGTTCGCCCGCAGGCTGGCCAGGTCCGGCCAGAACCCGACGGCGAGGCCCGCCGCGTACGCGGCGCCCAGACAGCTCGTCTCCGCGATCTTCGGAAGAATCACCGTGACGCCGAGCGCGTCGGCGAGCGTCTGCATGAGCAACCCGTTCGCGGTCATGCCGCCATCCACCTTGAGCTCGGTCAGCTCGATCCCGGTGTCCGCCCGCATGGCGTCGACGACCTCGCGCGTCTGCCAGGCGGATGCCTCCAGCACCGCGCGCGCGAGGTGCGCCTTCGTGACGTACCCGGTGAGCCCCGCGATCACCCCCCGAGCGTCGCTGCGCCAATAGGGAGCGAACAGCCCGGAGAACGCGGGGACGAAGTAGCAGCCGCCGTTGTCGTCGACCGACCCGGCGAGCGCCTCGATCTCGCTCGCGTGGGAGATGGCCCCCAGCTGGTCGCGGAACCACTGCACGAGGGCCCCGGTGACGGCGATGGAACCCTCCAGCGCGTACACGGCCGGCGCGGTCCCGATCTTGTAGCCGACGGTGCTGATCAGCCCGTGCTGCGACTGCACCGGCTCGGCCCCGGTGTTCAGCAGCAGGAAACTCCCCGTGCCGTAGGTGCTCTTCACGTCGCCCTTGTCGAAGGCGGTCTGGCCGAAGAGCGCGGCATGCTGATCCCCGAGCGCCCCGGAGACCGGCACCCCCCGAAGGAAGCCCGTCGCCATTCCATACACCTCGGACGAGGAGACGATCTCGGGCAGGAGCGAGCTCGGAACGGTCATCTGCTCCAGCAGCGCCTCATCCCATTCGAGGCTGTGCAGATTCATCAGCAGGGTGCGGCTCGCGTTGGTCACATCCGTGACATGGCGCCCGCCGTCAGCCCCGCCGGTCAGGTTCCAGATGAGCCAGCTGTCCATGGTGCCGAACAGCAGTTCCCCCGCCTCGGCCCGCTCGCGCAGTCCAGCCACGTTGTCGAGCAGCCACCTGATCTTCGGCCCGGAGAAGTACGTTGCCAGCGGCAGTCCGGTGTGTTCGCGAAACCTCTCGAGGCCGACCTCTCCGCCGAGCCCGCGCACGATCTCCGCCGTGCGGGTGTCCTGCCAGACGATGGCGTTGTGGACGGGTTCTCCGGTGGCACGGTCCCAGAGCACCGTCGTCTCGCGCTGGTTGGTGATGCCGACCGCGGCGAGGTTCGCCGGCGTGAGTGCGGCATCCGCCAGCGACTCCTGCACGACCCTCTGCACGTTCGCCCAGATCTCGCTCGCATCGTGCTCGACCCATCCGGGCTTCGGGAAATGCTGCTCGTGTTCGTGCTGCGCCACCGAGACGATCGCGCCGTCTCGATCGAAGACGATACATCTGGTGGATGTCGTGCCCTGGTCGATCGCGGCCACGTAGCGCTGGTCGGTCACCGCTGTCCTCTCGTCGTCGAGAATGCTCTTCCGCTCGCCGTCTACACCCTATCCACCGACGGGACTACTCCCGCGATTCGACGGTCCCGAGGACGTCAGCGACGGAATCCCAGCGGGCCTGAGAGAGACGCGGGGCCACGACATCCGCGATCTCGGCGGCCCAGACGCGGTAGGTGCGTCCATCGCCGAACCGGGAGCGCGGAAGCTCCCCGATGCCGGACAACGGTGCGAACGCGGTCCGGGCAAGGGCTCCGCAGAGCTCGGCCGTTATCAGGTTCATCCGTGTGCCATGGTTTTCGGCGAGCGCGCCGAGCCTGCTCCGGAAGCCGGGAACCGATCGGATCGGAGGTATCCCGGTCACGACGATTCTGGTGGGCGCCTGTGTGCACGACTCCAGCATGGAGAGGGTTGCCGACAGGCGCTCCCGCCACCGCGACAGCGGAGTCAATGAGACGGCGTCGTTGGCGCCGAGCACCAACACGATCACGTCGTATCGCTCCGGTGCGATCCTGCGAAGCACCCTGGCGAGGTTGCCGATGTTGATCCTCATGTCTGCAACGAGGTCGACGTCGGTGCCACGACGGGTCTGGGAAGCCAGCGCCCTCGCGAGCGAGCCGGGAAGCGCGATCTCGTGGCTCGTCACACCCCACCCCACCGCCGGACCGGAACCGACGATGAGAACCCGGTCGCAGCCGAATCCGTCGACACGCGCGCGCGGTGAGTCGGTGGGCTGCGGAATGGACTGGCTGTTGAGCTGCTGGCTGAGCAGCCAGGCTCTCATGAACAGACCAAGCAGAGACAGCTTCATGTCCGGCATCCCCCGATACCTCCCCACCCCACTAGCTTAGGGGTGAGTGCACCCAGCGACAGAGCGGCAACACCGCCCGTTGCCGCGCCGGCGCCGCCCTGCATCACAAGCGGTCTGGTCGCGGTGCGGCGAGTCCTGCGCCCCAGGCCTCGGCCCGTTGCTCCTCCTCGGCGAGCAGGTGGGTGTCTTTGTCGACGAGAAAGCTCTCCGGTTCGGCGACCAGCTCGAAGCCGGCGGCACGCAACAGCTTGGCGATCCCCTTCGAAGCCCGGCCGGTCAACAGCGGCGCCGCATCGAGGCGTGTGTCGAACGCGGCCGCCCTGCCTGCCATGCCGGAGAGCGACCCCAGCCATTCACGCACCCCCTCGCTCGTGGAGTCCGGCTCCATCACCAAGTCGCCGCCAGAGGCGGTGGCCGCCTCATCCGCAGCGTGGCGGGTGGATGCCCGGCTCATGCCGTGCACGTGCGTTGGACCGCCGACCACGACGAGGTCGAAGTCACCGAGGCTCAATGCCTCCGCCGACGAGACCGGAACAACACGCACGGTCCCCGAATCGTCGATGCCGCGGGCAATGGCCTCCGCGACATGCCGTGTGTTGCCGTACATGGACTCATAAACAACGATTGCGTGCATCTTTCGACTCCTGTTCGATCGGGATGCGGCTCCGCGTTCGTATTCCAACCGGTCGCGTGCCACGAGGTCCGCGGATACGCACCATGGTGCGTCTCCACAATGCCGTTTCATAGAGCCGAAGGTCACACGATCCCGATCCCACCGCTCAGGCCGTTTCTCCCCGGTCTGTCGCCGACACAGGGAGGACGCAGCACTTGCACCTCGAGGGCCCGGGCCTAATGGCCCTACCCGGCCAACGTGCGCCGCTCTAACGTTTGACGCGCAGTGTTGGCCGAAAGCCCACGATCACGGAGGGGTAACTGATGTACGACCGCATTCTGGTGCCGGTGGATGGCTCGACCTTCTCCGAGGCAGTCATCCCCTATGCCCTCGCAATAGCCACGACGACAGGCTCGGGACTGACGCTCGTGCGCGTCGTCGAAAAGGAGTCGAAGAAGGGGGAAGTGGACGACTATGTGCACACCCTTGCGACCCGCTTCGGTGCAGAAGGCCTCTCGGTCAAGGGCCAAGGCCATGTCGCGGAAGACATCCTCGACGAAGCAAGACGCGTTCCCGGCACCCTCGTCACGCTCACCTCGCACGGACGCGGCGACCGTCTGAGCGCATTGATGGGCAGCGTGGCTCGCGATATGGTGCGCGCCGGCCACAGCCCCGTGCTCGTCTATCGGCCGGGCGGCGTCGCCGACGTGGACCAGGAGCCGGTTCACATCACCACGGTGCTGTTGCCCCTGGATGGCACCGAGCTCTCGGAGACGATGCAGGTCGAGGCAGCCGGCTGGGCCCGCGCTCTCGGAGCGAGACTGGTGGTCGTGCAGGTTCTGCCGCCCGACACGAGAATCGATCCGCTGCTCGGCTCCTCCGATGTCTTGGAGGATTCCTACGTGGGTTGGCACGCGCGCGATCTCGAGCGAGAATACGGGATCGACGTGGACTGGGAGGTGTTGCACGGCGACCCCGTGACGTCGATCACCGACTACCTCGGGGGTCGGCGTGACGCGCTCGTCGTCATGGCGACACGCGGTCGACCCGCACTCCAAGCCGCCGTGCTCGGCAGTGTCACCTCCGGATTGCTGCAACACGCCGGCGTGCCGATCATCGTGCAGGCGCCGGTGAAAACCAAGCAGCGGGTCTCCGCGTAGCCGGTTCAACCCTTCAGCTCAGCCCTTCAAGGGGATCACGCGGATCGCAGCTCCCGGGCCGGTCACCACGAGCACGCGCTTTGCGCTGACTCCGTCCAGGGCCTCGGCGAGTTGCTCCGGCGACGGCCCCGCCGCGCCGGCACTCGAGTTCGTCGTTGTGCCCTCAGGAGGCAATGCCGCAGATTCGACCACGGCATCATCCCGCAGCAAGAGCGTGACGGCCGCACCGGTGCACTCCTCGACGACGCTCTTCTGCATGTCGGCATCGGCCGCCGCGACCAGGATCACCCGGTCTATGGTGCGCCTTCGCGACGGAGTGTCGGCCTTCGCCGAGCTGTCGTGCCGCCAGACGCTGAAGTGATAGGCGGCGACCAAGGCGGTGGCGACGAACAGTCCCAGCGGTGCGCGCACGCGGTCGATCAGGGCCCCGCCCAGGCTATCGGCGAGGGCGAATTCGAACAGACGAAAGCCGAGCACCAGGAGCGTGATGAGCGCCGACACCGCGCTCAGGCCGAAGACGACAATCAGATAGATCCGGCGGCCGGCCGAGTGCTCCGCGGGCGCGGTGGAGCGGGCCGGTTTCCAGCTCAGCCACCAGAGTGGGCCGCCGACCACGAGCGAGCTGATGCCGCCGAGAAGCAGTGCCCGCGCGCCCGACCCGGCCAGCGGCTCGCCGAACGTCGCCAGGAGAGAGTTCACGATCACTCCGACCCCGGAGGCCGTCGCCACCAGGGCGACCCCGGAGGCGATCAGCCGCGCCGTCCGCGCCAGACCCGGCGAGTGCTCGGCTGCCACGCGATCGTGATACGCCCACACCAGCGCGCCGACCGCCGCGGCCGCGATGGCGACACCCAAAGGTGCGAGGATCCGGGCCGCCGGCTCTCCCGGGTCGAAAGCGAGCCGAAGGAGGACATACAAGGTGATTCCGGCGCCCGCGATGGCGAGGACGGCACCGCCCAATATCCCGAGCACCGCGATCGCGACATGCGCCAGCCGGTCGTGATTGTGCCGCACGCCCGCGCGCACCCAGTGCCACCACCACACGAGCGCACCGCCCGCGGCCCAGACGAGCGCTTCCAACACGCTTCGCCACCACGGATGGCCGACCGTGCCTTCCGCGGCGAGCCCGCGGATCGCGGTGCCGAGCAGCACGCCCAGGGCGGTTACCGCTCCTCCCGTTCCGAGAATCAGCCCGTAGGCGGCGCTGAGGGTCGGCGCCACCGCAGACAACGCGTGCGGCCCGCGTTCGGGATGCCTCGCCATCCACCGATGCCAGACCCATATGCCCGCCCACACCAGCCCGGTCGCCAACTCCTGCGGGTGCCAGGCGCCGCCCGCCAGGTTCGCGACCGCGGACAGCAGGCTGCTCGCGAAGGTGACGAGCGACACGACCGACATTCCTGCGACGTAGAGGCCCCAGGCCAGCGAACGGCGCTCCGCGGCCATCCCCGCCCTCCGCCACACGAGCCACCACAGCAGCCCGGCGAGCGGGCCACCGATCAGGGCGAATGCGAGCGATCGGGCCAGGCCCGCGGTGTCGCCGGCCACAAGTTCACTGCCCAGGTTCAGGAGGCGCCCGAGGAGACCTGCGACACCGATCACGCCGATCACGACAAGCGCGAAGAGAAGCACGAGGACGATGAGGCGCCGAACCGTCGGGGCGGCCGCCGCGTCGCCCGAGGTCGGTGTTGCCCGGGTGGCCACCACGACGGCCACGATGCCGCCGCCGACCAGGAGCGCCACGATGACGACGGCGGCGATGCCCATCACTTCAGCCCCGCGTTCGGGCACACGGCAAGCTGCCACGGCGCCGACTCGATGCGCCACGCGCCGTCGACCCTGACGAGGCCGAAGACATCCTCATATCCCGACTCCGCGGCGCCGAACGGGCCATTTCCGGTGGACGAGGCGATCGACACGGTGACGTCTGCGGAGTCGTCCCGCTCCTTCGTCGACACGAGGCTTACGGCGAGGTCCCCCCTGCCGAACTGTTCGAATCGGCTGCACTCTGCGCGCACGCCGTCGGTCAGGTATTCCGCCGCGGCGGACTCGTCGCCGGCGATGACTGCCGCCGAATAGCGCTGGACCACCCCGGCGGGAGTGGATTCATCGAGCTGTGCGGGCTCGCCGCGCGTGAACACCACCGTCAACGCGAGAATCACCAGGGCGGCGATCACGCCGAGAATGACGATGAGGGTTCGCGGGGACCTCGCCGTGGATGCTGTCATGGGATCATGATGCCCGATTCCAGACGCGAACGGGATAGTGGCAACGATCCACGACGCGCCGCGTTGCGGAGGCCGCCGGGGTCCGTATTCGGATCGGGACCTTCGACCCTTCATTCCGGCGAACGGCGAGACGACACTGGTCGTCATCGCCCCGGCCGGCGCTCGAGCACCCGTTGGCCCAGTCACATCCCCTGGAGACCGTCATGACCACCAACCCACCGCTCTCCGGAACGCCCGCGCCGGACTCGCCCCCGCGTCGCGGCCTCTCGTCCGCCGCCAAGATTCTGCTGTTCGTCGGACTACCGATACTCGTGATTCTCATCGGAGCGGGCCTCACGCTCGCCTTCTGGGTCAGGCCCGTCTCGTTCCATTCCACGGCATCCGGCAGCACCGCCATCGCCGTGAGCGCCCCCAATGCAGGCATCCGCGTGATGCCGAGCACCGACGGCAAGGTGCACGTGGACGCGACCGGATGGCACTCCGGCCCCAGGCCGACGCTGACCGTGGACACCGAGGGCGGCACGACGACGATCCAGGGCCGATGCGGCAACGCCTGGCTCTCGCTCTGCTTCCTCGAGCTCACCGTCTCCGTTCCACCGACGGCGGATCTGACGGTGGCGAGCACCAACGGGGCGATCGGCGTATCCGGTCTGAACGGATCCGTGAGGGTCGAGACCACGAACGGCACGATCGACACGCGAAACCTCGTCGGCACCCTCGATCTCCAGACCACGAACGGAGCGATCCGTGCGGCCGCCTGCGAATCGGACGATGTGACCGCGCGAACCACGAACGGCGCTGTCGACCTCCACTTCACGCGTGCTCCCGGCATCGTGGAGGCCAGGAGCACCAATGGCAGCATCACGGTCAGCGTGCCGAGCGACGCGAGCTACTTCATCGACGCACACACCGTGAACGGGCGCGTCGACACCGGCGACATCGGCAGCGACCGCAAGGCCGACCGAACCATCACCGCCGAGACCGTCAACGGAGGCATCACGGTGAAGTTCGAGTGAGCGCCGAGCTTGGGCGACCGCCGCGGCCGTCCAACGGGACCAACTACCCTATTGCCCGCCCGCAGGACCGAGGAAGGTGTTTCCCATGAACACCATGGATTCCACGCCACCGAGCGAACCCGAGATCGTCACTCTGGCAGCCGTGCCGGTGGCGGTGGTCCGTGAGGTTGTGCCGATGAGCGACCTCACCGGATTCTTCGGCCGCGCATACCAGACGGTGGCCGAAACGCTCGGCAAGCAGCGCATCACCATGACGGGACCTCCGCTGGGCATCTACTTCGGGATGCCCGCCGACACCGTCGACGTGGCGGCCGGCTTCCCCACCGACAGGCCCGTGAGCGCCGAGAACGGGGTCATCGCCGAGACGCTGCCCGGGGGTCGCGCCGCCCAGATTGTGCACGTCGGTTCGTATGACTCACTTCGGCAGACGTACGGTCGTCTGACCGCCTGGTTGGAGGACCAGAAACTCAAAGGCGGTCCGGTGATGTGGGAAAGCTATCTCACTGAACCCACGCCCGACGGCGATCAGCACGCCATGCTGACTCGTATCACCTGGCCGCTGGCGGAGTGACTGCGATCTGCGGGCAGCCTCGACCGCCACTGCCCGCCAACAAGGAAAAGAGGTCGGAAACCCTCGGGTTTCCGACCTCATCTGGTTGCGGGGGCAGGATTTGAACCTACGACCTCTGGGTTATGAGCCCAGCGAGCTACCGAACTGCTCCACCCCGCGATACAAGAGTCAAGCCTATCACAGGGCCGTGGGCCCACTCGGCCACCGCGTGAAG
>Ga0157371_10005378_pt1 | contig 10818 bp, 9 predicted proteins | sample C45metaG_FD_113462 | JGI IMG/M metagenome (GOLD analysis project Ga0157371, IMG submission 113462) | Corn rhizosphere microbial communities from Kellogg Biological Station, Michigan, USA - C4-5 metaG | ecosystem: Host-associated > Plants > Roots > Rhizosphere > Soil | place: USA: Michigan... | reverse complement strand
TGCACTCCAGTATGTTCCAGGGCGTTCCTACTCCCATCAGGTACCGGGGCTTTTCGGTGGGCAAGCTTTCGCAGCAAAGCTGACAGATCTCGTACATCACTGGCTCTGGCTCACCTACGCTAAGTCCCCCTATGGCATTCCCTGTAGCATTCTTTGAAGAGATGTATTCACAGGAAGCTTTTCTCAGGTCGTGGAATACCGCACCTTGAACAATTGGAAACAAATTTTGAGTATGGCCGTAACGATCCTGGGTGCCATTGAAATGAGTGAAGCACCTGTCCAGCCAACGGTGGGTCAGGTTCATGGAATCCAGTGCATACTTATATTCAGAGTTGGCCGGAGGGCATTCGTCAAAGGCCATCATAATGTCGGCACCGATAATGCGTTCAATATCCATAACCTTTTCGGGCGTGAATAAATGCCGGCTGCCATCAATATGGCTTTGAAACATCACACCCTCTTCATTGATCTTCCTGTTGCCCGAAAGCGAAAACACCTGGAAGCCCCCGCTATCAGTGAGAATTGGCCTGTCCCAATTCATGAAATTGTGCAAACCTCCCGCAGCTTCCAGCGTTTGCATGCCTGGGCGCAGGTACAAATGGTAGGTATTACCTAAAATAATATGAGGGTCCACCTCCGATTTTAATTGCTGTTGCGAAACTGCTTTTACACTACCAATAGTACCCACCGGCATAAATATGGGTGTTTCAATAAGGCCATGGTCGGTAGTGATCTTCCCTGCGCGGGCCGCACTCCTGTCATCTGTTTTCAATAAATCAAAGGCTAAAGCAGGCATAAGATCTAAAAAATTGGGCTGCAAGATAAGGGCAAAGAGATTTATACCAAATTTGTGAAAATCAGTCTGCGCTTGCAATGGAGCGCTTTACTATCTTCGCGCCCATGCTTATGAGGTGGGAATTCCTTATTTTTTGTGCTTTAGTGGCAGTTACTCTCGTACAACTGTTTTACTACCTTTTTTTCTTCAGACGCGTAGCTTTTTATAAACCTGCGCCAAAAGTAAATTCACAGCAACACCCGGTATCCGTGGTCATTTGCGCACGTGACGAGGATGAAAACCTTGCGCGACATCTTCCGGGCGTATTAGTGCAGGACTATGCTACTACCAACGAAGTAATTGTTGTGAATGACAACTCCCTTGACGATTCAAAATACATACTGGCTGAATTGCAGAAAACATTCAAAAAGCTGCAGATAGTTGACCTCACGCAGGAGGCTAAAATGATAGCAGGGAAAAAGTTCCCTTTGTCTATTGGTATCAAAGAAGCAAAACATGAGATCGTGCTATTGACGGATGCTGATTGTGTGCCTGCCAGTGAACATTGGATGTTTAAAATGCAGGATGCCTTTAGCAACGGGGTGGAAGTAGCATTAGGTTATGGCGCTTATACCAAGATGCCAGGCCTTTTGAATAAGATCATCCGGTTTGAAACGTTTCATACTGCCCTTCAATATTTTGGATATGCCCTGGCGGGGAAGCCTTACATGGGTGTAGGCAGAAATTTAGCCTATAAGAAAAATCTATTCTTTAAGAATAAAGGCTTTTCATCTATTAACCATATTGCAAGCGGGGATGATGACCTGTTTATTAATAAAGTAGCCAATAAACACAATACAACGGTAGTACTGGATCCTGAAGCATTTACCCTGTCCAATCCAAAACGCAGCTGGAAAGAATGGATGCGACAAAAGAACAGGCATTACAGTACGGGCAAATTTTATAAATCCTCGCATAAGTTTCTATTGGGCTTATATACTTTTTCCTTTTTCCTTTTCTATCCCCTGTTTATTGCTGCAGCTATAACATTTGACTGGAGATGGAGTCTGATACCCCTTGTTGTCCGATTGGTTACACAGGCTATCATCTGGAATAAGGCAATGAAACGACTGGGTGAAAACGATCTTTTCTCATTGTTTTTGTTCTGGGATATCTGGATGTTCATTTATTATATCATTTTTGCTCCTGCCTTATGGAAAAAGCCCAGGAAGAGCTGGAATTAACTGTAAAAGCTCGTTGATGAAAAATAGGTACATGCTGAAGGCTCAACAGAATCAAAATGATTGATTGATGGACATACTATTAAAATATTTTTCTGATTTTACTCATGCCCAGGTAGAACAATTCAAGTCACTGGAAGGACTATATAAAGAATGGAATGCCAAAATCAACGTGATCTCAAGAAAGGATATTGACAGCCTTTATGAAAAACATGTCTTGCATTCGCTCGCTATTGCTGCAGCGTTTGAATTTCCTGCCGGCCTGGAGATTGTGGATATAGGCACTGGTGGAGGTTTTCCCGGAATTCCATTGGCTATCTATTTTCCTGAAGTAAAATTTCACCTGGTTGACAGTATAGGTAAGAAATTAAAAATAGTAGAAGCAGTTAAGGAAGCTATTGGTTTACAAAACGTGACAACACAACATGCCAGGGCACAGGAAATAAAGAACAGGAAGTTTGACTTTGCAGTGAGCAGGGCTGTGGCCCCGTTAAAAGACCTGCTGCAATGGAGCCGGCCATTATTGAAGTCATCAGCTTATACATTTGAATCCGCGTCAGGCCAGGTGTTACTTCATTCAGGCCTGATCTGCCTGAAAGGTGGCGACCTGGCCCAGGAAATATCTGAAAGCGGGGCCAAACCAAGGATGATAGAGGTATCCAGTTTGTTTCAAGAAGAATATTTCAGGGAAAAGTATTTGTTGTATGTAAAGAAGTAACTCAATAGTTATGGCCTAAACATGGGAATTAATTTTATTCCAGGATAAAAAGTTATGTGCAATAAAAAAGCCTCAACCCAGTAATGGTTGAGGCTTTTTTATAAACACGTAGAATCAACTTACCATTTTAATTCCAACCGGTTATTTTTCCTTTCCACATCTGCCATTCTGTACGACGGATCTATCTCCACGGAAGTGATATCAGTAAGCTTCCTGGAAGTACTGATCTCGTAAGTGGGATGTGTCCATTTCCACTCCTCATATACCTTACGCCCTTCCTGCCCTTCTTCAGCCGGCTTTTCGCCAAACATCAATGACATAGGAATATAATGCCACTCACTTGTACCATCTTTAAATGTAACCTTAACATCTATAGGCATAGGCATCATTCCAATATCACGCAGACGGATATTCGTTCCATTACCGCTCTGCCATAAAGAGTCTATGGCATAGTCAATTGTTTTGGTAGAACTGATCCAATATTCCTTGTACCAATCCAATTGAATATTACTCAGTTTTTCAGCCACACGAATAAAGTCATTTGCATTAGGATGTTTAAAACGCCATTGACGATAATACTCCAGCATAACCTGGTCCCTGGCTTTAGCCCCGATAATGTATCCCAATTGTTCCAGGAATACAGCACCCTTGGAATACGCTGCATTACTGTAGGCATAATTGGTATTATAATGGTCGGAATGTGTACTCATTGGTTCTTCTTTTCCACTTTTCACCAGCCTGAAATAGCCATTATAATTTGGAGCTTGTAAAAGAGGTTTCACATTTGCTATAGAATCTGACCGCTTCAAAGCTTCAGGATTATTGAGCAAGGCTTTTCTTAGTACTTGCTGGCGATAATATTCCTCTACCTTATTGGTTGCAAACTCTGTAAAACCTTCATCCATCCATGGGTATAAAGATTCATTGGTACCCAACATGCCCTGGTACCAGCTATGCATCCATTCATGGAAAGCAGTGCCCAATGAAGGACCCGAGATCATGGTGCAGTTAGGATATTCCATACCCCCATCACCGCCATGAATAAAAGAGTATTGCTTGTAAGGATATGCTCCAAACGTTTTTTCAATATAAGGAAGCACGGTGACGGCCGCATTGGCTACCGTTTCCCATTGCTCATCCCATTTCTGAACATAATTATTGAAATCGTTTTTGTAGCCTGAACGTGCTGCATCGCTCATATCTTCCCATACATCCCTGGAAGGCTGACCATTGTAGATTACATTAATGGTTGGACCACCTGGCACCTGGCGAACAATGTGTTTATACTCAGGATCAGCCGCCCATGCAAAATCATGCACATTGGGAGCTACAAAATGCCAGGTCAAAGTCTTTGCCTTTGAGGCAGGACCTTTTGATGCCGGGGATGCATAGCCATAACCCACTTCTTTAGCATTTACAACGGTTCCTGATCCGCCCAACAAATAACTTCCGTCTATATTGATCTTAACATCATAATCGCCCCACACTCCATAAAATTCCCTGGCAATATAGGGTGTTGGGTGCCATCCTTCATAATCATATTCCACCAACTTAGGATACCATTGTGTCATTGTATAGCGAACCATTGTAGATGGATTATCCCTACCGCTTCGGCGCACCTGCAGGGGTACCTGGGCATCCCAATCCATATCGAATATTACTTTAGACTTAGGTAGTATTGGCTTATCCAGCATTACTTCCAGGATGGTCTCGTGCAATTTTGTTTTTTGAATGCGCCCATTCATTTTAATAACAGACACCTTTTCGTAGCCGATCTCCTCTGGAGTAAGATTTAGGATCCTGTCTTCCACCCTTGGATCCCAATCGGCTACTTCATTGCCATTCCTGTCTTTTCCCATGATAATGGTGCCCTGCCTGCGGCTGCGCACATCCATCATGCTGTTTGGCTGAAATGCATTCCAATATAAATGGAAGAAAACCCTGTGCAGGGTATCGGGAGAATTATTCCAGTATTCAATATTTTGTTTTCCCTTATATTGATTGGTTTGCACATTCATATCAATATTCATAGTGTATTTCACTCTTTGCTGCCACCTGTCGGGCTGGGCAAATAGGGTGCAGGAAAGAAACAGTAAAATAATAAGTAACGGAACAAAGGGTTGCTTCATATGTATGTATTGTCTATTGTTTATGCATAAGGTTACAATCATTCATTGCCTGGGGCTAAGATTATCAGGTGCTCAAATGCTTTAGCGGTAAATTTCGACAAATGAGTGTTATAATAAAAATAAAAACCCTGCATCAGGCAGGGTTCACTAATTATTATAATGAATTAAATAGCTATAGAATCTTCAACTAACTGTCCCTTTTCATTAAAATACAGGTATTTCTTTTGAAGATCGTTTTTCCTTGTCTTCAGCCGGTAACGTTCTGTTCCGCCTGCCCTGTAAATGATCTTTGTTTCTTCCACTTCACGATCTGCATATTTACTCTTTAAAAATCCATCCTTTACCGCATCTGGTAATTGATCGTATGTTATAGATTTTTCAGTGTTTTCCCAAACACCTTTTTTAGTATAGTTCGCCTTTAAAGTATCTCCATTCAAAGTGAAATTCACCCAAACGTTCAGAAGATTATCCTTGTATTCTACATTTTCCGCAGCCGGATATTGTTTTGTAAATGTTTCTTTAACAGCCTGGGGTACATTATCACTTTGGGCAAAACTGGTTGCTCCCAGGGTCAGCAGGCCTAGCACCAGCAGTAACAAATTTCTTTTCATAGTTTATTTTTCATTGTCTATGAAATTTTAATGCCATTATGTATCACTACCCTCAACAATAATTACAATTTCGCCCTTAACATTTTTAGATTGAAAATGATCGTGAACTTCCTGCAAAGTGCCCCTGGCATTTTCTTCAAACATTTTTGTCAGTTCCCTGCTAACTGAGCATTTCCTTTCAGCACCAAAATAAGTGATGAGATCGGCCAGGGTTTTTACCAATCTTAAAGGAGACTCATAAAAAATCATGGTTCTTTCTTCTGTTGCCAGCTTTGTGAGCAGGGTATGCCTGCCCTTTTTTAAGGGCAAAAAACCTTCAAATGAAAACCTGTTTGTTGTAAGTCCACTATTAACAAGCGCAGGAACAAAGGCTGTAGCCCCAGGCAAAGTTTCTACTTTGATATTGTTGCGGATGCACTCCCTAACCAATAAAAAAGCCGGATCGGATATGCCAGGTGTGCCGGCATCTGTAATAACAGCCATAGTTTTTCCAGCTAAGAGCTGGTCAACCAGGTGCTGAACAATTTTATGTTCGTTATGCTGGTGGTAGGGGGAAAGCGGCTTGTTTACCTGGTAGTGGTTCAACAATTTAGAAGAGGTCCTTGTATCTTCGGCCAGGATAACATCTACCTGTTGCAATACTTCCAGTGCTCTTATTGTAATATCTTTCAGGTTGCCGATAGGCGTGGGTACAAGGTAAAGCATTCCGCTAGTTGCCATTACTTCCTGTTTAGGGATTCAATTTATTACAGCTTTGCCATTTTATCAGGTTCTGTTTATAGCATTGAAGGATAGCTATTATTACAATAACAGTTTTGAATCTAACAGCATTTATTGAATCAGACATCAAACAGCAGTAATTTCAAAATATTCCATTACCGGGTTTGCTAATAGCTTTTTACTGGCTTCTTCAGCTATTTGTTTTGCCTCTTCTGCTGAATTGGCTTCCACCTGGAGACTGATATTTTTTCCAATACGTACATCTTCAATAGCTTTCAATCCTAAATTCCCGAGCCCTGTCATTACTGCTTTCCCTTGCGGATCGAGTAATTCTTTTAAGGGCATTACTTTAACCTGGACGGTGAACTTCATTTCTCAAAAAATTTATCCGGCAAACCTAAGGAAAAGTTTTGCTACCCTTCTTTATTGTATGCTGAATGAGGTTGTTTTTATACCATGCAAGCCTGCCGGACTTAAACAGTGACGTCCAGTGTTTGCTTATGAACATCAGTTACCATAGGAGGAGGCTCTTTGGAAAACATGGAGAATACCAGGTATAATACAAAAATAACAGGCACAGCCAGCCATTTCAGCCAGATGATGCTTATTACGGATAATACCAGTAATGTATATTTAACCGAATTGTTCTTGAAGGAATAATCTGTGAATTTAAAGGCCATAAAGCTCCTGTTACTGACCATGAGATAACTAACAGCTAAAATAACAAAGTAAAGGAACCATACATTGATGAATAGCTGTTGTAAGCCAAGTGTCTCGTACCAGATAATCAGGGGGAAGGAAGCGACCAGCAAGCCAGCTGCAGGACAGGGCACACCTTTGAAACTATAAGTTTGATTAGTGCTGATGTTGAATTTTGCCAGGCGCCAGGCTACTGCAGCAGAAAAGATAAACGCTGGTAACAATGCCATCAATGAAACATCAAGCCCGTTTTCCTCCTTTGCATACCCTATGCGTAGCAACTGGTAAAGTATCATGCCCGGGGCTACGCCAAAACTAACGACATCGCATAAGGAGTCCAATTGCTTTCCCTTTTCAGAGTTTGCCTTAAGCATACGAGCCAGGAAGCCATCAAGAAAATCTACAATGGCTGCTCCAAAAAGAAAGAGTGATCCCTGCCAGATCTTCTCAGGCAACGTAACCTGGGAAGCACCCATATTATCCAGGACCACAATGGTTTCGCCTGTCTGAAGTATGAGCACTATTGCGATGCAACCAAAGACCAGGTTGATAAGTGTAAAAATATTAGGTATCTGTTTCATGCTCATTCCCCGCAGGGCGTATAATTAATCAACAAATATATAAGAAAGCCCCACTTCACATGGGGCTTATGATCATTTTGCCATTATAGCTTCAATTTCCTCCACTGTAATAGGAATACCTTCGAACAGATCTATGTTTCCATTTTCGGTTATCCATAAATTGTTCTCGATCCTGATTCCCATTCCTTCTTCTTCAATATAAATTCCTGGTTCCGCAGTAAAGAGCATTCCAGCTTTAATAGGTTCAGTACGAGTCCCCAGGTCATGTACATCAAGGCCCAGGTGATGGGAAATACCATGGTAAAGGTATTTGCGATAGGCCCTGTTCTCCGGATCTTCGTTCTTTACATCACTTTCTTTCAGTAGTCCTATCTGAATAAATAGTTTGGTAGCCTCATCCCCTACCTTGTCAGTATAATCATTGATAGTAATGCCAGGCTTTAAGAGGGACTTGGCATAGTTGTGCAACTGAAGGCAGGCATTGTATACCTCTTTCTGGCGGGGTGAGAATTTACCATTTACGGGAATGGTGCGTGTGAGATCTGCATTGTATCCTCCATAGGAGGCACCAAAATCCATTAGCACCAGTTCACCATCTTTACATTCCTGGTTATTTGAAACATAATGCAGGGTCCTGGCCCTGTCGCCGCTGGCAATAATGCTACCATAGGCTTCTCCGGAAGCTCTTTGTGAAAGAAATGAATGTATGATCTCCGCCTCTATTTCATATTCCATAACACCCGGGTGAATAAACTTCATAACCCTGATAAAGGCATTATGAGTTATTTCTACCGCTTTTTTTGTTACTTCTACCTCATACTCAGTCTTGATGGCCCTAAGCTCTTTCATAAGCTTTGCAGCTCTTTCATATTGATGTAAGGGATAGCGGCTTTTCATCTCATCAACAAAACGGTAATCCCTTGAACGCACTAAACTGGACTTGCGATCATTTTCATTAGTATCCAGGTAAATAATATCGGCAAGATGGATCCAGGTCTGGAGCAGGGCATCGATAGAATCAAGCCATACGATTGTTTGTATGCCACTCATTTCAATGGCTTCCTCCTTTCTCAAACGTTTGCCATCCCATTTTTCCTTTAATTCTACAGGCCTTACCAGAACCAGCACTTCACGATATTTAGGATCTGGGTTAGATGGAAACAAAACCACCATTGTATCTTCCTGTGTAATTCCTGAAAGCCAATACAGGTCGCTATTTTGTTTGAAAGGATGCAGCGCATCGCCATTGCTGGGCACTTCATCATTGCTTACAAATATGGCAATGGAACCAGGCTTCATTTTTTCTATAAAGCGTTTCCTGTTCGTTTTGAATAACTCCGGATTTAAAGGAAGATTTTTCATGCTTGTTTTAATTTAAACACGGGCAAAGTAACCGAAATGATGAAACTTATTAACTGACCCTGCCTTTTTTTTTAATTTTTATGCTATCACCATCCTTAGTATAAAACAACAAACAGGATAAAATTGAGGAGCTCGATTCTTGGGTTGTGCAAATGTTTCTTCATTTTAATCTATTTGCAGTTCTTATGCAATGTGTATATAAGACACGTGTTGCAGGCATGAAATTATTATAGACTTACCTTTGTACTTTATTTAAAACGATTGCTATTATATGTCAGTACCTACAATTACTATCTCGAAAGAGAAGTTAGTGAAGCTTGGTTTGCAATATACTGAAAGCCTTCACTACCAATCCACACCCGAAGAATTGATACAAGACGCCCTTCGCTTAGGAGAGGGCAAGTTAACAGACACAGGAGCCCTTGCCATTTGCACCGGTGAATTTACCGGAAGATCACCCAACGACAAGTTCACCGTAAAAGACGAAATCACAGAAAACACCATTCACTGGAACAATTTCAATATCCCCATCGAGGAGAAGTATTTTTTTATTGTCCATAAAAAGATGATGGATTACCTGAATGGTAAAAAAGAAGTATGGGTGCGTGATTGTTATGCCTGTGCAGACCCCAGGTACAGGTTGAACATTAGAGTGATCACTGAAAGACCATCAACCAATTTATTTGCTTACAACATGTTCCTTAGGCCAACCGAGGAAGAACTCGATGATTTCAAACCCGAGTGGCATATTATTTCCGCTCCTGACCTGCGTCTTGACCCGGAAGAATGTGGGATCAGGCAATACAATGCAGTGATCGTTTCTTTCAAACATAAAACCGTACTCATAGCCGGCACAGGTTATACAGGTGAAACTAAAAAAGGCATTTTCGGGGTGCTGAATTATATTTTACCACAGGAAAAAAATGTATTAAGCATGCATTGCTCTGCCAATGTAGGAGAGGATGGAGACACTGCTATTTTCTTTGGTCTAAGTGGAACTGGAAAAACAACACTGAGTGCAGATCCTAACAGAAAACTGATCGGGGATGATGAGCATGGATGGGCCAATGATGGTGTGTTTAATTTTGAGGGGGGTTGCTATGCCAAACTGATTAATCTATCGCCTAAAAATGAACCAGAGATCTATAATGCTATCAGGCCTGGTGCCATTGTGGAAAATGTAAAATTTTATGAGGGCACCAACCAGATCAATTTTGAGGATGGTTCAATAACAGAAAATACCAGGGTATCGTATCCAATAGAATTTATAAGCAATGCCCAGGAGCCCTCAGTTGGAGATATTCCTAAAAACCTATTCTTTTTGACCTGTGATGCCTATGGAGTATTGCCTCCGATTGCGAAATTGACAAAGGAACAGGCCATGTATCAATTTATTTCCGGCTATACAGCCAAAGTTGCAGGTACTGAGGAAGGAGTAATTGAGCCTAAACCTACTTTTAGCGCTTGTTTTGGCGCACCATTTTTACCCTTACATCCTGGCAAATATGCCGAAATGTTGGGTAGGAAAATGGAAAAGCACGATGTGAATGTATGGCTGGTAAATACCGGGTGGAGCGGTGGTCCATACGGAGTGGGCAAACGAATGAAACTTGCTTATACGAGGTCTATGATTACGGCGGCAATATCAGGGGCGCTCAATAATGCTGAAATGCAGAAAGATGAACTATTTGACCTTGCTATACCCAAGGAAGTTCCGGGTGTACCATCCGAGCTTTTATTTCCAAGGAATACATGGCCAGATAAAAATGCCTATGATGAAAAGGCACTGTTCCTCGCTGGATTATTTAAAAAGAATTTTGAGAAATATGCCTCCGGAGTAAAAGAAGAAGTAAAGGCTGCCGGTCCAAAGATTTAAAATCACACCCTCTGTATTTATAAAATGAAATGCCCTCCTCCCGGAGGGTTTTTCGTAACCTTATATGTAATGCCTTTAGTGCTATTTTATAATCCCTAATCTTTTT
>Ga0157371_10005375_pt1 | contig 10823 bp, 11 predicted proteins | sample C45metaG_FD_113462 | JGI IMG/M metagenome (GOLD analysis project Ga0157371, IMG submission 113462) | Corn rhizosphere microbial communities from Kellogg Biological Station, Michigan, USA - C4-5 metaG | ecosystem: Host-associated > Plants > Roots > Rhizosphere > Soil | place: USA: Michigan... | reverse complement strand
GAAAGAGCCGCGCATCTCGATCGAGAGCGTCTCCGGGATGTCGATCTGGACGTGGTCGATGTGGTTGCGGTTCCAGACCGGCTCGAACATGCCGTTGGCGAAGCGCAGCGCCAGCAGGTTCTGCACCGCCTCGCGGCCGAGGTAGTGGTCGATGCGGAAGATGCAGTGCTCGGCAAAGACCGAGTGCAGCCGCTCGTTCAGCTTCTGCGCCGAGGCGAGATCGGTGCCGAAAGGCTTCTCGGTGATCACCCGAGCGCCCTTGCCGAGCCCGACCTTGCCGAGCTCCTCCACCGTCGTTTCCATTGCCTTCGGCGGCAGGGAGAGGTAGATCAGCGTCTCGGCGTCCTCGCTCAGCTCCGCCCGCGCTGCCTCGACTTCGGCCCCGAGCTGCTCGTAGCTCTCGCCGACGCTGGCGAAGCGCAGCGAGTCGGAGAAGCGCTCCCAGGCCTCGCGGTCGCCGGCCTTGCGGCCCGAGGCGCGGATCGAATCCAGCGCCAGCTCGCGGAACTGCTCCACGTCGAGCGCTTTGCGCGCCGCGCCGACGATCCGGAAGCGCTTGGGCATCAGGCCCACCCGCATCAGGTGGTACATCCCCGGCAGCAACTTGCGCTTGGCGAGGTCGCCGGTGGCGCCGAAGAGGACGATCACCTGGTCCTTCGGCGTCGGCAACTCCTGCTGCTGGCGGGACGTCATCACCGTGAGCCTATGCTGCTTCCCGATGGCGGCTGAAACGAACCGCGGCACGCAGTACGACCCTGCGGCGCTCGACCGCGTGGAGCGGCGCTTCTGGCGCGACATCTGGGACTCGATGCCGCATGAGCTCACTTCCGAGCACGGGATCGAGCTGCGCGAGTTCGGCGCGCTCCAGGTGACGCTGACGCGCGACCTGCCCCAGGTCCCGATCCTCAACCTGATGCTTGGCGCCCCGGAAGCGACCGAGGCCGACCTCGACTACGCGATCGCCTGGGCCGACGAGCACGGCGTCTCTCCCTGCGTGCCCGTCACCCCCGGTCTGCCGGGATCCGAGCAGGCCGAGGAGTGGCTACAACGGAAGGGCCTTGAGCACGGCTACGCCTGGATGAAGTTCGTCCGCGACCCGCACCCGCCGCGCTTCCTGGCACCGGAGATCGAGGTGATCGAGCTGACGGCGGCCGACGAGGAGCCGTTCGGAACGATCGCCGCGGTCGGCTTCGGGATGCCGGCCTGGGCGGGCGGCTTCTTCGCCCACCTGCCAGGGCGAGACGGGTGGCGCTGCTACGTCGCCCGGGTCGAGGGCAAGGCACAGGCCTGCGCCGCGCTGCTGATCGACGACGGCATCGCCGAGTTCGGGATCGCGGCGACGCTCGAGGAGGCACGCGGGCGCGGCTGCCAGACGGCGCTCCTGCACCGGCGCATCCTCGACGCCGCCGAGGCTGGCTGCCACACGCTCTTCGTGGAGACGGGAGAGCGGGTGCCAGACCGGCCGTCGGGCAGCTATCGCAACATCCTCAAGGCCGGCTTCGAGGAGGCCTACGCCCGGCCCAACTGGCAGCGGCGGCGCTAGGCCGTCGCCGCCCGCCGCCGCGGTTCGGCGGCGCCTTCGTAGCCGGCGCGGTCCACCTTGCGGTGATAGCGCTCGCCGGCCTTGCCGCCGAGGATCGCCGCGACCAGCGTGCCGATCAGGATCAGCACCAGGGTGATCGCGCCCCCGGTCGCAAGCGAGCCTTCGTCGATCGGGATCCGCGGCAGGTTGACCTGCGAGAACAGGTTCCATTCCGAGCCGGCGATCGCGCCCAGCACCGCCAGCGCCACCGTCACCAGGAGGCCCATGATCCAGACGCCGAGGCCCTGGCGGCCACCGTCGAAGCGGCTCATCCGGCCGGCCACGTAGCCACCCGCGTAGTAGCTCAGGGCGAGCACGACGATCAGGAGGATGCCGCCGACGATGCTGATCGTCCCGGCGTTCGACTTCGCTTCTCCTTCGCTCAGGTTGGTGAGCCCGATCGCGGCGCCAGCGGCGCTCAGCAGAGCGGTCAGCAGCACCGCCATCCCGACGGCGACGAGCCAGCCGAAGAAGGCGGCGCCGAAGTTGAAGCCTCCGTATTCGTCGCGCTGGCGCTGCTGCACCACGGCCGGGCCAGCGACACCGTTCCTGCCTTCGTCGCGATCGACGTATGCGCGATCGGTCCTCCGTTCTGCGGTTCTCTCAGCCATCTTCCTCTCCTGCTCTTCTCCCCTGGACGTGTAGGGACAGAGATACCCGTGTGGTCAGCTCCTAACCGCCCTGAACCTCCTCTAGACGGGTTCCGTAGGGCTCGGTAACCAGGGACCACCACTTCGAAAGGCAGGGCTCATGCTCAGCAGACGCATCGCATCGCTCGCGGCCGTCGCCGTTTTGGCGCTCGCCGTCCTCGCAATCCCCGCGCAGGCGGCGCTCCGTCACATCGACGGCACCGTCGTCTCCAAGGACGCCGGCAGCCACAGCTTCAAGATCAAGGCCCAGGGCGGCAACCAGCTCCGCGTCAAGGTCACCTCGAGCACCCAGTTCCAGCGCATCGCCGGCTTCGGCGGCCTCCACAAGGGCCTGCGGATCGAGGTCGAAGTGAAGAACACCTCGAACGGCCTCGTCGCGACCCACGTCGAGACGCTCGGTGGTGGTGGCAACGGCGGTGGCGGCGACGGTAGCGACGGCCCGAACCACACCTGAGGCTTACGCCAGCGGCACCCGCTCTGGGAGCAGCTCCACGTCCTCGACCAAGGTCTCCCCGTCCAGTCGGGGAGACCTGCAGCCCTGCCCGCCGATGATCACCGGTAGCTGCGGTCGCTCTTGGCGTACCGCATCGATCGCCTCCTCGAGGCGCCGGGTCGATTCCGGCATCGTCGCCGAGAGGGCAAGGAGGTCGGGGGAGAGTGTGCGAACCGCCTGCAGCAAAGCCTCGGTGGGCACGTCGGCGCCTAGATAGGCGATCCGGTACCCACTGTCCTCGAGCAGATCGGCGACCATCCGCAGCCCGAGCGCGTGCTGCTCCCCCTCCACCACGGCCAGCAGCGCGGTCGGCTTCCCCGAATCGGATCTGATCGGCTGCTCGAAAAGCTGCGGCGGCCTGACCGCGCTCAGCACCCGGTTGGTCACGGCGGTCGCCAGTCGCTCATCGGCGACCGTGAGCGCACCCTCTTCCCAGAGGCGGCCGACCTCGTGCATCGCTGGCGTGATCACCCGCTGGTAGAGGGCCGCCAGTGGCATCCCCCGGTCAAGAACGCCGGCGGACACCTTGTAGGCCCCCGCCACGTCGGCAGCCCGCAGGGCGTCAAGGTAGGAGCGGGCGACCGTCGTTTCATCGAAGGCACCCTGCCGCGCCGATCGATCAGCTCCCGCCGATTGTTCTGACACTCCTACAGGCTATGCACAAGAGTGGTTCGCCTCAACTCGCGGCCCGAGTGACTCCGTCCGCGAGGGTCGCAGCAGCTTGCGCTCGTAGAGCACCGCGTCGGCGGTCCGGTAAAGGTCGTCGAAGCTGGCGCCCTGGTCCGGTGCCGAGGCGATGCCGAGGCAGTGCGGGGCGCGCTCGGCGAGCGCCGAGGAAAGGCGGGCGATGACGGGGTCTGCGGCATCCGGCGCGGTGTCCGGAAGCAGCACCGCGAACTCGTCTCCTCCTAGCCGTGCCACCGCGTCCCCCGCCCGCACGCTGCGCGAGAGGGTCTGCCCCGCCCAGTGGAGCAGCTCGTCCCCGGCCTGGTGGCCGTGCTGGTCGTTATAGGCCTTCAGGTAGTCGAGGTCGATCACGGCGAGCGTGACCGGTCGGCCGTGGCGGGCCAGCTCGGCGATCGCGCGGTGGGAAGCCATTGCGAAGCCGCGCCGGTTGAGCAGGTGGGTGAGCGGATCGGTGGTCGAGCTGAGCGCCAGCTCGCGGCGCCAGGCGGCGTGGTTGCTCGACTGCCAGAGGGCCATCATCGAGGTGCCGGCGAGGGCGGCCGCGAAGACGAGCACGTAGCCACCGGCAAGACCGCCCGGCAAGGCAAGCGAGAGAAAGGCGACCTCGGCGAACACGGCGGTGGCGATGACGCCGCGGACCGGAAACGACAGCGAGGCGAAGACGACGGGGAGGAACAAGGCCATCTGCAGCGGGCTGTCAGCGCCGTCGACCAAGGCGGAGAGCCAGATCATCAGCACCGTCAGCAGGCTCCAGCAGAGAAAGATCCCCTCCCGCCACGTGGAGGCGACGACCCGCCGCCAAGGGATCACGAGCAGAGCCAGCCCTCCCGAGGCCCCGTCGAAAGCCAGCATCAGCCCCAAGCCCGGGCGATGCGCCGCCTCGGCAAAAGCAAAGAGGTACACAAACCCGGCGGCCGTCATCAAGACCGTCACCCAGCCCCCGGCAGCGGCCGTATTCAGCCAGTACCGAGTCTCGAAATCATCATGTGTAGCCCCCTGCGTCACGAGGCTTCTATCGACAGGGAGAGCCGTTCAGATAAGCGAGCACGCAGGCGCTTTACCCGAATCAGGAGCGGTTCAGGCAGAAGCCGCGTTCGCCTGGGAAGCCACATGCTCTAGCGGAGGCTCGTAACCCAGAGCAAACGGAATTCCCTCTTCGGCGAGCTTCAGAACCTCGGCATAGCTCTGACCCGCGGCGAACCAGCCCTCCACGTCGGGCGACTCAGCCCACCAACCGTCTTGATCGTGGTGATAGATGATGCGGACGGTCTCCATATTGCCTCCAGTTCAGAGTAGCTTCCTCGCCTCGTCCTCGTTAAGGCCAATACCGCGCGTAAGGCGCCTGCGAAGCACTCCGCCCGGAACAGTAGCCCCGTCGTGGAAGGCAAGCGTAAGCGGCGGATAGTCAGGTGACGTCAGGCGACGATGCGAACCCGTCTGCCGCACGACTCGATAGCTAAGCGGCCGGCTTTCCAGCAGCCTCAAAAGCTTTTTCGCCTTGATCGAGGGGAAGTCATCCGCCACCCCTGCCTAAGGGCTCTCGACACCTAATTTCTCCCCCCTCAGTAGAGGCGCCTACCGGAATCGAACCGGTGTAAACGGCTTTGCAGGCCAGTCCATATCTCGTTTTCCCGCTTTCTAGAGCGGTTCGGGCCGAGGATGGGCCAGCAAATGGGCCAGTTTGCCGGAGCGCCGCTCGGAGAAGCCGCCGATCACCGGATCTCGCCCAGGGTTTTTTCTTTACCACTCACCGTGTAAAAGCCGACCGCGAGACACCGACTCCTGCAAGCGACCCCATTGAACAGCCCAAGCGTTTGACCCGCAGGGACTTCAACCGACTCAATCACCCATTTGGTGCCGTTCCAGAACTGAGCCATCGGACGCCAAACACCCGCCGAGTCGAGCCAATCTCCGACAGCTACACAAGGGGAATTCCCAACGCAGGAGACGTTCTGCAGCGGGGTGTTTTTGGATTCGGTCGGATTAGGGCTTTCCTGCCATGACCAAACGGTTCCGTTCCAGCGCTCAACGTACGAAACCTGGATGCTGCTCGAATTCAGGTACCCGCCGACAGCGGTGCAATCGCTTCCACTAGCGCACGAGACGTCCAGCAAAGTGCTCCGTTTTGGGGATTCCGTCGGTTTTGGCACCGCTTCCGACGACCACGTACTGCCGTTCCAGATGGAGACCATTGCCCAATAGGTCGTGCTGCTGGTCGTTGGGTAGTAGCGCCCCACTGCGCGACAGGACGTGGTGGACGTGCATTCGATGCCAGTCAGTTCCGCCCCGACTGCGCTAGTAGGCAGAGGGACGGTCTGCAACGACCAAGTTCCAGAGTTGCCAAGCATCGCGACAGGCTGCGAGCTGCTGCCATTGCCTTTATAGCCGACTGCCATGCAAGCCGTGATTTCCTTGCAGGAAATACCGTTCAGTCGCGTTTCGGTTGCGCCCGCAGGGTTCGGGGTTGCCTGAATCGACCAGCTAGTACCGCTCCATGCCTCAACCAGGGAGAACGTGCCCGAACTGGTCGTATAGGACCCGGCCGCGACACATGAGGATTTCGAGAGACAGTGGTCGCCTTGGAGTTCAGAGGCCGTGGAACCGGCCGGAACCGCCGTTGACTGGCTAGTCCAAGAACTCCCATTCCAGTACAGGGCATAGGGCGTGGTCGTACCAGCACTCGCGGTTTGCCTCCCTACCGCGGTGCAAACAGTCGTACTGGAGGGCTCACAGGACATATCGTTAAGAACACTGTGTTCCGCGCCGCTTGCATTAGGCGTTGATTGGATGTTCCAGGACACTGGGGTAGTAAACGTCCGATCGACGCCGAAATTCGTCCCTTTGGCATTTGATGCAGCCAGTCGGTAATGGTAGGTGGTACCCGGCAGCAACTGTGCGATTGCCTGAGTCACATTTTGGGCCGTGTAGAGGTTCGACCCGAGGCTGGCGCCAGGAATAGGGGCTTTCGACCCATAGCTATTACTAAGTCCATATTCAAAAAAATATTCGCCAGGAAGTCCATTCGGGTTCACGGTGCCAGCTATCGAGACACTGGTCTTAGTCAGAGTTTCCGTCAAGTAACCCCCGGTTTCGACGGTCGGAGAGGTGGGACTTGGTGCTTCGACCAGGAACGGGTCCTCTGGTCCACCAGTGTTCCAGTGGGAGCTCAGATACTCGCCGCTCTCTTCCAAAGAATCAAAGTAGGTGTTGTATTCACAATCGATGGGTATGCCCGCGGGAGTCCCAAACCCGGGACCGGGGCAATGAGTCTCTGAGTAAAGTTCCCCAAAGAGACCTCCGTCGTTGTAGCACAGCACGTCAATTCCATCCCAGCAGTGCCCCGCCAAGGTGCTTCCTGGGGCGCCATCTTGTACTGCACCTATGGTGTGAAAGAACTCGTGCAAAGATACGTCGTACAACCAGTACGGAGCATAGACGACTGCGGACGCCGACAAAACGCGGTTGTTGTTCTGCCCGAGGGGAAATGGATAAGCGTCCGAGCTACTCTTATCTTCATCGTCCGCTCGCTGTCCAACACCCGCAGCCACTTTGTTTGGGTCGGAGCCATCATAAAAGACGACATTCTTGACAGATTCCGCGCCGTATGGGGCGCCATAAGTGTTGTCAACCAAGCTGAAGACTTCACTAGCGTCGCCGGAAGATTTGAACCCAGTAATCTTAATTTGCCCATTGGAGTCGCATTCGACAGGCATCTGTAGACCTCTGGTGTTCCCGCTCGAATGGAATGACTCGCTGAGGATCTTCGAGGCCATCCTGTGAATAGCAAGCCGAATTTGACTTTCTGCACTTTCTGAGGGGGAGCTGCTGGTGGCCGACGAATAGAACACTCGAATCCGATGACCCGTCGTTCTGCAGAGAATCGGCTCTTCCGTGGTTGGTAGAGCCGTTTCGGCGGCCCGCGCTTCAACAGTGCTATCGATATGAAACCATAGGGGAGGGACATTAGGTGCACGCTTGTACGTGTATTCATGGGCATTCGGGTGGAAGCGGATTTCCGCCTTCCCGACACGCCAGGAGTCAGGTTTCCCGGGAATGCGGCCATCATCGCTAGAGCGATGCTCTAAAGAATGCGCCAAAGCAAGGGGGGCGGACGCGATGAGGAGGCCCACCACGAGTATTGGCAGTGATTGCCACAGGCGTTTGTTCATGCTCTCCCCCAGACTCGACTAACGTTTGGGAAAGCTCTACCAGTTCAACACTGTAAACGCAAGAACAGTTGGGTATTTATGTATCTTTGCGCATTGGTTCTCGACGTAGACATTCCACCTGACCCTACCTATGCCTCCTTCATGATCGCGGCCGTGTTTCCCTACAGTTGTCTACTTGCCTCGGAGGATTTCCCCGACCCGCGAGCGGTGCTAGCCGACCGCCTCGCCGATTTCCGCCAACGATGATCCGGCCTTCTGCGCACGGGCGAAGCTCTTGCGCCGAGCCTCCCGCGCGGCCCTCACGTCCCGCTCGTAGTCCAGTTGCGCGCGCTTCGCCTCGGCGAGTGCTTTGCCTTTGGCGTCTTTGGGCACCCTGGGAGCCTATTCGTCAGGTCCGACTCTCCAGCCACCTGATGATTTCGTTGGGCGTCGCTTCCCCGGCCGCGATCTTCTCCACCATCGGAACGTCCGTATCTGCATCTTCCCCAGCGAACGGTCGGCCGTTGGCTTCAAGGAACAGCCACACGGAGAGGAAGGCGGCTCGCTTGTTGCCGTCCGGCAGCGGGTGATTGCGAGCTAGATGCTCGACCAGAACCGCCGCTTTTTCTACGAGGGTGGGATATGCGTCCTGATCGCCAAAGCCCGCCTGCGGCGCGGCGAGGGCGGAATCCGCGAGGGCAATCCTCGGCAAACGGGCGATCTGCTCGGGAGTCGTGCCGAGTAGGTCAGCGGCGATTTCGCAGTAATCGCCAAGCTCCAGGTAGATCGTCAAGGGCTACTTGGCGAGGCGGCGCAGGGTCTCGCGATTCGCCTGGATCGCGGCCTTGATCCGACTCTTGCGCTCCGTGCTGCTTCCGGGCAGGCCAAAGCGCAGCTTGTCTCGCTCGGTCCTCGGGGTGGCTGGAGGAGCTTGCGGCTTCATCGCCGACACATTGTTGCAGCTAGTGATCCCAGCGCAGAAAAGCCGGGCATGTCCAGGTGCGAGGCATTCACCTGGAACGGAGACCCCGGGCTCGCTCTTTGTCCCTCATTTCTCGCGCGACCTTCAACTCAATTGCCGCGTCCCCCTCAAGGGCATCGTGACGGCCAACAGACGCGACCCAGTCAAAGTAAGCAATTGCACTCTGGTAGCGGCCCTTCCGCATGGCTTTCTCGCCCTTCCTCAGGAAACCTCGGCGCCTCAGGCAAAAGCGCCACTCGTACCAGCGCCAGCGAATGGCATGGCCAGCCTCTTTGTGCCCGTCGCGAGCATTCGCGAACATGATCGGAGGAGTTTCGAAACGGGTGACCAATTCGATTTGGCCTCGCTGCGGGTTTCGATAGAAGAATCTGATCTTCGGACGAGCACGAATTGCTCGCGTGTACCAGCGGGCCGCCTCCGCCGCCCGAGCCTTGTTCTTATGACCCGCGTGCAGTTCTTCGCTGTAGGCGTGATAGGCCCTCGCCGCCAGAGCTATCTTGAAGTACCACGCGTCCTTGTAGTGACTATCGCTCTGCCGGAGTTCTTCCGTGATCTCTTCCGCTTCCGCACGCTCAGCTGGCACCGGTGAGTAAGCGATGATTTGGGAGAGGTTGTAGAGGGTCTGATCTCTTCGCGGATCGGCGCGATCTTCGGCTGCTTGGCGAAGGACGGCGATTGCTTCTCGAGCATCGGCTTCGGTGTTTTCCGCCCGGGGGTCATTGAGAAGAAATGCGAGCGTGCGCAGCAGTTCGGACGAGCCAACCCCGGCTTCGTACCGCCGGCGAAGGAGGTCAATGGCCGTCGCCCTGGCACCAATTGCGGCCAGTGCCTCGGCTTTCGCAATTCGCAACAGGTCGATTTGGGGCTCGTACTGTCGGGGGAAACCGCCAAGGCGGGGTCCAAAAGCCGGATTGCTCGTTCTGGATCGCCCGCGTATCCGGCTAGCTGACCGGCCGTTCCCTGGATCACGGCACGAAGCTCATGAGCGAACTCAAACGGGTACTCAGTCTGTGGCGTATCGTCGACACCGGTCAGACGCTGGAAGGCCCACTTCCACCGGACCTTGGCGGGAGTTTCATCCCGAGTATGAGGATCAATGTGGCGCACGTTCGGCGCTCGCTGGCAAGTCCCTGCGTAGACAGACCAAGCACCGTCCTTCTCCTGTCGAATTTCCCCCTGCAACAGGATGTAGGCCCGCAAGCGGCGGCAGAGCTTCGATGCAAAGGCCCGATCTGCGACGCCAACAACTGCCGGTAGCCGGTGGACAGCATTCATCTCGGCAGGACTCAAATGGTCCTGCAACGTCCTGAGGATCGTGTCCTGAACCTCAACCGCCTTCTCGAATGACACACACCGGAAGAGTGGAACAACGAGTCGGCCCCTCGTGCGGCGGCGGGTAATCCTCCACCGGGCGATGCCTTGAACGGCGACGATAAGAGCCAGGAGCGAAGCAAGCGTGATCGGAGCGGCAGCGCCGAGCGTCGGTATCCCAACGAGCAAGGACGCGGCGAGCAACAACCAAAGCGCTGGCTCTGGAAATCGGTAATGGAACCGCGACGCCGCCTGAACGACACGTAGCCCAAAATTCAGCTGACCCATGAGGGGCAGGTTTTCAGATCGGACGGCTGCCAACCGACGATCCCGTGGGCCAGTCGTGGGCCAGTTTTACATCCAGATAATCGGCGACAACCGGACTCAGCCGGACGAAGGAGCGGCCTGAGAAGGCCACGCAAAAGGCTCTAGCAAGCCACAAATCGCTTGCTAGAGCCAGAGGCGCCTACCGGAATCGAACCGGTGTAAACGGCTTTGCAGGCCGCTGCGTAGCCACTCCGCCAAGGCGCCGAGGGCGGCCTAGAGGGTAGCGGCGCTCAGGGGGATTTGGGCGGCGGTTACTGCTCGTAGGACTCGACCGTGCCGCCGTCGCGCATGCTGGCGTCGTCGGGGTCGTCGCCGGCTCGGCGCAGGGCGCGGCGCTGGCGGAGGTAGTCGTAGGCCTTGTCGAGCTGGACCTGGAGCTCTTGGAGGCGGGCGTGCTCGTCATCGCCGAGCCCCTCGCCCTCGTGGCGATGGAGGAGCGCCTCCTCCTCCTTGACCAGTTGATCGATGCGGTCTAGAACCTGCTGGTCGTCCATGGCGTGAGCCTACCCTCTCTCCGTCACCTGAAATCGGATGCCGGCTTTCTGGATGCGCTCGAGGAGGGCGTCGCCCATCGCCACCGCGGTGGTCAGCTGGCCGGAGCGCTGCGGCAGCTCGTCGAAGGCAAGGCAGAGGCCGGACTCGG
>Ga0157371_10005373_pt1 | contig 10824 bp, 11 predicted proteins | sample C45metaG_FD_113462 | JGI IMG/M metagenome (GOLD analysis project Ga0157371, IMG submission 113462) | Corn rhizosphere microbial communities from Kellogg Biological Station, Michigan, USA - C4-5 metaG | ecosystem: Host-associated > Plants > Roots > Rhizosphere > Soil | place: USA: Michigan... | reverse complement strand
CAGACTGCTATTGTCTGTAGCCCTGAAATATTTTCCTCCTGTTTCCTGCGCAATATTTTGCAACAGTTTTTCATCTATAGAAACCTTTTCATTTTGCATTACAATTCCCATCGGAGTGCTGACGGGGGTTGGCGCATAACCTTCGCTTCCGACACCAATGGTATAGACCTTTATGTGAAAAGTCTTTGCAATTTCCTTGGCTGTATTTGGGTCGATCAAGCCGCCATTGTTGATGCCATCCGTAAGCAAAATAATGATCTTACTTTTTGCTTTACTGCTTCTTAAACGGTCGACACTTGTGGCAAGCCCTGATCCAATCGCGGTTCCATCTTCCAGCAAGCCATTCCTGATCTGTGCGATCTGTGATTTCAAAACATAATGATCTGTGGTGAGTGGACACTGCGTAAAACTTTCACCTGCAAAAATCACCACACCAATTCTGTCTGAAGGACGATGATCTACAAAATCTTCCGCCACTTTTTTGGCAGCTTCCATACGGTTTGGCTGAAAGTCTTGCGCCGTCATACTTCCGCTTACATCGATGCACAAAATAATATCAATTCCTTCGCCTTCGGTTTGCGTTTCGTCAAATCTTGTTTGCGGCCTTGCCAAAGCAATAATAATGCAACTGAGGGCGAGCACGCGGAAAATAAAAGGGAAATGCTGAACGGTGTTTTTCCAGGATCGTGCATTGTACAATCCTTTTGTAGAAGAGATTTCAATGGCCGCCACCTGTTTTTTCCCTTTAGTAAATTTCCAATAGATCAAAAAAGGGATGATCAGAAAAAGCAGCAATAACCACGGTTGCCCAAAACTAATATCATTGAAATAATCAAACACCATTTTCAGGTTTTTTAATGTTATTGATCGCCGTAATCATTTCTTTTGTTTGGGAAAATGCTTTTTCATTTTCATAAGCGGACGGAATATATTTAGCAAATTTGACGACATTGCTCATCCGTAAGGCATTCGCAAATTCAGAGATCTGTTGTTTTGAAATATCCAGCCCACGGAGTTCAATCAACACTTCGTCGACAGTAAGATGCATCTGATAGGTGTTCGTTTTCCTGGATAAATATCTTTTGAAAATATCGGTAAGCCGCGAGTAATATTCTTTCGTCTTATTTTGTACCGGTAAATTTTCTTTTTCAAGATCGTGCAATGAATGCATCGCCTCGTCATAAGGAGAAAGTTTGGATTCAAAAACGCTAATATCTTTTTTCTTTTTGAAAAATTTTCTCAGAAAAATAAACCAGATAATGGCAAGGAGAATTGCAATACCTGCTAATATCCATGCCCACCAGGCAAATGGTTTTTTTACCTCAATAATATTTTTGATGTCATGAAAAGGCAGAACGCTGTCTGCAGGAGAATAACCTACATTAACTGCAATTGAATCTGTAAAAAGATTAAAAGTTGAATCGCTGTCAAGTGTAGATGCAGCAAGCGTTAGCGGCGGAATTACCTGTCTTCCTGAGTCAAAGCTGGTGATCACAATATCCTGGCTGAAGGTCCAGGTTCCATTAGAAAAAGTAGTGTCAATTTTATTTCTGATGATGGGAACAAAATTGCCAAAACTGTCAGGAACAGAAAACCAGGTGAGTCGATACGTATTATCGGGCATGGAAGCCTGCACGTGATAATTAATTCGCTGACCGATGAGAATTTTTGTGCTGTCGACACTTGTTTTTACTGTAGGTAATTGTGCAAAAGAATTTTGTTGAAAAAACAGTAAAGCAACAAATAAGAGCAAAATTAATTTTATATCGTACACGCGATTCTTCAAATCCTGTTAGTGAGTTTTTTTTCTTCTTGTAAAAAACTGTTGCAAAATCTTTACATAATCTTCGTCGGTTCTGATCTGTAATAATTGTGCGCCTGCTTTATTAAAAATCGTTTTTGTTATTGCACTTTGATTGATAAAATTCTGATGATAATTGTATCGCACCATTGCGTCTGAAGTGTTGAGCCACTGCACTTTCTGTGATTCCAGGTCCTGAACTTTGACCATTCCGATATTTGGAAGCTGGCTGTCCATTTTATCATACACTTTCACTCCGATCACATCATGACGATTGCCTGCGACACGCAAACTATGTTCATAATTTTCATCCAAAAAATCACTCATGATAAATGCAATGCTCTTTTGATTGTTAGATCTTGAAAAGAAATTCAACGCTTCTTTCAGGTTCGTTCCTTTTTGTTTTGGTGTTGCAGTCAACAATTCACGAACAATATACAAAGCATGTTCTTTTCCTTTTTTAGGTGGAATGTATTTTTCAATCTTATCACTAAAAAAAATGACGCCGACTTTATCATTATTGTTAATAGCGCTGAAAGTAAGTACAGCGCCCATTTCCGTGATCATGTCTCTTTTATTCTGATGCACGGTTCCGAACAGTGAACTGGCGCTTACATCTACCAGAAGTATTACCGTTAGTTCTCTTTCTTCTTCAAAAACTTTCGTGAAGGGATGTGCATACCGGGCGCTTACATTCCAATCAATAAAACGAACATCATCGCCATGATAATATTCGCGGACTTCCCTGAACCGCATTCCTTTTCCCTTAAACGCCGAATGATATTCACCGGTAAAAAGATGCGTAGTGATCTTCTTACTGATGATCTCGAGTTCTTTTACTCTTTTGATGATATCGGTTGTGGTTAAAGGCAATTAATTATTTAATTATTTAATTATTTAATTATTGAATTGTTGAAGTTGATTGTTGAATGGTTGCTGATTGGTTAAATTGTTGAATGGTTGTATTGTTGAATGGTTATATTGTTGAATGGTTATATTGTTGAATGGTTATATTGTTGAATGGTTGAATGGTTGAATGGTTATATTGAAAATTTCCTAAGGCACATTTACGGCTCTTAAAATCTCACTGATCACCATTTCTACATTTACATTTTCTGCTTCCGCTTCATAAGTAAGCCCGATACGATGGCGCAAAACATCTTTGCAAATGTTTCTCACATCTTCAGGAATAACGTAGCCGCGCTTGTTTAAATACGCATAGGTTTTTGCCGCCAAAGCGAGGTTGATGCTGGCTCTTGGGGAGCCACCATAGGCGATCAAAGGTTTTATTTTTGCCAAATTATATTGATCCGGATAACGTGAAGCAAAGACAATATCAATGATATATTGCTCTACTTTTTCGTCCATATAAACTTCTCTCACCAATTGACGCGCATTCAAAACTTCTGAAGAAGAAACTACCGCATTAATATGTGGCTGTTGCATTCCCAAAACATTTTGACGAATGATCGCTTGTTCTTCTGTTTTTGATGGATAATCGATTATTACTTTCAGCATAAAACGATCCACCTGCGCTTCAGGCAATGGATACGTTCCTTCCTGCTCTATCGGATTTTGGGTAGCCAAAACAAGGAATGGTTCCGGAAGCGGATAAGAATTATTTCCGATGGTCACCTGTCTTTCCTGCATCGCTTCCAGCAAAGCGCTTTGCACTTTTGCAGGAGCACGATTGATTTCATCCGCCAAAATAAAATTGGCGAAGATTGGTCCTTTGCGCACCACAAATTCATTCTTCTGCTGATTATAGATCATGGTTCCTATCACATCGGCCGGCAAAAGATCGGGCGTAAACTGAATGCGGCTAAACTGTGCATTGATCGTACTTGCAAGCGATTTAATGGCAAGTGTTTTAGCCAATCCGGGAACACCTTCCAGCAGGATATGGCCATTACTGAGCAAGCCAATTAAAAGCCGTTCGATCATGTGATTTTGACCGACAATAATTTTTCCGATTTCTGCATGGATCTTATCAATAAATGTGGCTGAGTGGCTGATCTTTTCATTCAAGAGGCGAATGTCTTCTGCGGTTTGTAACATTGTTTAATTCAATAAAATTAGAATAAGCTTTTAAAGGTTTGCAAATTACGAACATCACATAAACAAAAAATATGTATTTATAAAACCTTCACGGAAAGCTATGTTAAAAATAAAGGGAGCGAAAACACTCCCCGTGATGAAAAATCATCCAAAAATTATTTCTGATCGACTCTGAAAGAGACTTTACAAATGACTCCATACGAACTTACTTTTTCATCTTTTACATGCACTTTAAAATCTTTTACATAAACCGAATCAATGTTTTTGATGGTTTTAGAAACTTCCGAAACTGCGTTTTGAATGGCATCATCAAAGCTGTTTTCTGAAGATGCGATTACTTCAATCACTTTTACAATTGGCATAAAAAATGTTTTAAATGGTTAAGAAATAAATGGAAACTTATTAACGGCAAAAGTTATTCCGCTTTTAAAAGAAATTCTACCTTTGCAAATTCATCGATTGATTTGAATCAAAACAAGTACATAAGAAAATTTCTGGCGGTGGTATTGCTCGCCATCTTTGCATTGAGCAATACGCCTACAAAATATTTGCATAGATTATTTGCCAATCACAAAGATTTTATAAGTAAAACTTTAACCGATTCCAACACGCCTCAATTCAATGTAAGCGGAATTAATTGCCATTGCGAAACGAATGTGGTAATTGCGCCTTATACTGTTGCTACTGGATGTGAAGTAATAACCTTCCCGCCAGGATTTATTGCACCTACTGCTTCAAGAGTTGATAAAGTTTTCTTTTCAGAAAAATTTTCTTTTGGATTAAGAGGGCCTCCATCCATTGCATAATTCCTCTTTTTTTAATAGTAAAAGCAGGTTGCTTTTATTTTCTGATTCAATCACTGTTCATTTTTAAATGAGTTTTCTCTTAAAAATCTTTTAATGAAAATTGTTCTTTTTATTCTTTTAATAAGCATAGGTGTTTTCAATTCACAATCGGTAAAGGCACAAAAAAAAGCAGAAAGGTATTCGCTTTCAGGAAAGATAACCGATACTTCCGGAGCGCCGCTTCAAGGCGCATCAGTTTATATTTCTGATCTTAAAAAAGGAAGTGTGGCTGATGCGAATGGAAATTATGTGATCCATAATATTCCTGATGGAAATTATGTGGTCGAAATCAAATTTATTGGTTACAAAACCATTCTTGAAAATATCGATTTTGACCAGGACAAAGTTGAAAATGTTGCGATGCAAATTTCTGTAACCGAGCAAAGTGAGATTGTCATTACTGGTTCTTCAAAAGCTACTTCGATAGCAAGAAATCCTATTCCGATCGTTGCCATCAACAAGCAATTTCTTCAGCAAAATCTGAGCACGAATATTATTGATGCGATAGCAAAAGTTCCGGGTGTAAGTGAAGTAACTACCGGGCCAAATGTTTCCAAACCATTTATCCGTGGGTTGGGTTTCAACAGGATCCTTACTTTATATGACGGGGTCAGGCAGGAAGGACAACAATGGGGTGATGAGCATGGAATTGAAGTGGATGAAAATACCGTGAATAGAGTAGAAGTAGTAAAAGGCCCGGCCAGCCTTATCTACGGCTCTGACGCAGTAGCCGGTGTGGTAAATTTAATTCCTGCCGATCCGCCAGCACAGGGAAAGATAATTGGAAATATTTTAAATGAATATCAGACGAACAATCGTTTGATCGAAAATTCTGCGAGCGTTGCTGCGCACATCAATGATGTTACCTGGGGCGGAACTTTTACGCATAAAATTGCCACGAACTATAAAGACAAATATGACGGAAGGGTTTATAACACCGGTTTTGCCGAAACAGATTTTTCAGCGAACGCGGGGATCAATAAAAATTGGGGTTACAGCCGGCTTGGTATGTCTTTGTACGACGACTTGCAGGAAATTCCTGACGGAAGCAGAGATTCAGTAACCAGAAAATTTACCAAACAAATTACGGAAGCTGATACTTTCAGGCCGATTGTAAGTGATGAAGAATTGAACTCTTATAAAATTTCTGCATTGCATCAGCATGTGCAGCATTTTAATATTTACAGCTCCAATAATTTTTTGCTGGGAAGCGGAAGACTCGCTGTGAACCTGGCTTTCCAAAAAAGCACGCGGAGGGAATACAGTCATCCTGAAGTAGAAATTCCGGGATTATTCCTGCAATTAAATACATACAGCTACGACGCAAAATATTATTTTAAAGAAAAAGAAGGTTTGAGTATTACCAGTGGAATCAATGGAATGTACCAGGATAACAATGTGAGCAAAGGAACTGAATTCATCATTCCTTCTTATCGCCAGTTCGACTTTGGCCCTTTTATTTTTGCAAAAAAAACAATGGGTAAACTGGAAGTTGCCGGTGGATTAAGATATGACTTCCGCAACTTCAGTAACGATGATCTTTATGAAAATACCGATCCCTCAACTGGTTTTGAGCACGTGGTAAAAGGAAATGATACGATTGGTGCCAATCATATTTTTACTGCTTACCGACACACTTTTTCAGGAGCAAGTGGAAGTATTGGATTGTCGTACAAAATAAATGATCAGTTTAGCGTAAAGGCCAATATTGGTCGCGGTTACAGAGCGCCAAACATTTCTGAAATTTCTGCTAACGGCGTTCATCCGGGAACCAATATGTACCAGATTGGTAACCTCGATTTTAAACCTGAATTTAATTGGCAGGAAGATGTTGGAATTGCTTTCAATTCGACACATGTGAGTATTAATGCGGATGCTTTTAATAATAATATTCAAAATTATATTTACAATGAAAAGCTGGAAAGCAAGCTGGGCGGAGATTCTATCATTGTTCCCGGAAACCAGACCTTTAAATTTGTAGCCTCAAGAGCGCATTTATACGGGGGAGAATTGAGCATTGATATTCATCCGCATCCATGGGATTGGCTTCATTTTGAAAACTCTCTTTCTGTGGTTTATGCAACAAATGAAGGTGTTGCAGGAGAAGGAAAAATTTCTGACAGCGCTAAATATTTGCCATTCATCCCGCCTTTGCATACGATGTCTGAATTGAGAGCGAATATCAAAAAAATGGGCAATTATTTTGCAAATGCGTTTATTAAAGTTCAGTTTGAAGTGTATGCAAAACAGGATCGTGTTTACCTGGCAAATAATACAGAAACACCCACAGCCGGTTACGAGTTATTTAATGCGGGATTTGGTTCTGATATTTTGAATAAAAAAGGAAAAACGGTGTTAACTCTTTCTTTTTTCGCAAATAATTTGTTCAATGTTGCCTATCAATCCGGCTTGAACCGGTTGAAATATTTTGAACCATATCCTGGTAATTTCACAGGCCACAATGGAATTTATAATATGGGCAGAAATTTTGGTTTGAGAGTAAATGTTCCTTTGAGGTTTAAAGGATAGAATGGAGTGAACGAAGAAATAAATTGAACTGATATTTTATTGTTCAATCAACTTTTTCAGTGATTGTTCTTTCTCCATCAGCCTTTGCAATAAAGTGATCTGGTTACCGGCTCTGACAAAGTTTTGTCCTTCGTACCTGGCTCCATAATAAATATCGTTATTTAGATGGTCTGTCAGAAAACGAATCGCCTGCATGTAGATCATAAATTTGCCTGCATAAATAAAATGTGATTTTTCTTCTTCATTTAATTCGTTTTTCATTTGCCCCATGTAGCCGTCCCAGATGGATTTAAAATATTCATTACGAATGCTAATTTTTGAAAAGTCCTTTTCTTCTTCATTGACGGGAGAAACGTACGTGCGTATCATATCGCCGACATCACTAATAAAATATCCAGGCATCACCGTATCAAGATCAATGACGCACAAGCCTTTATTTTCTTTATTAAAAAGCACGTTGCTGATTTTAGTATCGTGGTGTGTTACACGCAATTTAAAAGCGGGATTATGTAAAATATTTTCATAGATTTCCACAATATTCTGATGCGCTTTTATAAACTCAATTAATTCTTTTGATTCTATCAAACGATTTTGATTTCCTGTTTTTAACGCTTCCAGAAATTGCTGATAGCGAAGTGACAGATTATGAAAATCAGGCAATGTGATCTGCAATTTTTCCACAGGAAAATGGGATAATAATTTTGTAAATTCTCCGAATTTTTTTGCAGCCTCAAAAGCTTGCTGGGGCTCAGCAACTGTATCGATGGTATGAGAATTTTTGACAAAAGGAATAAGCCTGAAATAGCCATTGTCCTTGATTTGCACCATTTCCTCCTCATCCTTTGTCGTAACGAGAGAAACAAAAAAATATTCAGGAAAATGCTTTTGAAGATAATTGGCAATCAATCGAATATTCGAAGCAATCGCACCTGGATTTTTAAAAATATGATGATTTACTTTTTGAAGAATAAAATTTTGGTCGCCATTTTTGATGCGCCACGTGGAGTTGATCAATCCATTATCTATTTGTTCAATCGCTACATTATTCATCGGAAAATCGTAAGCGGAAAGAACTTCATCCATTCGTGTCATATTTTTGTTTATGTAACAAACTTAGGATTCTGCAATTAATAATTGAAACGCAAACGGTTGTTTTAATTACGGTTTTAAATCAGCGAAATAATTTTTTGGAATTAGTAAAAATAAAAACCGAACTATTCCTTTGTTCACTATAACAGGCATGCACACACGAAAATATGGATGGCTTTGAAAAAAAATGGTGATAAAACTTTGTTTACTGTTTTTTACAACTTTAGTTTGTGAATCGTTTCTTTTAGATATTCCAAATCATCGATTGTGTTGTAAACCTGGTAAGAAATGCGCAAATAAGTTTGATCTCTTGCAAACATTACCGGGATTTCAATCTTATAATCATTGTACAAAGTTTCTTTCAAGGCAACAGGGTTTTCTGTTTTTATTGGAATGCTGCACATCTGGCCTAAAAACTCTTCTGTAACAGGTGACAATGGCTCAGTTCGTAAAAGTTCGCAAAACTGCGGATACTGCTCTAACACTACTTTTCTGCATTCCGCCTGCCTTTGTTCCATTTCATTTTCTTCAAAAAAGTTCATGATTGCGGGAGCAGTCAAAAAGGCTGAAATGTCTCTCGTGCCCTGCATTTCATTCTCTTCCAAAAATTTGGATTTCGTTGGTTTGGCCGCTTCATATCCCCAACTTATGATCAATGGCTCAAGGCGGTTTTGAAAATTTTTATTTACGTACAAAAATGTAGAGCCTTTGGGACCAAGCAACCATTTATGTAAAGTGCCGGTATAAAAATCGGCTTTTATTTCATACAGGTTCAATGGAATATGGCCGGGAATATGAGCGCCATCTACTATTGTAATAAGCCCAAGTTCTTTTGCCTTTTCACAAATTTCTTTTACCGGAAAAATTAATGCCGTTGCGCTGGTACATTGACCAATTGAAATCGCTTTTGTTTTTTCGTTATATCCTTTCCAGAATTCTTCAATGAATTTTTCCTTCGAAACTAAAGGCAATGAAATGTTTTGTTTACGATAAGTGAAGCCGTTCTTTTTGGAATAAAATTCAAATGTTTTATCGATGGCTCCATATTCGAGGTTGGTTGATAACACTTTATCCCCGGGTTGAAAATTCAAACTTTTTACTACCTGGTTTACCGCCATTGTTGGATTGGGAATGAAGAAAAAATCTTCAGTATCACAACCAATATATTTTGCCAAAGCTTGCTTTGAAACTGATAAAGCTTCCGGAGCAGTTTTGGTGATAAATTGAACCGGTTCGCGTTCTAGCAAGTTTTGCCAAAACTGGTAATTCTCTAATATCGGCTTTGGACAAGCGCCAAACGAACCGTGATTTAAATACCTGATTTCAGGATCTAATAAAAATTGATCTTTGATACTATTCATACTCATGAAAATAATTTGTGTTAATGAACAAAATAACAAAACTAAATTTTGTAACTGCTCATTTAAATAAGTAAATTTTTAATTTCATTTTCACGCAGTAATTTTTGTCTAAATTTGAATTTTAAAATAAATCTAAAATGCAATTAGCGAACAGAATTACAACCAATCCTGGAATATTTAATGGCAAGCCGATTATTCGTGGAATGAGGTTTCCGGTTGCTGATGTACTTGGCTATTTGGCAGCCGGAATGACGTTTGATGAAATTCTCGCTGATTTTCCATACCTGGAAAGGGAAGATATTGTTGCTGCGCTTGAGTATGCACAAAAAAAAGTGAATCATTCTATAATTACTGTACAGTTAGATGCAACAAAATAATTTGGAGTTTTGGATCGATGTCAATCTTCCTCCGGTAATGGCCGTTTGGCTCAAAGATTTTGGTGTTTCTGCAAAGTCATTTAATGAATTAAATTTTGGTACAGAAGAAGATGTTATTGTCTTTAAAAAGGCAGTAAAAAGATTTAATACAGTTGTAATTACTTCAAAAGATGTTGAACTTTAAAAATCTATCAGAAGAAATATTTTCTGCTCCCAGAATTCTTTATTTGAATTTAGGAAACATTTCAAACAAAGCGTTGAACAAATAATTTATAAATCCCTGGAAAAAGTTATTCAGATTTTTTCCGAAACAGATGAAACTTTAATCGAAATTACAAAATAACAATGAGCAAATTTTCCGAACACAATTTCAAAGATGAAAAAGCACTGGTGAGAGTTGATTTCAATGTCCCACTTGATGAGAATTTCAATATTACCGATGATACCAGAATGCGCGCCGCAGTTCCTACGATTAAAAAAATTCTCAATGATGGAGGAAGTGTGATTCTCATGTCACATTTAGGAAGGCCGAAAGGTGGCCCCGAAGGCAAATTTTCTTTGAAACATTTATTGCAACATTTAAAAGAACTATTGCCCGGCGTTTCGGTTCTATTTGCGAATGATTGCATCGGCGCTGAGGCGGAACAAAAGGCAAAAGACTTAAAACCAGGTGAAGTATTGCTTTTGGAAAACCTTCGTTTTTATAAAGAAGAAGAGAAAGGGAATGAAGAATTTGCAAAAAAACTTGCTTCACTGGGCGATGT
>Ga0157371_10005372_pt1 | contig 10826 bp, 7 predicted proteins | sample C45metaG_FD_113462 | JGI IMG/M metagenome (GOLD analysis project Ga0157371, IMG submission 113462) | Corn rhizosphere microbial communities from Kellogg Biological Station, Michigan, USA - C4-5 metaG | ecosystem: Host-associated > Plants > Roots > Rhizosphere > Soil | place: USA: Michigan... | reverse complement strand
CGAAAAAGGATCGTTCACCGGCGCGTTTGAACGTCGCATAGGCAAATTTGAACAGGCACACAACAGTACGCTATTTTTAGATGAAATAGGTGAGCTCCCGTTAGAGTTACAGGTAAAACTATTAAGGGTTATCCAGGAACGTGAGTTTGAACGGATAGGCGGAAAAAACACCATTAAAATTGATGTAAGGATAATAGCAGCCACCAACAGGAATCTTGAAGAAGAGGTAGAGACCGGCAGGTTCCGTGCCGATCTTTATTACCGTTTAAATGTTTTCCCCATTCAGCTACCGGCCTTAAGGGAACGCAAAGAAGACCTTATTCCCTTAGCCAACTTTTTTATCAGCCGCTACAGCAGGCAAACCGGCATAGCGGTAAAAGGCATGACTGCCGAAGTAGCCCGCACTTTGCAAGACTATGACTGGCCGGGTAATGTACGCGAACTTGAACACTTGATTGAACGCAGCATCCTGCTCACAAACGATAACAAGCTAAGAGACGTTCATCTTCCGGGAATTAAAATAGATCAATCTGTTCAAGACGACGCCCGGCCATTAACCATGGAAAGCAGGGAGCGCTATCACATAATTGGCACGTTAAAACGCTGCAGCGGAAAAATAGGCGGCGAAGGCGGAGCCGCCGAGATATTAGATATTCCGTCAACCACACTTCATTCAAAAATGAGAAGGCTGAAGATCACAAAAAAAGAATACAAGTAACATCCCCTTTTTGACGGCGAACAGGGTAAAAAGGGATCTTAGACAAATAAAAAAAAGAAAAAGGAGGCTAAATGCTAATGGAAAGTGAAGACGAACGGGACGAGATAATACTTTTGTTAAAATGCGAACTGGCAAAAGTTAAAACGCAGGCGCAATTAATGGTAGCGATCGACAAAACCTTAAAAAAACTGGTAAACTTTAGCCAGGCCACATTGCTGTCATGCCAGGAAGATGAAAGTACTTACCGGATCTTTTTTATGGATAAGGCCTCTGGTGGCTCTACTGGATATTCAAGCTATAATGAGATCATATCCTGTTCGTATTCGTTTTGCGACGATTTATCCGGGTTTATTTCAAAAGCTGATAAAGCACAAATTTTCGATATCCGCACATTTAACTTAGCCGTAGCACCTCAATGGCTTAAGTTAAACTACGCGTCGGGAGCCCGTGAACTCATTGTAAAAAACCTGCCCGGTGCCGGGGATACTAAACATACTCTTATCCTCTTTGCAGATAAGTTAAACTCGCTTACAGATACACATATACAGCATGTAGAAACAATAGCAGGGCAAATCGGCAAAGCCATTAATAACATCGCTGCCCACGAAGCTGTATTATACAAAGAACACAACAAAGCATGCCTGCTTAAATTTGCTACTGACCTTGCTGCTGTCAAAAAAAAGGGGGATCTGGAAGCCGCTATTTTTAATATTCTGGATCAACTTATAGGCATAAAGCTATCTATGATCAGGCTAATAGAAGATGATGGAATTACTTTAGTTCCTTATCTATATGATAAAAACGCCGTTTTTAAAGATGAAGAGCTATTTAAACAACTATTGGCAAAAAATATAACTATCGACGAACCTATTTCGGCCAGAGTACTGGATAGTGATGAGCCCGTTATATTTAATATCGAAGCTGAGCAAAAGAGTGGCAACAGCAGCCCGTATATAACCCTTTGGAAAAAGGCGGGTAAAAAACATATGTACGGCGCCCGTCTATGTATTGGGAATGAAAATATAGGAACACTTTGGCTGTTGATAAACGAACTGAATACCCATCTGTTGAAAGGCCTTTGCTCACAAATATCGGTAGCCATATTCAACATCAAAGCCAACGAACGGTTATTGGCCTATCAAAAGCAACTGGAAACGGAAAATGATCATTTGAAAGAACAGATCAAAACCATCCACAATTTTTCGGAGATAATTGGTATCAGCCTGCGAATGCAAAAGGTTTACCAGTTGATGTCGCGGGTGGCCGATTCAAATTCAACAGTGCTTATTTTAGGAGAGACCGGTACCGGGAAGGAACTGATTGCGCGTGGGATTCATGACGCCTCGCCCCGGAAAAACAAATTGATGATAAAAGTAAACTGCGCTGCTCTTCCGCCCAATCTCATCGAGAGCGAGCTTTTTGGTCATGAAAAAGGATCGTTTACCGGTGCTTTTGAACAACGGATAGGCAAGTTTGAGCTGGCCAATAACAGCACTTTATTTTTGGATGAAATTGGTGAACTACCGCTGGAGCTGCAGGTCAAATTACTCCGTGTTATCCAGGAGCGGGAGTTTGAACGCGTAGGCGGAAAAAGCACAATAAAAGTTAATGTGAGGATAATAGCAGCAACTAACCGCAACCTGGAAAAAGAGGTAGTGGCAGGTAAATTCCGATCTGATCTGTATTACAGGCTTAATGTATTTCCAATCAATTTACCATCATTACGTGAACGGGTCGAAGACATACCCCCATTGGCAAACTTCTTCCTCAATAAATATAGCAGGCTTACAGGATACAAAGTTGGCTCAATAGCACCCAAAGTTTTGCAGCAATTGAAATCGTATTTATGGCCGGGAAACGTACGGGAGCTGGAGCACATTATTGAAAGAAGCGTTTTAATGACAACCGGCAACGTATTGCGGGAGGTACATTTGCCAAACACAAAACAAAGCGATAACCAGGCCATCCCCCATTTTAATCAAACTATCGAGGAGATGGAACGAAACCATATTATTAATATCCTGAAACAATGCGAGGGCAAAATTTCAGGAGCGGGCGGTGCGGCCGGGGTATTGGCTATTCAACCAACCACCCTGCATTCTAAAATGCGAAAATTAAATATCGCTAAAAGGGAATACATGAACCATGCACAGTAAGCTAATAGAAAAAAGGGATTCACTATTTGAATAAATGAATCCCTTTAGCGCGTGCATATTGAAGGTTCAAAGGTAAGAGCCCAGCCCGCCTCCCTAAATCAACGCTAATATTTTGGTACCGGTCAATTATAGCCTTTTAATTATCGTAAAACTGCTCCGTTAAATTTCGCCACCATTTATTAATCGGTACATTTAGCTAACGGATATGCCACCATCAACAGGTAACACTACCCCGGTAACCCAATTGGATCCTGAATCGATCAATAGCGCTGTATTAGCTACAATATCTTCAACATCTCCTCTTTTTTGTAAGGGGATAGTTTTTGCTTCACTTTGCTGGATAGCGAGTATAATATCTGCCGAAAGGCCGGCATTTTCTAAAACGGGGGTATCTGTAGGGCCGGGTGCAACGCAATTTACACGAATGCCGAGCGGGGCCAGTTCCAAAGCCCATATCTTTGTAAGCATGTTAAGGCCGCTTTTTGCCGAGCCGTAAGCGCTAAGCTGAGCGTAAGCTTTTATACCATGGCTACTGCTTACGTTAATGATTTGCCCTTTGGTGGCAGATAAAAATGGCACACAACCCGCAGCGAGTAAGCTTGGAGCTATCAGGTGAACCTGGTACATCTCCTCTAACTGATCCCGGCTTATTGCGGGCAAGGGTGTAAGTGCTACGTGGCCTGCATTATTTACCAATACATCAAGTTTGCCGTTCCACTCATCTTTTATAAAATCGATGATCTTATTTTCTTCCGCGTTTTTCAGGCTATCGTATACGATAGTATAAATGCCGGGTAACTCAGCTGCCAATTTTGATAGTTTAGCGTTATTTCGCCCAGTTATCAATACCTGCCAGCCTTTGTTATAAAAGTGTTTGGCAAGCCCCTCGCCTATACCCGATGATCCTCCTGTTATTACAATGTTCTTTTGCATTTTCTGTGTATCTAAAATTGTGTTTGAATTATTTTATTTATTTAAGTTTCTTTCTGATCAGGCAACCGCGTTTAATGCACCCTGAAAATGGAGCCTGAATGTTTGCGGAGCCGTTTTGACCTGCTTACTAAAAAACCGGATAAAATAAGAAGGGTCATCATAACCAAGTTTATAGCCTATTTCCTTTACTGAAAGATGCGAGTAAACCAAAAGCCGTTTTGCTTCGAGGATAATCCGCCTTTTGATTATCTCATTAGGGGTAAAATTACTATGCTTACGAACCCGCTTATTCAACGCTTTTGCACTGATATTTAAAATCTTTGCATAAGATGCCACGTCATGATATTTAAAAAAATTGCGCTCAACCAACTGGATAAAGAACCTGCAAAAACCCGAATCCTCTTGAACAGACAAGTCAGTTGCGTCCTGCATATGTTGACAAATACGTGTTGCCTTAATGATGATCTGTTTTAGTAAAACACGAACCATCTCTTCCAGGTTAATATCATTTTGAGTGATCTCCTGCCTTATCTCATCAAAGATGGGTAAGATGGCCTCTGCTTCTGCGGCGTCAAAAGTTATACGTGGTATCCTTTGCACTTTATCAAAAAGCAGTTCGTCGCATGCTATTTCCTGATTATACAGGCGTACTCCGTAAAGATCCTGGTTATAGTATATAATGCTGCCCCTGAAGCTTTCTGAAAGCCTGAGTATTTGCGCAGCGGTTACAAACACTATCCCATCCTGTTGTAGCTGAACATCTGTAAAATCGATACTTAACCTGCTTCCCTGCCGTACATAAACTATCTTAATAAAATCCCTGAGCTGATCAATGAACTGGTCGGACTGGTGCCACCCATGAAAATCCAGCATCCCGAATCTGTTAAAGGCTTTTTGGTTAAAGTGTTCCATCATAATAATCTGTACTGGCGGCAATGCCGCTCTGCACAATGGAATACAATCAACATACCATATATTAAATAATTGATTATCAAAAACATAAACAAAAACCATCTATCATCTCACACCTAATACAGCGGATTAAAAAGCACTTTAACGATATTGCGAGTAATTGCTAATCAGGATGCCTGCGACAAATAATCTGTTTTTGAGATCTTCAGCTTTTTCATTTTGGCATGTAAGGTAGTTGAAGGTGTACCCAATAAGTCGGCAGCCCCACCAGATCCCGCTATTTTCCCTCCACATGTTTTGAGTGTATGGATGATATGGGCGCGTTCAATTTCTTCAAGCGTTTGATTCACTGGCAGTTCTTTTCCAAAGCGGGGTTTAGGCAGATAGATCTCCCGCAATACGCTGCTATTGGTTAACAACACGCTTCGCTCCAAAAGGTGTTCGAGCTCCCTAACATTGCCCGGCCATTGGTAACTTTTCAGTTCCTGCATTACCTTGCCTGATATAGATGTTACTTTTATCCCGGTGTTTTTGCTATGACGGGCAAGAAAATAATTGGCCAGCGGGCCTATATCTTCGATCCGTTTACGCAAAGGCGGCAAACTGATGGGAAAAACATTGAGCCGGTAATACAGGTCGGCCCTGAACCGGCCGGCATTTACTTCCTCTTCGAGGTTACGGTTTGTTGCCGTTATGATCCGTACATCAACCTTTATGGTAGTTTTACCGCCGATCCGCTCAAATTCCCGCTCCTGGATAACACGGAGTAACTTTACCTGCAGCTCTAAGGGGAGTTCACCTATTTCATCCAAAAACAAGGTACTGTTATGTGCCTGTTCAAATTTACCGATCCGCCGTTCAAGCGCCCCGGTGAACGCCCCTCTTTCATGTCCAAACAATTCACTTTCAATCAGGTTGGCAGGGAGTGCAGCACAATTAACCTTCACCATTAACTTATCTTTTCGTGGCGAGCCTTTGTGGATTCCCCGTGCAACTAATTCTTTACCTGTCCCCGTTTCGCCCATGAGCAAAACTGTTGAATTTGTTTTGGCAACAATCGACATTAAATGATAAACCTGCTGCATTTCGGGGCCGTTACCAACAATTTCGGCAGAGTTATAAATGGTGTTTATCTGTTCTTTGAGCTGATCGTTTTCAACCTCCAGCATGCTTTTGTAGGTAATTAGCTGTTCATTAACCAGCACATTTGAGATAGCGGTAGAGATTTGCGCGCAGATCCCTTTCAATATTGGCAGGTTAACTACATCTGTTTCCATAAAAAGAACTCCAAGGTCTTTATTACCCGTACGCAGAGCTACACCAATCATTTTTCGTAGCCCCATATCGCTCCAGATACGAACGTATTGAGGGACCAAGGGCCGCCTCATTTCCTGGTCGGTAAAAAAAAGAATTGGTTCGGTGCTGCACAACACCTTATCCTGTATTCCATCCTTAATGTCGAACCTGGTTGCCATCATTTGCTTAAACGACGGATCATTTTTAAAAGGGATAGTACTATCATAAATATACGGGGTTGTTGTAACCCCATCGTTATTGATAAGCCTGATGACATAGCCCTTCACCGAACTTAACTTTTTCACGGCCCTTTCTACCGCTACAGACAAATCGTGTTTGCTGCGCACGGCAGCAATATCATGGCTAAAATCAAGCAGGAAAGATTTTTCTCTTTCCTTGCTTATGATCTCCTCATTTGCCGCTATATTACTTGCCGCCGTAAATAATTGGCTGGAAATACGTTCAATAATATTCAATGCCGCTGCGTCAAATGTTCCCTTTTTGTTGGCAAATAAAATGAGGCTCAGTTCGCGTTCGGTTTTGCCCGGAAGCAGGTTAATTACCATTTCACGGGCTCCGGCAGCATAGTTTAATTTAAACCAGAGCGGAGCTTTGTCAAGCTCAAATGAGGTCATATCGAGCACCACGGGCCCATCATTGCCTGACGCAGCGCTGTAAATACCATCGTTAACCGGGTTTGACCTCTCAACAGCTTCAAGGTATTTCGGGAGTTTTTGAGCAGGAGAATCCGGATCAGTTACGTAAACATGGTAATTTTCTCCTGTCTCGTCCAGAATAGTCATTACGTTATGTGTAAACCTAACAAGTTTTTTAAGGTTGGTATTAACAACGGTAAGTAAATCTTTTCTGTGCCTTACCGTTGCCAGATTGTTGCTTATATCTAACAACATCTCATTTACCCATTCTTTAAATTCAATTTCCTCATTTATTTTAATGTTGGATACCGCGCTGGAAAGCTGGGGGCTGATCATCGATATAACGGTCTTAAAATCATCAGAAAAAGTGCCTGTACGGTCCGAATACATCAAAACGTGCCCGATAGTTTCCATTTGGCTTTTTAATGGCACTATCATGGCCTCCTTTATGCCGCATTCATAATTCACTTTTAAAAAGCCGGGAATGCCGGGTTTATGAATGATATCATCCAATAAAAAAGATACCGGCATATCAGAACCATGCGCCTGGCTGATAAACGGATCGTCGAGAAAAAAGCGTGTGGTGAGTAACGATGGCAGCTCGGCCCGGTGCTTGATCTTCAGCGCTTCCCTATCAATTAAAAAGGGATAATAGGTTTGCTGTTGCTTATCAACCAGTGATACAACTGCATGTGTAAAGTAAAACAGGCTTTTAAGCCTGGATGAAAAAACCTTAATTAAATCTATTTTGGTCCTTACCTGAGTGATATCATTGCTCAACTCCAGTAGTACTTCCTTCTCATTTTCATAACAACTAACGTGCTTTTTAAGTATCTTCAGAAAGTTATTTTTGTCTGTCAATTGATTTTCGAAATCATCAATCACTTTTAAAAATCCGGGCTTTTCCATCTTGCAAAAAAATTGGGGTAAACAGGGGCATCAAAGCAGTTTTTACCGCTCCTATAATACAGAGCGACAAAACCGATAACCATAAACAATGCAGCGGCGGGTTCAATTGTTAGCGATTTGCCTGACAACACACCTCCCACCTCCCCTTTTAACCAGCGTTAGCCTAACCTCTTACGCAGTGGTATTCACTAAACAGGTCTTTATCCAATCAATAGTATTGCATCTTTTCAAATCCCTGTATCGAACACATCCACAACTACATTTACAGGTCATTGACAATCGACTTTTCAGAATTGGACATAGCAGATAAAAATTTTTTCCAACGGGGGTAAAAAGTAACGCCCCCGGTTGTTCCGGAGGCGTTACTTCTGATAAAATTGTAGTTTATTATTTAAGCGCCTTTTTAATCTCTGACGCTACCTGTAACATCGCCGCCCGCGTACCTGGTACGTCGGCAATTGGATTAAGCAGGCCAAAATCGTGGATCATGCCGTTGTAACGTACTGACTTTACGTTTACCCCGGCTTCATCCAGTTTTCGGGCATATGCTTCGCCTTCGTCACGCAGCACATCGTTTTCTGCTACTAAAATAAATGCCGGCGGCAAGCCTCTTAATTGTTCGGTAGTTGCCTGTAACGGCGACGCGTAGATCTGTTTGCGTTCATTAGGATCAGTGATATAATTATCCCAAAACCACTCCATCATTTTTTTGGTTAGGAAGCGCTGAGTCGCAAACTGGTTGTATGATCCTGTTTCAAAGTTGGCGTCGGTAACCGGCCACATCATCACTTGCAACTTAATTGGGGGGCCTTTTTTATCTTTAGCCATGAGGGCTACAGCCGCGGTCATATTACCACCAACACTGTTGCCCACCACTGCAAGGCGCTTACCATCTACCCCTATTTTCAATCCGTTAGCGGCGACCCATTGTAAAGCGGTGTATTCCTGGTTAATTGCTGTAGGGTAATGCGCTTCTGGTGATGGCGTGTAATTTACAAAAACAGCCGCCGCGCCCGAATTAACTACAAGGTCACGTACCAAACGTTTGTAGGTAGGAAAATCGCCCAACACCCAACCGCCTCCGTGAATAAAAATAAATACCGGTAATATCCCTTTAGCATTGGCAGGTTTAACCACATTCAAAACCAGGGGGCCGCCTTCGGCAGTAATGGTTTTCTGGGTCACCTTGATATCTGAATAGTCGAACTTTACCGATTCCTGGGCACCTGTAAGCACGGCCCTTGCTTCCACAGGGCTAAGCTCTTCAATCGGTTTGCCCTTGCCTGCATTCAAAACATTTAAAAAAGCTTTGATATTACACTCGATATGCGGATCCTGCGCCGGATCAATAGTTTGCGCTGCAGCTTTACCGCAAACAACAACCGCCAAAAAGGCGGTTAAAATTGTAAATTTTGTTTTCATTTTTTTGACTTAGTTGTATGAGTTTAACATTACAAAATTACCTTACCTGCTTAGGCCACTCAATGCACATACGGCTAAAAGCAATGGACTTTTTTCCCGTACGTGGGAAAGCGACTCTATCAAAAATCCCTTATTACAAAAAAAGCCCCGCCGCTGTTGCGCGATGGGGCAATAACACTGTTTTATCAAGGTAGATGGGGTCAGCTTATTTTTTTTCCGAAGCGGCAATGATCACCTTAGCTACAGCGTCCGGATGAGACATAAAAATCACATGGCTTCCTTTGATCTCGGTAGTGCGCGTATTCGAACGTTTGTACATATTACGTTCAATTTCCGGATTGATGCTTTTATCTTCGGTTGCAACAATGCCATACGTCGGCTTTGTTCTCCAGGCTGCGTCAGCCACAGGTGTTTCAAAGCTTCCGCCAAAAATTGGCTCCTGTGAGGCAAACATAAAGTCGGTTTCGGCCGGGCTTGCGAAGCCAGCATGAAATTTGGCTTTGTCATAGTAAATAAAGCCTTTATCATCCGGTGGCAAAATACCATACTCAGGCAAAGTAGGCGCGGTGGCAGCCCATTTTAAGGTATTTTCACCTTTATCGGGTTGATAGGCGGCAACATAAACAAGACCGACAACTTTTGGGTGCATCCCGGCTTCGGTGATTACCACGCCACCCCATGAATGGCCAACTAAAATAACCGGGCCATCCTGTTTGTCGAGAATGCGGGTGGTAGCGTCCACATCATCTTTAAGTGAAGTTAGCGGAATTTGCACAGCTGTTACATGATAACCTTTTTTTGTAAGGATCTCAAAAACGCCTTTCCAGCCCGAGCCATCGGCAAAAGCACCGTGTACAAGTACGATGTTTTTGATCTTATCCTGCGCATTTGATAAAACCGGTGACAGCAGCAGGCAGCTTAATACTAATGCCGCAATAAATCCCCGCCCCATACTTAATTTTGATTTGTTTGATTGTTCCATTTTCATAGCTAATTTTTTTTGACAAAGGTATTTTGCTCACAAAAGCTCATCTATGGACAAAGAGGTGCTACTAATGGACATTTTTCCCTCTTAATTCTATTATCCCGAAAAAATTGATAGTGCAGATAATTTCAGAAAATAATGGCAAAAAAATAGCGGGATGTTCTCCCGCTATAAAAAAATAAACCCTTGTTAATTTAATTTGTTAAATGAGCCCTCAACATCCAGGCCATTTCTTCGTGTGTTTCTAAAAGCTGTGTGAGGTAATCGCTCGAGCCTATGTCCTGGTATTTTTCTGCAAAGGGGGTGATGTTACCACGCAGAAACATGATGATGCTTTCATGATCAGCTAATAACTCTTTGATATATCCCAGGCTATTGTTGCTATTCTCAAGCTTCTCGGTTAAATGGGTTAGCTGCAAAAACTGGGTTAATGTGGCTCGTGCATAATGACCAATTTTCCGCATCCGCTCGGCTACGCCATCTACCACCTCTTCAAGCTGTTGATATTGCGATTCAAAAAATACGTGAACGGTGTGAAAGTCGGCACCCTCAATATTCCAGTGGGCGTTTCTTGTTTTGGTGTACAGGATAAATTCGTCGGCCAATAGCTTTGCAAGTTCATCAGATACGGACTTTCTTCCGGCTTCGTTAATTCCAATGTTTGTTTTCATGTTGATGTAATTATTATTTTTTGTTGGTTAGTTTTTTGTTATCTGATAGCCAATAATTTGACTTTTTGCTGAGCTTTAATTTTTATCATCAGTAAAGCTGTTATACCAATGTGTACCATCGCAAAACGGTTTGTTTTTTGAGCCTCCGCAGCGGCACAGGGTATAATG
>Ga0157371_10005371_pt1 | contig 10826 bp, 8 predicted proteins | sample C45metaG_FD_113462 | JGI IMG/M metagenome (GOLD analysis project Ga0157371, IMG submission 113462) | Corn rhizosphere microbial communities from Kellogg Biological Station, Michigan, USA - C4-5 metaG | ecosystem: Host-associated > Plants > Roots > Rhizosphere > Soil | place: USA: Michigan... | reverse complement strand
CAACCCCTTAATAATTAATACAATTCACACAACATATGAGTAACATTATTGCAATTGTCGGAAGACCGAACGTAGGCAAATCAACACTTTTTAACCGCTTAACCGAAAGTCGCAAAGCCATTGTTGATGATTTTAGCGGTGTCACAAGGGACCGTCATTATGGTGTGGCTGAATGGACAGACAAGCAATTTACAGTCATTGATACAGGGGGTTATGTAGCCAATTCTGAAGATGTTTTTGAAGCGGCCATCCGCGAGCAGGTGGTCATCGCCATTGAAGAAGCAACAGTTTTGTTGTTTATGGTGGATGTAACTACAGGCATTACCGATCTTGATGATGAGATCGCCCAACTATTACGCAGAAGTAAAAAACCCGTATTCACGATCGTAAATAAAGTAGACAACACAGCCCTGCAAAATGAGGCTGCTGTATTTTATGGCTTCGGATTGGGTGAGATCTACCCCATCTCTTCTATGACGGGTTCAGGAACCGGCGATTTGCTGGACGACGTGATCACGCACTTCGAAGACGTTGTTGAAGAAGAAAATGCTTTACCGAAACTGACCATCGTTGGTCGGCCAAACGTAGGGAAATCTTCCCTGATCAACGCGCTGATCGGTAGAGAACGGAACATTGTAACCCCTATTGCAGGAACAACCCGCGACTCCATTCATATCCATTACAATCAGTTCGGTCATGAATTCATGTTCATCGATACGGCTGGATTGCGAAAAAAGACAAAGGTTAAAGAGAACATTGAGTTTTATTCGGTGATGCGGACCATCAAGGCTTTGGAAGAAGCTGACGTGGTTATCCTGATGATCGATGCTGTTGAAGGCTTGGAATCTCAGGATGTGAATATCTTTCACCTGGCCGAGAAGAACAAGAAAGGTATCGTGATCCTGGTAAACAAGTGGGATTTGATCGAGAAGAACAACAATACGGTTAAAGCTTTCGAGGATCAGATCCGCCAGAAACTACAGCCGTTTACAGATGTGCCGATCCTTTTCACATCAGTGGTTAACAAGCAAAGGATCTTCCAGGCTGTTGAAACCGCATTGGAAGTATTCAAGAACCGCAGCAAGAAGATCCCGACTTCGAAATTGAACGACGTGCTGTTGCCGATCATCGAGAACTATCCGCCACCATCCTCAAAAGGAAAATACATTAAGATCAAATATGTAACGCAGATCAATGCTTCATCACCGATGTTTGCATTCTTCTGTAACCTGCCTCAATACATCAAGGAGCCATATAAGCGCTTTATTGAGAACAAGATCCGCGAACACTTCGATTTCAAAGGCGTTCCGATGCAGATCTACTTCCGACAGAAATAGGTACACATACTAGATGTCTGTTTGAAAAAGCAGACATGATAAAGTAAATAGAAATGGTTATTGCAGGCTGGCTAAGGCTTGCTTAACCATTTTGTCGTTTAAGTTGAGTGCCTTATAGTATCCCGCCTCGCCAAAATAGAACTTGTACAAGAGCACTTTCAGGTCTGACGCAATCATAGGCTTTGAACGGCTCAGCTGGTTTAGGTCCACATGTATTTTGCGCTTCTCCATATACCGCAGCAGATCCTTGTAGTCGGCCTCCCCGATATTGAACGCTTGCAGGTTTTGCTCCAAGGCACTCGCCGAATATCTTCTGGCCAACACATCAAACACATAATCGAAGAGTACTTTCTTACCGACCAAGGTGGTGTACGCCTTGCTGATCCCGGCTGTATCCATTTTCACGTAGATGTCGGGCTGGATCCCTCCGCCGGCATAGACTTTCTTCCCGGAGCTGGTTACAAAGGCCGTGTTGCGCTTTAATGAATCTCGTAAATGCCCGTTGTCATCGGTAAGCTCGCCATCGGTATAGCGTTCGTCAATTTCATTGTGATAGGCCGTATACCCTTTCTTGTACGACTTCTGAATACTTCTGCCCAAAGGTGTGTAATAACGGGCAATGGTTAAGTTCAATGCAGAGCCATCACCAAATGGGAACTGTTCTTGTACCAGGCCTTTGCCGAAAGATCTGCGCCCGATGATAACACCCCGGTCCAGATCCTGAACAGCACCGGCTAATATTTCACTTGCAGAAGCTGTATTTTCATTGATCAGAATGGCCAGCTTGCCTTGCTCGAACTCACCGCCACCTGTAGCCAGGTAATCGGTACGGGGTTCATGTTTGCCTTCTGTGTAAACGATAAGCTTGTTTTCTGGTAAAAGCTGACTGGCCAGGCCAGTCGCAGCAGTCAGGTACCCGCCTCCATTATCCCGCAGGTCGAGCACCAGCTTGCTCATGCCCTTGCCCTTTAAATTCTTCACGGCGTCCACAAAGTCTATATCTGTGTTGGCACCGAACTTACTGATCCGGATGTAGGCCGTTTCATTGTTGAGCATGTAGGCCGCATCAATGCTGCTTACCTGTACTTTACCACGGCGAACAACCAGCCGAACTGGATTTGGGTTATCTAAATGTTTGACCACCAATTGAACCGGGGTTCCTTTGGGGCCCTTGATCTTGCCGATCATTTTCTCCCGTGGCAGGTTCCTGCCCGAAACATAGGTTGTATCTACTTTAAGGATCTTATCGCCAAGCTTTAAGCCTGCGGCATAGGCCGGACCGTCTTTAACCACATTGGTCACGAGCAAGGTATCATTTAGGATGTAATATTCGATTCCGATGCCTTCAAACTGCCCTTCTAAAGCGGCTGTTTGTTCATAGGCTTTAGCGGGCGGCAGATACATGCTGTGCGGATCCAGACGATGCAGAATGCTGTCAATGGGCAGATTATTCATCTTATCGGCGTTTACATCATCCACGTAGTTCTTATTGATGATGTGGATGATCTCGTCTACCTTCTCCGGATTGTTGTCCACATAGGCAACCTGCTTTTGCACACTATAGCCCTGGTCCTTTAGAAATCTGTAACCAAGAAACATCCCACCTATTAATGTTAGCGAATAAGTGAGGGCAATAATCAGGTTTTGACGGGTATTTTTATTCATGAAGCAGATGTAAAACAAAGTTATACAATTAGCAGCTTAATTATTTATCTAAACTCATGGATTTATTATTGAGTTCTGTAATATTTTCGTTTTTTTGGCGCAAAGAAATCTTTGTTTACCAAGGTCTTCCATGTATGTGTGGTACGACTTTGGATTATGCATTTTCTGGTTAGAAAGAATTTGCCGAATTTTATAAAAAAATAATCTATGATACGAGTAACCGAACAAGAGTCCAGGTACAATGATATTGACCAAATGTCTGTACTTGAAATTTTGAAAGGCATTAATGCGGAAGATAAATCCGTACCGCTGGCTGTTGAAAAGTCAATCCCACAGATTGAGCGGCTGGCTTCTGCTGTTTCAGATCGGATGCGTTCGGGCGGAAGATTATTTTATATCGGTGCCGGTACCAGCGGCAGACTTGGTGTGGTGGACGCTTCGGAATGCCCGCCAACTTTCGGAGTGCCTTTCGACTATGTTGTGGGCATCATTGCCGGGGGCGATACCGCCATCCGCCGTGCGGTAGAAAACGCCGAGGATGATAAAAACCAGGCTTGGGTGGATCTATCCGAGTACAAGATCAATGAAAAAGATTGCCTGGTGGGCCTTGCCGCATCGGGTACAACACCCTATGTGATCGGCGGATTGAAAGCTGCACGTGAACATGGTGTTCTAACAGGCTGCATTGTTTGTAATGAAGGCGGACCTGTTGCAGCAGAAAGCGACTACCCCGTGGAGGTTGTGGTTGGCCCGGAGTTCCTGACCGGATCCACACGCATGAAATCGGGCACCGCCCAAAAGCTGGTTTTAAATATGCTGAGCACCACGGTGATGATTAAGTTGGGGCGCGTGAAGGGCAATAAAATGGTCGACATGCAGTTAACCAATCATAAACTTGTGGACAGAGGCACACAGATGGTCATGGATGAGCTGAATATCGGCTATGACCAGGCAGAGGCACTCCTGATCCGCTACGGTAGCGTCAGGAAGGCTGTCGAGGCCAGTCACACTTAAACCCTTACAGTCATGCACGAGATAGAACCTTATTACCAATGGCGTGATGATTATATCGCTGCGGAAGATGAGCGTTCGCCATTTTACAACATCGAGTATTCGGAATTCCACTTCGACAAACAATTATATAATTTCCTGCTGCATCCCCAATGGGATGATTTTGGCTCGACCACGCTCTACCTGAAAGTCTTGTACGTTGACTATGACCGCAGCTTTGCGATCATCGAGCTGATCGGCGAATGGAATGACGCGATCAACAACGACATCATGCTCATGAAAAGGGAGATGCTGGAGCTGATGATGGATGAAGGGATAAACAAGTTCATTCTGATCGGAGAGAACGTGCTGAACTTCCATTCTTCTGAAGACAGCTACTACGAGGAGTGGTTCCAGGAGGTGGAAGATGGCTGGATTACGGGCATCAATTTCACCGACCACGTGATCGATGAGTTCAGGAGCAACAACATTGACTACTACATCAATTTCGGCGGACAGCTTGACGATTTGGCATGGAGAACCATGAAACCGATCCAGGTTTTTAAAAAAGTTGAGGAAATCCTGACAAAAAGACTAGGGGCATAGCTTTTGTATGACCGGTAGTAATGTTTATCTTTAAATAAAATTAAACACAAATGGATAACAACAAGAATTATCAATGGGTTGAACCCATTTATGTAGACGAACCAAGAGGTGCTGTAGCGAAGAAGTTCTTTGCGAATGTATTCCTTTGGATGTTCATCGCTTTAGGGCTGTCTACTTTATCGGCTTTCTTTATTGCAAACTCTCCAGAGCTGTTAAGCGCTTTGGTACGTTTTGACGAAGTAGGTAACCGTGCTGGCATGACCACCTTGGGTTATGTTGTAATGTTTGCGCCATTGGGATTGGTTATGTTGATGAGTGCCGGTTTGAGCCGCTTGTCTTACACGACCTTACTGGGTGTTTTCATCCTCTATTCGGTTCTAACGGGTATTAGCTTAAGCTTTATACTCCTGGTTTATACTTCTGCGTCAATCATCAGCTGTTTTGCAGCAGCAGCCGGTATCTTCGGTATCATGGCCTTTTTGGGTTATACCACGGAAACCGACCTGACTAAGTTCAGTTCTATTTTGATGGTCGGATTAATCGGATTGGTGATTGCTACGGTGGTGAATATGTTCATCGGCAGCGCACAATTTGATTACATCTTAAGCTTCTTTGGTGTAGCGATCTTTACTGCATTAACTGCTTATGACGTACAAAAATTGAAACTGATCGGTGAAGGTATCGAGCAGAATGGCGATCAGATCGTTGCTGCGGATGCAAAGAAACTAGCCATTATGGGTGCTTTAAGCCTGTACCTGGACTTCCTGAATATCTTTTTGTACCTATTGAGAATCTTTGGAGACAGAAGATAATCGGAAAAGAGTTCAAACAAAAAAGGCTGTACATTGAAAAATGTGCAGCCTTTTGTTTTTCATATGGGGTTGATTTTTAGGGTGGACAGTTTTACACTTTTATCTGATACGACCTGTTTTAAAGGCTGAGCTAAGACAGATGCTGTTCTTCTAACAAATATTGTTACATTCTTAGAGGGCTCCATTTTACGCCGGAATTGTTGCCGCTGGTGCTGGTTTACTCATCCAGGCGGCAATCTCGGCTAAGCCCGCCTCGAGGTTATAATCTGCTTTAAACCCCAGCGCCTGGAGCTTGCTGATATCTGCCCGCCAGTTTAGGGGATCCCCTTTCCGGACCTCACCATTAAATGATATTCCAAGCGGAAGTTCCAGTTTTTGGATCAAACATTTTGCGACTTCTGAAATTCGGCTTTCGATGCCAGAGGCAAGATTATAGATCTCTATAGCATGGCTGCTGGTATGGGCAAGAACGGTCAGCACGGCTTTACATAGATCTTTCACATAGATAAAGTCGCGGCTTTCCTCGCCCGTACCAAAAAGTGTGATAGATGTCTTGCCCTCACTTATGGCGGTAAGGGCATGTTGACCGACATCCCAGACGATCTGCTTCTTTAATCCCGGGCCGAATACGGAGAAGATCCGGAAAGTGGTGAATTTGAGCTTCAGCACCCGGGCGTAGTGAAACATTAGGGACTCAGTAGTTGCTTTGTGAACTCCATATGGAGAAATAGGCAGTACGCGCGTGCGTTCGGTGATCGGCAGCGTAAGAGGGTTGCCATACACTGCGGCACTGGAAAAAAAATACAAGCGTGCTTGTGGCTGTGCTTTAGCCAGGTAAACTGCGAGGCGTGATATGCCGGGAACCAGGCTCGCAAAATCACCATAGGGATCTGCAAAAGATCCTGCCACCGATGCCCCGCCAGCCAGATGGCAAACCGCATACAAGGATTCACCCTGAAGCAAGCTGACCAGATCCGTTGTATCGCAGGAGGACGTAGCAAAGCCCGCCCATATCTGGGGCTTTGATGGGGCACGCAGGTCTATCCCGATGATCCTGTATCCGGCGGTGTAAGCTGCATCCGCCAGCCAGGTCCCTAAAAATCCGGAAGCCCCAGTGATAAGTAGAGTTTGATTATGCATATGAAAAACTGGTTCGGATTCTTATAGAACTTGCGCCAACGAGTGGCCATCACCTCAGGTGAAAACCGCTCATCGTAAAAGCTCCTCTGCCGTAGGGAATCAAATTGCCCGAGCTGCACCTTTACAAGCAACTGGGACAAACCCTGAGTAATGCTTTCCTGATCCGGGCTCACCAATACAGCATCCGGGTTATTGTTGCAGCAATCTTCGATGGCTCCAACATTGGTGGCGAGAAAAGGAACCCCATAAGCCATGGCTTCCAACAAGATCAGCGGCAATCCCTCCATCCCGGTTGAGCAGAGCACCATCGCATCGTACGAGGCAATGAGAACGGCGCCCGGAGTACCTGAAGGGTAAGCGCCTTTAAAGCGCAGGCGCGACTGTATACCAAGATTAATAGCCAGTTTTTGCAGGGTATCCCGTTCCGGCCCCTCTCCCCAAAGATCAAGCGTGATGTTTTGGGGTATGCGGTCATCAGCCAAGGTGGCCATCAAAAGATCTAAGCCCTTGTTTCCAGCTAAGCGCCCAAAATAGGCCAGCTTAATGTCTCCCTGCAAAGCCGTCCTGTGCACTTTTAAAATGCCGGCTTCCGGGGCATCCGGAAAGCAGGGTAGCCAGTTTACACGTCTGGTATCTGTCCCGAGTTCCTTCCAATGCTCCAGCATGGAAGGTGCCTGAACAACCAGGCCATCCATGACCTTTCGGCTTGATGCCCAGACCGGATCCTTCAGACTTCTACCGGCAATGAAGTCTTGTCCGACCTTGAAACAAGCTTTACCCAGTATTCTGGCCATCAGATTGGAAGAGGTATTCAGACCGACGCTAACGAAGATGTCCGGTTTAAACTGTAAAGCTTTAACAGCAACAAAAAGCAAATCAATTGATTTCCGAATCGGAAGCAACAGTCTGGATCCCGTGTAGGCGATCCTGCCCAGCAATTGGGCGCGTTCAAAAGATTGTTTGTTCAGGCTGTGATTGCTTAGAACGATGATTTTCAGCACATGACCCTCGCTGGAAGTAAAGGCACATAACTTCTTAAATGCAGTTTGTGCACCTCCCCGCCCATCGCTGTGTCCCATTAGAAGAATTCTCTTGGGAACAGAAGATTTGGGTTGCCTGACCACAGGCTGCGGGTCTTTTATCATGGGCACTTAGACGTAAATTGACGGAGAGTACAATTAAATCTAAACTGAAAAGCCTTATAAAACAAACAGTTAGCTAAATCGAGAAATCTCTTCTCAATTGTTCAAAGTTTACTTGTTTTATGAAAATATCACTAGAATATATCTCAGGCCCCTTTATCACGTACAAAGTTTCCTTAACTGTAAGCTAAGACATGTGTTGCGGGAAAGAAAATGTTTATAACTGTGTATAAACATCTTCCTTTACCACACCATCCAGCAAGTGCAGGACCCGGGAGCCGTAAGCAGCGTTCACCTCTGAATGGGTGACCTGGATAATGGTTATGCCCTCCTCTTCGTTTAGCTTCCGGAAAAGATCCATAATCTGCAAAGCTTGCGCAGACTGTAGATTACCCGTTGGCTCGTCGGCAAGAATGATGGCTGGTTGCGCAACAAGTGCCCGGGCAATGCCTACCAACTGCTGCTGGCCTCCAGACAACTGGTTGGGAAAGAGATCCCGCTTGGCGACCATGTTAAAGCGGTCCAGCACATCCGCAATCCGGCTTTTTCGCTCCGCGGATGGTACTTTCTTGTACAGCAGCGGAGCTTCGATATTCTCGGTGACGGTCATTTCATCAATCAGATGATAAGCCTGGAACACAAAGCCAATATGATGCCGGTAGAGATCCATCCGCTTGCGCTCGTTCATTCGGGTTACGTCCTCACCCATAAAGCGGTACTCGCCGTAGGTCGGCTCCTCCAGCATGCCCAGAATATTAAGTAAGGTAGATTTCCCGGCACCGGAAGGTCCCATAATGCTTAGAAATTCGCCTTGCTGAATGCTCGCGGTTACATGGCGAAGCACATAACTTTTCAGGCCTTTATTGGCGTAGTATTTCTCGATATTGTTCAGTTCAATCATCATCACAAGTTAGTTAAAGTCGTTTAATCGTGTTTAAGCATATCTGCCGGTGTCGTATGCACGGCTTTGTAAGCCTGAACGGTGACGGTCAGCAACGTTAAGAATACCGTGATCAGCCCTGCTGCGACAAAAGGGAACATGGATACCTGGATGCGATAGGCGAAGGTCTCCAGCCACTTACCGGCAAGCACATAGGCAAGCGGCCAGGCGAATAGGTTTGCAATCAACAGCAGGCGGAGAAAAGAACCATTCAGCAGATTGTATAGCTGCAGGTGCGTTGCGCCCAGGATCTTCCTGATCGCAAGCTCCTTACTGCGGTTGTTGGTCATGAATCTGGAGAATGCGAACAAGCCCATCAAGGCTATAAAGATCGTGAGCATGGAAGCAGCAAAGAATACAGACCGCAGCTGCTCCTGTTTCTTGAACAAACGTCCATACAATTCATCCAGGAATTCGTACCGGAAGTCTTCACCGTCAAGTTTGTTTATCTGCGGCCATTCCGCCTTCAACTTAGCCAGCACTTCGCCCATATGGCCGGCATCAACCTTTACCATGATGTTTGTACGGGCATACGCATTGCCGCATGGGTTTTTAATGGCATAAATTGTTGGCTCCACGGCATGTTCAAAACCTTGCGCTTTAAAGTCTTTTGCCACACCTACAATCGTATAGTCGATCTGGCAACCACGAATGACCTTTCCTATCGGGTCCTTCAGCCCAAACTTAGCGACCGCTGTCTCGTTAATGATCGCCGAACTTGCCGTATCGGTTTTAAAGCGATTGGAAAAGGAACGCCCGGCCTTGATTTTAATGCCCAGTGTCTCGAAGTAATCAAAGTCCACATCAACAAAGTTGAGCAAGGCTTCCTTGCCCTGGACCGTGTAGGTATTGCTGCCAGGCTTGGAGCCATCCGGAAGATTACTGGTCACCGTTGCCGATTGTACCCCTTCTATTTTCAACATCTTAGCTCTTACCGGCGCAAAGACCTCTGGCTTACCAAACATCGTCAGGTTCTTAATAAACACCACCTGGTTCGGATTAAAGCCCGTGTCTTCAGTTTGCATGTATTGCACCTGGCCGCTTACAATCAAGATCCCCGAGATAAAGATCACTGCGATGGTAAACTGAACAACAAGCAGGGACTTCCGCAGCCATGCGCCGCTCATGCTGGTTTGAAAATTTCCTTTCAGCACCTGTGCAGGTTTATAGGCCGACAATACTACTGCCGGGTACACTCCAGAAATCAGGGTTATGAACAGGAGCAGCAACGGCAACATCCAGCAGAGATCCCAGGCGCCGGCCCGCAAGGATAAGGGTACTTCAAACAGGTTATTGAATGGCCGCAGGCATAGTTCGGCAAGCATCAAGGCAACAACCATGGCCAACAAACATTGGATCAGGATCTCCAGCAGGAACTGGAAACTTAGTGTCTTGCGGTACGCACCGAGGACTTTCTTTACACCAACTTCTTTGGCGCGCCTGTTCGCCTGGGCGATGCTGAGGTTGGTGAAGTTGATGCATGCGATCACAACGATCAGTAATCCAAGTACAAAGAGCGCAATGACCACCTTATAGCCGGTATCATTTCCAGCATGCGGACGAAGGTGCAGGTTAGACAGCGGATCCAGGAAAATGATCGGGTGAGATTGGTCTTCCGGACTCAGATCCTTGTTCATTTCCATACCCTGCTTTAGCAGCCGGTCTATTTTGGCTTGCAGCGCAGCAATATCTGTCCCAGGTTTAACCTGTATGTAGGTATAGTAATTTGGCGTGCTGAACCCTTCGTTTTCCCCGAGTTCATTAGCCACTGCAAGGGCATCAAAGCGGATATTGGAGTGCAGATCAGGTACGATCCGGCCGCTCACCGTTGCCGTTATCCCGGAGCCTGTACTTCCCATGGCCACAAGCTCGGGCGCTGCATCCCGCTTATCTGGAAAAAGGACCTCCATACTTGCCGGATTCAAATAGAATAGCCTTTCCTCCTGGCCCTTTGGCCTTCGTAATCCATTTTCTGGGATCAGGTTAAACATCTTAGCTGCTGTAAAATCAACCGCCAGGGAATTTTTAATATAAGCTCTGGCCCCCTTGTTGATCAAGGCAAGATCAAGCGAACTGGGCTGCATCTTGCCTACAGCCACAACCTCAGTGCATTGAAGTCTGATAAGCTTAGTGAGCCCGGGCGGCGTGTAGTCCGTCTTAAAATCCTTCAGATCTCTTCCAACCAGGTAAATAT
>Ga0157371_10005370_pt1 | contig 10828 bp, 8 predicted proteins | sample C45metaG_FD_113462 | JGI IMG/M metagenome (GOLD analysis project Ga0157371, IMG submission 113462) | Corn rhizosphere microbial communities from Kellogg Biological Station, Michigan, USA - C4-5 metaG | ecosystem: Host-associated > Plants > Roots > Rhizosphere > Soil | place: USA: Michigan... | reverse complement strand
CTCGCCGGAGGACGGCAGCGCCGACGTCTTCGCGCACTTCTCCGCGATCAACTCCAAGGGCTTCCGCAGTCTGCAGGAAGGCCAGAAGGTCACCTACGACGTGACCCAGGGCCCGAAGGGTGCCCAGGCCTCGAACATCGTTCCGGCCGAGTGATCCACTCGATAGTGCGTTGAGAACCCCGCTTCGGCGGGGTTTTTTTTTGCGGGCCGTGAACGTGAAGACGCTTTTGCGGGGGAGCGCCTGTCCCTGCGTGCGAATGTCCCCCGGCGCCGGCCTGCGGCCATCGCCTCCTCCTTTACTTCGCACGCAATGACAGGCGCTCCCGTTGCGGAATCGCGCGCGCGCCAACAGAGGCCATGAAAGCTGAGCGCCGCCACCACTGTCGGCTCTCCTGCGAAGTAAAGGAGGAGGCAGCCGCGTAGAGGCTGCCGGGGGACATTCGCAGGAGGGCCGGCAGTGGTGGCGGAGCCCGATGCAAATCTGCTCGGAAGAGGAGGCGGTCGATGTACCGCCCCTGCGCCGATGGCACAATGCGGGCATGACGGAACGACTGCGCATCGCCGTAATTGGATACGGCACCGCTGGCCAGGCATTGGCCATCCTGCTCACCCGTGATGGCCACGAGGTGGAGATATTCGAACGCGTGCCGACGCCAGGGCCGGTGGGCGCAGGGTTCCTGCTGCAACCCAGCGGACTGCAGGTGCTGTGGCAGATGGGCCTGCTCGATGCCGTGCGCAGCTACGCCATGCCGGTGCACCGGCTGTATGGCGATACGCCGTGTGAGCGTGCGGTGATGGACATGGGCTATGACGGCCTGGATGCGCGCCTGCACGGCATGGGCATGCAGCGCGGGGCGTTGTTCTCGGTGCTGGACAAAGCGCGTGAAGGCGCCGGCGAACTGCATGTGGGTACGACCATCGTCGAGGTCGACCACCAGCAGGGACGGCTGCGCGACAGTGACGGCCGCGCGCACGGACCGTTCGATCTGGTGGTTGCTGCCGACGGTGCTGCGTCCACGCTGCGCAACGGCATCGACGGTGGCGCGGCGCTGGACCGGGTGTACCCGTGGGGCGCGCTGTGGTGCCTGTTGCCGGCCGAAGACTGGCCGCACATGCAGCAGCTGCGGCAGCGCTACGTCGCCGCGCGCAAGATGATCGGCCTGCTGCCGGTGGGTAGCCGACCGGGTGACGATACGCCTCGCCTGAGCTTCTTCTCGAGCCTGCCGCGCGCGGATTTCGAGCGCTGGCAGGGCGACGGCATGGCGCCCTGGCTGGAAGAACTGCATGCGCTGTGGCCACAGGCGGGCGCGCGCTTCGCCCATCTGCAGGACGCCGGGCAACTGGCGCGGGCGGTGTACCGCGATGCAGTAATGAAGCGTTGGCACCAGGGCCGACTGGTACTGGTGGGTGATGCGGCGCATGCGATGAGCCCGCAGCTGGGGCAGGGCGTGAACATGGCGCTGCTGGATGCGCTGGCACTGCGCGATGCGTTGCGTGCCCAGGGTGGCGGTGAACCGGCATTGCAGGCCTACCAGGCACAAAGGCGTGCGCATGTGGCGGTCTATCAGCGCTGGAGCCGCTGGCTGACGCCGCTGTTCCAGTCCGATCGCGACGCGTGGGCGAAGGCGCGCGACGTGCTGCTGGGGCCGATGGGACGACTGCCTGGCGGGCGCGGGCACATGCTGCGCGTGCTCAGCGGTACCCAGCACGGGTGGCTGGGTGCATTGCCGCTCGATCCGGCATTCATCGAAGCGCTCGCCGCTGCGCCCTCGGCCGCACAGAGCGTGGCAATTCCGGCCACCGCATGAATCTCTCGTCACGTCGATTAACGATTACCTCACCCCGTATATGCGACAAGAGATGAGCACGCGGCAGCCGCGTCGCCCGCTTTCCTTTTCGTGATCGATCATCGCGTGGCCCGGGTGGCGTCGCCGTCGCTGCCTGCTGCGGCCCGGATGCGCCGCACGATGCACGAGGAGGACGCCATGTTGTTCGCGGTCGAGAAGCTGGAATCGGAAATCTGCAAGCTGCGCGGTCTTCTGCGGATGCTGCACGAGGACCAGCCCGACGTACTGGAAGATGTGTTCGAGTTCCATGTCGGCAGTTTGATCAGCCACGCATCACCGGAAAACCACGACCATATCCGCGCCTGCGCCCACGAGATGCTGGTGGCGATACAGGCACTGCCGCGCCACGCCGACGAGGAAGCGCCGGATTTCAGCCTGATGCCCGGGATCGTCGCCCGTCCGTCGTAATGCAGGCCAGGCCTCGACGCAGGCCCCGAAGAATCAGCGAACCGGCAGCGGCACCACGCTGTCTTCCACACAGGCGAGCAGCTGTTCGCCCGGTGCAAGTACAGGCACGACACCGGCGGTGAATGCCGAGAACGCCGGCAGGATGGTGATGCCCTGGCGCAGCCAGAACGCGGGGAAGCGCCGACGCAATGCCGGCAACGCAACCTGCGGATGCACATGGCCCGCCAGCACGTGCGCGGAGGCATCGGCCAGCGGCTCGTGCCGCAGCAGGAACGGTCCCAAGCGCGCGTCGTCATGCATCTGCACCTGCAGCGCTGCCTTCGGCAGATCACGGTCGTGATTGCCGCGCACCACGTGGATGTCCAGCGCAACATGCTGCTGGCGCCAACCAAGCCATTGCTGGTACCAGGCCGCGCGATGCGCCGGGCCATGCAGGACGTCGCCGAGAATCCATAGTTGCTGGCACTGGTGGGTGGCCACCATGTGCTGCAGGCGCTGCAGGTCATTGCCGGTACCGCCGGCCGGCAGGGCGATTCCTGCGCGCCGGAATACGTCCGCCTTGCCCAGGTGCAGGTCGGCGATCAACAACGTGCGACGCGCTGGCCACAGCAGCGCTCGTCCGCCCAGCAGCAGCATCGACTCACCGCCCAGCTGCAGCGGCAGATCAGCGGCCATGACGCCGCTCCAGCTGTTGCGCGGCACGCTGCACGCGCGTGCGCCAGTCTTCATTGCTGAACTGCCCACGCAGGCGCTCGGCCCACAGCGGAAACGCCAGCGGCGTCAGCGATGATGGCTGCTGCAGCGACAACGAACGTGTGGCGATGCCTGCCAGCACCTGCTGCAGCCCGGGCAGATCCAGGCTGTCGTGCAGCACCTCATGCTCGGCCAGTGCCAACAGCAGATGCTCCGGGTCGTGCTCGCGGAGCACGTCATGCAGCAGACCGGCGGAGGCCTGCAGCTGGCGCAGCGATCGTGGCATGCCGCCAGGCAGGCTGGGCACCAGCAGGCCCGCCACGCGCGCGATGCCGCGGAACTGACGGCGCGCCAGCTCACCCAGGTTCACCGCTTCGCGCAGGTCCTGCAGCAGGCCGTCAGCATCCAGCAGCGCCCGCCAGTCCTGGTCCTGCAGGTCCACCGGCGTTGCCGGAGCGAGCACCAGGCCATGGTCGTTCACCGCATAGCCGATGCTGTTGCGCTGTTGCCGGGTGCAGCGCAGGGCCAGCAATGCGGCCAGCGCTTCATGCACATGGCGACCCGCAAAGGGATAGACGAACAGGAACTGTCCCTCGCGTCGGCGCACGTCCTCCACCAGCAGGTGGCCGGGCGATGGCGGCGCAGACAGCTGCGACTGCAACGCCAGCAGCGGCGCAAGCCAGCGCGACTCCGCGCTCTGGTCGGCTCCTGACAGCACCTTTTCCAGTTCGCGTCCCAGTGGCATCGACAACGGCAGCTGCCCGCCCTGCCAGCGCGGCACCACGCCATCACCACCGCCGCGTGCCACGCGCACGAACGCGGTCATGTCGCGCAGCTGCACCAGCTCCAGCAGGCGTCCTGCAAACTGGAAGCGGTCGCCCCGGCGCAGGCGGCTGGCGAACTGCTCTTCCACCGCGCCCAGGCTGCCGCCACGCAGGAACTGCACGCGCACGCTGCCGTCGCTGCTGATGGTGCCGATCGACAGCCGATGGCGCAGCGCCTGGCGGCGATCGGGCATGCGGTAGATGCCCTCGGCATCGCGTACCACCTTGTGGAACTCCGGATACCGGGACAGCGCACGTCCGCCCTGCACGATGAAGTCGAGCACGGCATTCCACTGCCCGTCCTCCAGCGCGGCGAAGGCATGCGTGCCACGAACCTGCTGCAGCAGTGCATCGGCGTCGAAGCCGCCAGCCAGCGCGCGGCTCACTGCGTGCTGGGCCAATACATCCAGTGACAAGGTGGGAGGACGGCGTGCTTCGATCACCCCGTCATGCAGCGCGCGTCGGGCCGCCGCGTACTCGGCCAGTTCCAGCGCATGGCTGGGAATGCACAGTATCTCGCCGCTGGCACCGGGCCGATGGCGCGCACGCCCGGCCCGCTGGCGCAGGCGGGCTACGCCCTTCGGACTGCCCAGCTGCAGCACCTGGTCCACTTCCGGAAAGTCCACGCCCAGATCCAGGCTGGACGTGGCCACCACGCACCGCAGCGTGCCGGCACGCAGTCCGTCTTCCACCTGCTGCCGCAGCGTAGGATCCAATGAGCCGTGGTGCAGGGCGAGCGTGCCGGCATCCTCCGGCCACACCGCCGCGAGGGCCTGGTGCCACAGTTCCGCCTGCGCACGGGTATTGGTGAAGAGCAGGCTGCTGCGCGCGCGGAACAGTGCATCGAGCACGCGCGGCAGTTGCGCCAGGCCAAGATGCCCGGCCCATGGAAAGCGTTCGCCGGGTTCGGGCAGCAGGCTGCGGATCGTCACCGGACGTTGCCGTGCACCTTCCACGATCGGTGACTGTGGCCGGTGCGGCAGCAGTACGTCGCGTGCCTGCGGCAGGTTGCCCAATGTTGCCGACAGCCCCCACAGCTGCATCGCGGGCGCCGCCGCACGCAGCAGCGCCAGGTTCAACTGCAGCAGCACGCCGCGCTTGTTGCCCAGCAGTTCGTGCCATTCGTCCACCACCACGCAGCGCAACTGGCGCATGCGCTCAAGAGTGTCGGGATAGCTGAGCAGCAGCGCCAGCGACTCCGGTGTGGTCACCAGCACATCGATGCGACCTTCGCGCGCCAGGCGCCTGTCACGGTTGCTGGCATCGCCGCTGCGCAGCCCCACGCGCCAGCCCAGGCCAAGGCCATCGATCGGCGCCTGCAGCGCGCGTGCGGTATCGCTGGCCAGCGCCCGCAGCGGTGTCACCCACAGCACCTGCAGCGGGCGTACCGCGCTGGCGCGACGCGGTGCGGGGGGCGGGTCGAGCATCGCCTGCAGCACCGGGCCACCGAACATGGCAAGGGTCTTGCCGCTGCCGGTAGGCGTGTGCAGCAGGCCCGATTCGCCGGCCAGGTAGTGTCGCCACATCGCGCGCTGGAAGGGCAGCGGGCGCCAGCCGCGGCTGCCGAACCAGTCGTTCAGGCGCTGCAGCGCATCGCTGCGCTTCATCGCGCCAGCGCCTGCAACTGGGCGAGATGGTCGGCTTCGGCAGCCGGTTTGTCGTGGCGCCAGCGCAGGATGCGTGGAAAGCGCACGGCGATGCCGGACTTGTGCCGTGCGCTGCGGTTGACCGCTTCGAAACCGAGTTCGAACACCTGCTCGGCACTGACGCTGCGTACCGGCCCGAAGCGCTCGCGGGTATGCGCGCGGATCCAACGGTCGAGGGCGAGGATTTCCTTGTCGTCCAGCCCGGAATAGGCCTTGGCCACGGGAACCAGCGTGTCGCCATCCCACACCCCGAAGGTGTAGTCGGTGTACAGCGTGCTGCGCCGGCCATGACCTGCCTGTGCATACAGCAGTACGGCATCGATGGTGAGCGGCTCGACCTTCCACTTCCACCAGTCGCCACGGCGACGCCCGGACTGGTAGATCGAATCGCGGCGCTTCAGCATCAGCCCTTCCACGCCGCGCTCGCGCGATGCTTCGCGCAGCTGCGCGGCATGCTGCCAATCGTCGGCGGTCACCTCGGGCGACAGCTGGATGCGCGGATCGCCGAGCGCCCCGACCACCTCGGCCAACTGCGCGCGACGTTGCTGCAGTGGCAGCGCACGCAGGTCCTCACCGTTGCGTTCAAGCAGATCATAGGCGAGCACGCGCACCGGCGTGTTGCGCAGGGTGGCGGCGCCGGGCTTGCGGCGCTGGATGCGGGTCTGCAGTGCGGTGAATGCACGCGGAAGATTGTCGGCGTCGTCCCATGCCAGCAGTTCGCCATCCAGCACGCAGCCATCGGGCAGTGATGCGGCGGCCTGTTCGATCTCCGGGAAGCGACCGTCCAGCCGTTCTTCGCCGCGCGACCACAGCGCCACTTCGCCTTGGCGCCGAAGCAGCTGCAGGCGGATGCCATCCCACTTCCATTCCAGCAGCCAGTCGCCGATCTCGCCCAGTCGCTCGGTGGGCTCACCTTCCAGCGGCGAGGCGAGGAAGAATGGATAGGGCTGTTGGCGATCGGTCGGCAGTTCTTCGGCAGACAGCAACATGGCAAGCAGGCCGGGGGAGGGCACCCAGTCGCCGAGCATGCGCTGGGCGATGCGGGCGATGTCCAGCCCGGACCACTCCGCCAGTGCCTGCTGCACCACGCGCTGCGATACGCCAACGCGCAGTGCACCGGTCAACAGTTTGTTGAAGACCAGGCGCTCGGTCGAAGCAAGCTTGCGCCAGCCCTCGACTACAGCGGTACGGCGCACGGGCTCTGGCTGGTTGGCGATGGCAAGCAGGTGTTGTTCGATCCAGTCGGCCAGGGGGCGATCCTCGCCTTCGCTGGCCGGATCATCCAGCAGCAGCGTGAGCGTCTCGGCAAGGTCGCCGACCTGCGCGTAGCTGTCCTCGACCAGCCATGGCGGCAGGCCGGATTCTTCGGCGATCCACGCCCGCAGTTCGCCACTGCCTGCAATCTTGCGGCGCGCGCCGCCCACCTTGCCACCGCTGAGCAGAAACAGCGCCCACGCTGCATCGTGCGGACGTGCGTGCCGGAAGTAGTCGATCAGCGCCGCGCGCTTGTCCAGCGTCGCGGTGCTGCGATCCAGTCGCTGGTACAGCGCGGCGAAGGCCTTCATTCCTCGCCTCCGAAATCGGTGCGGAAGGCTTCGGCGGCAATGCCGCGTTCGCGCAGGTACGGAATCAGCGCATCGGTGTTGCCGTGGGTGGCGATGATCCTCTTCGCGCCGGTCTGCGTGATGGTCTGCAGCAGGGCCGGCCAATCGGCATGGTCGGAGATCACAAAGCCACGGTCGACGTTGCGGCGGCGGCGATTTCCGCGCAACTGCATCCAGCCCGAGGCGAAGCCGAGCTGGTGGCGGCCGAACCGGCGCAGCCAGGACGTGCCGGCGGCCGAGGGCGGCGCCAGGATCAGCTGGCCGGCCGCATCGGGCTGACGTCCCTGCTCGGCAACGGTGAGCGTGTCGAGCATCGGTACACCGGCCTGGCGATAGACGGCGACGCCGTTGGCGATGGCGCCATGCAGCCACGCAGGCTGGTCATCCACCGCGCGCAGCTCGGCCAGCACGCGTTGCGCCTTGCCCAGCGCGTAGCAGAGCAGCACGGCCGCTTCCCCGCGCTGCGCACACTCGCGACGCCAGGCGGCGATCTCGGCCGCCACCGCGTGGGTATCTGGCCAGCGATAGATCGGCAGCGCAAAGGTCGCCTCGGTGATGAAGGTATCGCAGGGCACCACTTCGAACGGTGTGCAGGTGGGGTCGGGCTGGCGCTTGTAGTCGCCCGACGCCACCCAGACCTGCTCGCCGTCGTCGATGCGCACCTGCGATGAGCCGAGCACGTGGCCGGCGGGATGCAGAGATACCTGCACCCGGCCCAGCGCAAACGGCACGCCCTCGGCATGCGCGTGCAGCGGCACATCGCCCAGGCGCCAGCGCAGGATCGGCACGCTGCCGGTGCTGCAGTGGTATTCGCCCATGCCCGGACGCGCATGGTCGCCATGGCCATGGGTGATGACCGCGCGCGGCACCGGCCGCCAGGGATCGATATGGAAATCGCCTGCCGCGCAGTACAGCCCTTCCGGCCGCAGTACCACCAGATCGTCATTGCCTGCCATGCCCTCACTGTGGCGTGGCGGTCGTGCACGCGGCGAGAATCGGCCTGAACGCGGGATTGCCGGACGATACGGCACAATCGGGCCGCACACCTCTTGCCGGCGGGGAAGGAACCGATGAGTGGACCGAGCTTCAACAGCAGCGCTCCCTACGAAACCCACGTGGTGCTCAACCAGCCGCCACCGTTCGCCGGCCGCCAGTTGTGGACCGACGACATCGCGCTGATGGAGGCCGTACAGCGCGAGGGCGCGGCAGCCTTCGCGCCACGCCTGGCGGTGTATGGAGGACTGGCCGGGGACGAGCTGTACCGCATCGGCTTCGACGCCAACCGCGACCGCCCACGCCTTCGCACGCACGATGCGCAGGGCCATCGCATCGATACCGTGGAATTCCATCCGGCGTACCACCAGCTGATGCAGACGGCGAAGGAGCACGGCGTTGCAGGACTGTCCTGGCATGAGCCGCAGCCCGGCGCCCATGTTGCGCGCGCTGCACTGAGCTACCTGCACCACCAGGCCGAGGCAGGCACCAGCTGCCCGCTGACCATGACCCATGCCGCAGTGGCCGTGCTGCGCGGGCAGCCGCATCTGGCCGATTGGTCGCGCAAGGCCGCCGCACCGGTGTACGACCCGCGCGATGTGCCGGTGGCCGACAAGGCCGGCATCACCCTGGGCATGGGCATGACCGAGAAGCAGGGCGGCTCGGACGTGCGCGCCAACACCACCCGCGCCGAACCCATCGATGGTGAGCGCTATCGACTGATCGGACACAAGTGGTTCTTCTCCGCACCCATGTGCGATGGCTTTCTGGTACTGGCGCAGGCGCCGGCCGGATTGACCTGCCTGCTGATGCCACGGCGCCTGGCCGACGGGGATCGCAATGCGTTCCGCCTGATGCGCTTGAAGGACAAGCTGGGCGACTGGGCCAACGCCTCCAGCGAAGTGGAGTTCTGCGGTGCCCAGGCCTGGCGGGTGGGCGAGGAGGGACGCGGCGTGGCCACCATCATCGGCATGGTGATGATGACCCGGCTGGACTGCATGCTGGGCGCTGCGGCGGAAATGCGCATGGCGCTGGCGCAGGCGCTGCACCACGCGCGGCATCGGCGCACCTTTGGAAAGCCACTGATGGACCATCCGCTGATGGCCAACGTGCTGGCCGATCTGGCGCTGGAATCGGAAGCTGCCACGGTGCTGGCGATGCGTATCGCGCGCGCGGTCGATCACGCCGGCAGCGATCCGGTCGAGGCCGCGCTCGCGCGGTTGGGGACGGCATTGGGCAAGTACTGGATATGCAAGCGTGCGCCTGCGTTCGTCAACGAAGCGCAGGAATGCCTGGGCGGTGCCGGCTACGTGGAGGAATCGATGTTGCCGCGGCTATACCGGCAGGCGCCGTTGAATTCGATCTGGGAGGGCAGCGGCAACATCCAGTGCCTGGACGTGCTGCGCGCGCTGGCGCGCGAGCCGGAGGTGCTGGCGGCACTGCAGGGTGAACTGGAGGCGGTGGCCGACCGTGATGCGCGCTATGCGGCCGCACTGCAGCGTTGGCGCGATGCGGCGGCACCGGAGGAGGCGCAGGCGCGCGTGTTCTGCGAACGGACTGCCCTGCTGCTGCAGGCGGCGTTGTTGCTGCGCGCACGCAGTCCGATGGCCGAGGCGTTCATCCGCAGCCGGCTGCAGGGCGAACATGGGTTGGCATTCGGCACGCTGCCGGCCGGGGTGGATGTGGCGGGGATGCTGGCGCGCGCGCTGCCGTAGGTGACGGCCAACGGCGGAGCCCCTCGTGGTGGGCGCTGCAGGAGCGTGGGCAGGGCCGCGCGGGTGGGCTGCGCAGGGGGCGCCGTAAATACGTCCATGTAGGCTCGGGCGCGCCATCCATGGCGCTTACGCCCCTGCGCAGCCCACCCGCGCGGCCTTGGACGGTTTCCGTGCGCGTCCAGCACGGAATCAACAGAAGAAGCGAAAAGCAGAAAGCAGAAAAGCCGCGGCGATGCCGCGGCTTTTTCTGTAGAGCCGAGCCCGTGCTCGGCTTTTTCCGGTAGCCGGGCCATGCCCGGCGAACTCGAAGGCCTTAGTGCTTGGCTTCTTCCTTGGCGGCAGTGGCCTTGGCGTCGTCGGCCACGTCGCGAGCCTTGTCGGCAACTTTCTGCGCGGCATCGGCAGTGGCATCGCTGGCGTGCGCGGCGGCATCGGTCGCTGCGACCTTGGCCTTGTCAGCCGCGTTGGCGGTCGCGGCGGCAGCGCTGTCCAGCGCCTGCTGGGTGTCGGCGGCAGCCTGCTCGGAGGCGGCCGCGGTCTTGTCGGCGGCCTCACGGGTGGCTGCGGCAGCCTTGTCGACGGCATCGCGTGCGGCAACACCAGCACTGTCGGCGGCCTGCGCGGCATCCTGTTTGGCCTGTTCGGCTTCCGGGCCCTTGCAGGCGGCCAGTGCGAGCAGCAGGGAGGCGGCCAGCAGGGTGGTGGTCAGCGGGCGAATCTTCATGGCGGTCTCCGGTGCTGCATTGGATGGGGACGCCAGCCTATTCATACCGTTGTGAAGACGTGGTGGTGACCTGCGCACGGAACGGCGCGCAAAGAAAAAGCCGCTGGCGAACCAGCGGCTTCTTCAGAACAGCTTGAAGAAAGAAGTTATTACTTCTTGGCTTCTTCAGCAGCGTCCTTGGCCTTCTCGGCGGTGCCTTCAGCAGCCTTGGCAGCGTCGGCAGCAGCGCCGGCAGCAGCGTCGGTGGCAGCGCCAGCAGCCTGGGCAGCGGCGTCAACCGAAGCGTCAGCAGCGGTGGCGGCGGTGTCAGCGGCCTGCTGGGCAGCGTCGGCGGTCTGGGCGCCAGCAGCGGCGGCCTGGTCGGCAGCAGCCTG
>Ga0157371_10005368_pt1 | contig 10831 bp, 8 predicted proteins | sample C45metaG_FD_113462 | JGI IMG/M metagenome (GOLD analysis project Ga0157371, IMG submission 113462) | Corn rhizosphere microbial communities from Kellogg Biological Station, Michigan, USA - C4-5 metaG | ecosystem: Host-associated > Plants > Roots > Rhizosphere > Soil | place: USA: Michigan... | reverse complement strand
GCTCTACAGCCAGATCAAGGATCCGAAGTTCTACGCCCGCAAGGTGATGCACGAATTCGTCCGCGCCGGCGCGCCGGAAGAGATCCTCTACGTCAGCAAGCCGCACATCGGCACCTTCCGCCTCACCGGCGTGGTGGCGGCCATGCGCGAGGAAATCATCGCGCTCGGCGGCGAAGTCCGCTTCGAAACCAAGGTGACCGACCTGGTAATCAACGACGGCCAGCTCGAAGGCGTGGTACTGGCCAGCGGCGAGACCCTGCACAGCCGCCACGTGGTGCTCGCCCTGGGCCACAGCTCCCGCGACACCTTCCGCATGCTGCACCGCCAGGGCGTGCATATCGAAGCCAAGCCCTTCGCCGTCGGCTTCCGCATCGAACACCCCCAGGGCATGATCGATGAGGCCCGCCTGGGCAAGTATGCCGGTCACCCGGAGCTGGGCGCCGCCGACTACAAGCTGGTGCACCACGCCAAGAACGGTCGCGCCGTGTACAGCTTCTGCATGTGCCCGGGTGGCACCGTGGTGGCCGCCACCTCCGAGCCGGGCCGCGTCGTGACCAATGGCATGAGCCAGTACTCGCGCAACGAGCGCAATGCCAATTCCGGCATCGTGGTGGGCATCAATCCCGAGCAGGACTTCCCCGGCGATCCGCTGGCCGGCGTCGAGCTGCAGGAGCGCCTGGAATCCCGTGCCTACGAGCTCGGCGGTAGCGACTACTGCGCCCCCGGCCAGTTGGTCGGCGACTTCATTCGCGGCGTGCCCTCCAGCGAATTCGGCGACGTGGAGCCCTCCTACAAGCCCGGCGTGCGCCTGGGCGACCTGGCGCCGTCGTTGCCGGCCTATGCCATCGAGGCCATCCGCGAAGCCCTGCCCGCCTTCGGCAAGCAGATTCGCGGCTTCGACCGCCATGACGCCATCCTGACCGGTATCGAGACCCGCACCTCCTCGCCGGTGCGTATCACCCGTGCTAACGACACCCTGCAAAGCCTGAACCTGCGCGGCCTCTATCCAGCCGGTGAAGGCGCCGGTTATGCCGGTGGCATCCTGTCCGCGGGCGTGGACGGCATCAAGGTGGCCGAGGCCCTGGCCAAGGCGCTGCTGGCGGAAGGCGATGAGCAAGACGCCTCGCTGGCCCGGGCCGCTGGCTGATGAAGCTCGACGACATCAAGAAGCTCCACCAGAAGAAGTACCGCGCCGAATTCGGCCACTTCCTGGTGGAGGGCGAGCACCTGGCGCTGGAGCTGCAAAAGGCCGCGCTGGAAAATCCCGGGCTGCAGCGGGCCGAACTCTATGTGACGAGCACCCACGAGCACTGGCAGAGTCCGTTCCGGACCCGGCTGATCAGCGATCGACAGATGGCGCAGCTCACCGACACCAAGACCCCCCAGGGCATCCTGGCGGTGGTGCCGCTGCCCGTGGCGACCGCGCCGGCCTCCGTCGAGGGCGAACGCGCCGTCTACCTGCACGAGATCCAGGACCCCGGTAACCTGGGCACCATCTTGCGCACCCTGGCCTGGTTCGGTCGTTTCCGTTGCCTGCTCAGCCCGGGCAGCGTCGACCCCTACAACCCCAAGGTCGTCCGCGCCAGCATGGGCGCCATCTTCCACACCCCGCTGGAACTCGACGTCGAACTCGACCGCTTGCAGGAACGCTTCCCCCGCCTCGCCTGCCTGGACATGCACGGCGCGCCCATGCAATCGGCCGAATTCAAGACCTTCGACTGCTACCTCTTCGGCAACGAAGCCCGCGGCGTTCCCCGTGAGCGACTCTCGGCGTTGAACGCCCAGCCCTTTACCATCCACGGCTCGGGCGCCATCGAGTCCCTGAATCTGGCAGCGACGGTGAACATGTGCGCCTATGAGTTGAGTCGGTAGCGTTCAGTCACTCAAGACGCGCCGACATCATCGGCATCGGGGCTCGGCGGGACGCCAGGCCTGAACAGACCGGACAACGCCTTGTGCTGCCGCTCATGCGCAAGATGCCGGCGCATACGATCCGCCGCCGCCAAGCGATTTCCTTTTGGCTAGGTGGCGACGGATAGGCCGGGGTGCTACCGGACAACCAGATCCCTTAGGTCTTCGAGGCCGCCCAGCCCTACGCTATCCGCCAGCAGCCGCGGATCATGATCGCCGGCCAGGAATACGGCGGCGGCTCTTCCCGTGACTGGGCGGCGCAAGACCCGGGGCTACCGGGCGTGCGGGTCGTCGTCACCGAGAACTTCGAACGTATCCCGCGTACCAATCTGGCAGGCTTGGCTATTCTTCCGCTGCCATTCGCGGCAGGCGTCTCGCGCCAGACACGCGGCCTCACTGGACGAGAGCTGTTCAGCGTGGAAGGCATCGATGAGCAACTCGTACCCGGTGCGAAACTCACCTGGATGATGGCGACGTGGAGCGCGTCACCGTCACCAGCCGGCTGGACACCTTCGAGGACGTTCGTTACTTCCGACGAGGTGGCCTGTTGCCGCAGTTGCTAGTGGAGCGGCTGGCAAAGGCTGGCAAAACCGTTTCTCTGGAAGGAGCTGCACAATGCCCCAACAACGTATCCCGGCCGTCTACATGCGTGGCGGTACCAGCAAAGGCGTTTTTTTCCTGGACCAGGACGTACCGCCGGCCGGACCGCAGCGTGACGCCTTCATGCTCCGGGTCATCGGCAGCCCCGATCCCTATGGCAAGCAGATCGACGGTATGGGTGCCGCCACGTCGAGTACCAGCAAGGTCGTGATCATTGGCAAGTCCACGCGTGACGACGCCGACGTCGACTATCTGTTCGGCGCGCCGGCGATCGAAAGCCCGGTCGTCGACTGGTCGGGCAACTGCGGCAACCTCAGTTCCGCGGTAGGCCCCTTCGCCATTGCCCAGGGCCTGGTCGATGTCCCCCGCGACGGTATCGCCACCGTGCGGATCTGGCAGGTCAACATCCAGAAGCACATCGTCGCCCATGTACCCATGCGCAATGGCGAGGTCGTCGAGGACGGCGATTTCGTCCTGGATGGGGTCGCCTTCCCTGCCGCCGAGGTCGTTGTCGAATTCATGCACCCTGGAGGCTCTGGCGGCAACATCCTGCCCACTGGCAACGCCCTCGATGAGCTCGACATTCCCGGCTTTCCGGCGTTGCCGGCCACCCTACTCAACGCGGGCAATCCCACGATCTTCGTGGCGGCCGAGCGTGTCGGCCTGGCGGGCACCGAGACCCAGGAACAGGTCAATGGCAACCCCGAGCTGCTTGCCCAGCTGGAAACCATCCGCGCCCACTGCGCCGTGGCCATGGGCTTGGCAGCTACGCCGGACGAAGCCACGACCCTCCGCCCACACACGCCCAAGCTGTGCCTCGTGGCAAAGCCCGCCAGCTACGTGGCGGCGGGTGGCAAACAGGTGGAGGCCGCCGAGATAGACGTGATTGCCCGTATCGTCTCGATGGGCAAGCTTCACCACGCCATCACGGGTACGGGGGCCGTCGCGGTTGCCGTCGCCGCGGCGCTGGAGGGAACGCTCGTCAATCGCCTTACCGGCGACATCGGTAATCGCCAGGTGCAGATGGGGCATACCGCGGGAACGGTCGCGGTCGGCGCTCAGACCGAGCAGATCGATGGCGCCTGGGTAGTGGAAAAAGCCGTCATGAGCCGCAGCGCCCGTCGCCTGATGGAAGGCTGGGTACTGCTGCCCGAGCAGCCCTGATCAGCTCAGCGGCCGGCTGTCGTTTGTCCGGCCCTGCTGATCACAAAAACAACGATCCGACTCGCCGTCGCCAACTAGGCCACGGGCGTCATCGCGCTGATTCCATTGGGCGTGGACGGCAAGCTCGCGGCAGTCACCGACCTGCAGCAACTTCCTGGCGAGCGCCAAGCCGCCATCGCTACCGGCAGCCTGGTATGCATGATTTTCAGAGTGGCCCAAGGCGTATCTGAACTCGATCATGCGGAGGCTGTTATCGCCATTGGCCGAGTGTTCCCGGGCAGAACACTCACCGCAGCGCGACCCGAACGGGCTGAGACCTCTCCGGCCGCCATGACGGATACGGAACGAGGAAACTATACCAAGGAGAGCGTCGCGGGGTTCATGACCACGTACTGTTTCAGATGCTGCAGGTATCTCGCCATATCGCTCTCGATCTGCGGATTCTTTTCGACATCGTTGGCCACGAACGACGGCAAAGGTTGCAGGCCCAAGAATTGATTGGCTTTATGAAAGGGTAGATAAACACCTTCTATCCCGACGCCTTCGAAAAACTGGTCCTGTTCATCGAACGCCTCCAAGGGCGCATTCCAAGTCAGGGACAGCATGTACCGCTTCCCTTGCAATAACCCCCCGGAGCCATACTTCTTGGTGTTATCGAAGCGCGACCTACCGTCGCTCGCATACAAGACGCCATGTCCCGCGGTGAACACCTCGTCGATGTAGCGCTTGACGATCCAGGGTTCGCCCATCCACCACGCAGGCATCTGGTAGATCATGAGATCGCTATTGGCAATCTTCTGGATCTCTTCATCGATTTCATAGCCGTCGTCCACGACAGTCGTCAGCACGCGGTGCCCTTGGCGCCTCAGATAATCTTCAGCGAGATGCGCAAAGGCGTTATTCAGCTCTCCTTTCGATATCGCAAATTGTTTCGCACCATTGATGATAAGAATATTCAAGACTTTTTCTCCAACCTATTAATGAATGGCCCATCGGGTACTGATCACGATGACCGACTTTATTACCTTGGCACAGGTCATCAACTCTCTCGCCAACCACCACCTAGTGCCTGGTAGAGCTTGACCGCCGCCAGCGAAACAGCAACTTCACTGTTCGTGAGCGCGGATTCATTGCTCAATAGCTTGTCCTGGACGGACAAGACGTTTATGTAGTCCACCGCACCTTGCTTGTACTGGGCGTTGGCACTGGCAAATGCCTTCTGACTTTCAGCCACGGCCTCTTGCAAGTCGCCTTGCCGGACTCGTTCGTTCGCCAACCCAGAGAGGGCGTCATCCACTTCATGCCAGGCTGTCAGCACGACTTTCCGATAGGCCAATGCCTTCTCGCGCTGTCTAGCTTCGCTGAGCCGGAGCATCGCCTTGAGCCGTCCACCCTCGAAAATGGGGATGTCCAGTGCCGGACCTATCGCGAATTGCCGACTTCCCCAACTGCCCAGATCGGATAGCTGACGCGCCTGAAACCCCAGGCTTCCCGAGAGCGTGATCGAGGGGTAGAAGCTGGCCGTGGCGACGCCTATGTCGGCCGTCGCAGCATGCAGCTCCGCCTCGGCCTGCCACACGTCCGGGCGCCGTTGGGCGAGTTCGCTGGGCAATCCCACGCCGATGCCGCCTCGGACCCTGGGGACGGGCCTTGGCTGTTTGAGGGTACTGGCGAGTGCCTCCGGCGGCTCCGCCACCAGCAGGCTGAGTGCGTTGAGCGTCTCCAGTTCCTGCTGGGCGAGACTGGAGAGGCGTGCCTTGATGGAAGCTTTCAGGGCGGCGGCCTGGGACACGTCCAAATCCGTCGCGACACCCTGCTCGAACCTGATGCGGGTCAACGTCGTCGTCCGGTCGGCGGTGGCGAGGTTTTGCCGTGTCACCGCGAGAAGCGCCTGGATACCCCTGAGCTTGATGTAGTTGGAGGCCGTCTCCGCCATGAGCGCGACGTACACGGAGCGACGATCCGCCTCCGCCACCGTGACCCCTGCATCGGCTGCTTCTATGGCCCTTCTGACTCGCCCCCAGACGTCAAGCTCCCACGTCGAGCCCAGGCCGGCGCTCCAGAGACTGAAGTTTTTCTTGCCGTCGAGGCCGGAGTTGTCCGCGAGGCCTTTCTCGCTGTTTCTCGCCCGACGGTAATCGGCGGCGCCGTCGAGGGTGGGCAGTCGGTCAGCAGCGATGTGCTGGAACGCGGCTCTGCTCTGGTCGAGGCGCTCGACCGCCATCTTGAGGTCGAGGTTCGACGTCCTGGCTTTATCGATCAGCTGGCTCAGCAAGGGGTCATCGAAGCGGTCCCACCACTGGGTGCTGATCTCTTGCTCAGTTACCTGCCCCCGCAGGGCCTGCGGCGCCCAGGTAGCCGGCAGTTGCGCAGCAGGGGCGTGAAAGTCCGGCCCCATGACACAGCCGCTCAACGTCAGCAGGACGGCAGTGGCCAAAGCAGGCAGGATGGCGGTGGCGAGGATGGGCCTAATTTTCATGGGTCACCCTCGCGGAGGTGGCGGTATCGACCCTGGCCTCCACCGACATGCCGACCCTGAGCTGGGCGGTCAGGGCCTGATCGGTATTCAGCAGAATCTTCACCGGAAGCCGCTGCACGACCTTGGTGAAATTTCCAGTTGCGTTGTCCGGAGCGATGGTCGCGAACGTAACGCCCGTCGCGGGCGCGAGACTGTCGACCGTTCCCGACAGCTTCTCGTCCGGAAAGGCGTCCACCGTGATATCGACGACCTGGCCAGGATGCATATGACCCAGCTGGACCTCGCGGAAGTGTGCCGTGACGTAGAACCGATCCCTCGGCACGACAGCCATCAACACCTCGCCGGGCTTGACGAAGGCCCCTTTGCGCACACTGCGCCGACCCACCACGCCAGCGAAAGGCGCCTTGAGTTCGGTGTAGGAGACATTGAGCCGTGCCCGTTCGAGCAGGGCCTTGGCATGCTCCACCTCCGCCGCGGCGGACTGCTCGGCGGCTGCGAGTACCTCGACTTGTGTCCTGGCGGACTCCAGCATGGCCTGTCGAGTGCCCAGTTGCGCCTGGGCTTTCATCAGTCGCGTGCGGGCTTGTTGAGCGTTCTGCAGCGTGCCTGCGCCCTGATCGGCAAGGTTCTGGTAACGGTCGAATTCGTGTTTTGCGAAATTCACGTCCGCCTGGTCGCTTTCGATGCCCGCCTGAACCTGTCGAATTTCCGCCTTTTGGCGCTTCAGCAAGGCGGCGGCGTTATCCACCTTGGCCTTGCTGGTGGCAACCTTGGCAGTCGCGGCGCTGAGTTCGACCTGGTAGTCCTGGTCATCGATCCGAGCCAAGACCTGGCCCGCCTTGACCTCTTGGTTGTCTTCCACCAGGACGTCTTCGATGAAGCCACTGACCTTGGGCGCAATGAAGGTGAAGTCAGCGTCCACGAAAGCGTCATTGGTCTCTTCCGCGTGACGGGTGATCGAGAAAAAGTAACCTGCCGCGGCGACCACGATGGCGAGGCAAGCGAGGCCTATTGCAGTCGAATACGGAGCTGCATGGGATGTTTTCATGATTGATCCGAAACTATTTGATAACGGTTGGGGGATAGATTCGCGTGGGAAGGATCGCGATCAGGGGAATCATCACCAGGCATGCCAGCCCGACGTAGGCATACAGGTCGGCGGAGGTCAGTGTCATGACCTGCAGATGGAGGCGATGCGCGAGGTCCGCCGTGTCCACGGGGCTGTTGGCCAAGCCGCGATTGCCCAGTTGATCGACCAGCATGGTCGAGTGGAAATGCTCACGATGCAGCGAAAGCACCTCTATGACGGAGGCTGCTGCAACCCCGGCGAATCCCTTGAGGGTGTTGAACCATGCCGAGGCGAAAGGACCGTCCTTGGCGTCCAGGCCAGTGACCGACAGCATGATCACGGGGATCACGGCCATGGGTTGGGCGAAGGCCTGGATGATCTGGATCACATAGAAGTTGTCGCGGATCCACTCGCTGGTCATGTGGGCGCCCAGGTAGCAGGCGAAGGCCAACAAGGCGAAGCCCGCGGCCAGGACGTAGCGGCAATCCACGATGCGATTGTTGAGGATCGCGACCACCAGCGGAATGATCAGGAACTGGGGCGCCGCCACGAGCAACAGCGCCGGCATGGTTTCCAGCGGCCGGTATCCGTGGATCGCGGCGAGATAGCTCGACGGGATGGCGATGGTGGCCCCCATGATGAAGAGGATGCCGCCCAGCGTGATCAGCGAATGAGCCAGGTTACGGCGCCTGAGCAACTGCACCTTGAAGAAGGGCGAGGGATGATTCCATTCGTTCGCCAGGAACAGGGCCAGCAGGGCCAGGCCACCGCCCAGCAAGAGCTTGATCACATCGGAGTTGAACCAGTCCAGGCGTTGGCCCTGTTCCAGCCCTAGCACGATCATGATGATGGCCGGGGCACCCAGGAAAAACCCGCGCACATTGAACGCCTTGAATCGTTCCAGGCGTAGCGGATCCTTGGGCATGCCCCAGGAGACCAGGGCCATGCTGAACAGGCACATGGGGATGACCTGCCAGAACGCGAATCGCCAGCCGAAGTACTCGACACTCCAGGCCGCGAGGGGGATGCCGAAGCTGGGGCCAAAGGTGGCCGTCAGCGCATAGGCACCCAGTCCATACAGCTTGACGTTCGGCGGCAGATAGCGCAGCGCGACGGACATCAGCATTGGAGGCATGGCACCCCCCATGAGGCCCTGGATGGCCCGCAGCGCCAGCAGGCTTTCATAGCTCGGGGCGAAGGGACAGGCGAACGCCACCAGGGAATAGGCCCCCATCGCCACGATGACGAAACGCCGGAAGGTGAACGTCACCGCACACCAGGGGGCGAAGGCCATGGCGGTCACTGACGTGGCGGCATAGGCCGCGATCAGCCAGGTACCCTGGTCGTAGTCGAATCCCATGGCCCCCCGAATGTCGGCCATGGCGACCTTGGTCACGCTCTCGTTGAAGCCGGCAATCAGCACGGCGAGCAGAATACCGATCAGGCCGCACGCTATCTGTAGACCGAAGACGGAAGAGGAAGGCTGAGGCGTAGAGGGTGCAGTGAGATCGAGCGTGGGTTGGGTCAGGGCGTTCACGTGGCGATCCCCCAGGCAGATCGGCACACGCATGCTGGAAAAGGCTTCACCGAGGCTCCGTGGGTGGCGGGAAGAGACAGACTCTAACGGAGCGGAAGCCATAACAAAATTGCTAACTGGTTAATGCTGGATTCCACTGGATGGAATCCAGAATCAGGTGTTTTCCAGTTGCTGGCTCAGCGTCTTCACCAGGCGCCGAAGCCATTGATGGCCTGGATCGCTATCCAAGCGGGGATGCCACGCCTGGACGATGTCCACCGGCTCGACCGGAACGGGCAATTCGAACGTCCGCAAGCGCAGCCCCAGGCGAGCGACCATGGGCAGCATGTGGCGCGGCATGGTGGGTAGGATCAGCTCGGACTCGGGCAGATGGAAAAGTGACGACAGCAAGGTAGGAAATATCAACGCGACCTGCCGGGAGAGCCCCAGGCCCTGCAGTTGTTGATCGATGGGGCCACGAGCGCGCCCTCGCCGCGAGATGCTGACGTGGTTGTAGGAGGCGAAGGAGGCAGCCGTGACGCCTTCCGCGAAGATCGGATGGTCTTCGCGGGCGATACCGACGAAGGAGATGAAGAACAGGTGTTGCACCTTGGTATCGGGTGAGAAGTCGCGTCGACTGCTGACGTACAGGTCGATCCTGCCTTCCGCCAACGCATGATCATCCATGGTGGCCTCTGGCACCATGCAAAGCGTGCAGCGTGGGGCCTGTACGCTCAACTCGCGACTGAGCACTCGCCCGATTTCGCCAAAGGAGAAATCGTTGGTGCGCACGTAAAACGTCCGTTCCAAGGTCGACGGATCGGCAAGTTCGGCCGGTGTAAAAACCTTCTGCGCCATCTCCACGGCCGCCTTCACCGAGTCGCGCAGCTCCAACGCCCTGGGTGTTGGTATCAAATGCCGGCCGGACCTCACCAGTACGGGGTCGCCGACCAGCTCGCGAATCCGGGCCAGCGCCCGGCTCATGGCTGGTGGACTCAGATGCAGTCGCTCGGCGGCCAACGTCACCGAGCACTCATCCAGAAGCGTGTCGAACGCGATGAGCAGGTTGAGGTCAGGAGTTGCCATATCAAATTCCAAACTGGACGTGAGAGAAATGAGCGCCACAACGGCCTATCCAGCGACAGGACACCCGCTGGCCAGTGGATTTGCCTGGCAGCGCGCTGGCGCCTTGTCTTGTCCTACTCGGTGAAGACGGGCGATGCCGGTCCGGAATGGCTTCCAGGCTTTTTCAGGACTACCGGGCAGGCGGATCGCCGCACTCCCCTGTTGGCCTACACGCGGATCGGCTGGCCTCCAGTCGCCATGGCGATGGGGCGTGCAATGGAAGATGCACACCGTTGAGGCCTGGCGTCGGGCAGACGAGCAAATACCGTAGCCGGTCGACGTACTCACCGGGTGCTCGATGTCGCTCACTCCACCTTTTTCCAGTCGATTCACCGGTATCGCGAGAGCCGCTGTGCGAAAGCCAGCATCATAACCTGCCTGACGTGCCGCCAGCCGCGGGCGGATCGGCCGGCGACCCTGAGCCCTTGAAGCCTGGATAACGTCTCCCGCCCGGCGCCTTGGCGGGGCCGCCTGGGTGCTGCTGGTCGACCCGCTCTCGCTTTCTTCTTGCCGCTCTCTGTTGCCCTACCTTGGTGTCGCCTACGCGGCGCGCTGGATAGAAGGCGTAAGTCCGGCTGGATGGTCGTTGGGTGTGGCGGTGCCTAGGGGCATATAGCTTCAGCCGTAGGGCCTGGCCGCCCTCGCCCCGGCAGGAACATTCACAGCGGTACCGCCGCAGGCGTCTTCATCGCGAGACTGCGCTTGGCCATTTCACGCTTGCCAGGCCGCCAGTAGGTCAGCCGTCTCCATCACCAAGCCCAGGTGCAGGGAGACCATGCTCAAGGCCGCCCGCTCCAGCGCTTCATCCGTGCCCCGTACCAGGTCGCGCAGGACGATCACCCGATAGGTGCGGTTGCTGGCGTCGAAGGCGGTGTTGAGCACGCAGCAGTCGGTGAAGCCGCCATCCAGCACCACGGTGGTGATGCGCTGGTTGCGCAGCAGGAAGTCCAGGTCGGTGGGATAGAAG
>Ga0157371_10005364_pt1 | contig 10834 bp, 10 predicted proteins | sample C45metaG_FD_113462 | JGI IMG/M metagenome (GOLD analysis project Ga0157371, IMG submission 113462) | Corn rhizosphere microbial communities from Kellogg Biological Station, Michigan, USA - C4-5 metaG | ecosystem: Host-associated > Plants > Roots > Rhizosphere > Soil | place: USA: Michigan... | reverse complement strand
GTGTTCGGCATCGGCACGCTGTTCTGGTATCGCAAGCACTTCATCGACGAGCCGGCGCCCTACCAGGTGCCGTTCTACCCGTTGCTGCCGCTGATCTTCACGATCACCGTGTTCGGCGTGATCGTGGCCAGCGCGATCCATGCGCCCGGCGATGCGGGCATGAGCCTGGTGATCATTGCGCTGGGCGTGCCGGTGTACTACGGCTGGCAATGGTGGACGCGCAGCCGCTCCTGACTTTTTTGCGGGAGCGGCTGCAGCCGCGATGCCTTTGCGCACGGTGAAGCAATGGGTGGAGGGCGTCGCGGCTGAAGCCGCTCCCACAGGTTTCGACTTGACGCGGAGGTTGCCTGGCGATGAAGCGTCGTGCATGGATCGTGCTGTGCCTGTGCGGGCTGGGCGCCTGCCATGCCGGCACGCCCGGTGTGGCGGATCTGGCCAATGCCGGCGCGGGGACCCACATCACCCTCGATCACGTGCAGCGCGTGGGTGCCGTCGAGCGCGCCAGCGACGGCGTGGTGCAGCAGCGCTACGCGTTCCAGCCGGCGGCACACCCGCAGATCGTGATTGCGCCAGCCGATGGGGCATGGGACTGGTCGGGGCAGGGCGGACTGCACATGCGCGTGCAGAACGCGATGCCGTGGGCGGTGACGCTCGCGCTGGAGATCGAAGGCGCGGCGGGGCAGCGATTGCAGGCGACGGTCGGCGTGCCGGCCGGGCCGGCGCAAACGGTGGTGATCCCGCTGCGCGCCGAGTCGCCACGCAGCGAGGGCATGCAGTCCGGACCGCCGATGCCGTTCGACGATCACGGCCAGTTGATCCTGCTGGCGACCACGGTACAAGGCGCACTGGACCTGCACCGGGTCAGCGCGATCCGGATCGGCGTGCCTGCGCCGCAGGCCGCGCAGACCTTGCTGTTTGGCCGGGTCGATACGGTGCCGGGCGAGGCCGGTTTGCGCGCGGCGTACACCGGCATCGTCGACCGTTACGGCCAGTTCACCCGCAGCCGGTGGCCTGAGAAAATCGCTACCGATGACGCGTTGCGCGCCGCGCATGCGCGTGAGCCATCGGTACCGGTGAAGGTGGTCGGGCAGGACGAATATGGTGGACGTCCGGACGTCCGGAATCTGCACAAGACCCATTGGTTCCACACGCAGAGGTTGGATGGCCGCTGGCGGCTGGTGACACCCGACGGCCATGCGTTCTTCTCGCTCGGCGTCAACGCCGTGAACGCCGATGGTGGCCGCAGCTATGTCGAGGGCCGCGAATTCATGTTCACCGGCCTGCCAGCGGACAGTGGCGAGTGGGCGGTGTTTTACGGCAGTGGCGACAACCGCAGCAAGGACCAGGCGGCCAGCCAGGGCATCGGCTACAACCACGGCCGCTGGTTCGATTTCTACGCGGCCAATCTGTATCGCGCCGACGGCAAGGATTGGCCAGGCGCATGGCGTGCACGCACGCTGGACCGGTTGCAGGCGTGGGGTTTCAACACCATCGGCAACTGGAGCGACCCCGCCTTGGGCCGGGCCCATCGCCTGCCGTACACGCGTTCGATCAACATCGCCGGCAACTACGCCAATGTGGCTACTGGCTTCGATTGGTGGGGCCGCATGCCCGACCCGTTCGATCCGCGCTTCGTGCAGGCCACGGAAGCGGCGGTGGCGAAGGCGAGTGCGGGCGTGCGCGACGATCCCTGGCTGCTCGGCTACTTCGCCGACAACGAACTGGCGTGGGCCGGCACCGGCCCGCAAGGCCGCTGGGGTCTCGCGCTCGGCACGCTGGCCGGCGACGCGAAGAGCCCGGCCAAGCAGGCCTTCATTGCGATGTTGCGCAAGCAGTACGTGGCGCCGGAAACGCTGTCCGCGGCCTGGGGCATCGCGTTGGGTTCATGGCACGCGCTGGACGCCACCGGTTTCGCCGCGCCCGTGCCGGACGAGGCACACCCGGCGATCGCGAACGACTACCGCGCCTGGCTGCGGCGGTATGCCGACACCTATTTCCGCACCGTTGCCGACGCGATCCATCGGCACGATCCGCACCACCTGTTCCTCGGCGGCCGCTTCGCCGTCAATACGCCCGAAGCCGTCGCCGCCTGCGCCAGGTACTGCGACGTGGTCAGCTTCAACGTCTACGCCGACCTGCCGCAGCACGGCTTCGACGTCGCCGCGATGCATGCGCTTGGCAAGCCGGTGCTGATCAGCGAATTCCACTTCGGCTCCGACGATCGCGGCCCGTTCGGCAAGGGCGTGGTGTCGGTGTGGAACGAGGCACGGCGCGGCGAGGCCTATGCGCGCTTCGTCGCCGCCGCGGTCGCCAATCCCGACGTCGTGGGCGTGCACTGGTTCCAGTACGTCGACCAGCCGGTGACAGGGCGCTTGCTCGATGGCGAGAACAGCCATATCGGACTGGTGGGGATCACCGATATTCCGTTTGGCGGCTTTGTCGAGGCGGTGCGCGTGGAGAATCGGAAGGCGATGCAGTCGGTAGCGCGTTGACCGCCGTCCCGAAAAGGTCGGACGTGGCCAAGCTATATTGCAGCCTCGCCGATTCCGGCCTCCGGAGCGAGGCGACAGTGATGATCGTTCATCGTCGGCGCGAAGTGTCATCTTGAAAAGGGGACATCGATGAATACTGGCTGGAAACTCCTTGTCGGCATGTTGATCGCGACCTCCCTCGCGTGCCCGATTGCTCCCGCCGCGGTGGCGGCATCCGCCTCCGCCGGTATGGGCGAGAACGTGACCGTCGACCTGCACCGCATGATCCCGATGCGCGATGGCGTGAAATTGGCTGCGACGATCTGGAAGCCGGCGGACGTGCGCGAACCGTTGCCCGTGGTACTGGTGATGACGCCGTACATCTCCGATGAAACCCAGCAGCGCGCGGTGAAGTTCGCGGAAAACGGTTACGTTTACGTCAGCGTGGACGTGCGTGGCCGCGGCACTTCGCAGGGCAAGTTCACGCCGCTGTACGGCAACGGACCCGACGGCGCCGACGTCATCGCGTGGCTGGCGGCGCAGCCCTGGTGCGACGGCCGCGTGATCACGCGCGGCGGCTCCTATCGAGGCATGGATCAATGGCAGATCATCGCGCGACATCCGCCGCACCTGGCCGCGGCGGTGCCGACGGCGGCGGTCTATCCGGGCTGGGATTTTCCGCAGCCGAAAGGCATCTTCCTGAGCTACATGGCACGGTGGCTGGCGTATACCAGCGGCCATACGGGCAACGACAACCTGTTCGGGGACGACAAGTATTGGCAGACGCGTTTTGTGCGTGCCTACGAGTCCGGCCAACCGTTCCATGAACTGGCCGACCTTGTCGGAACCAACCGCGACGCGTTCCTGGAGTGGCTCGCGCATCCTGCCTACGACAGCTACTGGGCGGCGTTCAATCCGAAGCCTGCGGATTATGCGTCCGTCGACATTCCGATCCTCACCATCACGGGTTACTTCGATGGCGACCAGCGCGGTGCGTTGCGCTATTACCGCGAATTCATGGCCAATGCATCGGCCAAGGCCAAGTCCCGTTTCTATCTGTTGATCGGCCCATGGGACCATCCGGGCACGCGCGCGCCGCAGGAGAAACTGGGTGGCCTGACGTTCCCGAAGAACTCGGTGCTGGACATCGACCAGTTGCATATCGACTTCTTCAACTGGGTGCTCAAGGCCGGCAAGCGGCCGGCCATGCTGAGCGATCGCGTCAACTATTACGTCATGGGTGCCGGCGAGTGGCGTCACGCGGCATCGTTGAAGGACCTGTCGACGCATACCCTGCGGCTGTACCTGAGTTCCCCCGACGGCCCGGCCAGCGACGTGTTTCATTCCGGCTACCTCACCGAATCGGCCCCGGCGAAGCAATCGCCGGACACGTTCCGCAGCGCGCCGCTGGCGTTGGAACCGGCCGATGAGCTGCTCAAGCGCCCGGACGACAATGACCTGACCGATGCTTCGACGGCGTTCAAGGCCGAACGGCTCGTCTACCAGAGCGAAGCGATCGATGCGCCCATGACGATCGCCGGTGTCATGGACCTGGTCGCCCATGTCTCGCTCGACGTTCCCGACACGGACATCGGCTGCGAGATCGAGGCGGTGTTGCCGCAGGGCCGCACCATCGTGCTCGGCCAGGACTTCGTGCGGGCCCGGTTTCGCAGCGACTTGTCCACGGAGAAGCCAGTCACCCCGGGTGCCATCGAATCCTATCGGTTCGACGGCTTCGGATTCACGGTCAGGGAATTGCCGAAAGGTACCCGCCTGCGCGTCGTCCTGGCGCCGATCAACACGCCGTCCTTGCAGAAGAACTACAACAGTGGCGGTCGCATCGGTTACGAAACAGCGGACACGGCGCGGACCGCGCTGGTCTCGGTTCACCTGGACCCGAAACATCCCAGTTACCTGGAGTTGCCGCTGGCGCCGGAATCGGGCGCGGCAAAATAGCCGCACGGTGACACGATCGCCGGAGCGTCAAGGTTTCAGAAGCCAACGGCCGGCGTCGTTTCATGCACGGCCGATGCGCCACGCAAAGGTCGCGCCTCCACCGGGCTGATGATGGGTACACACCCCGTGCTGGCCGAGGGAGGCATCCTGCCGGGGCCGGAGGAATCGGTTAGGCTGGCGCCACCGCCAGGGGAGGGGTGGTGGCATGGGGATGCCGCCGGGCGGTTTTCCTTTCACCGAGTCAGGGGGATTTATGGGTACTTCTTCGTGGGCCGCGCTGGCCGGCATGGGTCTGGTCGGGATCCTGGTGATGGTCGTCGTGGGCATCCTGCTTGCGGCACTGGTGCTGAGCGTGTCGTTCCGCCTGGTGGTCGGCTACATGCCGTCCTACCTGCGCGCGGTGGGAGCGCTGGTGCTGACCTGGATCGCGGTGGTCGTAGCGATGGCAGTCGTGGGCATGGTGACGCAGGGAGCCGTCGGCGGACTGTTGTCGATGATCGTGAATTTCCTGGTCGGCGCTGCCATGGTGAACTATCTGCTGCTGGCGCAGGACGGCAGCCAGATCGGCTACGGCAAGGCTTGCACGGTGCAACTGGTCTACAGCGTGATCGCTATCGTGCTGGGGGTGATCTTCTTCGCCGTCATGGCGGTGCTCTTCGGCGGCATGCTGACGCACGTGTGACCCAGCGGAGGGGTGAACGCTTCACCCCTCCGCGTGGCCAGCATTGTTCAGGCCAGGCTGGTGGCGACGCCGAAGCCGATCGCCATGATCACCGCCACCGCCATGCAGGCGCTGCCGGGGCGAATGCGGCGGGCGTCGATGCGTGGCACCAGCCGCCACAGCAGGATGCTGCCGACCAGCATGTCCAGCACCAGCATCCAGCGCAGCAGGCCGGAACTCAGCAGCGCGCCATAGGGCGGATGCAGATGACCTTCGTAGGCGGCCACGCCGACGACGAGCAGCATGCCGAGCATCGTCCACAGCAGGCAGGCGAGATAGATGCGATTGAACACCACCGCGCAGCGTTCGGTCCAGCGCAGCACCGACCAGCCGATCAGGGCGAACACCAGCGCAGCCATGCTGCTGTACAACACCCACCACAGCAGGCTGCTGATCACGGTAAGCAGAGTGGTCATATGACTTGCTTGAATCCCAGTCCGCGCAGCAGCTTGGCCATCAGCCATGCCGGGCCGATCAGCAGATAGGCCAGGTCGGTGAGAAAGCTCGGTTTGCGTCCCTCGAACTTGTGGCCGATGAACTGGCCGATCCAGGCGACCACGAAGACGCCGATGGCCAGGTAGCAAAGCTGGGCGACACCGAGCCGCGCGTACAGGAAGTTGGTAAGCAGGCCGAGCAGGGCGAACGCGATCAGCAGCGCGACGGCCAGCCGGTGCGAGTGCTTCCAGTACCAGTAGAACGCCAGCACCATCACCAGCACCGCCCACGAGCCGGGGCGCAGCTGGCTGACAGGCACCGGGATCGCCCACAACAGCGCGATCACCGACCACACGATCGGCGGCACGCAAAACCAGTGGAACAACCGGTTGGTCGGGTTCTGGTGGTCGCCGCTGTAACTGTCGAGCCAGCTCTGCATGTCGCGCATCGGGGCAACTCCGGGTTGGGTATGGTCCTGCTGGCATCCGGCCTGAATATATCCCGATCCGTTCGGGCTGAGCGTAGCGCCGAAGGCGCGAAGTCGACGCCTCGCGCGATGCGCTTCGACTCCGCCGCTGCGCTCAGCGCGAACGGGGAAGGGTGTTCGTCCGAAAACGGTATTCAGTCGAGCTTGATACCGGCCAGGCGCTGCAGCGCCTCGGCATACTTGGCGGCGGTGCGGGCGATCACCTCGTCCGGGATCGCCGGACCGGGCGCGGTCTTGTTCCAGTCCTGCGTCTCCAGCCAGTCGCGCACGAACTGCTTGTCGTAGCTGGGCGGGCTGATGCCGATGCGGTATTCGTCGGCCGGCCAGAAGCGCGAGGAGTCCGGCGTCAGCATCTCGTCCATCACGTACAGCTTGCCGTTCGCGTCGGTGCCGAACTCGAACTTGGTGTCGGCGATGATGATGCCGCGTTCGGCCGCATAGGCGGCTGCCCACTGGTAGATCGCCAGCGTCGCGTCGCGCACCTTGCCGGCCAGTTCGGCGCCGACCGCATCGACCACGACGTCGTAGCTGACGTTCTGGTCGTGGTCGCCGACGGCGGCCTTGGTCGATGGCGTGAAGATCGGCGCGGGCAATTGTTGCGCCTGCTTGAGCCCGGCCGGCAGCGCGATGCCGCACAGCGAACCGCTCGCCTGATAGTCCTTCCAGCCCGAGCCGATCAGGTAGCCGCGGGCGATCGCTTCCACCGGCACCGGCTTCAGGCGCCGCGCGACCACCGTACGCTTCGCGTATAGCGCCAGGTCGGTGCCTGGCGGCAGCACTTCGGCCAGCGGTACGTCGAGCAGGTGATTCGGCACCAGGTGCGCGGTCTTGCCGAACCAGAAATTGGACATCTGCGTGAGCATTTCGCCCTTGCCCGGGATCGGGTTCGGCAGCACCACGTCGAATGCCGAGAGGCGATCGGTGGCGACCATCAGCAGCCGGTCGTCATCCAGCGCGTAGACATCGCGTACCTTGCCGCGGTGGATCAGTTCGAGGCCGGGCAGGTTCGATTGCGGCAAGGTGGTGGGCACGGCGGCGGGTTCCACGGATGGGGAAGCCGTCTATTGTAGCCGCTGCGGCCGGGGTGCCGGAAACGCGGGAGCGAGGGAATTCAGGCGGACTGCTAGAATTGGCGACCTTTAGCCCCATCTGTTGCCGATGCGTATTTCACTGATCGCGGCCGCCTGTCTTGCCGCTGCCATCCCGACACATGTCCGTGGACAGTCTGCTGCGCCGGCTCGGCTCGGGCTTTGCGCGGCCTGTCACGGTACCCACGGCCAGGCCGGCATGCCCGGCGTGCCGAATCTGGCCGGCCAGCGGCTGGACTATCTGCGCGATGCCCTCAAGCAGTATCGCGACGGCCGCCGCAATGTGCCGGTGATGCGCGCTGCGATCGGCCCGGTCAGCGACGCCGACCTCGACGCACTGGCGCGCTGGTACAGCGTCCAATCGCCGCAGCCGCAGGATCATCCATGAGTTTTTCCTACACGCTGTGGTTCGCCTTTTTCGGGCTGATCATCGGCCACCTGCCCGGTGCGATCACCGGCGCGGTGATCGGGTTTGTTTTCGACAACCTGCGCTACAGCCAGCGCAAGCGCGCGATTCCGGAAGCCGGCGGCTTCGTCGGCCCGTTGTTCACCCTGCTCGGCGCGGTGGCGAAATCCGATGGCCGCGTGTCGGAGCAGGAGATCGCGGTAGCCGAGCGCCTGATGACGCGGATGAATCTGAGCGCGGAGTTGCGCAAGCAGGCGGTGGCCAGTTTCAACGTCGGCAAGCAGCCCGAGTTCGATGTCACGCAGACCATTACCGCCCTGCGCAACTGGGTGGGCCTGCGCCGCGACCATGCCTTTCCGGTGCTCGACGTGGTGATCGAGACGGTGCTGGCCGAAGGCAACCCGTCGCCGGAGAAGATGTCGATCCTGCGCCAGCTGGCCTTTGCGCTGCGCATCAGCGACATGGAGTTGATGGCCCTGATGGCGATGAAGGGTTACGCGTGGAACGCCGGCGGCCCGCGCGGCCACGGTCATGGCCACGCGCATGGTTCGACCGGTTCGGGCGGCTACGTGCCGCCGCAGCGCTCGGCGCAGGGGCCGGACCCGTACGCGGTGCTCGGCATCGATCGCAACGCGGACGATCGCGCGATCAAGCGCGCGTATCGCAAGCTGATTTCCGAACACCACCCCGACCGCCTCGGCGACCTGCCCGAGGACATGCGCAAGCGCGCCGAGGCGCGCGCCAGCGATATCAACGCTGCGTACGACCGGATCAAGGAAATGCGCGGGTTCAAGTAGGCATTAGACTGTGGAGCGGCTTCAACCGCGATGCCCTTGTCTGCACCAAAGGCATCGCGGCTGAAGCCGCTCCCACAAAGACACCCGATCCGGTTGGCACTCAAATGACCAAGCAATCCCCCATCATCGCCCCATCCATCCTCGCCGCCGACTTCGCGCGGCTCGGCGAGGACACCGCCGCGGTGCTTGCCGCCGGCGCCGACTGGGTGCATTTCGACGTGATGGACAACCATTACGTGCCGAACCTCACGATCGGCCCGATGGTGCTGCAGTCGCTGCGCAAATACGGCATCACGGCGCCGGTGGACGTGCACCTGATGGTCAGACCGGTCGACCGCATCGTGCCGGACTTCGCCAAGGCCGGCGCCAGCCTGATCAGTTTCCATCCGGAAGCGAGCGAGCATATCGACCGCACGTTGGGGCTGATCAGGGATTCCGGCTGCCAGGCCGGGCTGGTGTTCAACCCGGCCACGCCACTGGATTACCTCGACTACGTGATGGACAAGCTCGACCTGATCCTGATCATGTCGGTGAACCCCGGTTTCGGTGGCCAGAAGTTCATCCCCGGCACGCTGGACAAGCTGCGCCAGGCGCGCGCACGGATCGAGGCGAGCGGCCGCGCGATCCGCCTTGAAGTGGACGGCGGCGTCACTGCCGACAACATCGGCGCGATCGCCGCTGCCGGCGCCGATACGTTCGTGGCCGGTTCGGCGATCTTCCACGCGAAGGATTACGGTGCCAAGATCGCTGCCATGCGCAAGGCGATCGGTTGAGGATGTGCGCTGCCATGCGCAAGGCGATCGATTGAGGATGTGCGCCGCCATGCGCAAGGCGATCGATTGAGGACCCCTCAAAGCCCGTCATCCCTGCGAAGGCAGGGATCGCGTCTCCAGCCGGCTGAAATGCACGACAAGCCGGCAAAGACTCTTCGACGCTTCCATAAAAAACCCGGCGCAGTTGCGCCGGGTAAACGTCGTCGGAATGACGTGAGAGGAAACACCAGTGATTGGCTGTGCCGATGCGATCGCTGCAGAGGGAGGGGTCAACCATCGCACCGGCACGTTCCACGGCAATGGAACCGGTGCCAATCACAAGTTCTGACCGGGGCGCTCCGGGTTGGTTCCCGCCGGTTCGATCATCCGCTGCCGCCGTTCAGGCGGCGCGCCTGGACCACGTAGCGCAACGGCCCGCCGGGCACGATCGCGTCGAACGGATAACAGGTGACCAGCCACAGCCCGTCCATCGCGTCGGCAGCGGGCAGGCCGTGCTGGCGGCTGTCGACGATGCGACTGGCTTCCACCTGGTAGTCACTGCCGCCGGCCGGGCCCTCCAGGTGCACGCGGTCGCCCGGGCGCAACGCCTTCAGAAAGCTGAACTGGGTGTCGCGGTGGGCGCTGATGACGACGAGCCCGGGCGTTCCGGGCCGTGCGCTGCCCGGCGTCCAGCCGGGGCCGAACGCCAGCGCCTGGCCGCTGGCATCGTCGAGCACGATCAAATTCCGCTTTAGCCGCGGCACGCTGAGCCGGGCCAGCGGCGCGATATCGGCCCACGGCCACGGCCGCTGCGTGCGGCGGCCGTGGTCGGAGTGCGCCCAGGCGCGCTCCAGCAGTACCTGCGCCAACGCCGCCTTGGCGTGGATCCAGCCGGCATCCAGGCCCAGTCCGGCCGCCAGCGCCAGCGCGGCGAACATCAGGTAACGCCAGCCACGCCGCCGGTTCATCGCGCCGCCCGCTGCATCCGCCAAGCCAGTGCCGCCAGCAGCAGGCCGAGCAGGGCCAGCCACCCTTCCAGTTCGGCCGGGGTGGCGGTTTGCGCGAAGTGGGTGCCGGACGGCATCACGTTGGGGATCTGTGTGTGCTTGAGCGCGGCCTCGGCGCTGCGTGCCGGCGTCGTGTCCACTGCCACCAGGCTGGTGTAGCGGCTGACCAGATGGGCGGCGAGTGCGGTGCGGGTGATTTCCCCGACCAGTTCCTCCGCGTTGCCGCCGCGGGCGAGTCGATCCTCCAGATCGGCGATGCGCGATTGAGCCCACAGCCGGTCCAGCCCCTCGGCGGGTGCCGGTGTGGACAGGTCCGCCGGTACGGTCCAGTCGCGATCGGCCAGCTTGCCGTGCACCTGCACTTTCGCGATCCGCTGCGGCAGTTTCGCGGTAACCAGCAATGGCTCGCCCAGGTACAGGTCCGGCAGCTGGCGCGGATACGCTTCGCTGCCCGCCGGCCAGTCCACGCGCAGGTCGCGCAGGGCCGGGTGGTCGAGCTTGGCCAGCAATTGCTGCATCGATGCGGCGAGCGAACCGGTATCAGCGATCACGGTTTCGCTGCCGCGGCCGTGGCGCGCCGCCGCCTGCAGGAACTGCCCGTTCGGCGCGCTGCCGATGCCGATCGGGAACAGCCGCGAATCGCCCAGGCGCTCGTCGATCAAGTGCATCAGCCCGTTCGGGTCATCGACCGCGCCATCGGTGGCGAACAGCACC
>Ga0157371_10005359_pt1 | contig 10841 bp, 16 predicted proteins | sample C45metaG_FD_113462 | JGI IMG/M metagenome (GOLD analysis project Ga0157371, IMG submission 113462) | Corn rhizosphere microbial communities from Kellogg Biological Station, Michigan, USA - C4-5 metaG | ecosystem: Host-associated > Plants > Roots > Rhizosphere > Soil | place: USA: Michigan... | reverse complement strand
CTGCTGACGCGCCTGCTCAGCGGCATCGACAGCCCCACCACCAGCAACTTCCTCACCGGCATCATCAATACCCTGGTGCTGAGCAGCGTGGTGCCCTTCTTCTGGGAGATCCCCACCCTGACCCATGGCTTCATGCTGGCGCTGCTCGGCTTCTTCGGCATGTCCGGCCACCTGCTGCTGACCCAGGCCTTCCGCTATGCGCCGCCGGCGCTGCTGGCGCCCTTCAGCTACGGCCAGATCGTCACCGCCGGCATCATCGGCTACCTCGTCTTCGGCCACGTGCCGGATGGCGGCGCGCTGATCGGCATCCTCATCATCTGCGTCAGCGGCCTGGCGGTGGCCTGGCAGCAGAGCCGCAAGGCCGCCAAGGCCAAGAAGGCGAGAGCGGTGCCGGCGCCGCAGCCCGAGGCGCTGCCGGAGGTGGTGGCCGATGCCGCCGAGGGCGCCCCGGCTCAGCGCAGCCCGTAGTCGGCGATGATCCCCAGGAGGATCGCCAGGCCGGCCCAGTGGTTGTGCAGGAAGGCCTTGAAGCACACCAGGGGGTCGCGGTCGCGGGTGACGTGGAATTCCCAAGCGAAGCAGCCAGCCGCCACCAGCAGCCCCAGGTAGAAGGGCAGGCCGAGGCCGAAGCGACCGCCGGCCAGCGCCAGGCAGAGCAGGGTCAGGCCCTGCAGGGTGGCGATGATCACCCGGTCGGCGTCGCCGAAGAGGATGGCGGTGGATTTCACCCCGATCTTCAGATCGTCCTCGCGATCGGCCATGGCGTAGTAGGTGTCGTAGCCCACCGTCCAGATCACGTTGGCGACGAACAGCAGCCAGGCCGCGGCGGGCAGCTCGCCGGTCTCGGCGGTGAAGGCCATGGGCATGCCCCAGGAAAAGGCCGCGCCCAGCACCGCCTGGGGGTAGTAGGTGTATCTCTTCATGAAGGGGTAGAGCGCCGCCACGCCGAGGGCGCCGAAGGACAGCCAGACGGTGGTGGCATTGGTGCAGAGCACCAGGCCGAAGCTGATCAGCACCAGGGCGGCGAAGAGGATCAGCGCTTCCTTGGGGGTGACCCGGCCAGTGGCCAGGGGGCGGTTCTTCGTCCGGGCGACGTGGCCGTCGAAGTTGCGGTCGGCGAAGTCATTGATCACGCAGCCCGCCGAGCGCATCAGCACCACGCCGAGCACGAAGATCACCAGGTTCTTCAGGCTCGGCACGCCCTCGGCGGCGATCCACAGCGCACAGAGGGTGGGCCAGAGCAGCAGGTAGATGCCGATGGGGCGGTCCAGCCGGGTCAGCTGGACGAAGTCGCGGATACGTTCACCCTTGGGGCGCGTGGCGATGACCCGGGCGCCGGGTGCGGGGGCACGGGGGGAGAGGGGACGACGATCGCGCGGGCGTGAAGCTTTCTTTTTCATCGGACGGCTGCATGGCGAAGGGCCCGGCGATTATAGGGGCCTCGTCGCCGCGCCGCTGCCCTCCTGATGGCTCGCTAGCCTTCGCGCTCGGCGTGGGGCCAGAACGTCGGCAGGAACACCTCGCTGACCAGGATGGCCAACGGCGGGCGTTCGAATACCGAGCGCCGCGCCCAGCAGGACGTCCGCGGCGCGCCTTCCGGCAACCAGGCCGGCGGATAGCGACAGGCTTCCAAGGAGCCGCGGGCAAAGGCCGGCGCCTGGAACAGCCAATGGCCGAGCGGCCGATCGCCCAGCGCCGCCAGGTCGAAGTCGGCGGCTTCCAGGGCCGTCCGTGCCGCCACGCTACGGGCGAACACCCAGGGCTCGCCGGCACCGCGCAGCCAGACCTCGCGCACCCAGCCGAGACTCGCTGGCGCCACGTCCAGCGCCTGGCATTCGTCCGGGCGCAGGGGGTGCCAACCCTGGGCGAGCACCTCGACGGCGAAGCGCCCACCGCTCACGGCGGTCAGGCGCTCGGTGAGGGAGCCGCGGTCGGCGTACAACCAGTCGAGCGGCGCCTGCGCGTAGTCCGGCTCGCCGCGGGCCGCCGCCTGGGTCAGCCAGCGCGGTGCGCCGTCACAGGCCCCAGACATTGCCCAGGGTACTCAGCAGGGAGGGCTGGGTGCCTTGCTTGCCGAGATAACCCAGGATCACCTGGGCGAACTGGCTGGTCATGCCGCTGTTCATGCCCAGGGCGTTGAAGGTCTTGTCGACGTCCTGGCGACTGTCGACATTACCCAGCAGGCTGCCCAGCGGACTTTGCTTGGCGTCCTGACCGCCGCCACCGAGCAGACTGCCCAGGCCGCCCAGTTGCGCCAGGCCACCCGCGGCATTGGCGCCGGCCAGTTGATCGAGCCCCGGCACGGCCTTGGCCAGCTGGCGATAGTCGTTGCCCACCAGCTGATTCTTGGCCAGGCCCAGCAGGGCGCCGGTACCGCCCACCGCCTGCTGCGGCGTGACGTTGAGCTGGGTGGTCAGCGCCTGCAGCAGGCCCTGGGCCTGGGGCGTGGCGGCAGCCGCGGCGGTGGCCTTGGCATTGTTGTTGCCGTTGGCACTGTTGTAGGCGTTGACGGCGTCATTGAGGTTGAAGGCGAACACCGGGCTGGCGGCGAGCACCAGCGGCAGGGCGAGAACGGACAGGCGCATGGGCGGACTCCAGCGAGTTGCGTGAAAGGTCAGAGGATAACCCGGCAGCGATGACCACAGACTGAACGGCTTCCCAGCAGGGACCCGACGCTGCGGTTATCATCGCCGTTTTGCCGGGAGAACACCGATGCTCAACGGGTTGTGGCTGAGCTTCTTCATCGTCGCCGGGATCAGCGCCTTCGGCCAATGGCTGGTGGCCGGCAACGCCGGGGTCTTCGCCGCCATGGTGGAGAGCCTGTTCGCCATGGCCAAGCTGTCGGTGGAGGTCATGGTGCTGCTGTTCGGCACCCTGACCCTCTGGCTCGGCATCCTGCGCATCGCCGAACGGGCCGGGCTGGTGGACGCCCTGGCGCGACTGCTCGGGCCGCTGTTCGCCCGGCTGATGCCCGAGGTGCCGCGCGGTCATCCGGCACTGGGGCTGATCACCCTCAACTTCGCCGCCAACGGCCTGGGCCTGGACAACGCCGCCACCCCCATCGGGCTCAAGGCCATGCGCGCCCTGCAGGAACTCAATCCCAGCAGCACCACGGCGAGCAATGCGCAGATCCTCTTCCTGGTGCTCAATGCCTCCTCGCTGACGCTGTTGCCGGTGACGGTGTTCATGTACCGCGCCCAGCAGGGCGCCACCGATCCGACCCTGGTGTTCCTGCCGATCCTGCTGGCCCACACCTGCGCCAACCTGGTGGGGCTGTTCTCGGTGGCCTTCATGCAGCGGCTGAAGCTCTGGGATCCGGTGGTACTGGCCTGGATCGGCGGGGGCGCCCTGGCCTTTGGCGCCTTCGTCGCCTTTCTCTTCACCCTGACCGCCACGGCGCTGGCCGGATTGTCGTCGCTGCTCGGCAACCTGACCCTGTTCGGCATCATCCTGGCGTTCCTGATCCTGGGCGCCCTGCGCAAGGTGCCGGTCTACGAAGCCTTCGTCGAAGGTGCCAAGGAAGGCTTCGACGTCGCCAAGTCGCTGCTGCCCTATCTGGTGGCCATGCTCTGCGCGGTAGGGGTGCTGCGCGCCTCCGGTGCCCTGGAGGCCATCCTCGAAGGCATTCGCCACGCGGTGACCTTCCTGGGCTGGGACACCCGCTTCGTCGAGGCCCTGCCCACCGCCCTGGTCAAGCCCTTCTCCGGCAGCGCCGCCCGCGCCCTGCTGATCGAGACCATGCAGACCCACGGCGTGGACAGCTTTCCGGCGCTGGTGGCGGCGACCATCCAGGGCAGTACCGAAACCACCTTCTATGTGCTGGCGGTGTACTTCGGCGCGGTGGGCATCCAGCGGGCCCGCCATGCGGTGGGCTGCGCCCTGCTGGCGGAATTCACCGGGGTCACGGCGTCGATCCTGATCTGCTACTGGTTCTTTGGCTGAGCCTTGGGCTCTAGGTCGACCATCCAGTCGTCCTGCACCATGCGCCGCTGGCGACGCGAGGTCAGCTGCTGGGTCTGCCAGTCCTCGGCGATCAGCGCGCAGTAGTGGCCGTCGTGCTGCCCCAGGCGAAAGCGCCGACGCACCCCGATGGGGTCGTGGTCCGAGCCGTAGAAGGCCACCGCACGGATCTCCAGGCCCTCGAACACCCAGCCCTCGGGTGGCCGGTGGTTGTCCAGGGTCAGGCCGTTGTGCTCGGCGGCGCGGCGGATCAGGCCCTGGAAGGTGCCGATTTGGGTGAAATCACCGGTGTTGAGCGGGCCCTGGTGGGTCGCCTCGCCCAGCACCAGGTCGGGATCGAAGTCATCCTGGCCACTCTCGCGGATGTCGGTGACATCGGTGTAGAGCGTCTCGCGATTGGTCCTGAGGATCACTGTGAGCTGGTTGATGAACACCGGTTCGGCGCTCATGTTCGACAGCAGGCAGAGGGCACCCACGCCCTTGCCGGCGCCGCGGTTGATGATCAGCCGTGGCTGGCGCTGGCGCTTGTAGTTGTTGAGCAGCAGCTGCGCATAGAGTACCCAGACACCCAGGGTGCAGCATTGGGCGAAGAGCGTGAGTACTTGGGAATTGTCTTTCAACCACTGGAACATGGGGGCACTTCGCTGGAAAGAATGACCATCGGAAAGACCGTTCGGGTTCCAGGTTCCACCGCTTCGCTGGCCAAAGGGCATTGCTGAGAACATCGCCACAGCTCGGGCGTCCAAGCCTGAGAGGTCATCACGCCAAGGAAAATCGCCATGCTGCGTCTATCGCTACTCTGCTGCACCGCTCTGCTGAGCACCGCTGTGCTGGCCGAACCCCTGTCCTGCGACCAGCTCAAGGCCGATATCGAGGTCAAGATCCAGTCCGCTGGGGTGACCGCCTATACCCTCGAGGCGGTACCCAACGCCGAGGTGCGCGATCCCAACATGGTGGTGGGCAGCTGCGCCAACGGTACCTACAAGATCATCTACCAGCGCAACGACTGAGCCTCGGACAAGGGGACAGACCGTTCATCCGCTGGATGCTTGTACAGTTTCGCTTGGCTTAGTACTGTTTGCGCATACAGTATCTAGCCAAGAGGGTAATGCCATGTCGCTGTTCGCCCGGATTCGCCAAGCTCTGTCCCTTGCCCAGCCTGCGCCGCGCTGGATGGAACGCGAGGATTTCCTGCGCATGAGTCGCCAGCTGCGTGAGCAGAAGGGACGGCCGATGCCGATCCGCACCCAGGAAAGAAGCCAGGACGACTGGCTCAGCGTACCCGCCTGACCGGGCCGGCGTTCTTGCCGGCAGCAGCTTAGAAGGGCGAGCAGATGCCTCGCTCGGAGCTCACCAGTTCGCGCTGGCCATCGTAGAGGGTGATCTCGCCCTGGCCGAAGGTGTGCTCGGCCTCCAGTCGATAGCGCCGGCCCGCCTGGAAGTCCCCATAGTCCAGCTCCAGATAGCACTGGATCTGCAGGGGTTCTCTCCAGCCGAAATGCGAGCCGAAGCCACCGCCGCCATAGAGTTCGTAGCGATAGCTCACCTTGAGGCTGTGGCTGCCGGGGGCGAGCTGGAAGTAGCGACCGTCGTCGAGACGGCGGCCATCCTGGGACTCGGCCAGCAGCGAGGCACCCACCGCAGGCTCGCGCAGCACCAGATCGACCCACGCCTGCTGGGGATCGACCGGGGGCAGCGGCGTGGTGCAACCACCGAGCAGGAGCAAAGGAAACAGCAGGCGCAGACGCATGGACGGCGACTCGCGACAGGGAGATCAGCCGAGTCTACACGTCGCCGCAACGACTGGCAGTGCTGCGCGCCACTTCCTGGTTGTGCGCGTCATAGAGACGCGCCCAGGGTCGCCAGCCGGTCTGGCCGGCTTCCAGCCGATAACGCTCGCCCGCGGCGAAGGCCTTGTAGTTGAGGGTCACCAGGCAGGTGCGCGCCAACGGATCGGCCACCTGGGTGCCGATGTTGGTGGGCTGCACCTCGAACTGGTAGCGTACCTGCAGATCGTGGCTCCCTGGCCAGACCTGGAAGTAGCGTTTGTCTTCGAGATCCTTGCGATCGGCGCGCAGGGCTTCCAGCTTGGCCTTGCCGTCGCTGTCCAGATCGATCCAGGCCTGCGCCGGATCGGGCTTGGGCAAGGGCCACAGGGAACAGCCACCTAGGAACAGCACAGGCAACAGCAGGCACAGTCTACGCATGACGTCTACAACTCCGGGCAGAGAAGGGTGCGCCTCTCAGTCAGGCACCCTGCCTGCGCAACGCGCGAGCCGCTGGCTGGCGCTGCTATCCCTGACGATCGGACTGAGCGGCTGTACCTCGGTCGGGTACTACGGCCAGATGGTACAGGGCCAGTGGGCGTTGATCCGTGATCGCGAGCCCATTGCGACGGTCGTCGCAGATCCGGCGCGCCCTGCCGCCCTGCGCGAACGCCTCGCCGCCGCCGCGGCCGCCCGGCGTTTCGCCAGTGCCGAACTGGCCCTGCCGGACAACGCCAGCTACCGCAGCTTCGTCGAGCTCAAGCGGCCCTTCGTGCTGTGGAACGTCTTCGCCACCGAGGAGTTCTCCACCCGGCCCACCACTCACTGCTTTCCCATCGCCGGCTGCGTGGCCTATCGCGGCTACTATCGGGAAGCCGCGGCCCGGGCGGCGGCGCAGGCGCTACAACGCCAGGGCCAGGACATCTATGTCGGCGGCGTGCCGGCGTATTCGACCCTGGGCTGGTTCAGCGATCCGCTGCTGAGCAGCATGCTGCGCTGGGACGACGACCAGGTAGCGGCGACGATCTTCCACGAACTGGCCCACCAGCGTTTCTACCTGCCCGGGGATACCGCCTTCAACGAGTCCTACGCCACCTTCGTCGAACAGGAAGGCTTGCGGCAGTGGCGCGCCAGTCGTGGTTTGCCGCCGCCCGATCCAGGGCGGGAAGCCCGCTACCAGCAATTTCGCGCCCTGCTGCTCACCACCCGCGCGGACCTGGCCAGGCTTTATGCCCAGCCGCTCACTCCGGCCGGCATGCGCGCGGCCAAGGCCGAGCGTTTCGCGCGATTGCGCGCCGACTACCAGCGCCTGCGCGCCACCCCGGCCTGGCGAGAAGATCGGCGCTTCGATGGCTGGATGAGCCAGCCGCTGAACAATGCCCGGCTGGTACCTTACGGCCTCTACGAACAGTGGGTACCGGCCTTCGCCGCTCTCTATGCCCAGCATCCGGGCAACTGGCCAGCGTTCTTCCATCGGGTCCAACTGCTCGGCAAGCGCCCGGCCGCCGAACGCGAGCAGGCGCTCAAGGCGTTGCTCGGGCAGGCGACAACAACCCAGCCCTAGCGTGGCGCCCGCCAGTTGGACCAGGCGGCGACCAGGCCCAGTGTTGCCGCTAGGGCCAGCCCCAGGCGCGGCGCCAGGCTGTTGTCCAGATGCAGCAGCAGGGCCAGGGCCGCGGCGCCCAGGGCCATGCCGGTCTGGCGTGCGGTGGCCTGGACGCCACCGGTGGCGCCATTGCGGCCGACTGGGGCGGCGGTCAGCATGATCCTGTTGTTGGGCACCTGGAAGAAGCCGAAGCCGATGCCACCCAGAATCAGGCAGGGGATCAGCAGGGCGGTCGAGCGCTCCAGCGGCATCGCCGCCGCCGCGGCCAGGCCCAGGGCGATCCCCAGCCCCCCGAGCATGCACAGCTGCTGGGGTGGATAGCGATCAGCCAGTCGTCCGGCCACCTGCGCCGACACGGCCACGGTGAGCGGCCAGGCCAGCATCAGCAGGGCCACCTGCAGGGGCACCAGGCCGAGCTGGTGCTGCAGATAGAAGGGCAGGGCGAGAAAGCAGAGCATCTGCGCGGCGAAGGAACAGACCGAGGCCAGCACCGCGTGACGCATCGCCGGCAGCCCCAGCAGGTCGACCGGCAGCAGCGGTGCCGGCAGCCCGCGTTCGCGACGGATCAGCAGCACCAGGCTGGCCGCGGCCAGCAGCAGCAGGCCCACGCCCTGCAGCGGCGCGGCACCGAGACGTTCCAGACCGCCGATGCCGGCGCAGAACAGCAGGGCATTGAGCAGCACGCTGAGCGGATCGAGGCGGCGCTGGGCGCGCGGACTGTCGGGCAGGTTGCGCACCAGCAGGCCGACCAGCACGGCCAGGGGCACGTTGATCGCGAACAGCCAGGGCCAGCCGCCCAGGGCCAGGATGGCGGCGCCCAGGCTGGGGGCGGCGGCCGAGCCCAGGGCGACGCAGAGGGCATTGATGGCGATGCCGCGGCCCAGCCGGTCACGGGGATAGGACAGCCGCACGATCCCGGCGCTGACGCACATGATGGCGGCGGCGCCCACGCCCTGCAGCGCTCGGGCGGCGACCAGGCTTCCGAGGTCCGGGGCCAGGGCGCAGCCCAGGGAGGCCAGCCCGAAGATTCCGACGCCCGCGGCGAAGACCGGGCGCAGACCCAGGCGTTCGGCCACCGCGGACAGCGGAAACAGCAGGGCGACCAGACTCAGCTGGTAGGCGCTGACGATCCAGACCGCCGCGGCGGCCGAGACGTCCAGGGCCTCGGCGATGCTGGGCAGCGCCAGGTTGGCGATGCCGCTGTCCAGCACCGTCATGCTGATGGCCAGCAGCAGGGCGGCGACCGCCCGGTAGCGTCGGGGTCGTGGCAGGCCGTCGGCGACGGCAGCAGGGGCGCTGCTCAATCCTCGACCTTCACGTGCTGATCGCTTTCGCCGAGCTTCCAATAGCCGGCGGCCTTGACCCAGTCCTTCGGCAAGCCCTTGGCCAGCAGCACCTGGCGGGCAGCGCGGGCCTGCGTGGCCTCACCGGCGATCCAGGCATAGCCTTCGCCCGCTGGCAGCTCCAGGGCTTCCAGTGCGCGCACCAGGGCGTCTGCCTGGGCCTCGCGATAGACCCAGCGGATCTCGGCGGCAGCGGCGGTGGGCAGGGCGATCTCCAGGCCGGGGCGCGCCACTTCCACGACGACCTGCACGCTCACCCCGGCGGCAAGTTGTTCGAGGCGGCGGGCGATGGCGGGCAGGGCGGTCTCATCGCCAGCCAGCAGGTACCAGTCGAAATCCTCCGGTGGTACCAGGGCGCCCTTGGGACCGCCGATGATCAGTTCGGCCCCGGGTTGCGCCTGGCGCGCCCAGGAGGTCAGTACCCCGGCCTCGTGCAGATAGAAGTCGATGGCCAGTTCGCCACGGTCGGCATCGTAGTGGCGCGGTGTGTAGTGCCGGCCCACCAGTTGCTCGGGGCTGGCCGCACGGATCGGGGTGGTGTCGGCCGGGACGAAGAGCTTCAGGTGCTCGTCGAAGGCCGCGCTCTGGAAGTCGGCCAGGTCGCTGCCGCCAAAGGTCAGGCGCAAGAGGTCGCCGCCCAGTTCTTCGCGGCGGACGAGGGTCGCCCAACGGCGCTTGAGTTCGAAGCGCACGCGCTGGAAAAGGTGCGGGGCACTGGCATCGCCCTCGTGGCTGTGAAAAGATGTCGCCATTGCGGAGGTACCATTAATTGAGGTTCCTCACTATATTCGAGGGAAGAAGCTGTCATGTCAACCGCCGCCGCCATTGCCGAAGCCCTGATGGACTTGAAACGGCAGATGCGCCAACAGCTGGATGAAACACTCAAGGCATCCGGGCTCTCCTTCGCCCGCTACAAGGTGCTCAAGGTGCTGGAGCGAATGGGGCCCTGTCGCCCGGGCGAGGTCGCCGAACAATTGCGTCATGCGCCACGCACCCTGACCGATGCCTTCGACGCCCTGGAGCGCGATGGCCTGGTGCGTCGGGAGCCCCATCCCCAGGATCGCCGGGCGCTGCTGGTACACCTGACCGAGCAGGGCCGGCAGGCGCTGGACCAGGCTCAGGTGCCGCGGACCCAGGCCCTGGAAGCGGTCTTCGCGCCGCTGGATGCCACCGAGCAGGCGCAGTTGCTGGCTTATCTGGAACGGGTGCGCGTCCGGAGTTGAGCGGCGGGCGAACTCCACGGCGGTCGTTGCGCTCGAAGGAGAGACCCTACCGAGGAGAGCCTGCCATGAGTGACCTGCGTTCCGATGCCCACCTGGGCAAGACCCCGCCAAACGAACCCGCACTCGACGAGGCGGGACGTCCGGTGGATGTGGTGAAGAAGGATATGGAGCAGCCGGAATCGACGCCGACCGATGCCATCGACAAGGTCATCACCCCGACCGACATCAAGACCAAGGAACAGGAAGCCGAGGAACTCAAGCGTAAGACTGCCGAAGTCGAGCGCAAGCTGGAGCGATGATGCTCCACGTGGACCTCGGGCTACCGGGGTTTCCTCTGTCCCAGGGCCTTGGGTCGGGGATAGCGACATCCATGACCTGTCATAGAGGCTTTGCCCGGGTCGCCAACGGGAAGCGACGCTAGCCTGGACGCTGGTCTTAACCCACGGCTTCAGGAGCGCCCATGGACCAAGCCACCTTCATCGAGCAACTCGCCCGCGAAGGCTTCCAGCCACCGGTCCTGGTGGAACGCGAGGCCCTGGGTACCCTGGATTCCCATGCCCATCCCTTCGCGGCCAAGGCGCTGGTCATCCAGGGTGACTTGCGTATTTGCACGGCAGCTGGCGAGCGTCATTACGGGGTCGGTGACGTCTTCCAACTGGCCGCCCATGAGCCCCATTCGGAAGTCTTCGGCGCCCAAGGGGTGCGTTATCTGGCCGGTCGACGCTCCACCTAGCTTTCGCTGTCGTTCTTCTCGATGTCCTTGCGCTGGCGGTTGAGGATCACGCAGCCGTAGACACCGCCGCCCAGCAGCAACAGGGCGAGGATGGAAAACAGGGTCATGAAGATGGAGTCGTTCATCGTGCTCTCCGAAAGCGGGGTCGGAGCAGTCTAGCGAGTCGCGAAGTTGCCGGCGAACGAGCTCTGGAACAGGGTGTTGCCGATG
>Ga0157371_10005358_pt1 | contig 10843 bp, 10 predicted proteins | sample C45metaG_FD_113462 | JGI IMG/M metagenome (GOLD analysis project Ga0157371, IMG submission 113462) | Corn rhizosphere microbial communities from Kellogg Biological Station, Michigan, USA - C4-5 metaG | ecosystem: Host-associated > Plants > Roots > Rhizosphere > Soil | place: USA: Michigan... | reverse complement strand
CCCGTGCAAACGGCAAAAGTTTTTGAGATACCTGAAATTCTGATCCACAAAAACAAAACGCTCATCATCAATAATATTCCGCTGCGCATCGGCATCCTGATCAAAAGCAATCAACCTGCCTTTTGGCCCCAGATGTTTCAAAATCTCGCGCGAATGCCCGCCACCTCCAAAAGTCACATCCACATAAGTACCGTCCGGATCAATATTCAGCCCATCAATACACTCCTTCAGCATTACCGGTACATGGTACTCACTCATTCCTGCTCCTTACTTTTATTACCCATCACCTTTTTTGCCAATGCACCAAAACTTTTTGGCTCATCATCCATCAGTTTACGGTGAGCTTCGGCATCCCAAACCTCTATTTTATTCAATTGGCAAGCCAGCACTACATCACCTTTTATACCCGCATATTCCAACAGGAATTTCGGCAACAATACCCTGCCGGCAGCATCAGGCATAAGCTCGGTGGCCCCACGGGTAAAATATCGTATAAAGGCTATATTATCCTCTTCATATTCATTAAGTTTGCTCAGTTCTTCAAGTCGTTTATCCCATTCCTTTTTAGTGTATATGACAAGGTATTTTTCAAACCCACGATTGACCACCAGGCCTTCAGATTCCAGTTCAGGAAGCTTTTTTTTTAGGCCAGCCGGTATCATCATCCTAAATTTAGGATCAAGCTTACACTCAAATTCACCGGTTAAAAACGACATTGTATGACTTGGGCAATTTTGTAACGTAAAAGTAAATACTTTTACCACTTTCTACCACTTTCCCCCACTAATAGTTTTCAACTATTTTTAGCCGCGTCTGTTTTATATTTTTTGAAGATTTTCCAAAATTTCACCTGCAACAAAAGGGACTAATAACCAATTAGTTAAATCACATTTGAGTCGGTTCAAACAAAATGAGTCATGTTAACCAAACAAATTGATACAACTATATACCTGACAATTAGTTAGTTAAAAATACACCCGAAAACGGCACCATTCTTTTGTTAAGCAACCAATCTCAATAGTGTAGCGAGCCTGTCAAGTGACATGGAATAAATCGGACAGAGGAAAACGAAGGAGAATTTATGCCGTGAAAGCGCTTTACTGGTGAAGCGAACGTGAGAATTTCGCAGTAAGAAAAGATGCGGGCTTTATACAAAAATCAGTTATAAAATACGATTGAAAGTATCTATCCTTCCGGGACATCCTGACTTCGTTTTTTATATCTGATCGCTTTTTTCCCAAAGTTCCTAACCTTGCTAACCAAGCTCCTGAAACTTTGATTTTCAAATACAAGAGCCTCTATTAACGCCCGATTTTTTATGCCGCGATGGATGCAATACTGTGCCTGCTCATCAACCAGGGGGGCTTCAACCTCGATCCAAAGTTCAAACCGTCCATAAAGTTCTGGTATCCCCCTAACGTTTGCTTTAATCAGTTTTTCAAGAGAAAGCTTTAAATAATGAGGGGAAGCAAAAATAATTCCTACGTTTTCGTTTGTTTCGTTGCGCAGATCGTGGCAATGCATCAGTATGCTATCGCTCAAACGTCCTGCTTCATCTAAAACGAGAAGCACGTTAGATTCAAAGGAATTAAGATAATAGCCGATACTCCTGATCAAATTGTAAAGATTGGCATCCGTGTATCGGTTTCGGATTCCCAGCACTTCCATAATATGGAGAAAGAAACTTTTAGCTGTCATACTTTTAAGCCCCCTTACATAATAGACGTTTGAACGGTTACGACTAAAATATTTTAATGCATTGGTTTTGCCATTACCGGTATCCCCCAATATACCGATCATGCTTGAATAAGCCAAAGCATCTTCGCAGGCATTTGTTATAGTCAAAAAAGTTGAAGTTTCTAAATGCAGTTCATCTTTGATCTTGATAATCTTTTCCATATCAAAATCATTCGGGTCAAAATTGTATTTCATATTAATCCAAAAGTTTAATGGACCCTTCAACCCTGAACATATCATTAAAGGAAATCACAAGCTCTTCCGAGGATTCTCTCACTTCCATCATCAATTTTGATGCCCTCTTGGATATTGATTTTACCTTCACCGTTTTGTGGCGAGAAACAGCTATTTCTTTTTTCGGACGTTGTTTGGGTCTGCTGACGTTTAATGCATCGATCTCTTTTTGTATCAGTGCATCTTCAGCAGTTTCAATTACTTCTTTTGCATCAATCTTGTAATGGGCTGCCTCTATAGGGACATGGTTTATTAGTTTTTTAAAGGCCTTAACCTCTTCAGTGAGATCCCATTCCCATTTTTTCTGTCTTTCCGCATACTCATACAATTCTATGTTATCCTGGGGGCTCCGGTTGACGGCTGCCTCCACGATTTTTTTATGCAGTTTCAGTCGTAAAATAATTTGCAACCCACCCATTTCATACACAAGAATTTCATCGTGGTTATACTTTTCGTAATGGATGACTACCTTTTTTCTTAAGTACTTAAAGAAAAAGCTTTTGTCGTAGATCATATATTGATATTTAATGCCCTCTTTAAATATATCAATACAATTGAACTGGATCGTCCGCGTACCCCTTTCTTGCATTACAACAGGTAAAAGATCATCGTCCAAAGGAATCACATTCTGCGCAAAGCACTCAGCAAACAGGGTGTTAGGCGTTGATTTTTTAAATACATAAGTAGAATTATATTTGATAATGGCCTCTGAAAAAACAGCAGCGAGCTCCGCTTCGGTTCGGATATTCTTCCTCTTCCGTGCTTCGGCAATCATATCACTATTTGGCTTTCCACCCTTTTTCCGGCATTTAATCCCATCGCCTAAATACCCCTTTACACTTTTCAGATACATATCACCAAAAATGTGGAACCAGTTTTCTACGCTACCTTTAGCCTGAGGGTTTCCAGGTTTGTGTTTAGAAACTGATGTGCCCAATGACATGAGCGTTTGCACGTATTCTTTATACTTGACATTATTACTCGATGAAAAATTATCAGTTAATATATCTGCAGGAAGGAATTTTGTATTTTTAACGCTCATCCTTATACTTGCCATGTAATTGGCAAATGATTCGGTTGCACTCAGTGAATAGCCAACCACTTTTTTAGAGTACACATCAAGGGCAACCACCATACACAAAAAGCTTACTTTTCCTGAGTCATCTTGATACAACACATTAAATCTGGTACCGTCAATCTGGTAGAGATCGCCGGCAAAGCGAGCGGGCTGCCTATCGGCATGAGCAATTGTTTTTGCAATACCCTCAGAACCTTCGCGAGCGAGTGTGGCAACGCCGTAAAGAGGGTCATTCAACAATAAACGTCTCACAGTTGATCTGGATAACAGTTGTTCTTCCCCCCTGGCTATCTTTTTCGCATTTAACCTTCTTACGATCTCGTTAAAGCTTAAGTTCTGGCCATTTTCATAGCAGGCCAATAAAAAATCCCTATCTTTCTTGTTAGCTTTTCGTGCGTTATCATTCAGACAGTTTTTATGAATAAACGTATCAATTCCGATTTTTAAAAATTTATAAAATTTGCTATGAAACGCACTTTGCGAACGGGTCACAAACAAAAACTCTTCATCAGCTATTGCCAGATAAAGTAGGAACTTAATTGTCATCGACAGCATAGTATGCTCCTTTAATTTCACAAATAAAGAGTAAGTTCGACAGGCTTTTAACGTTGGGAAATTTCCGGTTCCGTTTGTTCTCTTAACAAAAAGAAGCGAGTGTATATGCGATTGATCTGCGATTGTTACTAACTCCTCCTTGATCATACTTATTACATATTCCTGAAATGCGGCCTTTCCACCGTTCTGCCTGTAAAAATTATATAAGTCTGTCTTGGTTGGAAAACTGCGCATTTCCCTTATATGTAAAGGAAGGTGATCATAATTTACCCAATGTTGTTGATCGATAAATACTAATCGGTCAGTTAATCCTTCAGTAACAACCGATTTAACTACGTTTTGGGGAAGGGAGAAGAAGGAATGAAGATCACTAACCTTGATATAAAAAATGCCAGCGCAAATAAGAATTCCTGGATTTTTAATGTTTTTTTTGTCATTCATAATACCGTTGTTTTTAAATTTGTAACGAAATTCTTACCGGGCATAATAATACATTTCGGTGACTCTCACACATGAGATACACTTTGTTGTATATTTAAATATATTTTTTTATATATTTGACAATCAGATACTTATGTATATATTGTAATTAGCAAGATAAGAACTTTACATAAAATTACAACACATGAAATTTGATGAAATTTCAAGGGATCCGGAAGAAAATTTCGGAGAGCGTCTTAAAAAACTAAGGCTTAAAAATGGCCTGACTCAGATGCAGTTAGCAGCATCATTAGATATGTCCAATGTGCAAATTACACGATACGAAAAGAACATCACTAAACCTACGATAACCATTATCAAAAAGCTAAGCAAAGCACTTGCCGTAAGATATGAAGACCTTGCAGGTGACATGTTTGACATTGCCGATCCGACGGAAGAAATAGAGAATGTAGTGGAGCGTCTACAGCGATTACCGATACAAGATAAAAAAGCAGTGCTGGAAGTTTTAAGCAATTATGTACAACAAAAGGAAATCAAAATGATCAGTTCGATATAGATGGGAGTAAACCAAATAGGATGATCTCCATTTTTTTTACTACCTTCATATCCAATATGGCGGTAGCTATATAAAAATATTTGAATGCTTTGCGTTCGCATAGAGTCTCGGATTAGAAAACTGGTAATTTTTGAAACAAACGAGAGGATAAGCGCAACGCTCACGCTTTGGCGTGGGCTTGCTTATTCGTTTGTTAGGTATACCAGTACCTCTAATCCGGATAGGTAATAACCCGCGCCATAACTTTTTTTGCGGGTTGGTAATTGGTAACTAATCAATTTTATCAGCTGCAATGAGCTTAAGGAGTTCCTTTCAGAAACCTGAAGAAAAAGAGTTTGTACACTTAATAATTAATGAACGGTTTTACATCCTTCATTTATTAAGTGATTCTTTTTTTTATTTACATTGTGATCTTTATACTTATCCTGATGACATTGATCACAAAAGGTACCATCATAAAATAAAAATGCTAAACAGTAAAGATGACAAGAATTTTCAATTGATCCTCATAGAATCAAATCTTAACTTGAATAGTACTTGGCTTTTGGTATTGCAGGCTGAGTTATGGTTTAAATTATTAGGGATTAAAGAATTCAGGGCTTGCCTTAAGTAGAACGGGCCGATTTTAATAACTAATTCCTACTTGTTCAATAAATTCCATCCATAGTTTTTCTGCTATTTTTTTTGCACTTAAGACTTCATTTGTTTGGGAACCATACATACTTCTGAATGACCAAAAAAGTTCATAGTCACTTTGTTCGATGCTAAAAAGTTTATCTAACTGAATGACATTAGAGGCCGGTTTTTCAGCTAACGAATATGAAAGGTCTGATCTGCCAAAAGCACTACTGGCTGAAGTCAAAACAGTTATATAGCCTTTACTATCTGCTTTCGCCCGGTTTGATATAAGGCAAGTAAACGATTTTTTGTCATCGTCAACAAAACGAGCTTGAATTTGCTCAACTCCGTTTATTTCTTCTAATGAATCTTTAAAGTACTTCCTTATTGTCTCAAATGATTCATCTTTAAAATTCAACCGGTCAACTTCGGTAAAATCACGTTTTACTTTATAATTTTTTGAAGGTACTTGAACAGGCACTTTGGTAACATTCAAAGATTTGCCTGGGAATTGTTTAGCATCTATTAATCGCCTCAATTCATCAATAACGTTTAGGTATGCGACATTTTCATTAGTCCATTCACTTATAGGCTTACCATCTTTGGGTGCCGCCTTCATCTTTCCAAATGGAGAAGATTTCCAATCGCACGGTTGTGCAATAATGGGAACGATTATTATTTCACCACGATCCTGCATTTTTAATGCCTCTTGAAACTCCTTTTCATAGCAATACTGAGAGTTCAGGTAATCAGGACTTACAATCGCTAAAAATATATCTGAATTACTTAATGCGCTGCTGATACTCGCATCAAGATTACCACCAGCTAAAATTTCTTTGTCAAACCATGAAACAATCTTGCCAGCCCGTTTTAGTACAGCCATGTGCACATGTAAGCGTTCAAGTATTCTTTCATCAATATGACTATATGAAATAAAGGCTTTAGACATTTTGAAATAAATTAGCGGTTTATGGATAGATGATGTTATAATAGCCTTTTTCTACTGCAATTGTTTTATAATTGATCTGAAATTTTCTAACCCTGCTTCAAGATTTTCCAGAATATCATTGGCCAATACATCAGGGTCGGGTAAGTTATCCAGATCGGCTAAAGATTTATCTTTAAGCCATGTTATATCTAAACTTGTTTTATCCCTGCTTACAATCTCGTCGTAGCCAAATTTTCTCCAACGTCCTTCGGGATTGGTTTCGGCATTAAATGTTTCTTTCCGAGTGTGTCGATTGCCCGGTTGATAGCAATTTATAAAATCTTGTAAATCATCAAGCTTAAGCGGGTTCTTTTTAAGCGTATGGTGTACATTAGTACGATAGTCATAATACCATATCTCTTTTGTCCACGGATCTTTTGCGGATGGTTTGGCATCAAAGAAAACCACATTTGCCTTTACTCCATTTGCGTAAAATATACCTGTAGGCAAACGCAGGATAGTATGTAAATCTGTAGTTTCTAATATCTTCTTGCGCACTAATTCACCTGCACCACCTTCAAACAAAACGTTATCAGGCAACACTACCGCTGCCATCCCGGTTGTTTTGAGCATAGTACGTATATGTTGAACAAAATTTAGCTGTTTGTTACTGGTGGTAGCAAAGAAATCCTGACGGTTATAAGTTAAGTCCTCTTTCTCCTGTTCACCTTCTTCATTAGTAAATGTTTGACTGCTCTTTTTTCCGAATGGCGGATTAGCCAAAACATAGTCGTAAGTAATACTACTCTGCGCTATCAAGGCATCCGCTGGTGAAATGTTATTATCGCTATCAATATCACCAATGTTGTGTAAAAACAAGTTCATGAGAGCCATGCGCCGGGTCCCTGCTACAATCTCGTTCCCGTAAAAGGTACTATACTTAAGAAACTGCTTCTGTTCTTTATCGAGCTTATAGTTTTTTTCATTGGCAATAAAGTCGTATGCCGCTAAAAAAAATCCTCCAGTGCCACACGCTGGATCGGCAATGGTTTTATTTGGTTCGGGGCGAATACACGCCACCATCGCGCTTATTAATGCGCGAGGTGTAAAGTACTGCCCGGCACCACTTTTAGTGTCTTCAGCGTTCTTCTCCAGCAATCCTTCATATATATCACCTTTAACATCAGTGTCCATCATCACCCAATTTTCGCGATGGATCATGTCTATGAGCTTAAACAGTTTTGCTGGATCTTGTATCTTGTTCTGGCTCTTGGTGAATATTTGCCCTAATACACCTTTTAGTTGCCCTAACTCACGTAATAAAATAGAATAATGTAGTTCAAGTTCTGCCCCTCGTTTTGACGTTAAGCTATCCCACTGATACTCTTTAGGTATAGGTAGTGGCCGTTTATAAGGCGGCTTACTATACTCATCAGCCATTTTTAAGAATAGTAAAAAGGTTAACTGTTCCAAATAATCCTGATAACTCATTCCGTCATCACGTAATGTGTTACAGAAAGACCAAACTTTGGATATTATTGCCGATGATGTCATTAGTTTATAGTATGTTATTTAATGGTATTTAAACATTTCGGTTCCATCTGTTTAAATGTAATTCGACCTGATATAGATTAATCAATTAATCCGTCTTCCGCTAATATTTCTAAATCTTCTTCTGTTTCATCTGTAATACCATCTTCATTAAAAGGATTAGGATATAATTTCCAAAAATTGTCGTCGAAGCGCCAGCGTTTCTTAATAAATTTTAACAATGTATCATTTCGTTTATTGATTTCATCTTTACTCCAATCAATATTGTGCTTAGCTAAATTATTTTCACTGTAAGATCCAACTTTATAATGTTCCTTTTTTAACGGGTACTCACTGTTCTTTAATTGATTGTTTTTTTCAGAAGATATTAAAAGCAAGTTACCCAAGCAATGTGTTAATTGCTTCTTTTCTACTGATGAAAGACCTTTCAATACATTTACCCAATAAGGTTTGGTGGGTGTTTGGGGCAAGACATGTTCAATACTCTTAGTGGTTTGATTGGCGAAATTGTACTCCACCTTCAAGGACTGTCCCTTTCTTAAACTTTCTTCATATTCATATAGGAAGTAAGAAAGCCCCGACCAACTATAAAATCCGAGCTTTCTATGAGAATTAAACAAATCATCTTTCTCTAATTCAAATCGTTTCCAATCGCCATGTATTTCAATGTACCAAGCCAAAAAGAATAAGGCATACTTTTGATATTTTTCATTCGTAACGTTTATATGGAAATTGTGGCACTGACGATAAATATCGTTTTTCCCAGTATCGGACCGCTTTTTATTCATTGAAAAAAGCCTAAATGAAAATATTTCGGCAAGTTTGATCAATTGTAAAACATAAGCAGGATTATGCTCCAACAAAGGGTAAAAAGCCAAGATTAAAGGTCTAACTGTGCTATTGCTTAGACGATTCAATTTACCCAATGTGTATGAAACATCGTTCCGTATTTCTATATCTTTAATCTGGGAAAAAGCACCACTTTCTTCAGGATAGTTCAAATGTCGCCAAGCGAGGGAGCTTTCCGAAAGGGACGTTATGTATTTTCTTATTTCTTTTGCCATTTTATCAGGATGCTTAATCATCTCATTTATGGTAAAGTGGCGCTCTAAAATATCCTTTCTTGTAGTGTTGTCTTTAGTCCAACCCTTATATATTATCCAGTGATTGCTTAAAAAAGTATTTTCATCTAATACCTTATTTGGCAATGTTAGATTTTTTAAAATATGACTCCATTTTTTATTAATAAGTGCACTCAACTCTAACAGCTCTGATTCTGTGTCATCTGTATTAGGAACTTTTGAAATTAGATACAATAGTCGGTTTTTTACAATTTCCAGGTTGGTCAGGTCGATTCCTCTATTATTCATAGTTTCAAAAACGACCCCAATTTCTGTTCCATCTGATAAAAGAAATTCGTTAAAAACCAACTTTTCTTCAATTGCATTTAAATAAATTAATAAAGTCTCTGTAGAGTTATTGCTTTTAAAAAAATCTCTGACTGTATTTTTGGCATTTAAAAGGTTCCTGGTATAAAGGTTTTCATCAAGTGTTGTTTTTCTTTCCAATTCAAGAATTACTGATCTGAAATAATCGTCACTCACTTTGTCAATTTCGTATCTAAAAATATAACTATCTCTATTTCTAAGATAACTTTTTACCTTTTCTTCAGCATCCTCTTTCGTCTCTTCCCTATTAGATAATTGACCTAAAATATATGACAGAATTAATATTAGCGTAGTAAATCTCTGCTGTCCATCGACAACATGATAATTTATGAAGTTATTTACACCGACTTTTACCTTATCTTTTTGTGGGTGTAGGGATATTGTACCTACATAATGGGGCTTATCAAGTAAAATAGCATTTGAAATATCAGTCAAAAGATCGTTAACATGCTTTGGTGCCCAACTATAACCCCGTTGATAATCTGGGATAGTGTACACCTTATTATTAAAAAAATGTGGTAACTGTTTTAATTCCATGATATATATTAGGTTTAGTTTTTGGATCGTAACACCGAATTGTAGCATTATTCCCTATAGCTTATCTTCTACAAAGTTTAAAAAGCCATAGTAAGAGTCTTTATAAGGCAATTGATTCTTGAAAAAGGTTCGAATTGGCGGCAAAACTATATAATCATTAATTCCGGCAGACCAGGAAATCCACACGGCTTTCGGTATTCTGCCTTTCTTAAACCAATAATACTCTTCGGCACATAAATTTAAATAATCTTGAATAATTTGCTCAGACGTCTTCTCACCTGTAAGGGGCTTCCCTTCAGCTACATTGTTCAATTCTTCATTAAGTTTATCAAACCGTAAATTGAATTCAATAAACAGTGACTTAAACATTCCGTCTGAATCGATCCAATATTTCACTAATCCTAAATATAAAGTTGCTGTTACTCCTGCTGAAGCTATTAAAATAGTGTAATTATTTGTGGGGATAGATGTAAGAGAAATTGCACCATAGATTATTGCTATTAACAAAGGTGCTAAAATGGTAGCCCAAATAAACTTATTCATTTCTTAAGAGCTTTAAATGCCAGCCTTTATTATTAATCAGTTTCAAACATTTTTCGGTTTCTTCCTCACTAAATTTTTCTGCCTTATTTTTAAAGCGAGTAGTCGCCAAATCGATCTTCCATTCAGTCATTGATGCTCTGATAGTCTTCAAATCAGTAGATTGTATATCTTCTATTACTTTACACACAGTTGCTAATAACTCAATTTGATGCGGTCTTTCATTACCTGTATATCTTGCAAAAATATCTGATAGGTCATCAACAGCATCCTTTAATTTATCGCTATAAGGATTAGTATATTTAGTTAAAGTATCTATGTCTTTAACTTCAATCGCATTGTTTTTTTTTGTGAAAAACTTAGCATTGTTAATGGCTTTTTTTATCTCAGGCGGGTAGGGCCCTAAATGCCATCGTTTATAATCGTAATAAGTAGGTATCTGATAGACTTTATCTAATAGATAAGCATACTTTGCAATGGTCATTTCTCCATGGTTAATACCCTTTTCTTTTGACGCGGCCGCAACTATACCTAACAACTGCATTTGATAGAAATAGGTGTTTTTGGGTTTATATAGCGATTTAATTTCAGCCTTTACCAATTTACCTTCAAAAGCTTTT
>Ga0157371_10005357_pt1 | contig 10844 bp, 2 predicted proteins | sample C45metaG_FD_113462 | JGI IMG/M metagenome (GOLD analysis project Ga0157371, IMG submission 113462) | Corn rhizosphere microbial communities from Kellogg Biological Station, Michigan, USA - C4-5 metaG | ecosystem: Host-associated > Plants > Roots > Rhizosphere > Soil | place: USA: Michigan... | reverse complement strand
GGTATTGGGTCGTTTGCACACAGTACAATGTGTGTGATTCTATAGGGTCCGCGATAGATCGCCCAAACGACACGCTTTTTAAGTGTGTAGCGCACCCACTGCCCGTGAATGATGGGCGACTGTTGCTGGACGAATCGGTATCCCGTTGCCTCGATGTAACGCACGGCCACGTCGTCGCTCACATATCGCAACATGGCATCGCTCATATGCGGGTCTAGCGTATGATCGATGGAACGCGTGTCTTGCATTTGCTGATGCGTTCGTTTGTCGCCCGCCGGCATACCGGTCGGACTCGATGCAAACGAAACGCTACTTGAGTCGACGTCCGCCCACTGTGGGTCGCACGCGAACACAACGCAGCACACATTAAGCAGTTGCATGTCGGACAGCGTCAAACCGCGCGACTGTGGCGTCTGAAAGGTTTTCTCTAGGCGATCGAGAAAGGCGCGGACGTGCGGTGGCTCACCGGGCCAGTGTAGGTCGATTTTGCGACAGACGAGAATCGATGCGACGATATGCGCGGCGGCGATATAATTGTGTTCGTGTGCTGCAACGAGTCGACGTAGATAGGCGTCGTGCGGCGACGGCGTGCCAAACACGGCGGAGATTTCCATGGAACGCTGATAGACGTCGAGCAGCCCCACCGTGTCGGTCAATATGACAATGTTTTGGGGTGCGTGGAGTTCGCGCAGTTGCTCCAGTAGCGTGGCGCGTGCAAACGGTGGAAACGCGCGCACCAGCTCTTTGGAGCCGTCGCTTCGATTGCACATGACCGACGCATGAGTGATGCGCATATTGCCAAAGCCGCCGGACATGTGTGTACTGTGGCAGGCGGAGTTGGGGGACTACAACGAAAAAAAAAATAAATTGCAAAACGAGTTTTGATCAAAGAATGAAATAAATATATTTTTTTTTTATAATATTACAAAGAACAACGCATTTGTGTTTGTGTGTGTGTGTGTGTGTGTGTGTATGTGTGTGTGTGTGTGTGGTGGGTGGGGGGGGGGGGGGAATGGGGGGGGGGGGTGTAAGGATGGTGATGGCTTTAATGCAATCGTGTTAGTAATGGGTAGAGTTGCGTCGCGATGGTTACGAGCGTACTGACGATGGTGAGAACGATGGGAACAACCTCGTCATAAAATGCGTCGGTCTCACCGAGATACATGTCTTCCGTTGGATCCATGCTATCATCGAATGGACCGCCGGTATCACTCGACCCGGTGCTACCAGTAGTTGTGTTGTGTCCGGTGCTACTGCTACTGTCGATGATGATGACACCGGGATGGACCTGACCCGTACTTCCACCGGCACGTCCCGTTGACGCCATACCACCACCACCACCACCGGCTTGGCCGGTCGACGACGACACACTCGGCTTGACGGCTGGTTTGCTCGGCCAGTCGGGCACACGCATGGTCGTGCCGCTACATGCAGTTTGTGGCTTCGCCGTTTCCCATTTATATCCGTCCGCACACAAGCAGTTCCATATGTACTCGCCATTGGATTGCACAGTCAGGTCGAGTTTGCCACGCCCGTCGCACACCACACCACCACAACTGACACGATCGCTCGTTAGATAGATATTCGAATATAATTTGTGACGTGGGCATTCACAACGCGGCGTGTCGGTCTCCATGCCCACACAGCGTGCGCCATTCTGACACGGCGTCGGACACTCACGCAACTCGCACGTTTTACCCGAATAACCTGGCTTACACGTACAGCGTTGATTACGCAGGCGTTCGCGAAGCGCGTTCTGGAACTCCATCTTGTACGAGCTGACCTCGGTCGAGCCGCCGAGCAGTGCTAAATTGTTGCGTTCCTGCAATGGATTCGTGTTGTCGTACACGTTGCGTCCATAATTGTTCATGGCTTCGTGTGCACACGTACCACGGCCCGAGCAGATGACACCACGACACGACGCATTGAATCGTTGGGTAGGCGCCACCAAATTGGCCGCTTGTGTGTCGTACCAGCTCCATAATTGAAATTGACCGATTTCGTCGTTGAAATAGCATGTATCTTTGAGGTCGATGGTACGTGCCATCTCCTTGTACACAGGCGTGCTGCTGTTGAAACAACCGCCCTCCAACGAGACATACTGACAGTGCGTGCCATAGTAGCCGTCCTTGCATTTGCAATGCCACACATCGTTGCTATCGCCACCATCACGCACACACTTGCCCGTCGTGCTTGCCATGGCAGCTCCCGTGCGAACCATTTCACAGCCGTATGACGCGGTACGCAAGTAAGCGCCCGGTGGCCGCGACCACGTGGTCGAATTACGACATCCTTGCCGCGGGGCATTGCACGCATACATTTCGTCGAAGCCATTGGTTTCCCACTTGAGTAAGTCGCGTTCGCATCGACGCGGTTCAGTCAGATGGCATGCATCGGGGAAACGACCGCATTTACACCCGACCTTTTGTGTCTGGCCCTCGAACTTGGTCACGCACATACCATTGTTGGCGCACGATCCACCCGTGTTACTTTCAGCGTCGAAACAGCCTTCACGCGTGTCGATGCTACACGATGGATTCTGTAGCGATCGAGGCGTATGATAGGCGCGAATCGACGCGTCATACGTCGGATGGTCCATCGAGTCGACGGTGAAAAATGAGCCAGTATCGCACCGACACGTGCCCGCTTGCGGCTCATCCAGTCGACGTGACACGCACGAGCCGTGACCGGCACATGGAATCGAGTCCCAGTCTTTGGCGACGGTGGCGTCGCTGGGATCGGGATAGAGGATGGGGTTGCGCACCGTACCACTCGGCCAAATGTATTGCCGTGAGATCGGCATGGGGCAGCGTGGCACCACGCACAATGGTTGAACGTGGAGTGTGGATTGCACACGCGGGTCGCGCATTTGATCGGCGCGTACATACGGGAAATCGTACCACAGTGGTGTGTTGAGGCGACATTGTGCGTTGGGTGATAGGCGTGCTTCACCGCGCGTCATATGTCCGTGCAACATCCAATCGCGCCACGCGTAAAATCCATACAACGACCCAAACGAACTGAACTCGACAAAGAACACCTGGTTGTCGGGCAGATCGATGAATCCGGCGAGCTGGGTGGTGTCGATATTGTCAGCGGCCGTGTCGTCAATCAGTACGTAGGGCGACACCGACGTGTCGTGATCGTGAAACAAACTTTCGACTGGTGGGTCGCCGTCTGCACGAGGCGCGTCCGTCTCATTGTTGCGCGATGCCAAGTTGCCAAATAAGTTGGTTATGGGGTTGACGGCATCATATACGTACACCTTGGCGTGAATCGTACCATCCGATTTGCCCCATATCGGAATGCGACGCGTAAAGGCGTGCGATTTTTGCGTATGTAATCCGGTGTACATGGGCGTCGTCGATTGGTTGTAGGTGTTGACGCACGTGGCAGACACCAGGTCGCTCGTAATGGTGCGATATTCCTGGTGCTCGACTGGAAACAATGTGTTGTCGACGAATTCCCGAATCGTTTGGTTGGCCACTTTGGTGCTGTACTCGTCGAGTGCGACACCGTCGCGCATATCCTCGACAATCAAGTTGACGAAAAAGATGCGCTTGTATCGGTGCTGTGCAAGTGTCGGTACACTGACACGATTCGAATCGAGTAGCAACTTTACGTTACCGCGCTCGTAAGCCGTCAACCCTTCAGCGTCAAAGGCGTCGGTCAGCGCACACTCATCGTACTGCCCCGACGTGGTGTTGGCGCACATCTGACCACCGCGCGTCACCATGGTCATGTTAAACAGACTGTTGCGTGTGACGCTGTAGCGCGTAATATTATAAAATCCCAGACTCACACCGGCATCCAGAAAGTGTTGCATCATGCGCTGTTCGACGCGCTCCAGTGCCTCCGGCCACGTGTTAAGATAGTCGCGCCAGTCAAACGCCGTCGATGGACACGCATAGCCATAGGTGCGTTCGATGAAGTACGCCTCGAAATTGGTGGCGGCCACCATGGTGGTGGCACGTCGCCCCTCCTCCGATTTACGCACGCGATGCATATGGAACACGGATTCGTCGTCGAATTGGATGGCGCGTCGTGGATCCATGGCACGTAGTTCACGCTCGGGTAAGGCCGGCGCACGCGACAGAAAATAGAGGCCGCGATGTACGACCACGAAGCCCCAACATTCAGGGTCTTTACGACACATGGCACGTGCCTGTGAATATTGTAGCGCCTCGGGCGTGACGGTCACGACGGGGGTGGCACTCAACGACGGCGGCGTTGTAGTGTAGGCGGCATTGAACCAGTTTGGAGACATGGTTTGGATGCGCGAACGAAACAAATCGGCACCGGATGTGGTCGTACCACCACCACCAGCACCACCAGCACCACTCCCCGTCGACACACTCGTCACCACGGGATAGGCGGTGTAGGTCGACAGCATGTTTCGTGGACAATTACGATCGGGGTAGAATGAGCGGGAACGCATTTGCGGAACGCGCGTCGGATCGACAAGTAGGTCTGCCGACGTGACGATCGACCAGAGTGGTTGCGATTCGTCGTACCACACATCCGCGTGCTTGCCCAAGACGCAGTTTCGTGCGTCGGCCGCAACCGTACACGTCGATTCGTGCATGCAGCAATACTCGGTTTTACCACCGTCGAGTGTTTTTTTGTGCAAATGTTCGGGGCATTCGATCGTGCATAATGGTAGGCGTTTGCCCGGTGCCGTGGCACACATGGCCGTCGGCATGGCGTAATTCCAAAGACACCATGACTGCTTCCATGGTGTTGTCGCCCCTGCGCCATTTCCACCACCAAAGATGGACGTCATCATGGCTCGACAGCTCGCACGTGCTTCAGGTGTTGCGGCGGGATCGTTTATGCACATTTGTAGGTAACGTCCGGTCGATAGGTAGCCACGCGACGCACATGCTGCCTCTTCGCCACCAGGCGTCATCATTTTTTCGAGTGCGCGCGGTGCCAACGTCACGCCATTACTCCACCAAACACCACAGTCGCATTCCGTACTAGGCGGTAGATCGACGAGCTCGATCGTACAAAATGGTTGTTGTTTTGTCGCACGATAATTGCCGAGACACGACAGCGTTCCATTGGTGCGACACCCACCCAAGATAGCCGAACATGAATCCGACGCGTACTGCAACATCGATCCGGACACACTACAATCCAGCATCAGACTGTCGGGATAGCGGGAGCGCGCCGCCGTTTGATTCTGACATTGCCACACGCGGTGATTGCGTCCATAATCCGGATCGGACTCGTAAAGGATGCGCAAATTGGGCGTGTTATCGACATAAATCGACGACGATGACGATGACGGCGACGTCGACGACGACGACGACGATGCCTGCGATGTGTTGGTTGCATGTGCAATCGATACCGAACGCGTTCGATTCGGTGATGTATAGCTACACGTAATGTCTTGTTTATCACACGTAAATGTCTGCTGCATGGCGTAGTTGTACTTGTCGGGCTCACAAAAACGCACACGCCCGTCCGACTCATAAAACGTTCGATATCCAGGCGCGCAGGTGGCACGGCACAGGCTATCGAGCGTTTCACAACGCTTTTCAACGTTTTCGTAGAAACGCACCACATTGGAGGTGGCTGCCGTCGTCGACGCACTCGATGCAATGACACATCCGGTACGACCGTCGGCACGTCGCGGTGATGCAAATCGACTACCGAGCGACCAGACGTCGGATCCGGGCTGGCTAGTACAAAACATCCAATTGTTGATCGCGTCCCATTCACACGACACGGCCAAATCGCTACACTCGAACATGGGGCTGCCGGGATTGTCGGACGCACGCAGCGTGCAAAACGGCGACTCCTGATTGGTGGCGAAACCGGAGATGCAACTCACACCATTTTGACGCACACATTGTGCGCCAATCGATCGACATAGCGTCGTCGGCGATTCGACCTGCTGAAACGTTGCGATATCGATGCCACATCCCAGACCGGATTGAGACACGTATGGACGCGCCATACCTGCGGCGTCGGCGTTCGCATGCAGCTCATTCAGTGTCGTGTGTGTACTCGTACAGCGATACGACGAATCACCAATACCATTCACGACGACGGTATGAAGCGTGCATGAAATAGGCACGCCCTGGCACATCATTTTGTAGAGTGGCACATGTGGACGACAGTGAGGCGTTTGTGTCGCATTACCACCACCACCACCACTTCCATCCGGATTTGTCATACCCATATACGGACGATCGGCCGAAAAAAAGGAATTTGACGACGACGTATCGTTGAACGCCATGGTCACGTTGGACACCTGACAAAACACATCGGTACACATCAGGGCCGGTAGATAGCACGCCAGTGTGTTGTTGCGCGGTGTCGGATTGTCATTGGGATCGAACAGTAGTTCGTCGCGACTCAAATGTGTACCGGCATTGCCGATTGTCACGGCAGCCTCTTGGTTGATCACGCCCGTGTCAGTCGATGTATCAAAGACGAGCGACCCGAGTGCGGCATTGATTTGCTCGAGTACAGGTACGACGGCGGCAGTCGTCACATGGAAGCTACACAGCAGGCGCATCTGATTGCACACATCGGGTTTATCGAGCCAATCAGCGTCGGGTGTGCTGGCATATTCGGGATGGTGTGTCAACCACACGCTTTGCACCGCCTCCATCACACCGATACTGATACTGCAATCTAGTTTCATGTGCTCCTGACTCTTGGTCATGTGTTGCAAGCGGTCGATCGTCACATTCACGGGTCGCGTCCATGACGGCGAGATGGCATTCTGACAACGTAGCCAACCGTTGCGTGCCGTATCGTGATTGCTACAAAAAATGGCGTGACGCGGCATTGTGCCACACGTAAATACGGGCAGTTCGATGGGCACTTTGGCCGGTCCCACGTCACAAAACTCGTTGCGCGACGAATCCTGCGCAAAGATGGTGTTGCATCCGAAATAATCGAGACCGGGTGTGTCACAGCTTCGCTTGACATACATGCATGCATCCTGCGACTCGATTGCGAGGCGTGTGTCTGTCGTGGAAATGGCACGTGCCATACCGTCGGTGCGTGTGTAGATGCCGTAGCTTTGCAGCATCAGTGGGTCGATGGTGGTGCATGCCATGGCAAATTGATGATTTGCGATCAACATGAGATTGCGTGTGCTACGCGCGTCTAAATCCGTCTGACACACGAAACGACCCGTATACACGTCGATGCCGGGTGCAATAAAGGTGTGAAATGTGCAGTTGATGAGAATGCCCGATTGTGGGCACATGATGAGCGGGACAGTGAGTCCGCCCGCCGGCATCGACGTGGTCGCGTCGAATACGACGGAGCAAACCAGATTGATGTCGTCGTAGAGGCGAATGTATTCGGCACCCGCATGTTTCGCGCACGTATATTGGTGTTGAGTGGGCGCGGTGATTGCGAGACCGCGGGTGCGCTCACGAATGGCGACGCACTGTTTGTCGGACGTCGTGATGCCTTTGCCGATGTTATATTGCGATCCAGCAATCAACCATTCGACGGGTAGGTCGCGTGTCGTCCACGTCGCCGTAATCTTGTCCGACATGCCTGGAATAAACGACTTTTGTGCCGTGCACGTGTAAAGTGGCGCATGAATGGGCGATCCGACCTGATGCCGACACGCGAGTGTCAACATACCACACACCAGTGTATAATTGCGCGTGCCAGCATCTTGATTGTAGCAGATTTCATGGTGTCGAGTGTCGAGTGTGCGGTTGGTGGGATAGGCAAAGATGGGCGTCATGGGAGCGACACACCAAAAGTAGTTGTTCGTATAGCCTTGCAAACTCAACTCCGTACTCGTTGCCGTATGCATGACATAGTCACATCGTCGATTATAGAGTTTGCCATTGAGTAGGGTGCTATCGAGTGATGCGTCGAGTAATATCGACGCGGCAACCGGATAGGCACGCATCGTTAAATGGCGCGTTGCGATTTGACATGTGTAGAGGCACTGATGCGGGTCGGTGTGATCGTAGTTGCACGTGATTATATGCGGATCAGTGAACGGACCCGACGGACACGACAGGGTGTAGACCGACGGACGCGTCTGATTCGGCGTATGACATGAATTGATAAGATTGTTCATGCAAAATGTGTTGCGATTTCGACGTCCCTCGACATAATAACGATCGTAGTGTGTACAATGCAACTGACTATGATCACACTGCTGCAATAAGTCTGTACACACGGGCGTATAATGAAATGCCAACGGGTCACTCGGTAGGTTGAGTGTGGTGATCGTCCTCGTCACATTGCCAAACGTGCGCTCTTCGGTGACCGTGCCGATATCGGCTGCAGCAGCACGACGGCGTCCTTGAGGCGTCGCAAGAACATCACCTGACATACCATCGCGCACCATAAACGAACGATGGTGGGTGCTACGCTGGTGTGTGCAGTTGCCAGTGTGTCGATGGCGTCGATGCTCCGACATTTTTGTTTGATGTCGCTTGAAATGTTGTACCATGGCGCGGTTCGCCAATGCCGGCGAGTGTTTACGTGCGAGCTGTGAAAATAACGGATGTGATTCGGACGTTAGATGTTTGAGTAGGTAGGCGCTTTGCAACGTCTCGCCGAGTGTGAGCGAACCTTGCGATGACGGTAGAGGCTGCGTGCTGTGAATCAACGACCGATACACCGGACGCGGTCGAAACCACGGATACTTGTTAACGCTGGACACGGCCGTCGCTGCGCCAAGTGACGGTGCGGTTGTGTCGGTGTCTTGGATGAACGTGAGTGTCGAATCGGATGGTAGTGGAATCCAATTGACGCGTTCGTAATTCGGATGCAACACATGCACGCCCTCCATCCACGTGACGCGATCCGACGTACGCATCCGATGGGTGGGCATGGGAACACGTCCAAATGGCTTGGCGCGGTTCAGATATTGATAATCGCGTCCGATAAAAACCGGTGGGCGCTCAGATTCCGTCGATGTCGTTTGATTCGCCTCCTGTCCTGCCCCTTTCCCTCCAGCGTGCAACAACAGCCGACGCGCTGGCAAATTCAACATATCACCCATGGGCGCGCCGGCTTCTACCCATGCACCGGTATTGGTGTCGAGTTGAATCGTGGAGTTTTGCATGTATGCATCGTAGCACGTAAATATGGCTTGATTCCCGAGTAGGGATCGTTGGCGGTACAACTCGACGAGTGCACTCGACTTGCGCATAAATAAACAGTTGAGATAGAGGTCGCCCGACCAAAAGCTGCTGTACGGATCATCCAGCAACTCGATCTCGGCACCGACGGGTCGGCATTGCGTACCACCCGTCGCGCTGTGTGGTCCGTGCTGACTGATGCAATGAATGCATTTGCCATTGCAAGCCACATAGATTTCACTATAGTCGTGTGAATAATCACAAAACCCAATCGCAGCATCGTATGGTGCGGCGACAAGTGGATAGCGGCAGTCGAAATAGTCGCCCGCAACCGAACCACTCATGCACGAGCTCGCGACGAATCGCGACGTGGTATTCACCCAATCACGCGGCGATGGTTTCAGACGATTTGCCTCGGTTTCGGCATACCAATCACCCATGGTGGTGACTGAAATATGACATCTGGCACGCAGCTGCGATGCTGCATTGCGAGTCATGCACTGATAGACCGGCTCATTTCCACCGGCGTTACCTATTAGCGTACATGGAATTTCATATCCCGTCACGGTCAATGTGATGTCGGTTTTAAGCTCGCAAAAGTATCCGTCTCCGGGTGTGATATACGGCATCACGCATCGGTAGTGTGAGCCGAGTGTCGACCCGAATAAAAAGTCGATGATGCTGTTGGTATTGTCGGTCAGGACGGACACATCTTTTTTTGGCATAATACTTCGTGCGCCGACATCGGGTGCCGTGTTGACGACGGGTCCGGGGAATGCCGAGGAGAAGCCGTAAAAGCGCGCGGTCTCGCCGGCCGTTGTGATGTCTGGATTGCGACCGTTGCTGTTGAATGGCGGCTTTGTGATTAATCGCATGTCCTCCAAGTCGATCCACAGTCGGGAGGCTGGAAATGGTGGCACATAGACATTGTCCGCCTGGTTGCCGTGTGAATACATGCATGTGGTGGGATTAAAATGAAGCGTAATGAATGCATTCTGCACGTCCGTATCGGTCGCTGTAATGGTGCGCAGACGCGGAGGGGTCGCTTGAAATGCAATGGCTAGATTCGCGGGCGTCATGGGAATCCAATGCCCACACGCAGGCGGATACAAACACATGGTGCGTATTTCATACCGGCCGTCTGCTGGTGTATCTAGTTGTGTGGCCGTAGGTGGCACGCAGCGCATCAACTGTAATTGGGCGTGTGTGTTTGTAGCACTGACACACAACATGACTAGAAAGTACACAAAACGCATCGGTGACCAGCCATGGCGACGTGCCATACTGAAAAAAGCAATTGTTGTGGTTTTGTGTTGGGGGGGGGCAGAGTGGGAAGTGAGGCGGAAAACAGATGAAATCACTCGATTGGCGGTTTTTTTCTTTCAAATTGCAGTCTGAGACGTTTTTTTTTTGCTGAAAAATTCACCCTTTTTCCAATTTTTTTCCGCCTCGAGTCCGTTCACTCCTTCACAGCTGCCCTTTGCTTTTCTCGTCCGTTCACACACCCACACACAACACTCACGTAGAGAGACCAGTTGTAAGGAGGATGAGTAGATGGAGGAGGGGGATGGTGGAGGAGGGGGGAGGAGGAGGAAGAGGGGAAGGAGGAGGAGGAGGAGAATGTGAGAATGAATGAAGAAAGAAGAAACACTGACTCTCGATTCACAATCTACTGCCTATTAGATCCCCCCCCCCCCCCCCACCATCCCCTCCACTTCAGTCCTGCCCGGCATCCTACCGTTCCAACGCGTACGTTGTCGT
>Ga0157371_10005352_pt1 | contig 10847 bp, 11 predicted proteins | sample C45metaG_FD_113462 | JGI IMG/M metagenome (GOLD analysis project Ga0157371, IMG submission 113462) | Corn rhizosphere microbial communities from Kellogg Biological Station, Michigan, USA - C4-5 metaG | ecosystem: Host-associated > Plants > Roots > Rhizosphere > Soil | place: USA: Michigan... | reverse complement strand
GTGGCGGCAAGCCTGCCACCGTGCGCGGAACCGGCGACGGCGAGGAAGCCGGCGTGCTGCGCATCGCGTTCACCGACAACGAGGACCTGGAAGCGATCGACTGGGACGAATTCTTTGACAAGTCGAGGAAGCCCATCTGGCCTTCCTGCACCAGGACAAGACCGCGGACGGGAAGCCCAGCCGCTTCTTCAAGTTCGTGGAACGCGAAGAATGAATGCCACCACGGCCGCTGCCAATCCGCGCGCGACGTAGAGCGCGGTCGCGGCGCTCGCGCCGTGGTTCCACAACCTGCACCTGCCGGACGGCGTGCAGACCGCGCCGGATCATTTTCTTGGCGATTTCCCCAGGTTCAAATGGCGCGAGATCGCGCCGCACGTGCCGGAGGATCTGCACGGCTGGCGGGTACTCGACGTCGGCTGCAACGCGGGCTTCTACAGTTTCGAGCTGGCCTCGCGCGGCGCGCAGGTGACCGCCATCGACATGGACCCGCATTACCTGGCGCAGGCGCGTTGGGCCGCGCAGCAGTTCGGTTTGCAAAAACGAATCGAATTCCGCCGGATGCAGTTGTACGACCTGGCGCGCGAGCCGCGCCAGTACCACCTTGCGTGGTTCATGGGCGTGCTCTATCACCTGCGTCATCCGCTGCTGGCGCTGGACATCCTGCGCCGCCGCACCCGCAAATTGCTGATGCTGCAGACCTTGACGATGCCGGGCGATGACGCCATCGAGCCGCCACCCGATTTTCCGATCGAGGATCGCGGGCGGTTCCTGGCCAACGGCTGGCCGCGCATGGCCTTCGAGGAATGCATGAGCGGCGATCCGACCAACTGGTGGGCGCCCGATCACGCCTGCGTGGGGGCGATGCTGCGCTCGGCGGGTTTTCGCGTCCGCGAGCGCGTCGCGGATGAGACCTATCTGTGCGAACCCGCGCCGGACGGGCCATGGAAGGGGCTGGTGGAACAGGAATTGCGCGCTGCGACCGGAACGTGACCTTTCCTTTTCCCTTCGGAGAAGGTGCCCCGCAGGGGGTGGACGAGGGTACGCACGGCGCAGTGGACAGTCTCGCGGCAAGGACCACGTAGGCGATCCGGACCCTCATCCTGCGCTTCGCGCAAAAGCGGAGGCAGCGCATTGCGCCCTTCTCACGTAGGGAGAAGGATTCACGCGCGGCGTCAATCGCTCGAAAGCCAGCCGCGCCACTTGAAGATGCCGAGCGGGATCAGCACGCTCAAAGCAATCGCGCTGAGTGCCATCGCGTAACCCCACGGCTGCGACAACTCCGGCATGGCCTTGAAGTTCATGCCCCAGATGCCGGCCAGCAACACCGGCGGCACGGCCACCACCGACACCACGGTGAACAGCTTCATCACGTTGTTCTGGTTGACGCTGATCATGCCGAGGATCGCATCCAGCAGGAACTGCAATTTCTCGGTGAGCTGCTCGTCGAATTGATCCAGCGCTTCGAGATCGTTGCGGATCATCGCAAGGCGCAACGTGGGTTCGTCGGGCAACCACTCGGGTTGCTTCTCGCACATGAACACCACGATCCGCATGATGCCGAGCAGGGTGCCGCGGCTGCGCGCCAGCCGCGCCTCCAGCTTGCCGACGTGTACCAGCCAGCGGCGCAGATGCCGCGTTTCAGTCAGCCGCTCGTTGAAGACGTGCGCGGAGAGTTTGGCAACGTCGCCGGCGATCTTTTCCATGCTCTGGGCGGTGCGCTCGGTCATGGTTTCCAGCAGTTCGGCAAACGCGCTGGCCGCGCCCTCGTGCGACTGGTCTTCGTGCCACTCGCCGGCCGCGATCTCGAAGGTCGGCGAGGGCGCGTAGCGCTGGGTCACCAGCACCTTCGGTGTGAGCACCAGCGACACCGGCGTCGCGGAAACGCTGTCGTCCACGTCGGCGAATCGCGAAATCTGCAGGAACACGCATCGCTCGCTGCTGCGGTTGCGTCCGGCAAGTCCGATGCCCGCGATGTCCTGACGATCCGGCAGCTTCAGCTCCGCGATGTTTTCGCAGGCTTCGACCTCGGTGGCGTCGGGTTCGCAGAGGTCGAGCCAGGCGACGTTCTCGGGGATAGGGTTTCCGTGCAGCCAGACCAGGGGATGCGTTTCGCCATCGGCATGGATGGTCAGCATGGATGTCGATCTCCGGGCGTCAATGACCAGGGCAGCGTAACCAGCACGAGGCGCGGCACGCACGCCTTCGCCAAGTGTCGCAGAAGCGCGTGCGTGCGGTGCGCGTGCATCAACTGCTGCAGCCAGCCTTGCTTGACGCGTTCGGGCAGCACCACCGCGATGTAGTGCTCGGGCCATTCGCGCCTGAGTTCGCCGATCAGGTCGAGGACCGGATGATGCAGCCGGCGATAGCGGGCTTCCGCAACCCGCAAACGCGGCGGCGCGCGCCCTTCGGCCTGCAGCGGCGCTTCCACGCTGGCGTGCCAGCGCCGGCGCAGGTCGAGCGGCTCCTTCTGCTCGGGGCCGCTCAGGCGCGCGAGATGCAGCGCGACGACCTGTCCGGAAATGCCCATCGCGAAGTCGAGTGCGTCGCGCGCGGGGCGATTCCAGCGTTCGATCACCACGATGGATACCGTGCCCGCCGCGCCGCGCAGCGCAGAGGCGATGCATCGCCTTCGAGCCGGTGCAGCCGGTCGTAGTAGCGGCGGATGCGATGCAGCATCATGTAGCCCGCGGCCATCAGGAACAGCGTTATCCATGCGCCTTCGCGAAACTTCGCCACCACCATCACCAGCAGGGCTGCGGTGGTCACGGCGCCGCCGACCGCGTTGAAGGCGAGTCGCGTCGCGTGTCCGCCGCGCTTGCCACCGCGCTCGCGCCACATCCGCCGCCAATGCGCGGCCATCCCGAACTGCGACAGCACGAAACCCGTGAACGCGCCGATCGCGAACAACGGTATCAACCGGTCGGTGATCCCCGCAAATGCCACCAGCAGCGCGCCGGCGCAGCCGGCAAGGCACAGCAGGCCGATCGAGTACACCAGCCGGCGTCCCGCGATCGCGAAACCTTCCGGCAAATAACCATCCTGCGCGAGGTTCCGGCACAGCCTCGGAAACGCGGTGAAACTGGTGTTGGCCGACAGCACCAGCACCGCGAGCAGCGACGCCATCGCGAGGTAATAGAACGCGCCTTCGCCGACGATGGCCCCCGCCAGTTGCGCGAGCACCGAGCGGTAACCGGGCTGCGCCTGCGGCATCGCACCGATCCGGAACGCCGGCACCAGCCACGCAAGACAAGCCAGCATCGTTCCCAGCGCGAACACGATGATGCCCAGCGTGCGATGGCCGTGGCGAGGCGTGGGATCGCGAAACGCGCTCATGCCGTTGCTGACCGCTTCCACGCCGGTCATCGCGGTGCAGCCGCTCGCGAACGCGCGCAACAGCAACCACAGGCCGCCGCCGGATGCGCCATCGCCAGCGGTGCCGGAGGCTGCAGGGGTTGCGGATGCCCATGCGCCAAGGTGGCGCGGACCAGACCCAGCGCAAAGAGGGCGGCGAAGCAGGTCAGGAAAAGATACGCGGGCGCCGCCAGCGCACGGCCGGAATCGAGGGTGCCGCGCAGGTTCAGCAACGTCAGCAGCGCCAGCACGCCCAGGCAGATCGCCAGCGTGTGCGGGTGCAGCCGCGGAAGCACCGACACCAGCGCGGCCACGCCCGCGGAAATGCCGACCGCAACATTCAGGATGTAGTCGATCATCAACGCGGTCGCCGCGACCAGCCCCGCCGGCACCCCCAGGTTCTCGCGCGCCACCACGTAGGCGCCACCGCGCTCGCGATACGCTTCGATCGTCTGCCAGTACGACAAACACAACAAGCCGAGCAGCACGATGATCGGCAGCAGCAGCCATCCGGTCGTGGCGGGCGCGGCCGCGCCCAGCGGCATCAACAGCAGCAGCGCGGCTTCCGGACCGTAGGCGACCGACGCAAGTGCATCCAGCCCCATCGCGGGCACGCCTTCCAGCGCACCGATCTTGCGCGCGCCCGATTCCCGATTTGCGAGCCGACGCCCCAGCAGCAGCGCGACCAGATCCATTTCAGTGCGGCGCTCCGCGGCGCAACAGGCGTCGCCACGTCGCGCATTCGGTCGCGCCGAAATGGGATTTGTAGCGTTCGCGGCCGCGCAGGAGATGGACCGCGTGATCGCCTTCCGCGGCGGCGGCGCTGATCGCTGCCACCATCGAAAGCAGTCCGGGGCTGTATCGCGATGCTGCCGGGTCGAAGCCGGTCAGGTACACGCAGGTCGCGCCCGGCGCGTGCATCGCGAACGTCGCGGCGAGCGGGCGATGGTCGAGCTTCAGCGTGTGCATCCGCAGGAGGCCGGCGCAGCCGAGGCGAGGAATCACGTCGTGCACGAAATCGCGCAACAACGTGTCGACGAACACGCCATGCGCTTCGCCGCGTGCGCTCCAGCGACGCTCGTGCAGGCACAGCAGCACGTCCGCGGCGTGGCTCGATTCGTCCGACGGCACGCGCTGCAACACCCACGATCCGACACGCCCGAGGTTTCGCCGCGCGTAGGCCGCGTTGCGCAGCCAGCGTTTCGATACCGCGCCGAGCCCCGCTTCGCCGTGCAACGACATCGACATGCACGGTTCGCCCGGCATGACTTCGTCGCGCCATCCGCGTGGCGTCGCGGCGGAGAGCAACGCGGATCCGGGCCGCAACTGCCGAAGGTCAATACGATCGCAGCCGTTGTCCCGCGCGATGGCGGCCAGCGTGTCCAGCAGCGCATCGGCAAAGCGGGCGGCACGTGGAACGACCAGGGCATCGCCGTAGTCGCTGGTTCCCGTACCTGCCAGCCACAACGTGTCGTGCCAGGAAAAATACGGCAGCAGCGCCAGCAGTTCATCGCCATCTTTCATGGCGACCGCGCCGCTGCGGTCGCGCGCGTAGTGTTCCGCCCAGCACAGCAGCCACGCGGGCGACTGGAAGGGCGTCGCGTGGGGAACGTTCCGCCACAATGCAAACCACTGCGCCTGATGCGCGCGCAGCGCATCGATGTCCGGAAGAACCTCGATGCGCGGTTCCGGCGCATGCTGGACGCGCGGTGCAGGGCCGGCGCATGGCAAGGCGGTACTCATGCGCAGGCCCTCGCCACATCGGCGCGCGACTCGGCGATCAACTTCGCATACAGCGCGAGATAGGCACCCAACATGCCTGCGAGCTGGAAACGCTCGCGTGCGGTGCCAAGGCACACTGCCGGATCGATCGCGTCGATGCGTCCGATCGCCTCCGCCATGCTGTCCACGTCGTCGACCAGAAAGCCGGTGACCCCGTGCTCGATCAGGTCCGGGATCGCGCCGCTGCGGTACGCGATTACCGGCGTGCCGGCCGCCAGGGCCTCCATCGCCACGAGCGAGGAAGTCTCGCGCGCACGGCTGGTGATCAGCACGCATCTCGCGTGCGCCAGCCACCACTGCTTGCGAATGCCGCGGATCGCCCCGGTCAGGCGGCGACGGTCGTCCAGCAGCGGCGCCAGCGTCTCGTTGAAGTAGCGTACGTGCGCAGGCCAGGGGAACAGCTCGCCGGCGATGTGTAGCCCGACGCCTGCTCTCTGCGCCGCGCGCACCGCATCTTCGAAGCCTTTTTCCGGGCAGATGCGCCCCAACGCGAGTGCGACATCGTGTTTGCGCGCGCGGCCCGCGAAGGGATTGTCGCGCACGCCATTGCCGAGCGGCGGCAGCAGGCCAAGATCGGACGGTGCGTCGCGGCACTGCGCGTGCGAGACCGGCAACAGATACGTGCGCGGACGAACGGTGCGCAATGCGTCATCCGCGTACCAGTCGAGCGGAAGATGCAGCGTCACCAGCAATGGCACGCCCGGTGGCGGCAAGTACGTGGCAAAGTCGAGGCCGTGGCAGTGCACTAGATCGAAACGCGCCTGCGCAAGGGTCTGCGCGATCGCGTTCCGCGCGTGCGCGCGCTGGCGTGCACACGAAGCTTCGTTCCATTCGCGCGCGGGCGCAGGCAGCGGCACCAGGCGGCCGCGCACCGACGAGCCGGCCGGTGCGATCACCACTGATTCGTGGCCTTGCTCGACGAGATGGCGGTCGAGCTGCGCCAGCACCTGCTCCGCGCCGCCGACCGGATCGGCGCTGACGCGCGCGAACGGAAATGCCACGCTCAACACGCGCATCTTCATGCCGCCAGCCCCGCTTGTACCAGCGCCTGCCGCGCGATCTGGAGCCAGGTGCGGCTATCGATCGGCCAGTCCTGCGCGTCATACCACGCGGCCGGAGGCGGAGCCGGCGCCGAGAAATCGTAGTCGGGCGCGCGGCGGAAGCGTTCAGCGTCGAGGAGAAAATTGCGCAGCATGTCGCGCTGGCTGGCGAAGCATTCGAGCGCCTTCGCCTTGCGTGCCCGTTCATGCACGCCCAGCGTCGCGATCCATTCCCGCCGCGCCGCATCGCGCCAGAACGCGCCAAAGCGCGCGCCGTTCGCGCCGAGGTGATACGACGGAAACTCGATGACGGTTGCGCGCTTGCGCCGCGCGGCCGGCGGCGCGCAGGCGAGGTGCACGGCCAGCGCGGCGGTGTCGTGGTCGGGATGGCCGTTTTCGTAGGCGTGCGTCAGCACGAACGCCGCGCCATCCAGGTCACGACGCAACGCGGTGACGATTTCGGGCAGGTGCAGGATCGATTCCTGGTCCGGATGGCCATAGGCGATGCGGCGCTGCGGCCTGCCGCCGAGCACGTCCAGCGCCGCGTCCATTTCGTGCATGCGTTGCGCGGCCACGGCGCGGCGCGCCGTGTCGATGGTGCCGCGACCGCCCGGCATCGTTGGCGCGCCGTCGGTCAGATGGATCAGGATCCACTGGCGCAGGCACACCATGCGCGCGCCCACGCCCAGCGTTTCGTCGTCGGGATGCGCGACCACCAAGGCGACCGGCGCATGGATCGCGCGCCCTTGCGCGAGGTCACGCAGGATCATGGGTGTACCCCGTCCGTCGCCCACACTGCCGGGCATCCCGGGGGCCGGTCCGCGCATCGTTTCCCATGGTCATTCCGGGGCCGGCCGCAGGCCGGAACCCGGAATCGGTTCGAGGGGAAGAAGACCGATAGACTCGCGCCATCCTTGGCGCTCGCGCTGCGCGCCGCCTGCGGCGTTCGCGTTTGTAATCCTGCAAACGCAGTTGGGTTCCGCCCGCAAATAGCGCGGGCGGCACCGGAATGACGAAAGAACCAAGTTGCTGACATATGGTTGCGGCCAGGCGACGACGGTCGAATTCAAAAGGCAACGCCGCGCTGACCCTCCAACCCCAGCCGGCGCGCCACGCTCGCGCCGATGTCAGAGAAGCTGGAACGGCGGCCCAGCCGTTCCCGCCGGGTGCCCGGCCCGAACGCCAGCACCGGCACGCATTCGCGGGTGTGGTCGCTGCCGGGCCAAGTCGGGTCGCAGCCGTGGTCGCCGGTGATCACCACCAGGTCGTCCTTCAGCAATTCGTGCTGGAACTCGGGCAGGCGCGCGTCGAACGCCTCCAGCGCCGCCGCGTAGCCGGGCACGTCGCGGCGATGGCCGTACAGCGAATCGAAATCGACGAAGTTCGCGAACAGCAAGCCGCCGTCGCCGAGCGCCTGCGCGCCATCCAGCATGTCGTCGAACACCTGCTCGTTGCCGCCGGCCTTGCGCTCGTCGCCGGTGGCGTCGTGGCAGAACAGGTCGCCGATCTTGCCGACCGAGATCACGTCGCGGCCCGCGAGCGTCGCGCGGCGCAGCAGGGTTTTCGCCGGCGGTGGCACGCCGAAGTCGCGCCGGTGCGTGGTGCGCCGGAAATCGCCGGCATGGCGGCCGACGAAAGGCCGCGCGATCACGCGGCCGATCCGCAACGGATCGAGCAGCTCGCGCGCGATCCGGCACACTTGGTACAGGCGTTCGAGGCCGAACCTGTCTTCGTGCGCGGCAATCTGGAATACGCTGTCGGCGGACGTATAGCAGATCGGCTTGCCGGTATCGATGTGTTGTTCGCCCAACTCGGCGATGATCTGTGTGCCGGACGCATGCCGCTGCCCCAGCACGCCGGGGAGTTGCGCGCGCTCGCACAGCGCATCGATCACGCCGGGCGGAAAGCACGGTTCGGATTTCGGGAAGTAGCCCCAGTCCTCATCCGTTTCGATGCCCGCGATTTCCCAGTGGCCGGTTTGCGAATCCTTGCCTGCGGAAACTTCTGCCGCGCAACCGGCCATGCCGGTGTGCCACACCTGCGCATCGATGCCATCGGGCGCGAATCCGGTGGCGCTTCGGCATGCCTCGGCCAAGCCCAGCGAGGCGAGGTGCGGCGTATGCAGGCCGCCGCGGCGTACGCCTGCGCGATCGGCGTCGCCGGATGCGCAGCGTTGCGCGATGTGGCCAAGGGTGTCCGCGCCGACGTCGCCGTAGCGCCCGGCGTCTGGCGCGCCGCCCACGCCAAGCGAATCCAGCACGATCAAGAATGCACGGCTCATGTCATGCCACGCATGCCGCTTTCGCGTGCTGCGGAACCGGCGCATAGCGCGCCACCATGTCCGCACAGAATTCGGCGTAGCGTTCGGGCTCACGGGGGGCACTGGTGTGGTGCGGCACGATGCCGAGGTGCACGGGCGTGAAGCAAAACGTCACCGTCACGTCGAATTCCGCCAGCGCTTCCATCTGCCGGTCGAACCAGTCCAGCGCGCCGGGCCGGAACGCATCCGACCACGACAAGCCGGTGCGCAGATGACGCATGCCGAGCCGCTTCATCCACGCGACCGCTTCATCAAGCCGGTGGTCCTGGAAGTGGAACCACTGGCACAGGCCGAGTTCGGATGCGTGTTTCCTGAACTCATCCAGCGCGGGTTTCGACGTGCCGTCCTCGCGCAGCAGGCCCATGTGGAAGTGACGGTAATACGAGGAACCTTCCGCTTCCTTGTGGCGCGTGGTGGCTTCCCACGCGCGCGGCAGGTCGTACAGGCTGTACCAGTGGATGCGCGGCGCGCGGCCGGCCAGCAGATCGGCCGTGCGATCGAGGCCCCACGCCTGCACGTCTTCCGAACCGAAACTCGATACGCCGACTTCGCTGACCCAAACCGGCAGCGCCGTCACCGACTGCACCTCGGCCAGCTTCTCCGGCCATTGTTCGATCTGCCAGTGGTTCCAGTCCAGCGGAAAACCGTGCACCGCGATCGCGTCGACGTGGTCGAGCACGCCGCGCGCCTGCATCCCGCGAATGAATTGCGGATCGATCGGCGAAATGCCGCCCAACACGCGTGTCAGCGACGGGTTCACCTTGTGGATGGCGCGGCCGGCGAGAATCGCCATCTCGGCGTAACGCGACCAGTCCGGGTCCACTTCCGGGTCCCAGTGCGACTTGTTGTTGGGTTCGTTCCACAGCATCGCGGCTTCGATCATGGGATGGCTCTCGCAGTGGAAAGGTCGGTTGCGACGGCAGCGGCCGTGCGCGCGGGGTGCGGCCGGGCGAGCATGCGCATCGCGATGCGATAGCCGTCGAGCGTGCCGACGTCCATGTAGGTTTCGCCGGCCATGACGCCGACCGCGCGGCCGCCTTGCGCGAGGTACGCGTTCACCAGCGTGCCAATGTATTCGTCGTGGGGCTCGCGGGTCAGCCACAACGCGTGCAGTTCGCGGAACACGCGCACTGGCATCTTGAACGCGCCCCATATCCAGCGCGTGCCGGGGTCCGATTGCTTGACGCGGATCTCGACGACACGTCGTTCGTCGTCCAGCAGCACCGCATCGAAGTGCTCCGGATGCGAAACCGGAAACAGCAGGAACGACAATTCATCGTCCGGCAACGTGGCCAGTCCGTCTTCCGGAAACCACACGGTATCGGGCAGTCCGACGGCCACGCACCCGTCATCGCCGAGCAGCGGCGCGGCGCGAAAGATCGCGTCGCACAGGCCGCTCGGCGAAGGCTGCACCACATAGGCGAGTTGCGCATTGCCGAACTCGCCGCCGAAGTATTCGACGATGTCGGACTTGCCGGCGCCGATCACGACGCACAGCTTGTCCGCGCCGCCCGCAAGCATCCGGTCCAGCAGGTATTCGGCGACCGCGCAGGGACGCAGCTCGCGATCGCGCAGCGTCTTGCCCAGCGGCAGCAGTTCCTTGGAAAACGCCAGCGGCTGGATGCGGCTGCCGCGGCCCGCGGCGGGAATGATGCCCCACATCATTGCACCTCCATCTGGACTTCTTCTTTCCCAAACGGTGAAGCTGTTTGGGGAAGCGAGAGGCCTTCTGATGCGGCCGCTGCATGACGGGGGAGTTCTGCACCTTCCAGCAGCCGCAACAACTCGCGTGCGCGATGCATCGACGTGTGCGATGCGAGCGTGCGTGCGCGGCCGGCTTCGCCGATGCGCTTCAACTCGGTGTCGGAAAGATCCATCGCCGCGAGCGTGTCTCCGGTATCGTGCGCCAGCAGGATTTCCTCGCCAGGCCGATAGAATTCAGAAAGCCCTGGCCAGTCGTCGCTGACGACCGGCACGGCGCAGGCCGCCGTTTCGAACAATCGTCCGGACGGGCACCAGCCTGCGCGCGCCATCGCGACGCGGGTCACGTTCAATGCGAGCCGCGACGAACACAGGAATGCCGCATGCTCAGAGGGCGGCAGGTGCCGGATGAACCAGATGTTGTCATGCCACGGAAAATCGACCGGATACTGCGCGCCCGCCAGCGTGAAGCGCGCCTGCGGACGCGCACGCGCGGGGTCCACGAACAAGGCCTCCAGCGCGCGCTGGCGATCGGCGGCGTAGGTGCCGAGCCAGCACAGGTCGGAGCGATAGGCGGGCAACGGCGCGACCGGTCGGTGCAGCGCCGGGTCGACGTGGCCGTAGAGCGGATGCGCATTGCGCGCGCGCAGGAT
>Ga0157371_10005348_pt1 | contig 10853 bp, 10 predicted proteins | sample C45metaG_FD_113462 | JGI IMG/M metagenome (GOLD analysis project Ga0157371, IMG submission 113462) | Corn rhizosphere microbial communities from Kellogg Biological Station, Michigan, USA - C4-5 metaG | ecosystem: Host-associated > Plants > Roots > Rhizosphere > Soil | place: USA: Michigan... | reverse complement strand
AGATCCCCATCTTGGACATGATCTTCAGGACGCCCTTGCCGAGGGCCTTGATCAGATTGGAGACGGCCTTCTCCTGGCTGATGCCCGCGATGGTGCCGCTGCGCACGAGCTCCTCGACGCTCTCCATGGCGAGATACGGGTTGATCGCGGATGCGCCGTAGCCGATCAGCAGCGCGACGTGGTGCACCTCGCGCACATCGCCGGCCTCGACGATCAGGCCGACCTTGAGCCGGTTCTGGTTGCGGATCAGGTGGTGGTGGATGGCCGAGACCATGAGCAGGGACGGCACGGGCGCGAGGTCCTTGTTCGAGTCGCGGTCGGACAGGACGATGTACTTCGCGCCCTGCTCGATGGCGCTGTCGACCTCGGCGCACATCGCCTCGATGCGGTTCCCGAGGGCCTGCGGACCCTCGTCGAAGCGATAGAGGCCGCGGATGGTCGTCGTCGTGCGGCTGCCCGGCGATGCGTCGATGTGCTGGATCTTGGCCAGCTCGTCGTTGTCGATCACGGGGAAATCGAGGATGATCTGGTACGCGTGTTCCGGGGTCGCGTCGAGCAGGTTGCGCTCGGGACCGATGCCGAGCCGCATCGAGGTCACCACGGCCTCTCGGATGCTGTCCAGCGGCGGATTCGTCACCTGCGCGAACTGCTGGGTGAAGTAGTCGAACAGCAGCCGGGGGCGCTCGGCGAGGACCGCGATCGGAGTGTCGGACCCCATCGCGCCGATCGGCTCCGCACCGTGCAGCGCCATCGGCGCCAGGAGGACGTTCAACTCCTCCTCCGTGTACCCGAAGGTGCGCTGACGCCTCGTGACCGATGCCGGGGTGTGCGAGATGTGCTCGCGCTCCGGCAGGTCGTTGAGGTTGATCCGGCCGGCCTCGAGCCATTCGCCCCAGGGCCGGGATGCCGCGAGCTCGCCCTTGATCTCGTCGTCTTCGATGAGCCGGCCCGCCTCGGTGTCGACGAGGAACATCTTGCCCGGACGCAAGCGGCCCTTGCGCACGATGAGGCTCGGCTCGATGTCGAGAACGCCGATCTCGCTGGCCAGGAGCACGAGGCCGTCGCTCGTGACCACGTAGCGTCCCGGCCGCAGCCCGTTCCGGTCGAGGGTAGCCCCGACCAGGGTGCCGTCGGTGAACACGAGCGCGGCAGGACCGTCCCACGGCTCCATGAGCATCGAGTGATACTCGTAGAAGTCGCGGCGGGCCGGATCGATGTCGAGCTGGTTCTCGTATGCCTCCGGGATGGTCATCATCATGGCGTGCGGAAGGGAGCGGCCGCCCAGGGTCAGCAGTTCTACGACCTCGTCGAGGGATGCGGAGTCGCTCGCGCCCGGGGTGACGATGGGGAAGATCGAGGGCAGGTCGCCGAGGAGCTCCGACTCCAGCTGTGATTGGCGGGCCCGCATCCAGTTGCGGTTGCCCTGCACCGTGTTGATCTCGCCGTTGTGCGCGAGCATGCGGAACGGCTGCGCGAGCGGCCAGGAGGGGAAGGTGTTGGTCGAGTACCGCGAGTGCACCAATGCCAGCCTCGAAGCGAAGCGGGCGTCCGACAGGTCGGGGTAGAACGGCTCGAGCTGAAGCGTGGTGACCATGCCCTTGTAGACGAGGGTGCGGCAGCTGAGCGAAGGGAAGTACACCTGCAGATCGCGCTCGGCACGCTTGCGCAGCCGGAAGGCCTGCCTATCGAGGGCGATGCCCGAGAGCGCGGCGCCGGCCTCGCTCTTGCGCGTGCTCGCGAGGAACAGCTGCTCGAAGAACGGCATGGCCTCCCTGGCCAGGTTGCCGAGGCCATCCGGTCGGACCGGAACCTCGCGCCAGCCGAGGACAGCGAGTTGCTCGCTCTCCGCCAGGGATTCGATCCCCCGCTTCATCTCGGCCCGCTCCTCCGCGTCGGTCGGCAGGAACGCGATCCCGACCGCGTAGCGGCCCGCCTGGGGCAGTTCGAAGTCAACGACCGCGCGCAGGAAGGCGTCCGGGATCTGGGTGATGATGCCCGCTCCGTCGCCGGTGCCCGCGTCGGAACCGATCGCACCGCGGTGTTCGAGGTTCCGCAGGGCGTTCAGCGCGACATCGATGATGTCGTGGCCCGCCGTCCCGCGCAGTGTGGCGACCATCGCGAGCCCGCAGGCGTCGTGCTCACTGCTCGGATCGTAGAGTCCGGAGGCGGCGGGAACCGCGCTGAACCGTGAAAAAGGGGGCGTCAAAGCCATGGAAGACCGTCCTCACGAAAACATGGATGCGTGCGGGACTTCAGCGGCCCAGAAATTAATGAACGGGCGGGTCTGAGATTCGACCCTCGATGCCCAGGGCTGGGGAAGCCTAGGACTTACTTGCTGCTTGCCGCGCTTGTGGCGGGCTTCCTGCGTGCACCAGACCCGGAGGTTTCTGTTGTGTCGGCCGAGGCGTCGTTGTCATCGGAATCCGAGTAGGTGTCTTCAGAGTGTAGCGCAGCGTCCGGCGACCACTCGCGACCCGGAACGTAGACGCTCGGCTCGATTCCCGGGTGACGGCGGCTCTGGATCACGATTATTGCGATTCCGACCACTATCGCGCCGAAAGAGGCCCAAATGTTGGTGCGGATGCCCAGAAATATTTCGCTCGGGTCGACACGGATGGATTCCAGGTAGCTGCGGCCGATTCCGTACCAGATCAGGTACAGGCCGAGCACCTTGCCCCATTGCATCCGGTAGGAACCCGCGACGGGGACGGGGACCGCGAAGCCGAGGAAGCCGGCCTTGCGCAGGCTGAACTTCCGCTCGATCAGGAGGATGACGGCGATCCCGAGCAGGTTCCACACGATCTCGTAGAGGAAGGTGGGTTGGAACAGCGTTCCGTCGGGCAGCCCGGCCGGGAACGCGGGGTTGCTGGACTCGATCTGGAGGCCCCACGGCAGGTCGGTGGGGATGCCGAACAGCTCATGGTTGAACCAGTTGCCGAGACGGCCGAACGCCTGGGCGAGCAGCAGTGCTGGCGCCAGGGCGTCCGCGAAGCTCCAGAACCTGACCCCGGCGATCCTGCAGCCGATGTAGGTGCCGAGGGCGCCCAGCAGCAGCGCACCGAAGATCGCGAGCCCGCCCTCCCAGACGTAGAGGATCTTCATCAGGTCTTTGCCCGGACCGAAGTAGTCGTCGGGGTGGGTGACCACGTGGAAGATCCGGCCGCCGACGATGCCGAAGGGGACCGCCCATAGGGCGATGTCGAGGACGACCCCGGCATCCGCTCCGCGCCTCTTCAGCCGGTAGTAGGTGAAGATCGTCGCCGCGACGACGCCGACCAGGATGCAGAGGGCGTAGGCGTGGATGTTGATGTTCCATGGGAACCAGGCCAGGCCGATGTCCCTGAACCACTGGCCGAGGTTGAACACCTGCCAGTCGTAGCTGGGGCTGGGAATGCTGAGCGGTTCGAACAACGTGGGTGGGCCTCTCGTGATAGCGCTGGGAAAACCAGTAGCGCAGGGAAACTAGTTCAGGATAGTGCCGGATGCCAGGGACGCGGCCGTGCGGCCGACGGCCTCGACGCCACCATCGGCCAGCGCCTTCACGAGCGCGGAGCCCACGATCGCACCGTCCGCGTAGCCGAGCACCTCGCGGACCTGGTCTGCGGAGGAGATGCCGAGGCCGACGCAGGCGCTGGCGGCCCCCACTCCGCGAAGGCGGGCGACGAGCGTCCGCGCCGCGGTGTCCACGTCCGATCTGGCGCCGGTGATGCCCATGGTCGAGACCGCGTAGACGAAGCCGCGGCTGAGCGACACGGCATTGGCCAGGCGGGCATCGGTCGACGACGGCGCGGCCAGGAACACCCGGTCGAGGCCCGTGCGATCGGAGGTCGCAAGCCACTGCGCGGCCTCATCCGGGATGAGGTCCGGCGTGATCAGGCCCGCTCCCCCGGCCGCGACCAGTTCGTCGGCGAAACGGTCGATCCCGAACTGGACGATCGGGTTCCAATACGTCATCAGCAGCACCGGCGCATCGACGCGGGCGCGGATGGCGGCGACGGCCTCGAAGGCGTGCCGGAGTCGGAACCCGCCGGCCAGGGCGGTCTGGGTGGCCTTCTGGATGACGGAGCCGTCCATCACCGGATCGGAGTACGGCAGCCCCAGTTCGAGCACGTCCACGCCGTTCTCGACCAGCGCCACCGCGGCCTCGATGCTGGTGGCCAGGTCGGGGAAGCCGACCGGGAGATACCCGATGAGGGCCCCGCTGCCCGCGCTCGTCCGTGCGGCGATCGCCGCTTCCACCTGGCTCACTTGCGGGTGTCCAGGAGCTCGAAGTACGCCGCGGCGGTCTCCATGTCCTTGTCGCCGCGCCCGCTCAGGTTCACCAGGATGATCGACTCGGGACCGAGTTCGCGGCCGAGGCGCAAGGCCCCAGCAAGCGCGTGCGCCGACTCGATCGCCGGGATGATGCCCTCGGTGCGGCTGAGCAGTCGCAGCGCCTCCATGGCCTCGCTGTCCGAGGCGGGAAGGTACTGCGCCCTCCCGATGTCGGAGAGCCAGGCGTGCTCCGGGCCGACCCCGGGGTAGTCGAGGCCCGCGGAGATCGAGTGCGATTCGATGGTCTGGCCGTCCTCGTCCTGGAGCAGGTAGGTGCGGGCGCCGTGCAGGATGCCGGGTCGACCGCGTTCGATCGACGCGGCGTGCCGGTCCGTGTCGATCCCGTCGCCGGCAGCCTCGAAACCGTACAGGCGCACGCTCGGGTCGTCGAGGAAGGCATGGAAGATGCCGATCGCGTTCGAGCCGCCGCCCACGCAGGCCGCAACGGCATCCGGAAGCCGCCCGGTGAGCGCCAGCACCTGCTCGCGCGCCTCTTCGCCGATGATCTTCTGGAAGTTGCGGACCATCTCGGGGAACGGATGCGGGCCGGCCGCGGTGCCGAAGATGTAGTTGGTGGTCTCGACCGAGGTCACCCACTCGCGGTAGGCCTCGTTGATGGCGTCCTTGAGGGTTCTCGCACCGGTCGTGACCGGGACGACCTCGGCACCGAGCAGGCGCATGCGGGCCACGTTGAGGGCTTGCCGCTCGGTGTCCACCTCGCCCATGAAGATGGTGCAGTCGAAGCCGAAGAGTGCGGCTGCCGTCGCCGTGGCGACCCCGTGCTGCCCCGCGCCCGTCTCGGCGATCACCCGGGTCTTGCCGAGCCGCTTGGTGAGCAGGGCCTGGCCCAGCACGTTGTTGATCTTGTGCGAGCCCGTGTGGTTCAGGTCCTCGCGCTTGAGGATGATGCGGGCGCCGCCGGCGTGCTCCGCGAACCTCGGGACCTCGGTGATGATCGACGGCCGCCCGGTGTAGCTGCGGTGCAACTCGGCCAGCTCGGCCTGGAACACGGGGTCGGTCTTCGACGACTCGTAGGCCGCGGTGATCTCGTCGATGGCGGCCACCAGCGGCTCGGGCATGTGCCGACCGCCGTACTCGCCGAAGTATGGCCCTCGTTCGTCGCGGAGAGCCATCAGGACGCCAGGAACTCGTGGAGCGTGGTGACCGGGTCGCCGCCCGTGACGAGGGCCTCGCCGACCAGGACGACATCCGCGCCGGCCTGGCGGTAGTGGGCGACATCCGCGGGAGAGGTCACGGCGGACTCGGCCACCCGGATGACGCCGGACGGGATCCGGTCGGCCAGGCTCGCGAAGAGGTTCTGGTCCAGCTCGAAGGTGTTGAGGTTGCGGGCGTTGACCCCCACCAGGCTGGCGCCGATGTCCAGGGCCCTGGACACCTCGTCCGCGCTGTGCGTCTCGACGAGCGCGGTCATCCCGAGCCCCGTCACGAGGGCATGGAGCTCTGCGAGGACGTCCTGCTCCAGGCCGGCGACGATGAGCAGCACGATGTCGGCTCCCGCCGCGCGCGCCTCGAACACCTGGTACGGCTCGGTGATGAAGTCCTTGCGCAGCACCGGCAGCTCGACGGCGGCCCGGACCGCCTCCAGGTCGGCGAGGGAACCGCCGAACCTGCGGCCCTCGGTGAGCACGCTGATGGCGCTGGCTCCCCCGGTCTCGTAGGAGACGGCAAGGGCGGCCGGGTCGGGGATCTCGGCGAGCGGGCCCCGCGACGGGCTGGACCGCTTGACTTCGGCGATGATCCTGACCCGGTCGGCGGGGGCCAGAAGCTGCACCGCGTCGAGGGCCGCGTCGCGTGACAGAGCCTCTGCTTCGACGGTGGCGAGGCTGCGCACCGAACGGCGGGCCGAAGCGTCTTCCCGAGCTCCGGCGATCAGATCGAGGAGCACCCTGCTAGTGCTCTTTGGGAACGTACCGTGCGCCGCCGACGCCATACCCGACCCTCGCCAGGATCCAGCCCACGATCAGACCGACGACGGCGAGACCCGCAGACGCCCAGACGACCACGGGCAGGTCCAGGAAGAACGCAATCGTACCGATGGCGAATGCCACCAGCATGATGATCACAGCGGTCCACGCGGCCGGCGAGTTGCCATGGCCGGGATCTGATGTGTCGACGCTCACAATGCTCCTTCAGGGATGTTGAATCCAAAGTCTAGCGTGACGTCGGGTCGCTTCCGCCGCTCAACTCGTCCCAGTCGGAAACGCGATTGGGAGTTTTCCGGCTCTCGGCCGGGCTGGCCTGCTGGTATCGCCCCGTCGATCCGGGCCAGCGCCGGGTGGTCGACAGCACGACCACCCCGAGCAGCACGGCGACGGCGCCGAGCGCGACAGCGACCCACGGCCAGGCGGTCGGGGTGACGGATGTCACGAGGTGTGCCACGGACGCCGTCCCCGACAAGCCGGTCGCCTTGGTCACCGCGGAGGCGGAGGCGGCCACGGGCGAAGCGATCGCCACGAGACTGGACAGGACCACCCCGGCGCCGAGCGCCAGTTCGAGGACGCCGAACAGCATCCGGAGCACGCGCCCGGAAATCGCCAGCGCGGCGACGAGGGCGAGCCCCGCGAGGCTCAGTGCCGACAGCGCCGGAGCGGCGACGCTGCCCGCCACCGAGATCGAGGTCGTGGCCGTGCCGGTGCCGGACAGCCCGACCGTGAACCAGGACTGCGTCCAGGCCAGCAGGGTGAATGCGCTGACGGCCACGATGGCCAGCAACGTGACGGACTTCAGCCGTTTGGCCGACATCCTCACCTCACCCGCCGCATCGCATTGGCAACCGCGACCGCCCGCAGCGGGGCGGCGGCCTTGTTGTGCGCCTCGAGGTCTTCCGACTCCGGATCGGAGTCGGCCACGAGGCCTGCCCCCGCCTGGACCCGCGCGATCCCGTCGGAGATGGTGGCGGTGCGGATGGCGATGGCGAGGTCGAGGTCGCCCGCGAAGCCGAAGTATCCGACGACGCCGCCGTAGAGTCCGCGCTGGGCCACTTCGAGCTCGTCGATGATCTCCAAGGCCCTCGGTTTCGGAGCGCCGGACAGCGTGCCCGCAGGGAAGGTGGCGGTGAACACCTCCAGGGATCCGGCATCCGCCCGCAACTCGCCCTCGACCGAGGACACGAGATGCATGATGTGGCTGAACCGCTCGACCTGCATGAACTCGCTGACCCCGACCGTGCCGGGAACACAGACCTTCAACAGGTCGTTTCTGGCGAGGTCGACGAGCATGAGGTGCTCGGCGCGTTCCTTGGGGTCGGCCAGGAGATCCTCGGCGAACTGCTGATCCTCCTCGGGCCCGCTTCCCCTCGGCCTGGACCCCGCGATCGGGTGCATGTACACCCGGCCGGCCTCGACCTTAACGAGGGCCTCCGGTGAGGAGCCGACGATCCAGTAGGGTTTGCCCGCCTCGTCCGCCAGGGACAGCAGGTACATGTACGGGCTGGGGTTCAGGGCGCGGAGCACGCGGTAGACGTCGATCGGGTCGGCGGTGACCTCGTGGTCGAAGCGCTGCGAGAGCACGACCTGGAACACGTCGCCGTCGCGGATGTGGCCCTTCGCCCGTTCGACCGCGTCGTGGAACTCTTCCGAGGTGACCCGGGGGGTGGGCGCGGGCGCCGTGGACAGGTCGACCTGGGCGAGCCAGGCTTCGGAGGGCTGCGCGAGCCCGGCCTGCATCCGGTCGAGGCGCCCCTGGGCTCCCGCCCAGAGTTCGCCGGCATCCGCGTCGCCGTCGTTGAGGACCGCGGCGATGAGCAGGACGCTGCCCGTGGCGTGGTCGACGACCACGAGCTCGGAGACGAAGCTGAGCGCCTGTCCGGGGATCGAGAAGTCCTCCGGCGGGATGTTGGGCAGCCGTTCGATCTGGCGGATGGCCTCCCAGCCGATGAAGCCGACCAGTCCGCCGGTGAGCGGCGGGTGGCCGGGGACGGGCGGAGTCCGCCAGCGTTCGTGGAGGTGGGCGAGTGCGGCCAGCGGGGCACTCGGACGCGCGGAGCCGAAGGCGCGCTCCTCCGAGAGGCCGTAGTCGAGCCAGACCGCCTCATCCCCCGCCTGGGTCAACACGCCGAACGACGACACGCCGATGAAGGAATACCGGGACCAGATCCCGCCCTGCTCCGCGGACTCGAGCAGGAAGGTGCCCGGTGCGCCGTCGGCGAGCTTGCGGTAGATGCCGACCGGCGTCTCGCCGTCGGCGAAGAGCTCCCTGATGACCGGGACGACCCGATGGCCCGCCAGCAGCCGTTCGAAGTTCTCGGCCGTCGTGGTCTCAGCCATCCGCCTCACCACCCGGAAGCGCGCTGTCCGAAACCGCACTGTCCGAAACCGCGCCGGCCGCGGGGCCGAAGCCGACGACCGGATCCAGCGGATCCACGTCGAAGCAGCGGCGGGCACCGGTGTGGCAGGCCGCACCCAGCTGTTCGACCGAGACCAGCAGGGTGTCGGAGTCGCAGTCCAGCGCGGCGCCGCGCACATACTGCACGTTGCCCGAGGTGTCGCCTTTGCGCCAGTATTCCTGGCGCGACCGGCTCCAGAACGTCACCCGCCCCTCGGTGAGGGTGCGGCGCAGCGCCTCCCTGTCCATCCAGCCGAGCATGAGCACCTCGAGGGTGTCGTGCTGCTGGATGATCGCGGGGAGCAGCCCGTCGCCGTTGAACGCGGCACGGTCGAGCACCGCCCGCAGGGTCATATCGTCCATGGCCGTCTCACCTCACCAGCAAGCCCGCAGCGGCAAGCTCGCGTTTCACATCGCCGACGGTCAGGTCGCCGTCGTGGAACACGGATGCGGCGAGCACGGCATCCGCACCCGCCTCGATCGCGGGCGCGAAGTGCTCCACCGCGCCGGCACCGCCGCTGGCGATGACGGGTACCGAGCTGAGTTGCCGCATTGCGGCGATCAGTTCGAGGTCGAAGCCCTGGCGCGTCCCGTCCGCGTCGATCGAGTTGACCAGCAGCTCGCCTACCCCACGCCGGATCGCCTCGCGAGCCCAGTCGAGCGCATCCAGCTTCGTCTCGGTTCGGCCGCCGTGCGTCGTCACGAGGAACCCGGAACCGGCTTGCCCGGAGTCAGATCGCCTGGAGTCAGTTCGTTTGACGTCGAGCGAGAGCACGAGGACCTGCGAGCCGAAACGATCGGCGATCTCGCCGATGAGCTCGGGCCTGGCGATGGCGGCGCTGTTCACGCCCACCTTGTCCGCCCCGCTCGCCAGCAGCCGCGCGACGTCGTCGGCGGAGCGCACACCGCCGCCGACCGTGAGCGGGATGAACACCTGTTCCGCTGTCGCCCGCACCACGTCATAGGTCGTCGACCGCTCGTCGACCGTGGCCGTCACATCCAGGAAGGTCAGCTCGTCCGCGCCCTGCTCGTAGTAACGCCGGGCCAGTTCCACCGGATCCCCGGCGTCCCGCAGATTCGTGAAGTTCACACCCTTGACCACGCGCCCGGCTGCGACATCCAGGCACGGGATGACCCGAACCGCGACGGGCATGGCTAGATCCTCGCCGCGTGGATGGGGCTGACCAGGATGGCTCTCGCCCCGATCTCGTAGAGCCTGTCCATGATCGAGTTGGTGTGGCGTCGGGGCACCATGACCCGGACCGCAACCCAGTCCCGCTCGCGCAGCGGCGAGACGGTCGGGCCCTGAAGTCCCGGGGTGATCGCCGAGGCCTGCTCCAGCAGCTCTGCGGGCAGGTCGTAGTCCATGAGCACGTACTGACGGGCCACCAGCACTCCCTCCAGCCTGCGCTGGAAGGTGGTCAGGCCGGACAGGTCCTCCCGGGCGCTGATCAGGACGGCGGTGGACTCCAGGATGACCGGGCCGAAGACCACGAGGCCCTGCTGTCTCAGAGTGGTACCGGTGGAGACCACGTCGGCCACGGCATCCGCGACCCCCAGCCGCACCGCAGACTCCACGGCGCCGTCGAGCTGCACGAGCTCTGCCGTGACGCCGTTGGCCTTGAGGAATTCGCCGACCAGGCCGGGGTAGCTCGTGGCCACCCGGATTCCCTCGAGTTCGCCCAGTTCGGAGAACCGCCCCTCGGGGCCAGCGAAACGGAAGGTCGACTCGCCGAAGTCGAGGTGGGTGATCTCCACGGCCGAACTGCCGGAGTCGAGCAGCAGGTCGCGCCCGGTAATGCCCACGTCGAGGGCGCCGGAGCCGACATAGGTCGCGATGTCGCGCGGCCTCAGGTAGAAGAACTCGACCTCGTTGGCCGGGTCGGAGACGATGAGCTCTTTCGGGTCGCGGCGGATGACATATCCGGCCTCGAACAGCATCTGGACGGCCGTCTCGGACAGCGAGCCCTTGTTGGGGACTGCGATTCGCAGCATGATGGTTTCTCTTTACGTCGTGGGTGGATGATTCGGGTGCGCTACAGCGGCGAACTCATCACAGATGTCGGTAGACATCGGCCGTCGTCAAACCCTTCGCGACCATCATGACCTGCACGTGGTAGAGCAACTGCGAGATTTCCATCGCGGTCTCGTCGTCGCTCTGGTACTCGGCGGCCATCCACACCTCGGCGGCCTCT
>Ga0157371_10005347_pt1 | contig 10854 bp, 9 predicted proteins | sample C45metaG_FD_113462 | JGI IMG/M metagenome (GOLD analysis project Ga0157371, IMG submission 113462) | Corn rhizosphere microbial communities from Kellogg Biological Station, Michigan, USA - C4-5 metaG | ecosystem: Host-associated > Plants > Roots > Rhizosphere > Soil | place: USA: Michigan... | reverse complement strand
TTCAGCGCCTTCAATATCAATTTTAATAAAATCAGGCGTAATTAGTTGCTCCTTACAAAAAGTATCAAGAGTAATTGTTTCAACTTCAACTTCCATTTTATTACTTTTTATAAAAGCCATTTTACTATTTTTTCTTTGAACTAAATAATCTGAAAGCAGCGAGTTATTTTGGCCGGTTAAATCTTCTATATAAAATTTTGCCTTACCATTCTCATTCGAAACGGCTTTCTGAATGAGAATTACGTTCTGTAATTGTTTAATATTTTCTTTCAAATAAGGTAAATTGTTTATACCTGGTTCAAAAACATAGACAATTCCTTGACTAAGTAAACTGGAAAAATAGTTCGTAATGTATCCAATATGTCCCCCCGCTTCTATTATTGTGTAGCCTGGTTTTATAAGTTCTGCAAATAATTCCATAGTATCATGTTCTCTTTTTTTCCCATGATACCAATACCCTTTATGATGAAACGCATCTAAAACAAATTTAGCTCCTGTGTAATGATGTTTAATCGAAATTTTACCTGGATTAAAAAACTTTAAAAGAGGAAGTAGCACTTTTCTAAATTTTTTATTTTGATAAATTGCCATAGTAAAATGTATAAGATAAAAGTACTATTAAGCTAAAAGCAATTCTTTAAAAGAATTGATTATTATATCAGGAAGAATTCCTTTTTCTAAATTTTGATCGTGAATATTTACTCCATTATTTTTCAAACAAATTGTAGTCCAGTTTAATTTTATAGGAACTATAAAATCTTTTGAAGTATTATCCCCAATAAAATAAAATACTTTCCCAAGATATTTTTTTTCAAAATAAAGATAATTTCTTTCATCGGGCTTTTCAGAGCCAAATTCTTCAGATATAATAATATCATCAAAATAGTCATCAAGGCCTAAGGCTTTTAATTTATTCCTTTGTGTAATACTTCGCCCATCCGTGATTAGACCAACCGGAACCTTCTTTTCTTTTAAAGAATCCAGTAAGCCCCTTGTGTCCTTATTTAATTTAATTTCAGGTTTATGTTCTCTATACAACTGTAGCAAATAAGAAATGTCAATTTTTGGATCGTTCTTAGCATATGTAGAAACAATCCAGTCAAAAACGTTCTCACCGGATTTGTAACGTTGTAACATTATATCATATATATTTTTATCCGTCGCAGGAAGAATCATCTCAGCAATAAATTTATAGGCTGATTCAAGATATTCTATTTCAGGATAGAGAGTATCATCCAGATCGAATACAAAAAAGGAGTTTGGGTTAAGACTGATAATCATGTACTAAAACTTCATCATCATAACGTAGCATTAAAAGGTTGTTTTCCCAATCTTCTGTATAATCAATTGATTCATTCAAAAAATATTCTTGTATCAACCACTTCGGAAAATTTGCTCCAGCTAGATAACTTAGCGGATACCCTCCTCCAAATCGTGCATTGATTTCAATACCAATAATTTTATCACTTGTTTTATTCAAAAATACCTGCAGAGTGAGGCATCCAATTGCACCATCAATCTTTCCTAATCTCTTTTTTAAATAATTAACTATGCAATTTTTTTGAGATAAGCCTTTATTGACTTCACCAGCTCTTACCCAAATACGTTTTCTTGGTACAATACATTTAATATTGTGATCCTTTCCAACATAGATATCCACCGTGTATTCATCAAATTCTTCTTTGTTTATATACTCCATAAAAAGCAATCGTTCGTTTGTTAAATGATACTCTGTCAGTTCCTCTTTTCGATGAATTAAAAAGGTATCTACGCTAAGACTACCATCAAAAGGCTTAATAAATAAGGGAAAAGAAGGATTGGTTTTATCTATGGCTTGTGGAATGAGAATAGAGTGTTCTAAAAAAAATTTGTTTGTCATTCTTTTGTCCCGACAAATTGAAACAAACGATTCATCAGAAACAATCACTTCTATTCCCTCGGATTTAAAAAACTGTTTGTTCTTTGCAAGAGCCAATAATTCAGTATCTATCGTCGGAATTATCATTTTGATTCCTTCTTTTTTACATAGGCTCAGTAATTCAGGTATATAATTGGAATCGGTAACCCGTTTTACTTTAAAAAAGCAATCTGAAATATTACAAGCTGCACTCAAATGAGGGCTCATATCAGTTGTGAATACCTTTGATTGAGGATAAAATATTTTTAATTCCTTTTGAAATGCTCTTACTAATGAAACCCGTTGTCCAGCAGAAGTAATTAGAATATTCATAATTAATTTTTAGATACGTTTCCTTTAAAAAATGGCATAGTAGCATATCCATCCTGGCTAATTCCTTCGGATTTAAAAACCTTTTTAATTGTAAGGAAAAAAATCCTTATATCTAAAAGAAAAGACAAGTGATCCACATACCATATATCGTATTCAAACTTCTGTTCCCAACTTATCGCATTTCTGCCGTTTACCTGTGCCCAACCGGTAATGCCCGGTTTTACTTCATGTCTTCTTCTTTGAGACTCACTATATAACGGCAGGTACTCCACTAATAATGGGCGTGGTCCGATAAGACTCATATCTCCTTTTATCACATTGAGCAATTGCGGAATTTCATCTAAAGAGGTCTTACGAATAAATTTTCCAGCAAATGTTAGTCTTTTCTCATCCGGCAATAAATTTCCGCTCTTTTCCCTTTTATCATTCATAGTCTTGAATTTAATAACCTTAAACAATTTTTTATTTTTACCAGGGCGTGATTGTAGAAAAAAAACTTTGCCATTGTTCGCAATCATCAGGATAAGGCAAACAAGTAGAAAGACGGGGAATAATATAATAAATCCGACAAGGGCTGAGAAGAAATCGAGTAGCGGTTTAAAAAAAGAACGATACATGAATTTCTGTATTAGCAATTTTATTCATTGTTTTAAACTTAATCACCTTAAAGAGGTTGCTGGAAAAATTCAAGGTTCCTCTGAAACTCGGGAAAATCTTACTTGTATTGGTTTATTTTATCATTGTTAAAGCAGTAAAGGAAGAAATAAGACGAATTCTCATTGTATAAAATGAAGAGGTTTATTTCAACTCGTTCTCCAATCGTTTATATTCTTTCAAAATCTCATTCCACATATATTCTTGCTCATATCGTGAAGTAATCATACTTCTGGCATTCTGCTTTAGTTTGTTATAAAGAGGCTTATCTTCCATTAACATTCTCATCGCTTCATTAAGTTTATGAATGTTTTTTGCCGGAACCAAAATACCATTTTGTCCATTCACAATAATTTCATTACAACCATTTATGTCTGTGACGATTGCCGGCAAACCCATCGCTCCCGCCTGCATTACTACGTTAGGAAATCCTTCGCGATAACTTGGGAAAACGAGCGCATCAGATATCAGAAAATAAATCCGGACATCCGGTTGATATCCAGCACTTACAATTCCCGGATGGGTTTTGATTAAATTTAGAGTGTATTTTTTTAATGGATCTCGATCCGGTTCCTCTGCTCCTACCAATAAAAGTTTCACCTTATTCGTTTCATTGTACAATTTCGTAAAAGCCTCTACTAATTCATTAATTCCTTTATCAGATACTAACCTGCCAACAAAAACGAAAACAAAATCTCCCTCTTTGATTTGCAGTTGATTTTTTAAAGAATGCTTTTCTTCCGCGGTAAAATGCAAAGTTGAATAATAGGATGTATTAATACCATTTGTACTTCCATCACCTATAACCTTTAATTTATTTTCCTTGCAAAACCGGTTTTCCAGTATAATTTCTCTCATTCTAAAAGAATTTGGATAAATGTTGGTAGCACACGCATAAGTTACTTTTTCCACAAGATTTAATAGGATCCTTTTTTTACCCTTAGCCTCAAGTAATGGCAAACCGGCTATTGTGTGTAATCTTAAAGGCACTCCAGCTAATTTTGCTGCCAGCATTCCTACAGTTCCTGCTTTTGGAGTGTGAGTATGAACAATCAATGGTCTTTCTTTTTTGAAAATATTGTATAAAGACCACACAGCTTTAAGATCTTTTAAAGGACTTATCCGGCGTGTCATTTCTACTGCTTTAACCTCAACTCCTTCTTTTTTGGCAACTCGCTGCAACAATTTTCCGGGACATGATATACCTATCACATGGTAATTCTTATTCATATATCGTAATTGACCATCTAACAAGGTATGAAGAGAAATGGGCACGGTGGTAATACGAAATAAGGTTTGATTACTCATTTAAACTTAAAAATGACATTAAATTGTATATAACAGACACGGGTTACTCAACAATTATGTTTTTAGTCTTATTTAAATAAATAGGCTGGAAAGGGAATGCTTCCGTTTGACCATTTTTGAACACTTTAGCATTATCAAATTTTAATATCACATTGTTTGTTGAAGAATAGAGAGGAAATTTTACCTCCCCGGATCTACCATTTTTCCATATTGGATTAATGACGTCAATAATTCCCTTGGCATTGATAGAATCATTTTTTTGAGGCCAATCGAAAACAAAGCCCATGCCATAGTTAGATCCATCATCCGTCGAATTCTTAATAGTTAGTTTTATATTTTTCTGAGACCTATTGACGAAAAAAGCCAAACTAATGAGAATTCCAAATTTGCTATTATTGAATGTGGTAACATTTTCTATATTGATATTTTTTAATTCTCCAAAGCCATTATTTGGCTCTATATCTATTCCAGACATAGGTAATGTACCATTTGTATTTGAAATTACAGAATTACTTATTTTAATATTATTACCATCGATTACAGATATGCCATTGCGCCGATTGTTATCTATCCAAGCACCATCTATAAAAATATTATTCGAATCAAGCATTGTTTTATTTAGAGACCTTCCCATATTATTTATATAAATTCCATCCCCCCAACAGTTACTAATATTTGGCTCCAAAATCCTTACATTCTTTGAGGAATTAATGCCTATACCAAAGCCCCATTCACCTTTCGTTCCAATATGTTCACTCCGATCACCTTTAATTTTTGCAAAATAAACATTCACATCATGCACCTGATCAATCCCTATGATTGCATACACCTCCTTGCTGGAAGGGATCATCTTCAATAATGAATTTTTTTGGAAAATTAGTGTAGTTCCGTTGATCAAATGAATTCCTGAAGTCATTATCGGAAAGTCAGGCATCAGTAAGATTTTATTAGCATTGATTCCTTTTTGCATTTCTGATGTATAATTCACCGATCCATCCGTTACATAACCAGTCGGCAAATAATTGGTTAAATCAACTGCAATTTTTTTTATTTGCTCCACTTCGGCAACGTATTGCTTGTTGTACTGGGGAATATATTCAGAGGGCACTGATTCGTAAGTGAAATTCTGTCCTTTACAAGCAATTCCTTGCATATTAACTAACAGTACAAAAATTAAATATTTTAAGCTTTGCATTATTCTTTTGCTGAATTTAAATTTAGCACTCTAAACTTAAATTCAGCGTTAAAATCTTTAATCTTAATTTAAGTTTCAATAAAATCTTTAAAATTTTCAATATAATTCCTGTAATCAAATGTTTTGGAGTTGTAACATGCTTTCTTCATTTCCAAAACCTTTTCACTACTTATTGAAAGTGCCCGCTTTAAAGATGTGTAAATTTTTTCTTTCGTTGAAATGTCTATCCAATATCCGTTTATTCCTTCCGCGAGAAAGTCTCTGACATTACTGTTGTTGTTAGTAAGTACCGGAATTCCACAGGAAATAGATTCGACAAATTTGGTTGGAAACCCTGCTTTTATGGATTTTGAATTGTATCGGAGATATAACGAAAAATCAACGGATTTCAATGTTTTAATCACCTCCAAGTGTGCACATTTTCCATAAAAAATAAGTGAATCCTCCAGAAATAATAGCGCACTTTTTAATTTTGGAAAATTTATTTCTACTTGTTCCCTCTCAATTCCGAAAATTAACATCTCGAATGAGATACCATTTTTTTTTACCTCGTACAAAGCCTCGATAATCAAGTCGATTCTATCCTTATAGGATGGCTCTTTATAAAGCGAAAAAGGAGTCCCAGCATATAGTATTTGAACTTTTCTATTTAAATATTGGAATTCATTTTTCCATTTCTCATCGCTTGTATCAACTAATGGTGGGATTTGAATGGTTTTTATATTTTTACTGTTGTAATATTTGAATAGACACTCACTTATTGCGATGACTCCATCCAACTTGAGATTTACAATCCTCATTCGCAAATAAACATCAGAATACCTGATTAAATATTTAAATAAACTGTTTCCTTGTTTCTTTATTTCATACCATTCAGTACTGTCAGCATATATATGATAGCTATTTTTCCTGGCAAATTTCTTCAAGTTTAATAATACTAATGCTGGAAGATTATAACCGATGATTGCAAATACATCTTTATATTTATTAATAATCTCTTTATATGGTTGAATATCAGTTAAAAATTTAAGCCATTCCTGGTTACTTTTAGCTTTTTTCCTTTTATAGCAATCAAATCCGAAGAAAATTTCTTTTTGAGCAATTATGTTATCTGATTCACTTTTTGTTGCTCCGATGAATACCACCTTATATCCCAACTCACGTAAAGCCTTGCCATTTGCAATCACTCTATGGGCAGCGGCGTTTTTATCAGGAAGTTCAAACGCTCCAATGTAAATTATGGTTCCTTTTGACATTGTTTTGCAGAAAAGTGTTCGATCAAAAATTTTGAATGTTAGTTGATTTCAATATTACTGCTTTCAGGCTTCGTAAATTCAAAAGATAGTAGACAATAAACGCAAAGAAGAAACAGATAAATGCGATTTCTTTATTGAGATTCCAATTAAGAAAAATAAAAACAACTATTAATAAAAATTCGAAAAAATTATTGATGTGAATTTTTTTGTTGTCACTTAGATAATATTCCGAATAAAGCGATCGTATGATAATCGCTATCACAAGAGAAATCAGCAGAAAAACAAGATTATCAAAATAATACGCGCTCAAAATACATAATGAAGCGCTCAAAATAAAAGCAAGTATATTAATTGTTAATAATCGTCGCTCTTTTCTAAGCGCTTTGAAAAATACTAAGTATAATGTATGAAATCTTCCCTCATAAACGCAAATTGGAAGTAACAAAATCAAAAAGCGAAGACTTTCTAAATACTTCGGTAGCCACAATCCAAGTAAAAATTGTGCAGGATAATATAATAATAAGATAAAAGGTAAAACAATATCCAATCGAATTTTGATCTTTTCAAAAAAAGCGGGCATATTCTGGCTCTCAATTTTTTTAATCATTGGAAACAGTACCATTCCTATTTGAGTTACAAATAAAAGGAAAAAAAAAGTAAATGAAATGGAAAGGGAAACTTCGCCAAAAACTTTTATTCCCCATTTGCGTTCAATTAAAAGACGACCGAATCCTATAATCAGTGAGCCAACTACATTTGATATCATTAAACTAATTCCAACGGTTGTGGCTTTAACCCAAAAATTAAAACCCTTTTTTAAATTGAGTTTTTTGAGCGAAATGGAATACCTTACATTTACAAAAGAGTAGGCAGTAGAAACGAACTTGCCACCTGTATAAAATAAAATAAAAAGCAAATATGAATTACTTCTAAAAAAAATTAATAGAAATAATGAAAAAATAAAAAATATTTTGTCTGATAAAACCGAAAAAGAATATTTTTTAAATTGGCCACTTCCTTGAAAGACAAATCCAAAATAATTACTAATGTTTTGGAAAACAAGATAAATCGAAAGAATTTGAAAAAGCAGGGTATTACCCTGCAAATAAAAAGAAATGCAAAATAATATACTGCCAATTAAGACTTGGAATAGGACAAAAAAATAAAATTGGTTTTGTATTTTTTCATGATCCAGTTCAACTTTACTCTTTCCACCTTCCATTAAATAATATCCATCGTTGAAACCAAAAGTAAAGAAACCTGCATAGCTACTTAATAGTAAAAAGTACTGCCAATAACCAAATTCTTCTTTTCCTATATATTTTGGCAAAATAAGATTTAAACAAATGCTTAAAGCGAGTACAGTTCCCTGAGCCAAAAAGACATAAAAAAAATTAGTGAGAAGTTTCCTCATCAATTTAAGCGGTGAACATAACAAAAACCCTTCTTATGAAGAGAACAAACCGTATAGGCAAGTTATTAAATACTACTTTTAACAACCTTATTTTAAAAGGTATTGATCTATATATCAAAGGTTGTTCACTCCAGGGTGATTTTGCCTTATATTTATGATAATATTCTCTCAGTGGGTGACTGCACCCCTCTTCCCAAGGTCTTTTATACCACCCAGTTAAATAATGTATAACAACTGGAGAATTTTTTGCACTATTTAACTCTTTATCAGAATAAAAATCAGACTGTTGGCGGGCCACCTTTCGTAAATCATCATTCTTAAACATCAAAAAACCAGATAATAAATTATATTTAGGTTCTATTGGAAGTATTTTGCCTTTACAGACAACATTTATAGTTCCTTCGCTTAAAAATGGTGGATTACCATCATAATCAGCTATATACCGTAAAAATTTATCCTCCATTTTCCCTTCCCTTAAGGCTTTAGTATTAATCAATGCCACTCCATCATTGAAAAAATCATCTCTCTCGCTAATTCCTAATGCTTTACACGGATCTTTGGTAATTGTTTTTACACAACCAAAATAGAATCCATCCATATTCTTTTCCCAAAGCGGCAACAATGAATCACAAATAATAGTGTCACTATCTAAGTAAAATATTTTATCAACGTTCTGGATATTTCCAAAAAAAACTTTTGCATAAATAGTTTCAATGTGCCTGCCGATATGAACATTATTCAATTTAGAGCATAATTTAGCAAAGGGAATGACGATTAATTTTCTATTATAATCATTTACAATATTTTGTAATTGATTAATCGATTTTTCAGAAACATTTTTCGCTATAAAATAAATATTAATTTCTTGGGCATCTTTGTTATTCTCAAATAAAGATATCATAGAAATACCGGTATGTTGTATATATCGTTCATCACAAGAATAGGCAATATTCATTATTTAAAATTTAATTGATAGTCAGCTAATTTTTTTCTTTTGGGATCCTCAATTTTGTCAAATACCGAATGATAAGGATACCAGTGCGAATACCACCTTATTGAAGGCACCTCTTTCACCCTAGAAAAATACTTATTGGTAAAAATGATAAAAATGAAAATAAATACAAAAAATACTTTTCCTAGATTCAAATTATAATTAGAATCTTTATTGTACAGATACAATAAAGATTCAGTGATAACAAGAATATAAAAAGGTATTAGGTAATTAAGAAAACGGAAAAAAATACTGTAAAAGGTAATTGATGAGCCGACTAATACATAAATAATCATTATAGATAATAATTCCTTTGTGTAATATTGTTTCCTTAACTGTTGTATAAAAAAGAGGGGTACTAAGACGTAATAAAATAATGAGCTTATAATACCAAACACAGTAAAGTTATATTCATTATATTGAACAATTTTTGACTTAAGAATCGTATTAAATATAAAAGGCGGCAGGATCTTTTGAAAGAAAGATGTGAAAAAAATACCAAAAATAAAAATCAAAATGGCAATCAGAGAAATTCCTAAAATTAATTTTCGGCCAGGAAATTTTAATTGAATTCTTTTTGCTATCCTGAATAGTAACGGAAAAAAGATCAAGAAAATAGCAGAAATATGAAATAATAAAGCTATTGCAACAAACAAATAATATAACTTATACTTTCTATTAACCAGACTATTAAAGGCTAGCATAAATGAACAAACTGCCAATGACTCCCTTAAAATTTCAAAATTAAAATAACAATAGAAAAATAAATAATAAATAAAAATGCCTGTAAAATAATATTTTGTCTGCTTTTTAATAAACCAGAAAAAAGTGGTATTCACAATTAAAGCTAAAATAATCTGCAGCGAGGTAAAATTATCAGCAATTAACTTCGAAATAGATACAACTAAATTCCATCCGGGCTGGCGTTGATTCGCAGAACTATTTAATAAAAAAGATTTAAAATTGCTACCTGAATTAGCAAATTCATACATATAGTTATAAGTGTCTCCACCAACCTTATATCTTAACCCTGCGAGAAGAACTAATATTATCCAGGATAGAATATAAAAAAAATTCTTTCCATTCTTCATTTTTAAAAAGTCAAAATAAAAAGAAAACCATCCTAAAAATAATGCTATACTAAGATAAATCATTGTTTCATATACTTAATATTTAAAAAGTCTTAGTAATTCCCTTTCTTTCCTTTCTACTAATATCCTAAATATAAAAATTTGACCTTGATCCCATTCAAGTATTCAATCTTTTATCTTTTATTTTTCTGGCCTGTACTTATTCAACAAATAGTATCTGAAACAGCATTTATAAACACTGCACATACTTTGTTATAAAATTTGAAGGCAACCAAAACACCGGGGGAAGTTATGCAAAGGAAGTGAGGAGAACATTTTAAAAATTCATCATCTTTTTCGAATCAAGGCATTTCGTTTTGGCAAAGATTGAGCCCAGATGGAGATTAATTTTTTAAATAAAAAATTTAGATTAAGAATATTAAATAAGTAAGTACTATTAATAGACTCATAATAGACTCAGAAAAAACAGTTGCTATTTCCTATTTTTTTATTATCCTTTGCCACCAAGAACTCTTTTTTTCATCCTCTGTATAACCATATCCATATCCGTACTTTTTCACACCTTTACCTCTGATTCCATTATAAATAATAGCCGGATTTTTAAGATTTTTAATAGTGTTTTGTTCTGTCAATTTTTTCAGGAACATATTAGGTGTATAATCATGTCGTATAACAAAAAGTGTTACATCAGTCATTTTTGAAATTATATAAGCAT
>Ga0157371_10005342_pt1 | contig 10862 bp, 5 predicted proteins | sample C45metaG_FD_113462 | JGI IMG/M metagenome (GOLD analysis project Ga0157371, IMG submission 113462) | Corn rhizosphere microbial communities from Kellogg Biological Station, Michigan, USA - C4-5 metaG | ecosystem: Host-associated > Plants > Roots > Rhizosphere > Soil | place: USA: Michigan... | reverse complement strand
TTTGGACTTGCATGGTTCGAACAGCACCGTGATGCAAGTGGAAAAATTAGCTTCACTGAACATATGATTAGCGACGATTATTCTTACAAGCATAACGCGGGAGGAGTGGCATTTTCTCAATCCCATGGGAATACTTTTGCCGATATCGACGGTGACGGACTACTTGATTTGATCGTCGGAAAACGTTACTGGACACACCTGGATAATTATTATGATCCCGATCCTTATGGGCCACCGGTAATTTATTGGTATCGGACAGTCAGAGATAAGAATGCACCTGGCGGTGCTCGGTTTGTCCCTGAATTGATCAATAATCGTTCAGGTGTCGGATCGCAGGTGGAAGCAGTAGATTTAAATAAAGATGGTGCTATCGACATCATCACCTCCACCGATAGAGGTACTTTTATCTTTTGGAATAAAATAAAACAGCTAAAGAATAAATAGGATTTATATGCACTAAGTGAATCTGTTGCAGGCATATTCAAACTTTGTGGATATACATCAAACTATGTAAAGCTCTCCGACTGTGAATAAACTGATGAAAAATAAAAAATGACTTTCCTGTTTTTATAGAAAAATTGGTGGAGTCTCTTCGTACTTTCAAGTTGCTTGAATCACGTTAAATTTCGGGCTACTCAAACACCACTTGAGATAAACAGGAATCCCTTCCCGTAAGGTACTGTATCCACTATTATCAAATACAGCTTTTTCGTATGCTGCAAACATCGCCGATTTCCAAAACAAATCTATTGAATTCAACCCTGCAACATCCTTAGCCGTGCTGTAACCGATGAACAACACTTGTTTTAACGATGAAATAACTTTCATCTCCTGGATAGCCTGGCCTGTACAAATATGATCCGGATGATCATGAGGATTTATCTCTTCTGCCGGATTTAAATAATTAATCCATTTATTGAAAATACCGTCGCTCTTAATTTCAATGATTTGGTCAAGAGTACTAACAAAGTCGTTCCAATTTTTATAAGTGGTAGAATTATCCACTGCAGTAATTGAGAGAATGTTACCGGTTCTAAAGCTGAAAAGGCTTTGATGTTGGTATTTCACAAAGCCATTACTATCGAGGTTGCCATCAGGCAAACGAAGAAAATAACAGGTTGCATTATTTATTGACCAGTAACTAATAATATGACCATGAAAATTACATGTTCCTGTTGTTTCTGCAATATTTCCAAGAGGCGCCAAACATAAACGAATAGAGCTTTTCATTCCCTCCTCCCGCGAGTACCAATACGTTTCATCTGCTCCTGCATCTCCCGCTGTAGTAACTATGAATACAACTTCACTTTTTTGTGAAACTATATCCTTATATGCATTTGGTTGCATGAAAAGCTGCCAGTCATCGGCGTGAGCAACAATATAAAAAGAGACTTCAGGAAATGCTTCATTGTTTTCGCGAACAGTTTTTTTCACTTTTTTTAAGTTGTGCAGAGTAAGACAAAATCGCAAATAGAAAATATACTGTCAGAATCAAAATTCATGCTTCTCAGCTGATCTTTTGACTTAATGTATGATTATTGGAGAACTGATGTCCATTAATACCCACATAGGAAATCTTTTTGAGCAATTCAGCAGTGCAGTGGGTATTCTTTTCAACATTGAAATTCTGTTGAACATATGCGCGTGCTGCCATACCCATCGTTACCGCCCGCTCCGGCTCCTCAAGTAATTCGATAATACGAATTCCTACTTCCTCCCAATCACCCTGCCCGGCTAAGAGCGCTGTATGCTCGTGCTCAATGATCTCGCGAATACCTCCGACGCCGATGCCTACGCACGGGCAGCCGCAAGACATTGCTTCCAGCAGCACTAATGACGTGCCATCACTTCTTGAAGTGTGAACCAAAATATTCAGCCCCCGATATAAGTCTGCGCAATTCGTATTCCATCCAACAAAATGCACATGCTGATCCAGCCGCCTTTGTTTGCATATCTTTTCCAGTTCGCCACGCATTGATCCTTCGCCTGCAATTACGAAGTGAACATCCGGATAGCGATAGTGAACATATTCCACGGCCATGAGAAACAAATCCGGTCCCTTTTCATGTTCTAAGCGGCCAACAAAACCAACCAGCGGAGTTCCTTCCGGCAGGTTTAAAGAATTAAGAAGTTCTTTATTTGTGTTACCTGGAGTAAATATGGTAGTATCAACCCCGTTATGAATAAGACTAAGGCGGTTTGGTGATATTCCCATTGCCAGCGCCTGCGTATATGATTCCTGGCAATTGGTGATAATATGTGATCCTACGGCTCTTGTAATTCCAAGTTCATGTGAAGTAACATCCATGCCATGAATAGTAGCAACTACAGGTTTTTTTATTAGTGAACCTGCTATCCCAGCCAATACGTGTGCTTTCGGCATATGTGCATGAAGTACATCTATTTCATGCAGCCTCGCGATTTCAATTACCAATTGTATCGAGCGCCACCGCGGATCATCAGCAATCGGAGTGATAAATACATCTTTTACTCCTAATTGCCTCAGAGAAGTAGTGAATGAGCTTTCATAAGGACATATACACGTTACGCTGAACTGATCTTTATTAAGATGCCCAAGAAAATTTTGCATGTAATTTTCCATGCCGCCAATGCTGGCGTTTCCAATAATTTCAAGAACACGAATTTGAGGATCACGGGTTACAGCGGCGCTAATAGATTGTCTCTGCTTTTTTACATCCATGAATTACAGTCTGTTAGATAATTGCCCGGTGAAATTACCTGCCATTTCTTTTAAGACTTAAAAAATAGTTAGCAAAGGATATGCCACTGTAAAGTATTTTTTCGCCTATTTTTTCAATACCGTCTCAAATAATTTAAAGATCCTTTTGTATTCATCCGTCCAACTGGTTGGTTCTTCAAAATCATGATTTTCCATTGGATAAACAGCAAGTTGCCAATTATCTTTTTTTAGTTCAATAAGACGTTGCGTTAGCTTTACAATATCCTGGAAATGTACATTTTGATCTACCATTCCATGACACATTAATAAATGGTTTTTTAGACCGGAAGCATAATAAATCGGAGAACTTCTAATATAAGCAAGGCTATCGTTATAAGGTTCGTTTAAGATATCTGAAGTATAACCGTTATTGTAGTTAGCCCAATCGGTAACAGATCGCAAAGCGGCTCCTGCAGCGAAAACATCAGGAGTAGTAAACATCGCCATCAACGTGATAAATCCACCGTAAGAACCTCCGTAAATCCCAATATTCTTTGGATTTATTCCATAATTTTTTACCAGATAATTCGCAGCATCCACATTGTCATTCAAATCTTTCCCACCCATATGCCGATAAATTGCAGTACGCCAGTCGCGGCCATAACCGGCGCTTCCGCGATAGTCAATATCCATTACATAATACCCGTTATCGGCCAGTAAATTATTAAACATATATTCTCTGAAATAGTAACTCCACCATTTATCAATGTTTTGTAAATAACCGGCGCCATGAACAAAGATTACGGCTGGTTTATGAATATCAGGATTGGTTGGTTTATAAATTCTCCCGTGAATAATAGCTCCGTCTCTTGCTTTAAAAGTGATGATCTGCGGTGCACGCCATGGATATGATTTGAACTCCGCGCTTTCTGCTTTATGAGTAATTTGTTCAGGTTTTGCGCCAGGTATATTTTCTTGTAGATAAAGTTCCCACGGTTTATTGGTATAGGAATAAAGAATCGCAATTTCTTTTTCATCAGGAGAAATGGTTACTTCATTACCACCGGTCATGGTTGTAATTCGTTCGGTCTTATTATCGGCAAGCCGTAAACGATAAAATTGATGTTGCGCCGGTTCTGTCGCATTTGTTGAAATGTAAAAATATTTTTTATCGTTCGAAAGCTTTGCATCCAGGACTTCATATTTTCCTGAAGTGTAGGCTTTCTTTTTCCCGGTTTCTACATTTATAGAATAAAGATGGGAAAAGCCGGTAACCTCTGATTGATACCAAAAATTATTTTCATCAATCCAGCCTGTATTCCAGATTCCAGGTCCACCAATCCACGCAATATCGTGTTGGCGATCTAATAATTTTAAATTTTTTGTATCCGGGTTCCAAAGCATGAGCCACCTGTCTTTGTGATCCTGCGAGCGAATATCGAGAACAAGGTTACTTCCTCCCGGCGACCATTTTGCAGAAAAAAAATTTACTTTTCTAACTGCATTTTCTTTTTTTCTTCTTTCAAATTCTTTTGGGTAATCTTTTACATATTCGGGAATATCCCGTATTCCTTCTATTGACTCTGTTTTTATTTGAAACACTGTATCAGCCTGAATATCATAAATGAAAAACTCCGAGTTTCCCTGTGGTTCGCCTACTTTTTCACGACCTGGGATATTCGTTGTAAAACCTGTTTCTGTTACATAATCCGGAATTATCGTCGGATGTTTTTTTTCTGCCGGCTGATACAAGCTGTAACTAATAAATTTTCCGTCATGACTTATAGAAAGATCGCGGATACTCTTATTATCGATATTTATTTTTCTTAAATTCTTCCTCTTATGAATACTATCATACAAATCCCGCAGGTGTTGCTTTTCTTTTCGATCTCTCAATACCTGCATGTATTTTAATTGTTCTTTTTCCAGCCACTGATCTTCGGCCGAAGCTTTTCCTTCTGTCTTCTCCTCTTCACCGCTTTGGAAGTTTGTAAGCTGACGTGTTTCGCCCGTGTTTATATTCCAGGAAAAGAGGTTGTGATTTTTATTATATACAATTTCTTTTTCGTTAAAAGAAAATTGAGGATCCGATTCCAATTCCTGTGTTTGAGTAATACGACGAATCTTATTTGGTTTAACTTCTTTGTAAAAAATATCACCATCTTTTTCAAATACAAAAGCACTTCGTATTAGATTATAGCGAATGTTGTTTGCATTGATCACCTTTTCTCTTTCGGCAGCGGTGGCTTTTACTGGTATTTTATTTTCCAACGAGATATAATACAAGGAATCTGACGAAGCTTTTTCCGGATTCCAATCAAAGAACAATTTTGTGCCGTCTGCACTCCAGAAAGGATTTGAAGGCGATGTCCCAATCCATTTGGGATCGCGCATTATTTTTTCTACTGTAAGTGTATCCAACCTGGGTTGGCAAAATGAAATTGCAGGGACTAATAAAAACAAAAAAACGAGCTTATGCATGCCTAATAAAAGTTTACTACGAATTCTTTCGTACTATTTCGGAAATAAAATTCCTGTGAAGATAAAACGTCGTTTTAATTTTTCAGTAAACAAACAAAAAATGTAGTTTTTTATTTGTTTACTGCTATTTTTTATTTTTAGTGTATACATAACCGTTATATAAAATAAGGCCGGCTCATTTTGTAAATTGAATAGATAATTTTTCAATCTCTTTTAGACAACGATTTTACCCTTAACTTTAATTCTATTTCTCATCAACTTAATTTCATTTATGAAAATCGCTTTTCATGGTGCAGCCCGCACCGTTACCGGTTCCAAACATCTTCTTACACTAACTAACGGGAAAAAATATTTGTTGGATTGCGGAATGTACCAGGGAATGGGAAAAGAAACGGATGAACTAAATAGGGATTTTGGCTTTAATCCTGCTGAAGTAGATTATATGATCCTTTCGCATGCTCATATTGATCATTCCGGATTAATTCCTAAACTAATAAAAGACGGATATAAGGGAAAAGTTTTTGCAACGCCGCCTACAAAAGACCTGGCAACGATCCTGATGGCTGATAGTGCCGGAATTCAGGAAAGCGATTTGAAATTTGTGAATAAGACCCGCGCTGCACAAGGAAAGCCTTACATTTCTCCTTTATACGTCATGGAAGACGCGGTAATAGCGGCAGAAAAATTTGTGACAGTTGACTATGGAAAATGGTTTAAGATTGATGAGAATGTTCAACTGATGTATCTCGACGCCGGGCATATTATCGGAAGTGCAACGGTACATTTAAAAATTATTGAAAACGGCGAAGAAACGCATCTTACTTTTTCCGGAGATCTGGGAAGATATCGCGATGTTATTTTAAAATCCCCACAAGATTTTCCCCAGGCAGATTATATTATTATGGAATCTACTTACGGAAATAAACTGCATGAGGAAATAACCGGAACCGTCGAAAAACTACTTGAATGGATCACCAAAACCTGTTTACAAAGAAAAGGCAAACTAATTATTCCTGCTTTTAGCGTCGGACGTACGCAGGAAATACTTTATGCGTTGAATCAATTGGAAAATGAGAACCGGCTGCCAGACCTTCCTTATTATGTTGATAGTCCGTTAAGCCGCGAAGCAACTGAAGTAATGGAAAGTTATCCTGAGGATTTTAAGAACCGCGTACAAAAATTATTATTAACAGATCATGATCCGTTTAATTTTAAAGGATTAAAATTTGTAAAGTCAGTGGAAGAAAGTAAGTCTTTAAACTATCGTTCTGATCCTTTGGTCATCATTTCGGCAAGCGGAATGGCTGATGCCGGAAGAGTAAAGCATCATATCAGCAACAATATTGAAAACAGCCGTAATGCTATTTTACTTACTGGTTATTGTGAACCAAATTCTTTAGGAGGAAGGTTAAAATTACATCCGAAAGAAGTAGGAATTTTCGGACAACCACATGAAGTGCACGCAGAAATTGGTGAAATACAAAGTATGAGCGCACACGGAGATTATAACGATTTATGTCAATGGCTTGCGTGTCAAAATCCTAAAGAGGTTAAAAAATTATTTTTAGTTCATGGAGATTACGATGTGCAGCTGGACTTTAAAAACCGGCTGATAACGAAAGGTTTTTTAGATGTTGAAATCCCGGCAAGACATACTGAAGTTGGATTAGGTTGAATTTAAAGATTCCTCGACAATTTCAATCCGTCCTTTTTTTCTATTTCAATTTTCTGCTTCTTAAAAAACCAGGCTATTGTAAAGGTGGGAATAAAATCAAGGCCGGGCGAAATTTCTTCTAAAAAAGAGAAAGCTGATCCAAAGAAACCGAACTTCTTTTTCCCAAAAAGAAAATAAAAAATAGCGGCTGAAAGCGGAGCCCACACAATATCTTCTGCTTCACCAAGGAAAGGTAAAAGGTAACTGGACATACCAATAAGGTCGAGTAAAATGCATAAATAAATGGATGGTAAAAAGTTCTTTTTCAACGATTCTTTTTTTAGCTGATTTTATAAAAAAAACAGATGAAAATTCTCATCAAAAAGTTGTCCACAAATACAATTTCTTTAACTGTTACTTTCCTGTTTAACGCTTGATTACAAACTGTTTTAACGTACCTTTGCACCCTTAAAAAAATTATCGGCATTTTGCCCTCAGGTTAAAAAAATTTATGGATATCAGAAACATCGCAATTATTGCACACGTTGACCACGGTAAAACGACTTTGGTTGATAAAATTTTACACAGTACCAACATTTTCCGGGAAAACCAGGAAGCGGGGGAACTGATCATGGATAATAATGACCTTGAAAGGGAACGTGGCATTACCATTTTCAGCAAAAATATTTCCGTTACGTACAAGGGCGTAAAAATAAATGTAATTGATACTCCGGGCCATAGTGATTTTGGCGGTGAAGTAGAACGCGTTTTAAAAATGGCTGACGGTGTGGTTTTATTAGTTGATGCTTTTGAAGGGCCAATGCCGCAAACACGTTTTGTGTTGCAAAAAGCTTTGCAATTAGGACTTAGGCCAATTGTAGTAATTAATAAAGTAGATAAACCAAATTGCCGGCCTGATGAAGTTCATGATGCAGTTTTTGAATTGTTCTTTAATCTTGATGCTACAGAAGAACAATTGGATTTTGCTACCATTTTTGGTTCCAGTAAACAAGGCTGGATGAATACAACTCTGGAGCCAACTGATAATATTTTCCCTCTTTTAGATACAATTCTTGAGAAAGTTCCGCCTCCGGCTGCTGAAGAAGGAACTTTGCAAATGCAAATTACTTCTTTGGATTATTCTTCGTTTTTAGGACGAATCGCTGTGGGAAAAGTAGCAAGGGGAGTCATCAAAGACAACCAGCCTTTATCATTAATGAAACTGGATGGAACGATCCAGAAAACGCGTGTAAAAGAATTATATGTTTTTGAAGGGCTTGGAAAAAAGAAAGTATCGGAAGTAAAGGCGGGAGATATTTGCGCGGTTGTCGGTGTAGAAGGTTTTAATATTGGAGAAACACTTGCTGACTTTGAAAATCCTGAAGCGCTGCCACTTATCAGTGTGGATGAGCCAACCATGAACATGCAATTCAGCATTAATAATTCTCCTTTTTATGGACGCGACGGAAAATTTGTAACGTCAAGACATTTAAAAGACAGGCTTGAAAAAGAATTAGAGAAAAATCTCGCTTTGCGTGTACAACCAACAGACAGTGCGGATAGCTTTATGGTTTATGGCCGCGGAATTTTGCATTTAAGTATTTTGGTAGAAACCATGCGTAGAGAAGGATATGAAATAACGGTAGGACAACCACAGGTAATTGTAAAAGAAATAGACGGCAAAAAATGCGAACCTTTTGAAAACCTCGTGGTCGATGTGCCGGCAGAATATAGCGGCCGGGTAATAGATCTTGTGACTCAAAGAAAAGGCGAAATGCTCATTATGGAAAGTAAGGGTGAGATGCAACATCTTGAATTTGAAATTCCTTCAAGAGGTTTGATAGGATTACGTTCCACCATGCTTACAAATACAGCCGGAGAAGCAGTAATGGCGCACCGTTTTCTCGAATATAAACCGTGGAAAGGATATATTCCCGGAAGAAGCAACGGTGTTTTAATTTCTAAAAACCAGGAAAGAACTACGGGATATTCTATTGATAAGTTACAGGATCGCGGAAGGTTTTTTGTTGACCCGGGAGAAGAAGTTTATGTAGGACAAATTATTGCCGAGCACATTAAACCCGGAGATCTAATTGTAAACGCAACGGAACCGAAAAAATTAACGAACCATCGTGCCAGCGGAGCCGATGATGCATCGCGCATTGCTCCAAAAACACAAATGACTTTGGAAGAATGCATGGAATATATTCAGCAGGATGAATGTATAGAAGTAACTCCAAAATTCATCCGGATGCGCAAAGTGATTCTTGATGAAGATGAAAGAAAGAAAACGCAGCGCAGCCAAAAGGTAGAAGCGTAATAGATTGTTTTTTTTGATTGTTTCGATCTCACAGGTTTTTAAAATCTGTGAGATCTTTTTATTTATAGGAAAGATTAAAAGCAGAAGAATAATCTCTAATTATAATCAGATCTGGCACGAGCTTTAGTAAATAAACAAATACATGAAATTCTTATTCCTGACGTGTGTTATGAAGTGTAACGAACAAAGTTTAAATTATAATCACGATTTGTACGAGCTGTAGTAAATAAACAAATAAATCAAATTCTTATTGTCATTGTGTTCTCAAAGTTTAAAGCCGGTCCAAAAAAAGTAAAATTTATTTGAAAGATTAATTTTATAAAAAATCAAGATGTTATTGTTCCTTCCAAACGTTGTTCTTTTTATTGCTGTCAGGTAATTTATTCTCCGGATCAATAATTACAGACTGTACTGGTTGTGTGGTTTGAAAATGAATTTTATTCACATCAGTTTGCAACCATGTTTCTACGGGCAATTCAAAATTATTTTTACTACCATCTTTGAAAACAATTTCAATGGTACATGGCATAGCCATTTTTTGCAAATTAGCAACGGTAATATCGACGCCGTTTTTTGCATCATTATTTTTATAAGAAACTGATTCCACTGCAAGGTCTAACTGCCAGTTTTCATAAAACCATTCTTTCCAAAACCAGGAAAGGCTTTCTCCAGCTTCATTATCCATTGTTCTGAAAAAATCATCCGGTGAAGGATGTTTGTAAGCCCAACGCTGAATATATTTTTTAAAAGCATAATCAAAACGATCCGGGCCCAAAACTACTTCCCGAAGCATTACCAAACCGAACGCAGGTTTGAAATAAGCCAACGGATGACGGTATTTTTCCGGCAGCATATCAGCTCTGGACATCATGGAAGGCGCTGCAGAATCTTTTAGCAAAGGAATGATTTCATCGGCAGGATTTCCTTTTCCCGGTGCATATTCACCATCCCGTTTTGGTGCATATTCACCATTATTAAATGCATCGGCGGCATACACATCAATGAAAGTATTAAACCCTTCATCCATCCAGGCATAACGCCTTTCATCACTACCGACAATCATTGGAAACCAGTTGTGGCCTATCTCGTGAGCCGTTACCCAATAAAGGTTTGCTGCTTTTGCATTCATTCCGTCAAATACAATTCCCGGATATTCCATTCCGCCTGCCCTTCCTGCTTCATTGATTGCTACCGGGTATGGATACACGAAAAATTTTTCAGAAAAAAATTCAATTGATTTTTTTAAATATTCAGTCGCTCTTCCCCACGCATTTTGTCCCGCACTCTCAACAGGATAAACAGACATCGCCAAACACTTTTTACCGTCGGGCAAATTCACTTTCGCAGCGTCCCAAATATAAGCGGAAGAAGCTCCGAACGCCACATCACGCGTGTTGTTCATTTTAAAATGCCAGCTTACTAATTTATAGTTTTCATTTTTTCCTGCTGCATCATTCACGTCTTTTTCTGAACGAATCATTATTGTTTTATCACTTTTTCTGGCTGCATTTAACCGTTCAATTTCTGTAGAAGAAAGAACTTCTTTTTCATTTTGCAATTCACCGCTGCCTGCAACGATCATTCCTGCCGGAACGGTAACTGTATAATCAAAATCGCCATATTCGCAATAAAATTCACCGCTTCCTAAAAAAGGTAAAGTGCTCCAACCTTCCAAATCATCATAGACACACATTCTTGGATACCATTGAGCTATTTCATAAATCTTT
>Ga0157371_10005341_pt1 | contig 10868 bp, 7 predicted proteins | sample C45metaG_FD_113462 | JGI IMG/M metagenome (GOLD analysis project Ga0157371, IMG submission 113462) | Corn rhizosphere microbial communities from Kellogg Biological Station, Michigan, USA - C4-5 metaG | ecosystem: Host-associated > Plants > Roots > Rhizosphere > Soil | place: USA: Michigan... | reverse complement strand
TATGTTAACTATGATAATTGGCATAGTTTGCTACAAATTTACCCTGTTTATAGTTTGAGCGAGAATATTTTGCTGGTTGTTAATATCCTTAACATCCACATAAACAGGAGGGAAGTTATTGATCATTTGGTAAGCGAGGGTATTGGCCAGGTCCTTCACATCATTGACTGGTTGATTATAATAACGGTTAGCGTTGCCTCCGTCGGTAAATATACCTCCTATGGCATAACCGCGGCTTGGATTGGGTATCGAAAAGTCACGACCACCATGCGCCACGTTAATTGCACTTACCAAATTGCGGGCCCAGGGATTACGCATGGCTTCAGACACAACAATAGCTTCACCCGAACGGAGGTATGCGTTTGTATTATCGGTACGGCTATAACCGGGCAATAATGCCCCCCGACCGTCGGACTGATAGTGTAAGCCGCCTTTAGCATATTGAGGTGGTTTTTGAGCTACAATAGTGGCTACTTGTATAGCTGTAGAGGCGATGATGCCTGGTATAACAAAGGGAGCAAGTATACCCGTTTGTGACGTTGCTTTGGTAATGGCCAATGCACCGTTAATAACGGCTTGTAATATCGATGCTTTCTGTTCTGCCTTAAAGGCCTTGACTTTTTCTGCAGCTTCCTTTTTTTGATACTTATCTTCAATCGCTTTTTTCTGGGTGTTTGTCAGGTTTTTATTGCTTAGTTCGGCTGATTTGTCTTTTTCCAACCCTCTTATCCTGGCGTCGCTTTGAGTTTTAATGTTGTTTTGAATGATAGAAAAAGCTTTATCGGCCACTTGTTGTGCGCTTTGCAATGCAAACTCTTTACGTTGTTGCTCGTATTGCTGAGTTAGGGCTGTAATATCCTTTTGCTTTTGATCTTCTAATTCTTTAATCTTGTCGGCGTTGCCGGCGGCCAGTTTAATCTCGTAACTATATTTATCATCAATGAGTTGTTTTTCAGCTTCTAATTTCTGACCGGGCAGCAAGGCCTTGTCAACCTTTTTCTCATCCTTTGCCATAGTATCCTCGTGTTGACGGGCATCTATTACGGCCTGCATTTGCTTTTGAGCTTCTGTGAAATCATTCTTATTGAAAAACTGGATCTTATCGCCAATAGCGAGGTGAAGTTTTTCCTGAAGTTGTTCACTTTTTTTGTTGTATTCTTCCTGGCTGATTAATTTTTTATTGAGTTGTTCATTTAACAGATTAAGCTCCCTATCATAATTTTGTTTATCAAGCTCAACTTGCTTGGTAAAGTCAATTGCTTTAGCTTGTAGCATCTCAGTACTTCGCGAAGATGCTGTCTTTTTTCTTCGTTTAGCATGTTCTTCTTCGCTTATATGTATTTTAACAGATGTACCGTAATTAGACGAGTTTTTATTACTATCCGAATCTGTTTCGATACCATTCAACTGATCAAATTTGGCCCATTTTGTCTCAAGGTCTGCGGCAGCTGCCAACAATTCATTAGCTTTGTCTTCATAAGGCTTTGCTGCGTCGTTTCTGTTTTTTTCTGCACGTTTCTGATAAATCTTTTTTATTTTAGGGTCACTTGAGTTGGCTAACCCACTGTCCCAATAGTTACTGCTTTCTTCATCGGATTTTGCCCTTTCTTTTGCAGCCAAAACCTGATTTTCAGCGGCTTCTTTAACAGCGGCCATCGCTGCCGCCTTGTACATCATTGATTTAATATAGTTTGCAGAATTGTTTTTTAATATAGTTTCAACCTCATCAAGGGTTTTAACCTGCCCAATGGTTTGCCCGATGGTGCTATTATATTCTTTTACAACTTCTGATTTGTCAATCATTTCCTTCCTTGCAAGTCCCACTTTGATGCGAAGCATATCAACATTTTCGATAGCATGTGAATAGTCAGTTGATGCTAATCCCTTGTTAAGATTGCTTAAACTAAGCGTGGCAACATCAATAGCTTCTTTTCCTTTAAAAAGAGCCATTGCCCAGTTAATTATTTCGGGGCCATATACCGCCAGGATAGCCAAACCTCCTGTTAATGCGCCTTCAAAAAGTGTGAATGCTCCCTCAGCCAGTTCTGAGCCTTTTTTAATTAAGTCCAGTATGTCTTTCCAGTTAAGAAACGCGCTAATCATATCAGGGATCTTATTGGCAACTTTGTCGCCTGAATCAGCCAGTTTGAGATTTTGAGTATTTAATTTGTCAATGGCATCAGTCAGTTTAGGAAGATCGGAGCTTAAAGTATTCAAAGGTTTTGACATATCAGCTATAGCATTGCGGAAGTTGACAAAGGCTTTGGTATATAGGTCGAGCTGTCTTTGTCCATCGCTGTTAACCTTAACATCGACGGTTATTTTTTTTTCATCTGGCATATAATGTAAGTTGTTTTAATTGGTTGATCGTTGTTGGAAATAGGAATGAGGGGTAGGAGGTGTTGGAAAGAGCTACTGTCGGTATGCGTTTTGCAGGATGGAAAGAGGGTTTTCTGTTTGAGTTAAAGATGTTAATGTCGTTTTTGCTTGTAAGCCAATTGTTTGTGACTACTGAACGGGTTTTATGATTATGAATGTAGTTCCATATGGCATATTTATTACGCCGTTAAATACATCAGGTTTGGTGGTTTTTTAGAAAATTTGCCATCTTAAGTTATGGCTTATTTGACGGAAGAAGTAAATTGGAATGAACAAACAAATAGCATGGATTAACCTGTAGTGTGACCATAGCCATTTATTATTTATGAGGTAATATCCTATAATTACGTACACTAAATCATTTAGCCAGCAGTTTTTCTTAACGGTTTTAAATCATGGCCGTTTGGTTATGCTTTGAATATTAAATTTAAACGTAGGGCTGTTAAAGCCTTCATGTAAATCGATGATATTATCAAAATCAATATTGTTTACGATATCCCTTACAAAGGTTCCTGAAACAATTACTCTGTCTCCGTCTTTCATTTCTTTCAAGGCATTTTTTACTGCGCCTGCGCTATCAATTTGAGCATCGAATATTATTGTACCAAATTCAGGAACTTTTTCGTCTAAATAATTATTCCTCGGAATCAATAATCTTACGCTGGTATCATAATCATCGTCTACAAGCGGTGTCGTTTTTATTGTCTCTATAACCGCTAACCATTGTTTTACATTCCCCTGCAAAGTATCTTGTACAAATTTTAAAATAGCTGCTTTATGGTATTTGACGGCATCACCTTTTTTGATTGGGTTATCGTTAACTACTTTAGCGGAGTCGGCAATTTCAACTCTTTTAATGAGGGCCAGTTCCGGAGCAGGCATGTTTTTCAATTGGTCTCCCTGTTGTGTACTATCACTACAAGCAGCAAGGCAAAACAAAACGGGAATTAATCGTGATAATTTCATGATGTAGGTTTATTGATTTATTGTACAATAAAATGCTAATTTTTTTGGTAAATATACCATTTATATAATATCATACAAATGCTATTTAACAATTAATAATTATCATCCCAACTTCACCAATTCAACCTTCGTCGGTTGTCCTTTACGCCAGCTATCAATTTTGTTGATATAATAGTAACAGCTATCCTGTTCAAGATAAACAGGAATAAGTAAATCGAGCTCAAGGATATCGCGGGGTGTAAGCAAAAAATATCTGACTACCTTTTTGGTTTGCGTAAGTATTTTTTCGAGCTGCGGATAATACTTTGTTTTTAAGCCAGACTGTATGCTACCGTTAACTCCCGGTTTATCGCTAAAGCAAAGGTTAAATTCGCCGTCGGGTTTATAAAAATAAGGTATCGATACCACGTCATTTACCTCAACAGTTTTTTCACCATCAGTAAATTTTACAGTAGGGTAGTTTTTAAGACTAAGCAGGTTTAACTTTTGATCTATCAATATTCTTGGCGATGTCCCGATACTAAAATCGTTGTTATCGCTGTCAGGATCGAGTTTTTTGATTTGAGCTATGGTTCCACCAGTAAAAGCCCGGTTAAGGGTAGGGGCAAATTGGCTTTCAAACAAATCTGCACTGGCCGGCAAGGTTTTGTCATTAACCACAATTTCTGCGTCGGCAAACTTTTTAGGCAGTACATTATCATCATCCTTGTATTTCATGTAGTTAACCTGTGCATAGCCACCAAGCTGGAAGCTAATAGTTTTGCCCTGATCGATGCATTTGCTGGTCCAGTTTTTTGCGATTGGGATATTATCTACAATATCAGCAAATGAGTTAAACGACACGGTGCGGGTACTGTTATCTGTTTGGCATACAATGCCGAAACGTTGTAGCGTATCCTTCAATAAATCCTTCTGACTAATATCCGGAAAAATACGTTCGCATTGAACCTGTTGACCGTATAAAATTGGTTTCTGGTCAACATCAAACCTAAATGCAGCACCTTTGTGAATGAATACCGTTGTATTGTAACGGTGCAGGTGATAAGAGATAAAAACCGAATCCCCTTTATTAAGTTCAAAATCGTATGTGAGTTTTAAGTTCTTAACCGGTTCTGTGCGCTCCCTGGTGTTAGGCGGATAGGCCTTGTCGGTAAAGTTTATCGTTTGTTTTGTTGAAACACTTTCATGCCCATTTGCATCGCGATAGTTGATAATGAGTTCAAAATACCCATTATCGCCAGTATTGGCAATACCATGCATATCCAAATCCAATATCAGGCTTGCTGTTCCGTTAACCCGCTCTTTTGCGTGGTATTCCTGAAACCCAATTGGTAATGTTCTATCCGTATTGTTGTTAGCATGCATGCCTAATTGCCCGCCATCTATTACGAGGTCGTTATTTGTTACATACAACATCGATGCTGATTTACTCAAGCCTTCTACAGAATTTTGAAAATCTGAGCCATGCTCAAATTCGTCATTGGCAAACTGGCAAATAAGTTTAGGATATAACTCATTTTTAAGCAAGGAGCCTGTTGCTTTATAACCTGTGTTTTTGATCATTAGTTCGATTGCTGTTTTAATGAAAAAGCCGGGGCGCATGGTGTACACATCTAAAGGTTTATCAAAATAAACTTCGTTTATCGATCCATAGTCCACAACGGGCCATATCCAGCCGTCTGCCTTTTTTTGTGAGGCGATAATAGTATCCAGATTCCAGGGGTGGTCAAAAGCCTGCCACGGCAGGTTTTTACCCAAATTGGATGTTGGGCTGCTGCTATCGCCCATGTCATAGATTTTTCCCTCCAACGCATCAAAAAAATCAACGTTACCGCTTAGTATGGTGATGTTGGCCATATCCTGTTCAATGCTGTTAAGTACAGCCAGCCCGTAAGGAATAATCTCCAGCCCATCCTGGATGATTTTTGCCTGGTAATTATCATAAGGGAGCATAGTAGTAAAAGCTATATCATCCGGGAAACCCAGGATTTGACGGTTACGCTGTGTTAGCGGGATCTTAAACTGGTTGCTGGTATTGCCCTGCTGGTTTTTTACTTCGGCCAGGTTATTGATCTGGAAGGTAAGCGCAATAGGGCTGTCATCAGTTAAATCAACCAGTTGGTCATTAATATAAAGTTGTATCTGATTCATGAAATTAGCAAATGTTAGTTGTTGATCGTTGTTTAAAACAATTGGTTTATTATCAATAATTTATTTAAGTTTATGATCCCGACCAATTAACCTGAAACAGCATTCAATGCATGTAAAGTATCTTTTGATAATTGCCATATTGGTATGTTGCCTGGTATCATGCAAAAAAGATGATAAGGCTGCTAACCCTGTAGTTACTATTACAGGTAAATGGTACCTGAAAAAATATCATACCCGCAGTTATAAAAACAATGTACTGTTGAGAGATACTGCCCGTACAGATTACTCGGCTGCTGATTTTGAAATTTTTAATAATGATGGTTCAGGTTATACGTCAAACCGCACTCCGTCGGGCGAAACGGCGCTTATTAAATATCAATACACTTTGAAGGATAAAGTATTAACCATAAGTAAAACAACACCGGCATTTTATGAAGGCACTTATACCGTTAATACACTTAGCGAAAATGCACTTGAAGTAAGTTATGAAAGTAGTATAACTGTTGATGGTGATTATTACTATGGGATTGATAACATTAGTTTTACGAAAGAATAGGGCGGTTACTGGCTTTGAATATTTATCGACGGCATGTTGAATGTTACACTAAACGGGGCCTGCCCGTTGCGGGTTTCATATTCGCTGTAGGTAGCCGTATTTATCACAATGGTTTGCCACCTGACAGGATTTTTATTTACCAGCATTTGTACCTTTGGCGAATATTTAATTGACTGCAGCCCGCGGATATCATTTACAGAAAGGTCTTCGGCCATAACCTTCATTTTTTGCCCTGCACTTTTGCTGATCACTTCTTCAATTCCTTCCTGGGTTTGCCAGTTTTGTACAAAGTTTTTAATGATAACAGCATTTTGAACATCCAGACTTATTTCCTGGTTAAATACAAAACGATAGTAATTCCAGGAACCACTAAGCCCGATCCATCTCAGGTATACTGAATTATCATCAACAGCATCATCTATCCGTACAGTTTGTGCTTTGGTTAACGAATGCGAGCCATTTTCATCATCATACCTGATCTGGATATTAAAGTAATAGGCCACGGCCGGGAAGTTTGCATTAACCATAAGCCGATGCAGGCCGGCGGAACCTGTTAAAGGCATGATAAAAGATGTCTGGTTCCCAATACTAAATTTGCTGCCATCTTCATTCAGTATCCATGAATCATCTTCGTTTTGTAAATAATCTGGTTGTGAACCACCCGGTAGCGGATTTCGGTTAATATCAAGCAAAGTAAGCAGGCAATAGGGTTGGAGGCCGGCCATCTCATCGGTGCAGATGAACCCAATATCGAATGGATATCCAGCGGAGTACGCAGGTTCTTTAAAATCTGTTATCCATTGTGCAGGTGAGTAAACGTTTGGCACATAAGCTGCGAGGTTGCCGCCATATTTATCCCCGAGCTGTTTGGCCGCATAAACCACATAGTACGGATACCGAATTTGACTGAAGCTGCTTGTAAATCCTTCGTTTGAGCCATCATCATAATGCTGGGCGTACTCAACTGTATAAGCGGCGCAGAGATTGGTATCGCGATGATCAACCTGGTTGTAATCGCTGCTGTCGGCCGGGCGCAGCAAACTCTGTAAAAAGTTTGACAGGTCCGCTTTTACTAAGCCGGTATTATCCGGCCGGTTTACTGATTTTATAGCGGATAGGTTATTGGTAAGCGGATCGTTATAGGTAATGCGGGTATGTAGCTCATAATACGGGTACATGCTGTTGATATTAATAAAACCGGTAGTGTCACCGTTTATAAAGGAAGTATCAATCACTATGCTATTGGTGCCGGTTACTTTTTCAATGGTATAAACTCCTTTATAAGCGTTCGTATTCAGATAGATTTTATCCCCTTCCTTGACTTTAACCAAACCTGTATTGGTGTCTTTAAAATTGGCGTTAACACTGATGCAGGCATGCCCTTTTTCGCCGTCGGCTGTTATGTTGTTAATCGTGAAATCTTTTCTTTGATAGGTAAACACGATAGGATTGAACGCCGCGCTCCAGCGTGATATATATCCATCGGGGAGCATTAGCGAAGGGTCACCGGTTAACAGATTGGTGGATGTTGAAATACTAACCTCCGCGGTGTCTGCACAGCCTAAGGGGTTACTGTCTTTTACAAGTATGTGTTTTAACCCTCCGCTTAGGTTTGTGAAAACAGGAGACGCCTGCCAGTTTACACCCAGATCGATACTATACAATATGGATGCAAAACTTGAGGTCGCGTTAACTGTAATCTGAGCGTCGGCAGCTCCCGGGGCCGACTCGATCTTATTAATAGCTATATAATTTATCTTCAGATCACAAACAGAGGGATTGGGGGAAGGATTGTCACCGGCTTTGACAGCAATTATGCTGAACGATACATAATTACTCCGAATCATATCGCCCTGGGGACTATATTCGTAATCCCTGATGATACCTGAATAAAGTGGGAATGATTGCCCGGCTACAATAACGGTGAAGGTGCTTGTATACCCGTTTTCGTTACGCTGATAGGTGACTTCGCAGTTATTGCCATTGGTAGGCTGCCTGGTATCAGCATCAATAATGCTGATGAATACATCGCCCTGATCGATTTGTCCCCCGTTTTGGTCGGGGTAGGTTGTTGAGCTGATGGTTTCATTAATAGTGGCTGTTATATTCATTTTTTATTGGTTAGAATGAGGGTTTAAAAAGCATCAAAATACATGGCCGATAACGCTATGGTTAAACCAATACCGGTGGTGTTAACATCAAACTTGTTATAAACCGGCACACATTTGGCTTTTTGCCCTACTTTGACCCTGAAGTACCGGCCTTCGCCTTCCCTGTATTTTGAGGCTTTTACCACAAATTGGTTAGCCATTTGCAGTGCCTGCGATATATAGGTTTCATTTTCGGCCGTGAACTGTCCAAAATCTGTTTTGAACAGAAACTCCATATAAACGGTGAACATATTATCAACCGAGCCATTAACCTGCGGACTTACCTCAATAGGCTGAAGGGGGTAAAGAAATACGCAGGGAAAGCTGATATCATCTGCAAGGGTATTCAGTTCGGCCTGGGTGCCATAGGCAAAAGCCAGGTTGCCATTAAGTGTTTGTACAATAGCTTCTATTTGGTTACGCATAATAATTCAGGCCCCGATCCCTGGGTTGGGGTGGTTTGGTATTTAATAGCCTTGCAGGGATAAGGCGCTTTAAGTTGTAGTTTGAGATAGCTCGCTATATCGTTTTTGATATTCAGCTTCAGTTTTGTTAAGCAGCAGTTTGGTAAGCAAGCGCTCATATGGCATACTCATGATCAAGTCCCATTTGGTAATATCGCCGCCTGCTAATGAGTTTACAGTGTTGATGTATTTGAATTTTTCGAACGACTGGATTCCTGCCCTTTTTTCCAATACGGTAGGAACCGATGCCAAAAGCTTATTCTCGGCATCGATAAGCTGGGATAACAGGTAAAAAAATGCTTTGAGATGGGCAGTGCCTCCGTTACCCGTAGCTTTTTAACTTCATCAATAAAGTTTTCGACTTCATATTCGTTATATTTTTTACCCGTAGCCCTGCAATAAAAGTATTGTGCCAATACCTGGCAGCAGGCGTTTAATGATGGGTTAAAATGTTCCTGCCAATCATCTTCGCCATGGGTTTTTATATGGGTATTTATTTCTTCGGCTATGATATCGCGGGCTGCCATAAAAGCGCCAGCAGGCTCAACCGAAAGGTTTTGCATTACTTTTACCTTTGTTTTTTGGAATGGTGCCCCGCTGTCCCCAGATAGCATAAAAATTACCTCTTTGGGGATCTCGTTACTGTTGTACAGGTGTTTAATCTGGTAGGATAAAGAAAGCACGGCATCGCCAAACTGGTGCAGATCATCATAGTTTTTGATGTTATGAAGCTCAATAACCGGGATGCCCGAAAGTATGCTGATGGCCTCCAAATCTGTTATATCGGGCCGGGCTTGCAAATCCATTAGTTGGCCCAGGGTTACTTCATTTAATTGCGTTGGTATCCGGACCCGCAACTTGCCCTGGGTTGTTTTTAATATTTGTTCTGTCATATCTATTAAGCCTGTATCGGTTTTGTGGTTTTTGATTATGGATGTTTAGATCAGCCCGTGTAAAACCCCTGCCTGTTGAATGCTTTGCCTGTGCGGCAGGCGCGAGTGGAGTTTTCCGGTACAGTTTATTTTTAGTTTATTAAGGGCGATATACCTTAAGGGGTCTATCAAATGATTCCATGAGTCAACCGGTTCATTGATGGTTTTGCCTGTTACATTTACGCGCCATTTATAACGGTTAAGCTCGTTGCGCAGGTTTGTACTATTGCGGGTTATATTTATTTTGTAGCGTTTAAGGATATCAATAGAGTTTTTAACACTATCGGCACCTTTTTTTGCAGCTGTAACACGCCACCCCAGGCGTTTTAATTCTTCTATTGATTTGGGTTCTGCACTATCTGCAATAATTTCGCAGTTAAAACCTACACCGGCCTCTTTTAATTTTGAGGAAATATCTGTGTTGGTGAGGCCTGTTTTGTAGAGTAACTCGTTTACCCACAATTCGCCGTTTTGCTGGTATACTTCAATGCATCCGGTTTCATCATTGGTAAAACCAAAATCTAAGCCCAGGGCTATCAAACGGGCATCGGCCGGGATAGATTCGCAGATATACCAGTTGTCAAATATAAGCCCGGTTATTTTGCCGGTTAAACCACGGGCGTATACTTTCCATAGTTCAATATCAACAGTTTTTAACGCTTCTATTTTATCACGTACTTCCTGACCTAAAAACGGGTTATGCCGATGGTCGGACACTATAAGTTGTACCCCCGGTTTACCAATTAAGTGCTCATGTACCCAAAAGCCGGTATTGGGGTTATAGTCAATAAAAATGCGCTTTTTGGTACGCAGGGCCAATTCTGTATATACGTCCCATGTAAGGCCATTGGCTTCGTTGATAAACAGGTAGTCGCGCTTTCCGGATTTTGCGTCCTGTCCGTTGTCGTAGCTTTTAAACTCAATTATGCTACCGTTGAGAAACTCGAAAATACGGTCGCTTTTATTATAGCTTTTAATTTTTGCCTGTAATACCGGCGAAGAGCTATATATATTTAGTGCATCGCGCAGGGCGCCTGCTTTAAGGTTAGGGATATCCTGCCCAACTATGGTGATTACCTGTTTGGGGTTTTCGCAGGCAAGGCAAAACAGCGCCTGCTCAATGGCAAATGTTTTTCCGCTGCTGGTGCCTCCCTGGTTAATTACCACATGCGCGGTTGAGAGATAATTTTGTTTGAACAGGACAGAACAGTGAAAACCTTCCGGTTCTTTAAATGGAATGTCGGTGATTATTTCTTCATCGGTCATTGTT
>Ga0157371_10005340_pt1 | contig 10868 bp, 7 predicted proteins | sample C45metaG_FD_113462 | JGI IMG/M metagenome (GOLD analysis project Ga0157371, IMG submission 113462) | Corn rhizosphere microbial communities from Kellogg Biological Station, Michigan, USA - C4-5 metaG | ecosystem: Host-associated > Plants > Roots > Rhizosphere > Soil | place: USA: Michigan... | reverse complement strand
CGCCTCCCAGTGCGCCACCAGATCGGCGGCCAGCACGTCCAGCCGACCCTCGGCCATGGCCAGCGCCTCCAGCCGGGTCAGCCGGCTGACGGTGCGGTCCTGCTGGCCTTCGTCCTCGTCCTCGGTGACTTCCAGGAATTCGTCCATCAAGGCCTGCTTCTCGGCCTCGTTGAAGCGCAGCTCGATGATGCGCGACTCGTAGCTGACCGGGACCACCGCGTGATCGTCCTGCGCGGCGATCATGTCGTACACGTCGACATAGGTGCCGAATACCGCCTCGGTGTCGCGATCATCCAGACTCACCGGCGTGCCGGTCATGCCCAGGTAGATCGCGTTGGGCAGCGCGTCGCGCATGTACTTGGCCAGGCCGTACTTCGTCTTGCCGGTCTGCACGTCCATGCCGGCCCTGAAACCGTACTGCGTGCGGTGCGCCTCGTCGGCAATCACGATCACGTTGGAGCGGTCGCACAACACCGGCGCCGCCACCTGGCCGGCCTCCGGCGCGAACTTGTTGATGGTGGTGAAGATGATCCCGCCGGCCTGCACCTGCGAAAGCTTGTCGCGCAGGTCGTCGCGGCTGTCGGCTTGCTCCGGCGTGCCGCGCAGCGACCAGGCGCAATCGGAAAAGGTTTCGTAGAGCTGGCCGTCCAGATCGTTGCGATCCGTCACCAGCACCACGGTGGGGTTGCGGAACTCCGGGTGGTCGCGCAGCGCCATCACGTAGAACAGTGCCAGCAGCGACTTGCCCGAGCCTTGGGTAAACCAGATCACGCCGCCCTTGCCGTCCTTACGATGCAGCAGCGCGTCGGCAGCACGCGCCACCGCCTTCTGCACGCCGTGGTACTGGTGCCACTGCGCGATGATCTTGAAGCTGGCGCCGCCATCCGCCCCGCCAAACGCAACAAAGCTGTGGAAGAACGTCAGCAGCGTGCGTGGCTCGAACAGGCCAAGCATCAGCACATCCAGCTCCAGCCGCCCCTTCGCCACCCTCTCGCCACCGAGCAGGCGCCAGCGCGAGTAGCGGCCAAAGTCCGCGGTCAACGAACCGTAGCGTGCCACCGTACCATCGGAGATCACGTTGAGCAGGTTGAAGTAGAACAGCTGGGGAATATCAGCTTGGTAGGTCTGGATCTGGTTCCACGCCGCCTCGATGTCCGCGTGCAGGTCCGCCGGGTTCTTCAGTTCGATCACCACCAGCGGCAGGCCGTTGACGAACAACACGAGATCCGGACGACGCACCTTCAGCCCGTGCACGGTGAGCTGTTGAACCGCCAACAAGTCATTGCCGCCGTCGACGTCGATCACCCGCGCGCGCAACACCGTACGCCTTCCATCGGGCTCGATACGCTGGATCGGCACGCCGTTGCGCAACCAGTCGTAGACCTCCTTGTTGCCGTCCACCAGCGACTGCGCGCCGTAGCCGGACAGCTTGTCCACCACCTCGTCGACTTCGGCGGCGGCCAGTTCGGGATTAAGCCGCACTGTCGCCTCGCGCAAACGCGACGCCAGCACCACGTCGGAATACCTGGCGCGGTCGCACTGGGCGTCACCGGGCGATACCTCGTCACCGTGCACGCAAGTCCAGCCGAGCTCTCCCAGCCAGTCCAGGCAGGCGGATTCGAGATGGTCTTCCTTCATTCCCTTCCCCTGTAGCGCCCGAAGCAGCCGCTTGGCGTTTGACGGAGTTTACCGGGGCGTCCGAATGCTCACTCAGGGTGAGCATTTCTGGCACTACGCAAACCACTGCACAGCGTTGGCCTCAGTCATCGCCACGCACGCTAAGTGCGAGATAGCAGCTATCTCAGCTGCCAGGCATCAGCCAAGTATCGCCGTTCAGCACCTGTCGGTGCGCCTTGTCAGCGCATCCGATGGTTCGCAACCTTTCCGCGGCTGCGTACTTGCGCATCAAGCGCGAGGTTCGGCATACACAAGGGACGAACGCTATACGGCGGCGATTTCCTAACCTGCATGATCATGTTGACATCATTCAGTGCGACAGCTAAGCTAACTTCACTTCCTAAGACGCATATGCACATAATGAAGAAACTTGAAATTGCGCAGGTGGCCTCCCGTGCCGCCGAAGACCTGATCGGAGCCGTACAAACGGTCCTGGCCGACCTCAAGGGCGAGTCCGGCGCTTCCGACGTCAAGGCGCTCTTCGGGGACCTCGCACTCTATGCGTGGTCCGGTGTGACGCAGGACGACCCCAACTGGATCGAAGAGCGGTTGCACGAAGCCGCGGTACCCGTGGAGTTGCTCCGCGGCAATCTGGTGGATTCCACCGGCGGCGACCTCATGACCAAGGATGCCGTCGGCTTCATCAATCGCCTGGTGAACGCCGCTCATGCGCGGAAGGCGATCGATGAGGGAGGCCAGGTCACCATCGAATGGCTGGCAGCCTTGGCCAATGTTTCCGAACGCACCATCCGCTCGGCCACCAATACCAACAACCCCAACGCCATGCCGATCATCAAGGATGGCCACTGGACACTGATCGACGCCGCTCATGCTCTGCAATGGCTCTCCCGACGCAACGACTTTGCGCCGACCCAGGCGGCAGACAACCGCCCCCGATCCGTCGTGCTGCAACGCGCGTTGCAACCCGGTGATGCGTGGCAGAAGTGGCGCCAGAGCCTGAATCTGACGATCGAAGATCTGGCCACTGCGCTGGACTGGAGCGCCGAACAGGCGGCCCTTTATACCCGGATCGAGGCCGGAAATCCTGGCGATGACAGCCTGACCTTGTCGCCTCGTTTCTGGCGTGAACTGGCCGCCCACCTTGGCTCCGAGGAGCCGGACGACGTGGCTGCAACCACCTACCGATCGCTGGCTGCCGCCTACGCCAACTGGCGACTCAAAAACGAACTCCCGCCTCACCACTGAATCGCCTTTTGTTCGAGATGAACGGACTTGCCGTCCCGCGGCAAGCCACGGTCCCGCATTGCCTGCTCGACGGCCATCCGGCCAGGACAACATAGGAAGACCTCCATGAACATCGCTATCGCTCCCGCCCGGACAACCTATGCGCCATCGCGGTTCTCCCACCGGCTGGCGCGCGGCTTGCGCAGGGAGCTATTCCGCGAATTCCAAAATCGCGACCGTGAGTGGCAGGCTCTGGTCCCCGCGGTTTCCCTGATAACGACGGCCCGTCTTGCGCCCCGCGAGCGCGTGAGGGTCCAGCGACGCCTTTCACCCCGAATGCGCGCGTCCCTTGCTGGCTACCACGAGCACTACTCAGGCAACGCTTTTCTCGCCTGCGGTACGAACTTGCTTCCTGTCGAGCACGCCTGCGCCAACGGGGAAACCGAAGACTCCCTGCGACTCGATCGGGTCCGCGTGTTCGCGGCCGACGGACGGGCAGGCTTTTCCAACAAGCCAGTAGCCTTGCTCAGTCAGCACGCGGTTGAACGGCTATATGAGCGTTTGGCCACCACGCAACATGCTGCGGTGCGAATCGAGTTCGCAAACGCTCTCGTCTGGTTTGACCTGCTGCATGCGGCATATCTGTCGCTTTCGCATCGAGCCCGCCCCCGGCAGTTCGTCATCCCCACGGAGACCGGGGCATTCCTCGGGCAGCGCTGCAATGACAGCGGCCTGCTGCAAGTCAGGACGTGGGTGGCCGGAGGTAGCAGCAACCGCATCGATCGCACCCTGGCCGCGCTGCATACGTGGCGCGCCACACCAACCGGCGACACCACAGACACCTTCCGTTCCCTGCTCTCCCAACCGTGCAACCAATGGATGGGCCAGCCGTATTCCCGCGGTTACTGATCAACCTCACAACAGAAAGGAGCAAGCCATGACCAATACATCACCCCACCTGCTGAGCGTCTGGGCGTTCGACAAACAAGGCCACAAAGTCCATCCCTACAAAGGAAAGTCGGGCGCCAAGAAGGACCTGTACAGCGTCAACTTCACCAACGACACGAACAAGTTCCAGGGATTGAGCGAGGAAGAGCTTCTTGAAGCTATCAAGCAAGGCAGGTTCCGCCAGCGCGGCACGATTCGCATGTGTCGCGCGAACATGAGCAGCGGCTCCAATGCCTTTGCCCCGGCCATGTACGAGGGCAAGCGGGTCAAGGACTTTTAGACCCTGTCACCAGATCCAGCACCGAAGCCCAGTGGCGTTTCCTGTAGCGGCCCCCTGCAATCCCCGCTAGGCTCTCACTTGCTGCTGAAAGCCACGAATGGAAATGTGAGCAGGGGAGCGAGCCCGATGGCCGGCAAAAATTCAGGCATGCCCGACCCCACATTGGTGGCCGAACTGAGACGGGTGGCGAGCCTCCAAAAAGCGTGGGTCGCATCGGCTGAGATGACATGGGTCGATGCTGGCGGCCGGCCGCGCGGCTTCAAGAGCCGAGATCGTCTAGCGCTCCCCGATGGCTCACAGCCGGCCAGCCTGTTTGTCCAGTGCTACTTCAAGCCATCCGGCATTCAAGGTTGCCCTGACAAACTGAGTCTCAGTCTGTTCTTCAAACACCACCGGGTATTGGCGGTGGACGAAAATGGGCCCTCGGGCCACATCAATGTCTTTGGTGTGGGGCGGCCATATTTTGGAAAGCGTGTTGGCCACCCACAACTTCACACGATTAGCGATGACGCTATCGATGGATACGCTGAGCCGCTCGAGTCGATGTCGCTTGAACGCTATTGGGACTACTTTGTTTCCATAGCAGGTATAACCGGCGCGCCACCGTTCCGGCTTCCCACACTGCAACTTGGACTGCCTGTATGAACCACGACGCCATTGCTACCGCGCTTTGTGGCCGCTACACGAAGCTGGCGGAGGGCGCGGGTTACCTGGAATCGAACTGGTCGTTTCCCCATGATGGAACGCTGATCGGCGCGTACATCGTGGCGGTCGACGATGGGTGCGTCCGTGTCACCGACGACGGCGACATCGTGTTCAACGCTGCAGTGGCAGGGGCGGACATCACCCGCCCGCGGGCTGCCCGTTACCGTGCGCTGGCAGAGGAATACGGTCTGATGCTGGGTGACGACGGCATCATCAGCACGACGTGCAGTTTGGACGAGCTTCCGTATGCAGTCGCCCGTTACATGCAGGCCGCAGGTGCGATCGCACACGCGAGTCTCAAGCATCGGCCACGAGACGAGGAACGATTTGAGCGAGTCATCGGCACTCTGTTGGAAGCGAAATTCGGCAAGCGGGTCACACGGCGGCCGGAAGTCATGGGAATCAGCGGCCATCAACTGCAATTCCCATTCGCACTCGACTTCGACGGGGACAGTCCGGCACTGATCCAGACCATCTCGGCAGACGATGACAAGACCCAGTGGAAGGCGGTCTACGAGGCTGGTGGCAAGTTCAGCGACATCCGTTCGGCCCGTCCGGATCTTCGCCTGATCGCCATCCTGGAGTCGGCGAAGGATACCGAGAAGGCTGGTCGCTACTTCGCGGATGCGGCGGATGTCGTGGTGTATGAGGGGGGCGCGTTGTTGTTGGCTGCCTGACTTTGCGTTTTTGATGCAAGAGGCGGAGTTTAATCACCGAGACCTCTTATCCCGGCGAAGCCTCGATGGACTCGCGTTATGTGTTGAGACCGAGCTGGATTTCCACGCGTTGACGTTCCTCGTCCAGCGTGACGGACTGTTCAATCAGGTAGTCGCCGAAATCACACAGAGCGCGGCCGCAACTGCTTTCGGCGTCTTCTCTGGCCCGTTCACTGGTCCAGGAGATCACGGTCGCAATGACTTTGCCATGGCGTTCCACGCTCAGGCCCAGATCGCCCGGCAGCTGGATGACGCTTCCTGTCAGATAGTGGTCAGCCGGCCTCGTGGACCCATAAGGATCATTGTAGCCCGGCTCGACCCGGGCGATGCCCTCGGCCGTCTTGAACACGAAGGCAGCCGGCCGGGCCACGAACCCATCGACAGTGCTGAGGTTGATGATGGCAAAGCTGTCTGGCTTCATTGGTAAAAGTGTCGTGTCAAGAACTTCCCCTTCTCAGGGAAAAGCAACAAAGACTTGATCGGGCGCCTCCAATCCCAAAAGCGTCTTTTTCCTAGATTCGTTCCTTATCTTGATCGCCGCCTTCCTGACGTTCCAATAAAGTGGAGCGTAATGTCCCCATAAAGCGCCAAGTATTGGTTCGGAGGGCGCCCGCATGTCCATGCACGTCTTTGAAACGATGAGGCAGCGCCAAAATTCCTCGGGAGAACATGCGTTACACATGGCATCAATCCATTTTTGTGCCCATTGGGCTTCTTCGTGTGCCGCCTTCGCCTTTTTCGCAGCGTAGCCAGTAATACCCTTGTCGCCTAGGTGACCAGTAATAACGTCAACAAACAAGTGCAACTTTGTAGAAAAGCCCGCTACGGAGATCGCATAAGCTTGGTCCAACGTGGATGTGCTAGTCGCCAGTTCCTCGACGAAAGCCTTGATAAATGCTCCGGCACCAAATCGTTCAGCAGCGGCGACCTCCCGAGCCAAAATTTCGTCGCTTTCAGATCTTAGAAGGCGCAGCCACCAAAGCTCCTTCATGGTGTCCGAAGGAGCGCTTGACCAGATCATCTCATGCTCGAGAGTCAAATCATCTCCGAGAGAATAGGAGATGAAGCCTTGGATATCTAACACCTTCCTGAAGATTTTTACGGCTCTCTCTGGCATCTCCTCCGATACCAAGTTGGCAGCGATGAGCGCGACATTTCTCAACCAAGCAAGCTCTGACTTACTGGCGACTTCCAACGTATTCAACAGTTGAGGCAGAAACGTCGAGTCCGAATGAATGAGCATCTTAAAATCTTCCGGGCCTATGCGACCGACCAGAAGACGCGCATCTGATCCTCTTAATCCCTCGAAAAACGTATCGGAGATCGCATGAAGCCGATCCCGTTTCTCATAAAATTCACTATCTTCCCTAAAAGTCTCTGCAAAATCCTTCTCGCGCGGAAAGCGTTCATCGCTACGTTCCGTTTCGTCAATCGAAAGAATCGGATACGAAACCGACTCGTGCGTCGACAGAACAAAATCCACCTTGGGGAGATCCAAATCCTTCGCTGCCCCGATCGCCGCCTGGAGCTTTCGAGACATATAGGCGGCCAAGGGCCCACCTACTGCTTGACCAACGCGACTGGCTACCGCAAACCAGGCCTCCGGGCTTACTCGCTCTAGCATCTCCTCAATGCCAAGTTCGCCCCGCGCGCACGCCTCCGCAAGTAGGATGGAGCCGGCCCAGCCTTCGTAGGTCAGGTCTTCTGTATTTGCCGCCCATCCACTTTGCACATGGGCGCATCTGAGTGAATCCAAGCGCGCACAGATCGCAAGTTCGAATAGGATTGCTCGCAGCTTAGGCGATTCGACGCTAAGGCAGCGTAATAGCATAGCCTCCAGCCCTGGCGACGTCGAAGTCAGACCGTAAAGCGCGGCGACTATGACACCATAAATGGCATCTTCATCTTTCGCATCTAATGCCATCCGGAGCGCCGTGCAAATTTCATCGATTAGCTGAGGCTTAAGGCTTGGCACTACATCAAAGAGATAGTGTCGCCCAAACGCCGGATCAGTCATACACCTAAGTTGTTCAGTTGACGTCAATGATGGCGCTATATAGCCAAAGATAAGCATGCGCAGAATATTTCGCTCGCGCTCGGGCAGCGTAGCTACCATATCGGACGACGCTGCCAAACTAAGCAGCTGATCTACCAGACCACGGGTGATCAGTGGGGAATATTCGGCGCCATTAAAGATCAATTGTCGTAGGGGTAGCCCAGATCGTGTAGCGAAACCTTCCAGAATTTGGCGGATCTTATCTGTGGCCGCCGCTAAATTGAAACGACATGCCACGGGAAGGAATTCCTTCAGATCAAGGTCCTCTCTAGTCTGGCCCATAGCTTGAAGAACACCATCCGGTTGAATGCTACGGAAGTTACAAAGCCCGTCGTCGATATCAACAGGCATCGCGGCATTCGGATCGGCAACACGCGATCGGCGCCATCGGTCTGGCGACAGCTCTTCCCAATGAAAGGAATATTCACGCAGCTTTTGGGCTATCTGGGTCGCCTCCGACGAGGCAGCCTCGCTCCCGACCGCATGCAGCAGTCGGACGACCGTCCACTGGCCCGCCGTCGAGGTTTCAGAGGACCGCAGTGGCTGAATCGCTTGCAGGAATGCCTCTCCCGCTAACTTACGATCTGCCCTATTGAATGTGGTGAGCTGTTGGAAGGCATTTCGGGAAGAGTTGGTATCTCCATCAAGGGCGAGACCAAGACCGAAGGCAATGAAGCTATTTGCAAAACTCGCGAGAGGCCGGCCCGCGAGAAGCTGAAGAGCAAGTGTGAACAGCGCATCCGTTTCACCCGCAACCTCTGTCATTTGGTTCAAGACATTCCTCTCGAACGGGGAAAGGGAAGATAGGACGTCCTCAATCTTGTTCTGTGAGCGCTGCAGACGTTTGTGGTCTTCGTCCTCAGAGTGCTTCGGATAGCGATTCCACTGCTCTACTGCATTCTTGTTATAGCAATGTAGCCAGTGATGAATGGCTACCTCGGCCGCGAGCCAACCTTCGTCTGTGGCAGCTATCTCAAACGCCGCATGGGTGAACCAGTCTTCATTGAGACGGCGGCCACGTTCGAGAGAAAACGCAGCCAAGCTGCTAAAGAGTTCTTTAGGTTGACATTTTACAATCTCGACGAACTCTTCGAAGCGTTGATCATCGACGTTCTGAAGGTTGGCGAATGCTCCGAGGAGGACGGCGAAGATGGTTTGATCAAAACGGACGTCGTCGAGAGCACAAATCATCAACGCTGCAAACATGACGTCAACAGTCCGATCCATCGCGTAGATTGGATCGATTAAATGGGCCATCCGGGATTCGAGATCCGCTCCCGACAGTTTCGCCTGCCATAGCTGGTCGACGAGTGTATAGCCGAGGGCGAGCGTCAATCCCTCGGTACGAAGCTCGTAGTTGTCTCCTGGTCCTGGTTGAGAGCGAAAGAAGCGCGTTTCGATGACAGCGGTAGAGTCTGCCTCAAAGTTTTGGGGTGCTTCGGTCGATGAGGCCCGAACACGTTCCAGTACTTGCATTGCGTGAATGCTGAGACGTGCCGTAAGTTGCGCCAGCGTCTCCTCTTCGAAGTTTTCTCGCTGCGATGCTCGAAGATGCTCCAATAGAATTCGATCGGTCGTCAGGCCCTTCCAAGCTGCGGATTTTTCGAGGGGTAAGGTTGCCACCGCGATCCCGAGGAGGCGCGGATTGCGAAGAGTCTGGAGCGTGGCAACGTCAAGCCAGTCAAGACTGACGCCACGATGTTGCAGGAGTTGATCACGCTCTTCCGGCGTCCATTCGGGTACATCGATGACCTTCGGCGTAAAGGTAAGGCCAGGCGCGACGGTTTTTTGCCAAAACTGTGGTCGCGCCGTTACGACCAAGCGCCCCCCAATGCCCGCCAACCGCTCATGCAAGACGTTGAGTATTCGATCCCATCGAATGCTCTGACGCTGGTTGATGCCATCTACGACAAGAAGCATTGGAAACATTGGTGGTCGAGCCATCCATGAGGCCAGCCGATGGCGCCATCTCAGCCTAGTTGCTTCGTCAGGTACATCACCGGTCTGCTTGATCAAGAGATCGATGAGATGCTCGTCGAGGTTACTTGGCGCGAGACCATCGAGTTGCTCAGCACTCGCAAAAAGGGCTAGGCCTTCGTGATCGCTACAGATTTGCGCGGCGAGCCATGATTTTCCGTGTCCCTCTCCCCCGGAAAGGGTGACGCTTTGTCCAGCTTGCACGAGGGCTTTTACTCGGTCCCGCAGGGCCACGCGCAACATTGGAAATTCGTCTTGATCATTAACTGCCAGCGCTTGGCCTAGTCGTTCCCTGGCCTTAATTTCAGATCCGAATGAGGCTCCTCGCCATGCGACGTTCGCCGTTATTGCGCGGGCCATTGCCAAGTTGGCGACGCTTAAGTTTGACCGGAGCTTTTGTATCAAAGCCGCGAAGTTTGGATGTTTTGCAATTACATCGAAGGCGTCGGAAAGCTTCGCCAGGTCCGGCTTGGGATCGCAGTGCTCGGCGAAGAAATCAATTGCCCGATTGCCCGCAGCCACAACAGCGACAGCCAAAACGGGCAGCGGCGCGGCAGTCCAGTCGATGATCAAAGTTGAGACTGCGTTTTTCTCCCCAGTATCCTGCACGGCTGATGCTAGCTGGGCGCTAACCTCAACCGTTGCAGCAAGGATCCAAAGCCGATCCGGAGCGCTGTTGTTTCGAGCTAGGTCAACGATTTTTGTCAGGACGTCACTCCGATGGATGTCACCGGAGTAGCGCTTCGCTTCGAAACTGATGGCATCGTTTCGAAATGCTGCGTCACCGTCCATGCCCCCTTGCAAGCCACTTGCGGCGAGACGAAAAGGGATTCCCGTTAGCTCCGTGAGGACAATGCGTACAAAGCCCTCGAAGCCGGTGGCGCCAGTGGCCTTGAGCGTCAAAATCGTGTTTTGAAGTTCGATTAGATGTTCGCTCGAGCTCTCCTTTGGCAACATCTTCTTGGCCTCGTTACAGGGTTATTTGACTCGTGACTTGACGGCGAGCTTGCAGCCTTGAGTCTTGTCTGATGGTTAGCGTGGAATGGGATCGAGCGACGCACCGCAGATCGGACAGGCGTAACTCATGAGGCGGCCTCGATTTCACGCTCGGCATCCGGCAGGCGCAGCTTGCCGGAGATCAGGCGGGGGAGAAGGGTGTCGCGGAGTTGGGTGAGCGTTGATACCGCGCGCACGTTTGCCTTTATTCGTTCGAGCATTGGCTCGACTGCTTCGTTGAACACTTGCGCTGCGGAGTCTGAAGGTACACAAATTGGATAGTTGGCAATGTCCTTCCAACTTGATCGCGGCATCTTTGCACCATTTG
>Ga0157371_10005338_pt1 | contig 10870 bp, 10 predicted proteins | sample C45metaG_FD_113462 | JGI IMG/M metagenome (GOLD analysis project Ga0157371, IMG submission 113462) | Corn rhizosphere microbial communities from Kellogg Biological Station, Michigan, USA - C4-5 metaG | ecosystem: Host-associated > Plants > Roots > Rhizosphere > Soil | place: USA: Michigan... | reverse complement strand
CTGACTTTACCCCACCTACTGTAGACCCCGAAACCGGGAAGGTTGTTAAGCCTGAGCCGACCCCACCAGCCCCGGCCCCACCCGCCCCGACGAAACCTGTCACCACCCAGACCGGGCCAAAGGAGTGGCGTACTGTCCACCCGGATGGGACTATACAGGAAAGCTCGTTCGACCCGCGCACCATCCCGTCCATCAAACCGACCGAGCCGCCCACCACCGGGAAGTTCGAGGCGAACGTTCAAACTACCACCTACCCTAACGAACCGCGACCGCAGGCCGCCCGCCCGGTCAGCATCAGGCCTTTCGACCTGGCGAAGCCCGCCGAAATCCGGCACCTGCAAAACAATGTTCACGAAGCGGTCTGGCCTATCACCCTGAAAAGCGGCACCGCCACGCCCATCGAGATAGCCACACGCTGGGTCAGCCAGCACAGGACCGACGAGCCGCCCAACGGCAGGCTTACCAAGTACCAGATACGTGATACGAAGGGCCACATCCTGGCGGATAACGTGCGTTACGTGGACCTGGAAGCCAAAGTCAAGGCCGAGTTACGCCAGGGCTGGGAAGGCGCACCCAAGACCTTACGCCAGGAAGCGGCGGAGCATACCCCGGCAGAACTGGCCCGTTACGACCAGGCTATTAACGGCTCTAAGGGTATCCGTATGGATACCGAGGACGGCAAGCAGGGCCAGGTTATCACCCCCAGCGAGATAAGAAAGATTGTAGGTAACTGGAACCGAGGTAGACACGGTGGCGAACTCAAAACGGACAGGTACACCCTCACCCAGAAGAAACAATACTTCCGGGATATTCTGGCGACTGACGAATATATACGCTCCGTTACAGGCAATACTTTCAAACTTGACCTCGATAGCTTCACGCCTGTGCGGATTAGTGACGGCAAATCCCTTGATGAACTCATGGGGCGCACAAGGCCATCGGCGGTTGGAGAGGCCGCCCCTAAGTGGCCTGCTGGCGAACCACCTAATACGCCTGAACAGGTGGTCAAGGAAGTTGAAGATTATTTTGGTGGCGATGCCAGGAAAGGTTTCTCACAAATTGAGAAAGAACAGGGTAAGGAAGGTGTTACCAGGGCGTATTCGGAAATCGCCCGCAGGCTGGGTTTCCCTGACCCCACCGAAGTAACCACCCCGACCGAGCGGGTCGGTCTTGAAACCGACGAAGCCAGGAAAGTTATCCAGGCTCTTAACGCCGATGCCAACCGCCGCTACGAGCAGGCCAAAGTGCGCCCGTCCAGGGCGCAGGACCAGGCCGATGCCAGGTCTAAGGCCGAGCAGGGTTTCCAGAACAGGTTGTTCGGCGACCTATCCGGGGTGGTGACGGACATAGACCGGGCGGCCTATAACCGGGTCGAGGGGGTCTACTTCGACTACCAGAACAAGAACGTCATTGACCAGATGGTCGGGACGCTCCTGCCCTTCAACTACTGGGCGCGTCGTAACTTCGCCTACGTCGCCCGCTACTTTGCCAACAACCCGGTCCAGTTCGCGGCGGTCTTGCAGTTCTACAAAAATATGGAACAGCAGAACAAGGAAGCCGGGGGCATCGCGCCCTACAATATGGGCAACCTGTTGCTGTGGACCAACCCGGACGGCTCTAAAGTCCAGTGGAATATGTCGAGTATGCTGCCCCTCAACCCGCTCGGTAACTCCCAGGCTTTGATGCAGGTCATTGATGCCGACGATGCCCAGCAGGACGACAACCCGGCCAACAACACGCCCCTGGCGATGCTGTTCGGCTACGACACCACCTACAAAGGCAAGGTGACAGGCCGCCAGAAGGGGATTATCCCCACCTTCCTGTCGCCCAACCCGGTCATTGACATTTTACTAAAGACGGGCCAGGTCAACGAGTTCGCCAAGAAACTGGGCATCGTAACGGACGGCTTTCTCTCACCTGACCCCTCGGATAAACGCGGGCTTAACCAGACTACCGGGCTGGTGGCCGGGCGCACCATTATCCGGGACGTGGCGGCCAGGACCGGGCTGACCGACTTCATCCGGGAGCAGGCGAGCAAACTGGGTATCAAGTTCACCGACCTGGACCTGGAAGCCCCCATCAACGAGCTTGTCTTTGGGGTCAACTCAGGCAAGCCCCTCACGGCGGTCGAGCAGGAGCTAACCGAGATGGCTCAGGGCGACCCCAAGAACCAGGAGCAGTACCTCTTTGCCCTGGCAAAACTAAAGGTGGGCAACTGGACCCCCGAAGCTCTCAAAGCCCTGGACGTGGTGGAGTCCCAGACCGCCTGGCAGAGAGCGGCTTCGCTGGCCGGGTTCGTGGGCGTTATCAATAACACGCCCCGGCAGCAGCTTTCCAACCAGCTTTCCAATATCTACGGCAGCGTAGCCAACGACAAGGGTCACTATGAGGTAACGGCCACCGACCCCAAGACAGGCTACCAGACCAAGAAGTTCGTGCCAGGCCAGAGCCAGACTTTCTTTGATGAGAACCCAGGAGCAACAGTTAGCTTCGCCCGAAATAAAACCTCGGACCAGATTGTGGAAGGCATTGGCAACGACCGCACCGTCAAGGCGTTGGCCGACCTGAACAAGGCTTACTACGACGACAAAACCATGAGCCTGCGCGACTACAACAAGGGACTGGACGACTTGAAAAAGGGCAACCCGACCTACTTCAAGGTGGCGAAGGACAAGGACTACCAGCAGGCTAAGGGCGAACTACCCTACCTGCCGGGAGAAACCCACTCGACCGTCGCCCAGGTGGACACCAAGTATGCCAAGCAGGAGATACCGGGCGAGCGGCAGTACGCCGAGTGGAAAGACGACCTCTACCGGGCCGGGGGCGGCGACCGTTGGCAGACCCTCAACGACCAGATAAGTGCCGCTTTTGACAAGGGCGACAAAGAAACCGCCTACAAGATTGAGGGTAGTGCCGAGTACAAACAACTCCGCGATGCCCGTAATAAAATCATAGATGCCAACGTTCCTTTTGCCGACAGGCGTGAGCAGGAAGATGCCAAGACCTACGGCACCAAGCCTAAAAACGCGGAAGACCGGGCCTATGAGGAGTGGAAGGACCAGCTATTCGATGCCGGGGGTAGTGGCCGTTACCAGATACTCTCGGACCAGATAAGCAAATTCTACGATGCCGGAAACAAGAAAGGGGCTTACCCCATCCTCGATAGTGCCGAGTACAAGCAGCTTAAAGCGGCCCGTACTGCGGTCGAGAACGCCAACCCTAAATTCGCGGCCCGTTACAAGGCCGAAAACGATGCCAAGTATGGAACTACTTCTAGCTCTAGCAGCAGTTCTGGTTCTTCTGGTGGCTCTACAAAATCTTCGTCTGGTTCAACCTACTACACCACCAAAAAGACCACCAGCTACTCGTCGTCCGGCAGCAAAAACAGCAGCAACAGCGACTGGACGACAGCCCAGAAGAACCTTTATGGCAGGCTTCGCGGCCAGGGTTACAGCGCGGCGGCGGCGGCTTCGGTGGTCAACCGACCCGGCAGTACAAACCCAAAGCCGAGCAGCACGGCCACAACCGCCAGGCCGCCAGCCCCAACAGGAGTAACGGCCCCGTCCGGCACCAGCACCAGCACCAACCAGTGGGACAGCGTGCAGCGTCACGCCTACGCATTGGCCCTGGCCGATGGTCACACGGCGGCTTACGCGGCGGCGGTCGCCAATCGCATCGGTAGCGGCCAGTCTAGCGGCTACAAGTCCACTACCACCGGGCAGTTCGCCGGGTACTCCGCCACGAACCCCCGGCCCACAGGCGGCGTAGGAAGCCCTACAACGCCCGCTACCTCTTTATCCACCCAGCAGAACCCTGCCGGGCAAACAGGGGCCAATTCTGCCGCCTCGTCCGGCCTGGTGCCGTTCTGGGAGAGGAACGCCAATGGAGATAACCAGGCTTCGGCCCAGGATATGCAGGACAACGGTTGGACGAGCGGGGCGGCTGGCTACACCAGCTACGCCTCGGCCCGTAAAGCGGCGGAAAGTGCCATCGCCCACGACCCTTCGTACATCCGGGTGGTGGTATTTGACCCTGATAAAGGTTCTTACGCGGTCTGGGAGAAAGGCTTCTTAAAGTTGAGCGCACTCGATAGCCAATTGGTAAGGAGTGAAACTATTGCAAAGTCCTCGACTTCGGGGTATAGTAGCAGTAGAGGTGGCGGCGGCGGTCGTTCTCGCGGCAGTAGCGGCGGGAGCGGCTACATCCACCCACCTGTTGCCCCTTACCGCCTACCCAGCCCTTATAGCGGCGGCCTCAACCGCCTTAACAAAGGAAGGAAATTCTAATGGCACCCAAGAAACCGAACAAGTTAGCTACCCTACGGGAAGCCTTCGAGAAGTCGGATGCCGACGACGACAAGGGTATGAAAGAGGGCAGCAAAAAAGAGGAAGCCCTGGACACCAAACAGTTTATGGCTTTCAAAAAGAAGAAAGGCGGTAAGTAATGGCGGCTGATAAAGACAAGGACAAGAACCTGACCGAGGTCGAGAAGGCTGACGCTGCGAAGGCAGACCGGGCCGCCAAGACCCAGGCCGAGGCCCAGAAGACCCACCAGAAACTGGCCGAGAAGCAGGCCGATGTATCGGCCCAGTCCCAGTCCGAGGCGTTGGACGTGGCGTTGGAAGATGCCGACGAACCACCCGACCCCCAGGAAGCGGTAGCGGTCCAGGCGGCCCTGGCGAACGAAGCCCCGCGCACCGACATCCCGGTGCAATACCCGGTCTACGAACACCCCGACCCCATCAAGGGCTACGACGTGCTGGACCTGACCGGGCCTTACAACCAGGCTCACTCCGAGCAGGTAGGCGGCTTCTTCCGCCTGGTGCGTAAGAGTGACCCGAACTTTGGCACCGACGTAATTACCGACGCACCCTTCAACACCGCACACGGGCCGAACCGCCTGACCGATACTACCCGGCAACTCATTGAGGCCGCTATTGACAGGCTGGAAGCCCTGAGAAAACTGTAGAATATGTCTGTAGAAACCGATAACTTAGGCACTGGCGCAGCCCCGGCCCCGGTTGAAACACCACCGCCCGCCGCACCTGCCCCTGCCCCCCAAGCTCCTGCCAGCGAACCGCCTGCTATCCGCAGAGGCGGTTCCAGTGAGCTTATCAAACGCTCCTACGCGGAAATGGAGCGTCAATTAGCCGAACCTACCCAGGCCCAGTCGCCTTCCGAGAACGCGCCGGAAGCCGCCGACGACAACGACCAGGGGGCAGGTGACGCTAACCCACAGGCTGTGGGACAACCAGCCGCAACCCCACCCGCCGACGACCGCCTGACCAAACTGGAACAAGAGCTTGCGGAATATCGCAAACGCGACCAGGAGCGGCAGGAAACCGAGCGGGCCGCTAACTTGCAGTACCTTAACCAGCAGCAGCAACAGGAGTTCCAGGAACTGGAAACCGATGTAGAAGCGGCCAAACAACTGGCCGCCTACAACCAGCAGCAACTGGAACAACTCACCGCCGAGTACCAGACCGCCGTAGCCGAACGGGATTACGAAACCGCCGAGAGCCTGGGCCAGGCTTACCAGATGGCCCAGTACCAGGCTAATGTTTCGGCCCGCAACGCCCAGCGTCTGGAAAGGCAGAGGGAGCAATTCAAGACCTACAACGCCAACCAGTACCACCAGCAACTTGTCCGTGAGCAGGCCAACCAGATTGGCCGGATTGCCTCACAGTACGGGCTAACCCCCGACGACATCAAGGCGGTCAAGGCCGACCTGGATGTGACCAAACCTTTCGAGGTGCTGGACGTGGTTACAAAAGCGTTGCACACCAAGCTGAGTAAAGAGGTTAAGGGCAAGGACCAGGCTCTCAAAGAGCAGGAAGGCAAGCTACGTTCCGAGTACCGGGACCAGTTTGATAACTCTGCCGGGGCGCAACCGCACCCCAACGGCAGCAGCAATACCTCTAGCGGCAATACTGGCGGCATCCGGGTGGGTAATTCCAGGGAACTTCTTAGGAAAGCCTGGGGAATAAAATAAACCAGCGTTCGTAGACGGACTATAATCCTGGCTCACGCTGTCCTGAATGACTATTTAACTTTGTAGCCGAAAGGACAGTATTTACTATGGCTAATGAGCAAATGACGCTCCTGGACTATGCCACCACTCAGAAGCAGAACTTCCTCCTGCAAGGCACAGTCAATGCGATGCTGGACGACGACACCCCTGGCGGCGGTATGGGCCTGCTGGGTATTCTGCCCGTCGTTTCAGTGGACTCGATGTCCGGGATGGTCAACCGCATTTCTTCGGAAGGCGGCCCGATGCCGACCTCCCGGCCCATCGGCGGCACCTATAACACGGGTGTCGTGACCCTCGGAAGTGAGCAGGTTGGAACGGGTATCTTCGGCCAGGACGTGCCGATTGACCTGGCCTACTTGCAGAAGACCTCGAACTATTTCCAGGGACTCGAACCCCGCGAGTTCCAGACCCGGTATCTGGCGGCCCGTCTTAATCGGTTACTCAACGACCGCTTGATGAACGGCAACAAAGCCTCGGACCCCAACGGCTTTAACGGCATCCGTTACTACACCCACTCCAAACAAATCATCCGGGTAGACACCTCTATCCCCAACGCGGCTTCCTACGCCAACGGTCTTTCCATCTGGACTGGTTTCACCACCCAGAAGGGGCTGGACTTCAGGGCCGCGATGTCCCGGCTGTTACAGTCGGTGCCTGGTGGGAACGGCAACCGCTACATCCTGATGAACTACAACGTCAAGGATGCTTTGCAGAACGTAATGATTGCCACCCCCGGCCTCTTGAAGACCACCGAGGATGCCTACAACCGCACCTGGGACGAGTTTCTGGGTGTGAAGATTGTTATCCCCGGCAGCCGCAACCCGGTCGTGACCCTCTTTGATGCCTACCAGGACACCAACGCCATCATCCCGAACAACATCTCCTTTGGCACCAACAACTTCACCACCTACATTTACTGTATCCGTACAGGCAAAGAGGACGGTGTGGTAATGCTGGAATACGCGCCCCTCAACGTGCGTACCGTCGCCAAAGAAATCACCCAGGGGCCACAGATGCTGCTCCGGGCTGACTGGTATCCGGGCTTCTACCGTGTCAAAGAAACCGCTATCGCCCGGCTCGATGGCGTTCAGGCTGTATAAGGAGAAAAACAATGCCCCAAGAAGTTGGAACCATTTTACGGGCGGGCTATCCCTACAACGCGATTGTCTGGCCGGGACCGACCCTAGTTCCGGCTACAGTAACGGCCCTGACCAACACCCCGGACTACGATAGCGGCTATGTCCTCTTGAAGAACACCAGCCGTATCCCCTACATGGGGGCGCTCCTGGCAATCAACTTGCCCGGACCCATCAGTTCGACCGGGGCCACCGGGTCGTCCACTATGACCGCGACCATCACCGGGTCTAACGACGGGGTGGCGGCGGCAGGCGGGTCGCACGTGGCCGCCACCATCAACGTGTCCTACACCGCCAGCGTGGGTACTGTCACCAATACCAACGCGCAGGGTGTGGCGACCGGGGTGCTGGGTACGATGTTCTATTTCCGCTTGCCGGAAATCCGCCACCCTTATATCCGGGTGGTGCTGCACACGGTCCTGACCACCATCACGGCCTGCAACTACGGTAATGTCGGGGTTGCGGTCCAGGACGATGTTGATACCGAGGCCAACAACTACGTTGACCTGGGCTAATCACTAGCCGAGAACCGTGTGTATAACGCACACGGTTCTCTCTCAAAGGAAGTTTTATGCCATTCGATAAAGACAGCGCGTTCAAGGCCAACCAGACGGCGGCCCTTAACCGCAAGGTGAAAGAGGCCCAGGCTGCCGTTGTCCCTTTCAAGCAAGAAATTAAACAGGAACGCGCTATGCAAAACGAAATTAAGAACGCCGATGTGACCCGCTACTATATCCACACGCCCCTGGCCGACGCGACTGAGGACCAGAAGGCGGCTGCCGTCAAGCTGGAAATCCAAATCCCCGGTGGACCGACCGCCCACAAGGACGACGATGGCAAACAAATCATCCGGGAGATGGGCCAGATAATCCTCTTAGAGGGCGAGGGCGTGACCACCAACAAGCTGTGGGCCGAGTACATCGAGCGTGAGTACCCTGAGTGGCAGGTATCGGAAATCAAGCCGACCGGGATGGCTTCGTACCTGCAAGAGATAGAGGAAGCAAGAGCGGCCCTGGCCGCGCAGGAGAACTAATATGTCAAGACTGGACGGCACCGCCACCGCCACCATCGCGCAGGGTGCAACCACTTCTAACGCCATCTACCTGGGTGGGGCTGTCCCTTACGCCTTGCAGCTTCCTGCCGCCAACTGGGTGGCCGGGAACATCACTTTCCAGGGCAGCGTGGACGGGCTAAGTTTCTACGATTTGTACAAGGCCGACGCTGGGACCGAAGCCAAGTACACCATTACCTCGGCGGCCACCGGGAGCCGGGTCTACTCCCTGGACGGCACCGTCTTCGCCGGGCTTAACGCCATTAAGGTGGTGGGCGCGGTTCAGACCAACGTCGGTGGCGTGGTTGTCGGGGTTGGTTTAAGGGATTTGTAATGCTACTGTCGCTACTAAAACCGCACAGCACCGCCGCCGCCCCGCCACCGGCAGGGCAATCTATTACCGATAACTTTACGGGGTCTAACGGTACGTCCCTTGCGGGTAAGACCACCACGTCCGGCGCTAAGGTCTGGCAGGTCAATCCCGGCAGCACTTTCGCCCTGGACGGTAGCGGCCTCGCCAGCAACACGGTGCAAGCAGGCGATGACCGGGCCTGGGTGGACGCGGACCTTTCGACGAATTTACACCACGCCCAGATTGACCTCTCGGTTGCCGGTTCGACCGGGCTGTTTTGCCGGGCGAAGGACAAGGACCACTACTGGATTTTCTACAACAATAACGGCCAGCTTGGGGTTGCTTACCAGGTCGGCATCGGGTTCCAATTTCAGCGGCAGGCCAACGAGATTTCGGCCACGCTTCCGATGACGCTCCACGCCACCTTTTGCGGGGCGCACTACAACACCTGGTACAACGCAAGTCGCTTGCTCTTTGTCGAGGATATGGCAACCGATGGCTCGAACCCGATGTACACCACTTACCCGAATGGCACTCTGGCCGGGCCGTTTGCCGAAACCACTACCGGCAAGTTCGATAACTTCCAGGTGGATAACGGGCGCTCTATCAACCAGATTTTCTTTGTGGGCGACAGCTTGACTTCCGGGTTCAATCTCGGCCAGCAGTACGGTTCAAATGTTTTCGGCTTTGCCTGGCAAACCATGAACAGCCTGGGGCCTGGCTACTTCTACCACAACTATAGTGCTGACGGGGCGAGGATGGACTATATGTACGCCAACTTCGTTACGCCGGTTAACGCTCTCTATAACACGAACTTTGCCAAAAATATCGTAGTGGTCGAGGGGGGCATAAACGACCTGCTCTCCGGGGTGGACGTGGCGACGGTGATTGAACCGCGCATGCAGACCCTTTGCAACGCTTACAAGAGCGCCGGGTTCAAGGTGGTGGTTTGCACCGTTACCCCCTTCCTCGCCAACGAGTACGAGACTTCCCGCCAGACCTTTAACACGTGGATACGAGCGAACTACGCGAGCTTTGCCCACGCCGTCGCGGACTTTGGGGCAAGCGGGAACGGGATAGGCAGCGTGAACGACCAGAACAACGCGACGAATTACCAGACGGACAAAACTCACTGGACGGTGGCGGGGGCGGCGATTGCGGCGGCGATAGTTAAGACGGCGATACTGGCCCTACCGTAAGGAGTAAGCGATGCACTACCTACCAATCAAAGGCGAAAGCTACATTGATGAAACCGACACCTACCCCGCGACCATCCGGGGCAGTAGTTACATTGATGTGACTGGCACCTTCCCGGCCACGATAAGGGGTGAAAGCTACCGTGTCTATACCGAATAAAACCTATGAGATGTACCGGGGCGACTTCCTTGCCCTCGGCATCTACGTTACCTACGCCGATGGCGACCCGGTGGACCTGACCGGGTGGACCGCCAAGTTTATCGGCAAGCTAAACCTGACCGATGCCGACGTGGACGCGGTACTGAACCTAGATGGGTTTATCGGCATCCAGACCAACCCCGTCGAGAAGGGCCGGACCAGGGTTATCATTCACAACGCCGACACCCTGGCCTTACCTACTTCCATTACCCGAATAAATTATATGTGGCAACTGACCGACACCCTCAGTAATGTCCACACCCTGGAAAAAGGCATCCTGCGGGTACTGCCGGATATAACGATAAGCACATGACAATTTCAGCCAACAGCTTTATTACCGACCTGGGTATCCAACTGGGCGACCCTTCGGCCTCACTGTGGCCGCGCCCCCAGGTACTCAGCTTTATCAAAAGGGCTTACCGCATCTCCTGGCCCTGGTTCTTTAAGACTATCCTGGACGACTACACCTACACCGGGCTAAACGCTGTGCCGATAAACACCCGTGAACTGAACGTGCCGGACGCTTTCTTCCCTACCGCCAACACCAATGATGTAGCCGCTCCGGGTGAAATAACCGGGCTAGAGATAAGGCTGACCGGGACGACTACCCCGGTGGACCCGGTGAGTGCCAACTGGTTCTTTGTCAACCGGGCGGCCATTGACGCGATGAGCCTTTACCCGGACCAGATGCCCCAGATAAGGTTCTTGCAGCCCTACAACAACATTTTTGAGATGCGGGTTCACGGGTGTGTACCCCTGGCTATCCCGACCGCCGACGACACCACGCCCCTGGACGGCTCCGACTACGCGGGCTTCCTGGAATGGCTGACCTGCCAGACGATGGTCTACTGTATGGCGGCCAGGGAAACCAACACCAACGACGACAAGCGGGGTTTCGGCAGGCGG
>Ga0157371_10005337_pt1 | contig 10871 bp, 8 predicted proteins | sample C45metaG_FD_113462 | JGI IMG/M metagenome (GOLD analysis project Ga0157371, IMG submission 113462) | Corn rhizosphere microbial communities from Kellogg Biological Station, Michigan, USA - C4-5 metaG | ecosystem: Host-associated > Plants > Roots > Rhizosphere > Soil | place: USA: Michigan... | reverse complement strand
CCAGGCAAACAGGAATCCCCCACCGCCAAGAAAGGCCGGCCCCGACCTGAGTCGGGACCGGCCTCGCTCTAGAGCGATACTGCCTGAAGCGGTACTACTTGGTGAGCGGCTCGAGCGTCGGGTCGTTGGCATACGACTCGGCGGCGTTGGCCTTGGTCACCAGCTGCGGCGGCAGCAGGTAGGTCGGAACGACCTTCACACCGTTGTTGTAGTCGGTGGAGTTGGTGTCCGGCTTGGTGCCCTTCTGCAGGTCCTGAGCCATCTCGATGGCGTGCTTGACGAGCGCGCGGGTGTCCTTGTTGATGGTCGAGTACTGCTCGCCCGCCATGATCGACTTGACCGACTCGACCTCGGAGTCCTGACCGGTGACGACCGGGACAGGCTTGTTGGCGCTCTTCACCGAGGTGATGATCGCGCGAGCCAGGGTGTCGTTCGGCGAGAGGACGCCGTCGAGCTCGGTGGAACCGTAGCTGCTGGTGAGCAGCGAGTCCATGCGGCTCTGGGCGTTCTCCGGCTTCCAGCCCGCGGTCGCGGTCTGCTTGATGTCGGTCTGGCCCGAGACGACCTTGAGGGTTCCGTCGTCGATCTTCGGCTGCAGGATCTTCATCGCGCCCTGGAAGAAGACCGGGGCGTTCGCGTCATCCGAGGAACCGGAGAACAGCTCGATGTTGAAGGTCTTCTTGTCCGGGAACTTCGCCTTCATGCCATCGAGGAGAGCCTGGCCCTGGAGCTCGCCGACCTTCTCGTTGTCATACGCGACGTAGTAGTCGACATCCGCGGTGTTCAGGATGAGACGGTCGTATGCGATGACGACCGCGCCGGCATCGTGGGCCGCCTTGACCTGGGTGCCGAGCTGTCCACCGTCGGCCGCGCCGATGATGATGACCTTGGCGCCCTTGGTGACCATGGACTGGATCTGGCCCTGCTGGTCGGCAACCGTGCTGGACGCGCCGGCGTACTGCACGTCGCTCTTGAATCCTGCGGCGGCGAGCCCGTCGGTGAAGAGCTGACCTGCAAGAACCCAGTTCTCCGACGTCTTCGACGGGAGGGCGACACCGACGAGGGCATCCTTGGCGAACCCGGCGGCGTCGCCGGAGGTGCTGCCGCCGGCGTCACGGGTGGAGCACCCGGACAGCGCCATGAGCGCAACCGCGGCGATCGCCGTGGTGGTAATAGCGAGTTTTCGCATATCAATCACTTTCTGTTGTTGTGGTTTTACTTGCAGGGTTGAACTGGTGCGCCTTACTTTTGGGGGGTGGACTCCGGGGGAGTTAAATCCGAGCTGCCGGCGCCGGTGGGCATGACCGCGGGCACCTCGGCCACCGCTTCCTTCTTGCGGTTGCGGGTGAGCAGCCCGATGAGGGACGGCCTGCCCTGGCTCTTGTTGTAGACGTCGACGGAGACGGCGATCAGCAGAACGAGTCCCTTGATGATCTGAACGCGGTCGATGCCGACGCCGAGCAGCTGAAGGCCGTTGTTGAGCACGGCCATCACGAGACCACCGATGATGGAGCCGGCAACGGTTCCGATGCCGCCGAAGATCGCGGCGCCGCCGATGAACACGGCCGCGATCGCGTCGAGCTCCCAGTTCAGCCCGTCCTGCGGACCGGACGCGACGGAGCGGGCCACGAAGATCATTCCGGCGAGCGAGGCGAGCACGCCCATGTTGACCATGAGCAGGAAGTCGACCCGGCGCGAGTTCACGCCGGACAGCTTCGCGGCCGGACGGTTGCCGCCGACGGCGTAGATGTGACGGCCGAAGATCGTGTTGCGGGTGAGGAAGGAGTACCCGACGATCAGCACGCCGAGGATGATGCCGGAGACCGGGAAGCTGGTCCCCACGCGACCGCCCGCGAAGGTGAGCGTGGCCGCCACGACCACGCCGACGAGGACCACGAGCTTGACCAGCGTGACCCAGAGCGGGATCTGCTCGGCGCCGAGGATCGCGCGGGTCTTGCGGGCGCGAAATTCGCCGTAGACGATGGCGACGATGACGATCAGCCCCAGGATGAGGGTGGGGTTGTTGTACCCGGTATTGGGTCCGAAGTCCGGCAGGTAGCCCGCCCCGATGATGGTGAATCCGTCTGGCACCGGGATCGTGTTCGCATTGCCGATGAACTGGTTGCCGCCGCGGAAGATGAGCATCCCGCCGAGGGTGACGATGAACGCCGGGACGCCGACGAAGGCGACCCAGAACCCCTGCCAGGCGCCGATCAGCGCGCCGACGACGAGGCCGAGCACGATCGCGAGCGGCCAGGGCAGATCCCACACCTTCATGGCGCTCGCGACGACGATGCCGCTGAATGCCGCCACCGAGCCGACCGAGAGGTCGATGTGCCCGGCGATGATGAGCATCACCATGCCGATCGCGAGGATCAGGATGTAGGAGTACTGGCTGACCAGGTTGATGAGGTTGCCCGACGTCAGGGTGAGGCCTCCGGTCGCGACCTGGAAGATCACGATGATGACGATCAGGGCCATGAGGATCGTGAATTGCCGGAGGTTGGAACTCCCACCGCCGAAGACCTTCTTGATGTCTTTGATGCCGCTCATGCGTGTTGAACCTTCTTCTTGGCCGAGGTCATGCTCTTCATCACGAACTCCGGGTCCGCCTCGGCGGCCGGGATATCGTTCGTGATGGCACCCTCGAAAATGGTGTAGATGCGGTCAGAGATGCCGAGCAGCTCGGGGAGTTCGGACGAGATGACGATCACGCCCTTGCCCTGAGCGGCAAGCTGCTGGATGATTCCATAGATTTCGTACTTGGCGCCCACGTCGATGCCGCGGGTCGGCTCGTCGAGGATGAGCAGATCCGGGTCGGTGAACATCCACTTCGCCAGGACCACCTTCTGCTGGTTGCCTCCTGACAGGGTGGACATCCCGGCCTCGACGCTCGGCGCCTTGATCCGAAGCTCCTTGCGGTAGCGCTCGGCGATGAGGAATTCCTGCGCGTTGTCGACCACCTGGCCGCGCGCGATCTTCTTGAGCTTGGCCGAGACGACGGAGCGCTTGATGTCGTCGAGCAGATTGAGGCCGAGCACCTTGCGGTCCTCGCTCACGTAGGCCATGCCGTGGTCGATGGCCTCGGTGACGCTGCGCACCTGGATCTCCTCGCCATCCTTGACGATCTGGCCGGAGACGAAGTTGCCGTAGGAACGGCCGAAGATGCTCATGGCGAGCTCGGTGCGGCCGGCGCCCATGAGGCCCGCGAAGCCGACGATCTCGCCGCGGCGCACGTAGAAGCTGGAGTCCTTGACCACCATGCGCTCGGAGACCTGCGGATGCTGGACCGTCCAGTTCTTGACCTCGAAGAACACCTCGCCGATCTTCGGCGTGCGGTCCGGGAAGCGGCTCTCGAGGTTTCGGCCGACCATGCCGCGGATGATGCGGTCCTCGTTGACGCCGTCCGTCTTGACGTTGAGCGTCTCGATCGTCTTGCCGTCGCGGAGGATCGTGATCGAATCCGCGATCTGCTCGATCTCGTTGAGCTTGTGCGAGATCATGATCGAGGAGATGCCCTTGCCCTTGAGCCCGACGATCAGATCGAGCAGGTGCTGGGAGTCCGAGGAGTTGAGCGCCGCCGTCGGCTCGTCGAGGATGAGCAGCCTGACCGACTTGTTGAGCGCCTTCGCGATCTCGACGAGCTGCTGCTTGCCGACGCCGATGTTCCTGACCAGGGTGTCCGGGTCATCCGACAGCCCGACGCGGGCCAGCAGTTCCCGGGCGCGCAGCTGGGCGGTCTTCCAGTCGATGGCCCCGAAGCGGGTCGGCTCGTTGCCGAGGAAGATGTTCTCCGTGATCGACAGGTGCGGGATGAGCGCAAGTTCCTGGTGGATGATCGCGATGCCGGCGGCCTCGCTCGCGCGGATGCTGCTGAAGCGCACCTCTTCGGTCTGGTAGATGATCTCGCCGTCGTAGGTGCCGTAGGGGTAGACCCCGGAGAGCACCTTCATGAGGGTGGACTTGCCCGCGCCGTTCTCGCCGCAGATCGCGTGGATCTCCCCGTTTTGAACGGTGATCGACACGTTGGACAGTGCCTTGACGCCAGGGAACTCCTTGGTGATCGACCTCATTTCGAGGATCGGAGGTATTGCCGGCATATGACCTCTTCGTCAGGGTTTACGAAAGATGCGGGGATTCAGTGAGTGGATCACACTTCTGTGTGACCGTTCACATTCTGTCACCAATCGTGCCCCGCTGCTCCAGACCGTGTCAAGTTGGCGCTGCTCACGGTTCGGTAACGGCTCGATAACGGCCCGGGACGCCCAGACTCAGCGGTGGAACTCAGCGGTGGAACGCGGTCGAACCGCGCACCACCAGCTTCGGAAGGATGCGAGCGTTCTCCATGCGGGTGCCGCCGTTGATCTCCTCCAGCAAGATCGCGACCGCACGGCGCCCGATTTCGGTGAAGTCCTGGCGCACCGTGGTCAGCGGCGGCCAGTAGTGCCTGGCCTCGGGGATATCGTCGAAGCCGACCACGCTGATATCCCGCGGAACGTCCAGCCCATACTCCCGGAACGCGTGCAGCAACCCGAGGGCCATCTGGTCGTTCGCGGCGAACACGGCGCTGAAGTCCCGATAGGGGAGCAGCTCCCGCCCCGCGTGATAGCCGAACTCCGCCGTCCAGTCGCCGAGGATGGGAGGGTGGGTGCGCAGGTCCGCATCGTTGACCTCCTCGAGGAAGCCCTGCATCCTGGCCTCGGCCTCGATCCAGTCCTGCGGCCCCGCCAGGTGCACGATCTCGCTGTGGCCCAGGTCGATGAGGTGCCGGGTCGCCGCCTTCGCCCCCGCGATCTGGTCGACGGACAGGCTCCTCGGCTCATCCCTGCCGCTCGAGTCGAGCGTCACGAGCGGGACGGTGACCGCGAGATCCTTGATCGCGTCGAAGACCTTGACCTGCGGCGAGATCACCACGAGGCCTTCGACCGCCTGGTTGATGAGGTATTCGACGTTCTCCACGATCGACTCGTAGTCGCTGGAGACCAGGTTGGTGGTGCTGATCAGGTACCCGGCTTCTCGCGCCGCGGTCTCGATCGCCTGCAAGCTGGTCGCCGGACCGTAGTGCGCGGTCTGCGCGCTCAGCACCCCGAGGGTGCGGGACTTGCTCGTGACCAGCGCCCGCGCGGCCTGGTTGGGCCGGTAGCCGATCTCGGCGATGACCTCGAGCACGCGCTGCTTGGTGCTGGGACGGATGCTCTCCGAGTTGTTGAGCACGCGGGACACCGTCTGGTACGAAACGCCGGCCAGCCGGGCGACATCCCGGATGTTCGGGGCGCGAACCCTCTCGCTTTCCATGGTGAGTGTGTACCCGGCTCCATCGGCAATGTGTACGTTCACATCTTTTGAGAACGTGACCATTATGACCTACAAAGCGCGAAGCCCGCCGTCAGCGCCCGCCGCGACTCACGGCAGGCGAGCGTATGCGCGAACGGGGAAGGTTCCGAACGCCTCCACCCTCGGCGGCACCGCGCTGAAAAAGCTACCGGATGCCGGCAGTTGCGCCAGATTGGCGAGATGCTCGACCACGTGGACGCCCGCGGCGAGGAGCGCGGAATGGGCGGGGCGTTCGCCGCCCGACTCCGTGTCGTCGATGTTGAGCGAGTCGATGCCGACGAGCGTGACCCCTTGACCCAGCAGGTAGTCGGCACCCTCTCCGGTGAGGAACGGGGCACCGCTCGCGTAGGCCGGCGTGCCGAAGTGACGATCCCATCCGGTGTCGAGAAGCACCGCCTTGCCCGCCAGGTCGCGGTCCAGGAAGACCGCGGCCGGGATGCCGCGCCCCGTCATGTCCCGGAGGTGGAACACCTCCGCCGGCTGGTCGACGAGAGTTGCGAGGTCGAGCCCGGCGAGATCCGTCCCTCCCTCGTAGCGGTGGAACGGGCTGTCGAGGTAGGTTCCGGTGTTCCCGATCATCGTGATCACGTCCATCGCGAATTCCGTGCCCGGAGCGTACTTCGCGCGGGAGTCCTCGCGGGTGAGATACGGGGAGAATACCGGGGCGGGCAGGCCGGGGTAGGTCACCAGCCCCTCGCGGATGACGTGGCTGAGATCGACGAGGCGGGCGGCGCCCGAGGGCGGCACCGGTGCCCCCTCGATCCCGCGGCTGCCGCGGTGCTGTTCCTCCACGATGGCGAGACCGGTGATCGTGACGCTGCCCACCAGGGCGAGCCCGAGGTGCTGCACGAACAGGCGGCCGACAGCCGCCTCATCGACGTCTCCGTCGGGGAGGTCGAGGCGGAACCCCTCCGCGGTGAGCCCGCCACCGTTGACGAAGACGACGGCGGCATCGAAGTGGGCGCGGTACTCGGTCATCGGACTCTCCTCTTGAACAGGGTGACCACGAGAGCCGCGACGGCAAGCGCGGCGGGAATCAACAGGGTGACTCCGGCGAGCAGGAGCAGGCCGAACACGAGGATGCAGGAGATGAGCGCGAGCCACCAGCCGAGCGACCAACGGCGCAGCAGCCTCACCGCCGCGACCATGGCGAGGGCGTAGACGGCCACCATGCACCCGGTGTGGATGAGGATGAACGGCGCGAGATCGAGCCCGGTGGCCACCAGCGCGACGAGATACACAGCGGTCAGCACCCCGACCACCACGAGGCTGCGCCGAGGGATGCCGCCGCTCTCGGCGCCCCTCGCCATCCATTTCGGCAGGTCGCCGTCGCGGCCGAGTGAGGCGCCCAGTTTGGCGAATGCCCCCAGGTAGGCGTTCAGCACGCCGAGGGCGACGACGGCGGCGATGACCGCGACGAACACCGGGCCGATTCCCGGGGCGGTGCGATCGACGAGCTCGAGCAGGGGCACCGCACTGTCGCCGGCCGAGCCGCCGAGCACGGCGACCGTCACCAGCTGCAGCGCCAGGTAGGCGATGCCGACCGCGGCGATCGCTATCGCCGTGGCGAGCGGGATGGTACGACGCGGATTGCGGAACTCGCCGGCGATGTGGGTCACCGCCTCCCACCCGGCGAAGGCCCAGACGAACAGGCTGATGCCCGCGCCGACGCCTGCCCAGCCGTGCGGCATGAACGGCGTGAAGTTCGCGGCGTCGGACGCCGGTGCAGACACCGCGACGACGCCGACCACGATCACGACGAGGGCGCCGGTGAGCAACAACTGCACTCCGCCGGAGACCCGCAGCCCGTAGGCGTTCGACACGAACGGCGGGATCATGATGAGCACGGCGCCGAGTACGACGGTCCAGCGCGGCCCGCCGAAGATGGCCACGACATAGGAGGAGCCGAGCGTGGCGACGACGGGAGCGCCGACGCAGACGCCGAAGAAGAACCAGTAGCCGGCCATCCGCGCCGCCGTCCTGCCGAGGGCGAGCCGCACGAAGGTGGCGACGCCGCCCGAGTCGGGGAAGCGCGCGGCGAGCACGGCAAAGGTGCCCGCGAGCGGGATGGACAGCAGCAGCACCGCGAGCACCGAGAGGATGGATGCCGGCCCGGCCCTCGTCGCCGCGAGCGCCGGCAGGATGAGGATCCCCGTGCCGAGCACCGCCGCGATGTACAGCGCGGAACCCTGCAGCAAGCCGACGCTGCCGGTGTGCTGCGGCACCGCAACCGAATCGGCGGCACTGTCCGCCACGCTTTTGCTCATCGTCCTATCGTGCCAGTGACCGGAGACATGCGATCACACGCGGGCGGCCTACCGCGCCAGCGCTTGGCTCAGATCGCCGAGCAGGTCGTCGACGCCCTCGATGCCCACCGAGAGCCGCACCACGTTGTCCGGGACCTCGAGCGCTGTGCCGCGGACCGAGGCGTGCGTCATCTCCGAGGGGTAGCCGATGAGCGACTCGACGCCGCCGAGCGACTCGGCCAGCTGGAAGATCTCGGTCGACTCGGCGAACCTCTTCGCGGCCGCCGCTCCCCCGCGGACGGCAACCGACAGCATCCCGCCGAACGCCCGCATCTGCCGTGCGGCCAGCTCGTGGCCCGGGTGGTCCGGCAGGCCAGGGTAATAGACGTGCTCGATCGACGGATGTGCGACGAGCGCCTGGGCGATCGCCAGCGCGTTGGCGGAGTGCCGCTCCACCCGGACGGCGAGGGTCTTGATGCCCCGGGTGGTGAGCCAGGCATCCATCGGGGAGGAGACCGCGCCGGCCGCGAACTGCAGGAAGCCGACGGCCGCCGCGAGCGCGTCGTCGTTCATCACGACGGCGCCGCCGAGCACGTCGGAGTGCCCGCCGAGGTATTTGGTGGTCGAGTGCACGACCACGTCCGCGCCGAACGACAGCGGATTCTGCAGATATGGCGAGGCGAAGGTGTTGTCGACCACGACGGTCACCCCCGCGGCATGGCCGAGTTCGGCCAGGGCGGCGATGTCCGTGATCTTCATGAGCGGGTTGCTCGGGGTCTCCACCCAGAGGACCTTGGTGTTCGGGCGGATGGCCGCACGCACGGCATCCAGGTCGGACATCTCGACCGTGTCGAGGCCGATGCCCCACGGCACGAACACCTTGCTCACCAGCCGGTGCGTTCCGCCGTAGACGTCGTTGCTCATGACGACGTGGTCGCCGGGCTTCAGGCTGGCGCGCAGCAGCGCGTCCTCGGCGGCGAGGCCGGAGGCGAAGCTGAAGCCGTGGGCGCCGCCCTCGAGGCTGGCCAGCTGCTCCTGCAGCGAGTTGCGGGTCGGGTTGGCGCTGCGCGAGTATTCGTAGCCGCCGCGCAGACCGCCGACGCCATCCTGTACGAAGGTGGAGGTCTGGTAGATCGGCGGGATGATCGCACCGGTGCGCGGGTCGAACTCCTGCCCGGCATGGATGGCGCGCGTGCTGAAATCGTGCTGCTCTGAATTGTCTTGCTCTGGCACTGGGTTCTTTTCTCTATGGGTACTGCTGGTCGTGGTGCTGGCGTCGTCGGGCGGGGTCAGTCGGAGAGGAAGGTGAGCAGGTCGTGGCGGGTGAGAACGGCGGCGGGCTTGCCGTCTTCGACGACGAGCAGGGCATCCGCCGTCCCGAGCGCATCACGGGCCACGCCGACCGGTTCGTGGATGCCGATCAGGCCGAGCGGCGGACCGACGAACTTCCCGACCGGATCGGTCATCTTCGCCTCGCCGCTGAACACCAGCTCGAGCAGCGACCGCTCCTCGAGCGCGCCGACGACCTCGCCGATCACGACCGGCGGCTCCGCGGTGAGCACGGGCATCTGCGAGACGCCGTACTTGGTCATGATCTGGATGGCGTCCCGCACGGTGTCGGACGGGTGCGCGTGCACGAGGTCCGGCAGGGCACCGGTCTTGTGGCCGATGACGTCGGCGACGGTGCTCTCCTGCGGAAGCTGGGTGAACCCGTATGACTGCATCCACTTGTCGCTGAAGACCTTGTTGAGGTAGCCGCGGCCGCCGTCCGGCAGCAGCACGACGACCACGGCATCCGCCGGCAGGTCCTTGGCGGCCTTGAGCGCGGATGCCACGGCGAGTCCGCTCGAGCCGCCCACCAGCAGGCCCTCCTCGCGGGCGAGCCTGCGCGTGAGGTCGAAGGACTCGGCATCGGATGACGCGATGATCTGGTCCACGACGCTCGGGTCGTATGCCGTGGGCCAGAAGTCCTCGCCGACGCCCTCCACGAGGTACGGCCGCCCGGTTCCCCCCGAGTACACGGAGCCCTCCGGGTCGGCGCCGATCACCTGCACGCGGCCATCGGACACCTCCTTCAGGTACCTCCCGGTGCCGCTGATCGTGCCGCCCGTGCCGACGCCGGCGACGAAGTGGGTGATCTTGCCCTCGGTGTCGCGCCAGATCTCGGGTCCGGTCGTCTCGTAGTGGCTGAGCGGGCCGTTCAGGTTCGAGTACTGGTTGGGCTTGAACGCACCGGGGATCTCGCGGGCCAGCCGGTCGCTCACCGAGTAGTACGACTCCGGACTCTCGGGCGCGACGGCGGTGGGAGTCACCACGATCTCGGCCCCGTAGGCGAGCAGCACGTTGCGCTTCTCCTCGCCCACCTTGTCCGGCAGCACGAACACGCAGCGGTAGCCGCGCTGCTGGGCGACCAGGGCCAGGCCGATGCCGGTGTTGCCGGAGGTGGGCTCGACGATGGTGCCGCCCGGCTTCAGCTTCCCTTCGCGCTCCGCGGCGTCGATGATGCGGGTGGCGATCCGGTCCTTCGAGGAGCCGCCGGGGTTCAGGTATTCGACCTTCACCAGGATCGTGGCGGCGATGCTCTCGGTGACCCGGTTCAACTTGACCAGTGGCGTGTTGCCGATCAGGTCGAGAACGGTGTCTGCGTAGTTCATGATGCATCAATCTAAGCAGCCCAGGCTGTGCACGGCGCACCTGTTACGCGCGCACCGGGCGGATTGCCCGTCGAAAGGCGCGGCTCAGCGGTTCGAGACCTGCTCCGCGTAGAGCGTCGCGTAGACGCCGCCGGCCGCGATGAGCCCGGTGTGCGTGCCGCGTTCGACGATCCTGCCCGCGGACACCACGAAGATGACGTCCGCCCCGACGATGGTGGAGAGCCGGTGCGCGATCGCGATGGTCGTGCGGCCGTGCGACGCGGCATCCAGGGCATCCTGCACCACCCGTTCGGACACCGAGTCGAGTGCGCTCGTCGCCTCGTCGAGGATGAGCACCCTCGGGTCTTTCAGCAGCACCCGGGCGATCGCGATGCGCTGCTTCTCTCCCCCGCTGAGCCGGTAACCGCGCTCCCCGACCAGGGTGTCGTAGCCGTCGGGGAACGACATGATCGTGGCGTGGATGTTGGCCGCCTCCGCCGCATCCCGCAGTTCCGCGTCGCTCGCGCCCGGCTTGGCGTAGCGCAGGTTCTCGGCGATGGTGGCGTGGAAGAGGTAGGTCTCCTGGCTGACGATGCCGATGTTGGAGACGAGCGAGTCCTGGGCGAGCTCCCGCACGTCGTCCCCGGCGAACAGGATG
>Ga0157371_10005333_pt1 | contig 10875 bp, 9 predicted proteins | sample C45metaG_FD_113462 | JGI IMG/M metagenome (GOLD analysis project Ga0157371, IMG submission 113462) | Corn rhizosphere microbial communities from Kellogg Biological Station, Michigan, USA - C4-5 metaG | ecosystem: Host-associated > Plants > Roots > Rhizosphere > Soil | place: USA: Michigan... | reverse complement strand
CGATGGAGATCGTATCGGTGATGCGGATCATCGCCAGCGACCGCGTCAGGACGTCAGATACTTCTTCGCCAGTACCTTACCTTCTTCCACCGCAGGCTGGTCGAACGCATCGATGCCGAGCAGATGCGCGGCGATGATCGTCTCCAGCATGAAATGCATCATCAGCTCGCCCAGGCTTTCCTCGTCGAGCCTATCGATGTGGATCATCCGCACCGGGCAGCCGTTCTTGACCAGCGTCTCAGCCGTTGCGCGGCCCTCGGCGGCGACCAGATCGCCGATTGTCTTGCCGGAAAAGCCTGGCTCACCCGCAAGCTTGGCAAGCTCGCCGTCGATGCGCGGGCCTTGTCCAGTGGCGCCGACGGTGACGATAGTGAAGAGCTTGTCGCGCGGTCCGGCAATGAACAGCTGCAGCTGGCTGTGCTGATCGACCGGCCCGAGCGCCGCGAGCGGGGTTGTGCCTTTTCCTTCCTTGCCCAAACTCTCCGCCCACAGCTGCACGTACCAGTGCGTCAGACGCTGCAAACGGTCGCAATAGGCCAGCAAGACGCTGATCGATTTGCCCTTGCTCTCCGCGAGCGCAATCGACAATGCAGCGCCGAGCGCCGCCGGCACCTGCGCCGCCGGTTTTTTCGAAAGCACCGGCGCAAGCGCAAGGCCGGCGCCTTCACGGATAGCGCCAACATCGAGACCGAGCATCGCTGCAGGCAGCAGGCCGACATTGGTCAGCGCCGAATAACGACCGCCGACACCCGGATCGTGGTCGAGCATTGGCACGCGAAACTTGCCGAGCAAATCGCGCAGTCCGTTCTTTTTGCCGGATTTGGCCGGTTCACTGATTCCGAGAAAGAGATCGGGGATGCGGGTCTGCAGGCCTGCGTCCTTTAACGCCGACAATGCCGCGATCGTCTGCATCAAGGTCTCGGCCGTGCCACCGGACTTCGAGATCGCAACAAACCGCGTTGTCGCATGCGGCAGCCGCGCAAGCAGCTCCGCATAAGTGTGCGCATCCAGGTTGTCGATGAAATGCAGGCGTGGCGGCGGCCGCAGCGATCCGACCCCCGGCACCGCGAAGCCCGCAAGCTGCGCCAGGGTCTGACCGCCGAGGCTGGAGCCGCCGGTGCCAAGTATGACGATATCGCCCGCGCGATCGGCCAGTTGGCGTGCGGTGTCCCGGATCGTTTCCAGATCGCTACGGGTTTCCGGCAGGCGCAACAACGGCAGACGGTTGTCGGCGTGACGCGCACGCAGCCATTCGAGCGCGCCTTCCGCGCGAGTCAGCGCGGCCTTGAGCGCATCCGCCTTGACGCCGTGCGGGCCGACGTTTTCCTCGCGCGCATTGTCGATGGATTGAAGGACGCCCATGCCGTTATTTGCCTAGAGTCGCGCGCAGGGCGCAACCAAAACAACGCGACGGCTATTCCGTAGTCCCGCTGGAGGCCAATCCTTTCGGCCTGCCGGCGACCGTTACCAGCATGCCACTGCCGTAAAGTTGGCGCGCCGCTTTCTTCGCATCCTCGATCGTGACCGCATCGATGAGGCTGCTGCGGCGCTGGACGTAGTCGATGCCGAGATTGTCAATCTGGATCTGCGTGAGCTGCGCGGCGATCTTGCCCGACGTATCGAGCGTGAGCGCATACGAACCCTTGAGATAGGACTTCGCCGCAGCCAGCTCTTCGGCGGTCGGGCCTTTCTCGGCCATCCGCTTGGTTTCCTGCTCGATGACGGCGAGCGCTTCCGCCGTCGCATCGGCGCGCGTGGCGGTGCCGCCGAGAACAACGGCGGCGTGGCGGAACCAGACGAGGCTGTTGGACACGCCGTAAGCAAGCCCGCGTTTCTCGCGAACCTCTCTGTAAAGCCGCGAGGAAAAGCTTCCGCCCCCGAGGATATGGTTCACGATATAGGCGGCCATGAATTGAGGATCGCTACGGGCAACGCCGGGCCCGCCGAAGGTCACCACGGCCTGCGGGACATCAACGTCGATGACGATCCGCCGCCCAAGCCCGCGCGGCGTCGCATCGGGGATTGGCTTGAGATCGTTCTTTGCCGGCAGGCTGCCGAAGGCGCGATCGATGAGTTCGCCCGCCGTTTTCTCGTCAATATCGCCGACGATGGACACTTTCAGCTCGTTGCGTGCGAAGACGCGGCGCACATAGTCGCGCAGATTATCGACCGTGATCCGCGCCATCGTCTCCGGCGTGCCTTTCGTCTCACGCCCGTACGGATGGCCAGGAAAGGCCGTTTGCCACCAGCGGCGGCTCGCGAGATCATTGGGATTCGTGATGTCACGCCGCAAGATCGACAATTCCTGCTCGCGAACCCGCTCGACCGCCTCGGCATCGAACCGCGGCTTGGTGAGCGCAAGCCGCAGCAGGTCGAACGCCTCGTCGCGGTGATCGTTCAGCGCACGCAACGAGCCGTGGAATGTGTCGCGGCCAACCTGAAAGCCGAGCTCGATGGCGTGATCTTCCAGCCGTTCATGAAAGGCCTTGCTGTCCAGCTCGCCGGCGCCTTCGTCGAGCAGATCGGCGGCGAAATGCGCTGCCCCGGACTTGTCGGCGTCATCCTAACTGGCTCCGCCACGGAAAGCGTAATTCAACGTGACCAACGGCACCGACTTCTCGCGCACCAGCCAGGCCTCGATACCTGACGGACTCACGATTTTTTCGATCGTCATCGCCGACGCGACACTCGGCAGGGCAATTAGCACCGCAGCGGCGAAAAACATGCATGCGCGTCGGATCATGACCGCTTCTCCACCTGCGGGCTCTTGTCCTTGATCAGATAGCCGGTGACCGACCGCTGCTTTTCGAGCCATTGCTTTGCCGCGGCTTGCACCTGCTCGGCTGTCACGGCGCGGATCCGGTCCGTCCAGCTCCGCACGTCGTTGACGGTCGCGCCGGTCGTGAGCGCGGCGCCATACCAGCGCGCCATGGTCGCCTGGTTGTCCTGCGCATAGACAGCGTCCGCAATCAGGCGCGTTTTTGTGCGTTCCAGTTCTTCAGGCGTCACGCCTTTGTCGATGATCTGCGCGATGACCGCGTCGATTTCCGATTCAAGCTGCTGCAGCGTAACGCCGGGGCGCGGTCCGCCCACAACCCCGAATTTCGACAAATCGAGCGCGTTGGCGTCGTACCAGGCGCTCGCCATGACGGCCATCTGCTTGTCGACGACCAGCGCACGATAAAGACGGCTGTTCGAGCCACTGCCGAGAATGTGCGAGAGCACCTCAAGTGCTTCCGACTCACCGCGCTTTGCCGTCCTGAACGAAGGCACCAGGTATTCGCGCTGCAATGTCGGCATTTCGACCCGCGGGTCGGCGAACGTGAGCGAACGCACAGCCACCGGCGGCGGCTCTCCCGGCCGCACGCGTGGAGCGACCGTGCCGTGACGCGGAATCTTCCCGTAAGTCTCTTCCACCATCGTCCGCACCTTGAGCGGATCGACGTCACCGGCAATCACCACGATCGCGTTGTTCGGGGCATAAAATCGCCGATAGAAACCGATGGCGTCGTCGCGCGACAGCTGCTCCATCTCGTGCCGCCAACCGATGACCGGCTTGCCATAGGGATGATCGAGATAAAGCGCGGCGTCGATCTGCTCGCCAAGACGCGCGCGCGGATTGTTGCCCACGCGCTGGCTCTGCTCTTCGAGAATGACGTTGCGCTCGGGCAAGACGACGTCGTCGGTGAGCTGGAGCCCCGTCATGCGGTCAGCTTCGAACTCCATCACCGTCCGAAGTTGCTCGCTCGGCACGCGCTGGAAGTAACCAGTGTAGTCCTGCGACGTAAATGCGTTCTCCTGCCCACCGATGCGGGCGACCACCTGCGAGAATTTTCCAGCCGGATTCTTCGCCGTGCCCTTGAACATCAGGTGCTCGAGAAAATGCGCCAGCCCCGATTTGCCCGGCGTCTCGTCGGCTGCGCCGACCTTGTACCAAATCATATGCGTGACGACGGGCGCTCTATGGTCGGGGATCACGACCAGCTCCAATCCATTGCCCAATATGAAATCCGAGATTTGCGGACCATTGGGGGCGGACTGCGCACTGCTTGCGATCGCCAGTAACGCAGCCATGGCTGCGGCAGTAGTCAAACGATACGGCACGGATTAGCCTTTTTTTCGCGTTTGCTTGTGGTGGAACTACGCCCGTCGTTGCACGAAGACGTAGACCGATCGCGGACCTCGCGACACATTAAATTGTCAGCGAGTCTTACTCGAGTCAGAGCGATCGGTGTAATCGTTGTAGGCCTTCGACGGAGCTGCACCCTTGGCAAGGCCGTAGGGCTGGTCCGGCGACGGGGTCTGGTAGCCCGTCGGCGGTTCAGTCAACGAGGTGCGCGGCGGTTCGCCGGTAAATTTCGCCTGCTCTTCCTTTTTCTTGTCGAACATCGAACCAAAAATTCCGCCTGTGTAGCCGAGCTCCGATGGACGCAGCTGGCTGCTGAAGCCGGATGCAGGCGCCTGATAGCCGTCGTCGGTCCGGGCCTGCTGCCGCTTCTTGGCGCGGGCGCCCGGCGTCAGTTGATCGGGACGCAAAGGATTCTGCTCGCGCTCTCGCTCGTCGCTGACGTTTCGGTTCTTCTCCGTGGCCGCCTCGATCTTGCGGCGTTCCACATCGGGATCCTTGGGCCAGGCGGGATTGGCGGCTGCCGCATCGGTTCGCTCGGGCGGCGCAAGGTCGCGGCCGGGCGGAATCACGAGTGGCGCCCGTTCCTGATAATTGATGCCCGGCTCGCCGTCGCGCTTGAAGCCTAGTCCGTCCATGATGCCGCGCATGATTTTCTGGTCGAACGTCAGTTCATCATCGGCTGCGCGTACGGGAGCTGAGCCCAGGACCGCAGCGGCGCCAAAGACCACCAGGCTGGCAGTGCAACCTCTGAAGACCTTGCTCAAACGCATGATGCTCATCCGGAACCGGGCCTCTGAAACCGTTGAATTGCCGCGACTCTTGCGGCGGATCAGGGCGCTTTTGCGGCGCGGTCCATTACAAGAGAGTCATACAACAGGCCAATAACCCCGGCAACGATGGCCACGTCGGCTAGGTTAAATACATACCAATTGAACCGCCAATTGTCGGTGGAAATGTGAAAAAACACGAAATCGGCAACCCAGCCATATGCCAGTCGGTCGATGGCATTGCCGAGGGCACCGCCGATGATCAGGCCAAGCGCCAGGGCGGTGAGTCGGTCCTTCGCATGCGCAAGCCACAGCCATAGCAGAAATACCGCACCAGCCTTGAACGCCAGCAGCACCCATTGGCCTACCGCTCCTTCCGTCTGGAACAATCCGTAACTGATGCCCGTGTTGCGTGTGAGGACAAAATCGAAAAATGGTCCCAGCCGGATGGGATGGGCGGCAAGATCGTGAACAAACAGAAGAGACAGCTTGCTCGCTTGATCAATCACACAGACGACCGCCGCGACGACGAACCCGAAGCGCGTTTGTGGGCCGGACAGCGTCATCGCTCGGCCGGCTACTCCGCCGCCTTGCGCGTGGCTTCCCATTCGCGCAAGGCCTGAGCGTCACGCGGCGAGACGTCAGGATATTGAGGATCGGCGCCGATATTGGTGAGAATTTTCCACGAGCGCGCGCATTTCTTTCCTTCGGCCAGATTGGGAACGACCGCAACGCCGGAAACATCCGGAAGCCAGAATGCGCTCGCCGGCCCGTCGTCGCGAACGAGCGTCGCCGCCGAGGTGATGCACACCTCGGCGAGATCGCAGTCGACCACGGCTTCGTATAGCTCTTCATTCGACACATGCACGATCGGATGCGCCTCGAGCGAGGAGCCGATGCGCTTCTGCGCGCGCTCGATCTCCAGCGCACCTGTGACAACGCCGCGCACGATACGCACCTTGCGCCACTTCTCGGCGAGCTTGTCGTCGCGCCAGGCCGCCGGTAGCACGGGAAAGGTTTCGAGATGCACCGAAGCCGCATCGACGCCGTAGCGTGACAACCAGCTCTCTTCCGCGGTGAAGCACAGCATCGGCGCCAACCACGTCACCGTGCAGCGGAACAGATGATCGATGACGGTGAGGCTCGCTTTGCGTTTCACCGAAGAGAACGGATCGCAATAGAGCGTGTCCTTGCGGATATCGAAATAGAACGCCGACAGATCTGACGTCATGAACGCCGAGAGCGCGGCGAAAATGCGCTTGTAGTCAAACTCCGCGTAAGCTTTGCGCACCAGCCCGTCGAGCTCGGCGAGCCGGTGCAGCATCAGCCGCTCCAGCTCCGGCATCTCACCGAACTTGACGCGCCTGTCTTCGTGGAAATGCGCCAGCGTGCCCAGCATCCAGCGGATGGTGTTGCGCAGCTTGCGATAGGTATCGGCCGTCGATTTAAGGATTTCAGGGCCGATGCGCTGGTCATCCCAGTAATCGCACGATGCCACCCACATGCGCAGGATATCCGCGCCGGACTGCTTGATCACGTCCTGCGGCGCGACGGTGTTGCCGAGCGACTTTGACATCTTGCGGCCGTCCTCGGCCTGGGTGAAGCCGTGGGTGACGACGACGTCGAAGGGCGCGCGGCCGCGCGTGCCGCAGCTTTCCAGGAGCGACGACTGGAACCAGCCGCGGTGCTGATCCGAACCCTCCAGATACATCACCGTGTCCTTGCCGCCGTCGCGCATGCGCTTGATGCCGGCGAGCGAGGGGAAATGCTTGGGGTCCTCCAGCACGAAAGCGTGCGTGGACCCTGAGTCGAACCAGACGTCGAGGATGTCGTCGACTTTCTTCCAGCCGTCGTTCGCGAGCTTGCCGAGAAAGCGCTCGCGCGCGCCGGCGGCATACCAGGCGTCGGCGCCCTCTTTCTCGAAGGCCTCGACGATACGCAGTTCGACCTCCGGGTCCTGCAGGATCTCGACCGAACCGTCCGGCTTTTCCTTGACGAACACCGCGATCGGCACGCCCCAGGCACGCTGGCGCGAGATCACCCAATCGGGCCGGCTCTCGATCATGCCGGTGATGCGGTTCTCACCCTGTGGCGGAACCCAGCGCGTGACCTTGATTGCCGAGAGCGCGCGATTGCGCAGCGTGTCGCCTTTCTTCGCAATGTCCTTGTCCATCGCGATGAACCATTGCGGCGTGTTGCGGAAGATGATCGGCTTCTTCGAGCGCCAGGAATGCGGATACTGGTGCTTGAGACGCCCGCGCGCGATCAGCATATGCGCCTCGATCAGCGCCTTGATCACCGCCTCGTTGGCGTCGCCCTTCTCGCCCTTGTCGTTGATGACGCGTTTGCCGGTGAATCCGGGTGCGGCTTCGGTAAAAGCACCATTTTCATCAACTGTATAAGGAATAGCCGGGTTGATGCCACGCTCTTCCAGAGCGCCGCGGCTCGCAGTCCAAACCTCAAAGTCCTCGCGCCCATGCCCCGGCGCAGTGTGCACGAAGCCGGTACCCGCATCATCGGTCACGTGCTCGCCGGCAAGTAGCGGGACCGTGAAGTTATAGCCCTTGCTGGAAAGCGGATGCGTGCAAGCCATTCCGGCGAGAACCTGGGCAGGCACGTCCCGCACTTTTTCGTAGGCGGTGACGCGCGCCTGCTTGAAGATCTCGTCTGCAAGCCTGTTCGCGAGGATCAGCGTTTCGCCGGCCTTCGTCCAGTTGTCGGCCGGGGCCTCAGTTACACGGTAGACGCCATAGCCGATCTTCGGCGAAAAACTGATCGCGCGGTTGCCAGGCAGCGTCCATGGCGTCGTGGTCCAGATGACGACGCTGGCGCGCCAGTCGGTGAGATTGACAGCCAAGGCCGTTGCATCTTTGTCAGTCGACGACTCGAGATCGACAGTGGCAACAGGAAATTTCACCCAGACCTGGTCGCTGGTGTAGTCCTCGTACTCGACTTCCGCCTCGGCGAGCGCGGTCTTCTCGACTACACTCCACATCACCGGCTTCGAGCCGCGATAGAGCGTGCCGTTGGCGGCGAACTTCATCAGCTCGCGTGCGATCTGTGCCTCGGCCGGGAAGCTCATCGTCGTATAGGGATGGGCCCAGTCGCCTTCGACGCCGAGCCGCTTGAACTCCTCGCGTTGCACATTAAGCCAGTGCTCGGCATAGGCCCGGCATTCCTGCCGGAAGGCCACCATGGCGGCGGGATCGGAGAGGTCAGGCTTCTTCTTGTTCTTCGAGCGGTAGTTCTCTTCCTCGATCTTCCATTCAATCGGCAGGCCGTGGCAGTCCCAGCCCGGCACGTAGTTGCTGTCGTAGCCGAGCATCTGCTGGCTGCGCGTCACCATGTCCTTGAGGATCTTGTTGAGCGCGGTGCCGATGTGGATCGGGCCATTTGCATATGGCGGGCCGTCGTGCAGAACGAATTTGTCGCGCCCTTTGCCCGCTTCGCGCAGCTTGCCGTAGAGCCCTTGCTCTTCCCAGCGCGCAAGGATTTCCGGCTCGCGCTGCGGCAACCCCGCGCGCATCGGAAATTCCGTCTGCGGCAGGAACAGCGTCTCGGAGTAATCGCGCTCGGGCTTCGACATGGGGCGCTGTTTAGCAGGCTGATCGGCTAAATGTCACCCAGCCGGGGGAAGGCCTTTCCGGCGCGCTTGAGCGCGTCGCGGGCCTGGGTGGCGTCCGCGGTCATGTGGCGCTTGAGCGTCTCGATCGATTCGAACTTCTGCTCCTGCCGGATCCAGCCGATAAAGGCGACATCGATGCTCTGCCCGTAGAGGTCGTCGTCGAAGTCGAAGAGATACACCTCGAGCAGCGGCGCGCCGTCGTCGAACATCGGCCGGCGGCCAAAGCTGGCCACGCCGTCATGACGTACGCCGGCGATATCGACGCGCACCGCATAGATGCCGTGCTTGAGGCCGCAGGAGGGATCGAGCTTAAGATTGGCGGTCGGAAACCCGAGTTCGCGGCCGCGCTTGTCGCCGTGAATGACCTCGCCCGAGACGAACCAGGGGGCGCCGAGCAGCTCGGTCGCCTCCACCACCCTGCCCGCCGCGAGCGCCGTGCGCACGGCGCCCGACGACACCGGCCGACCCTCGTCTTCGAGCGGAGGAACGACGTCGACGGCAAAGCCGAGACGCCGGCCCTGCTCGGTCAGGAATTCCGGCGAGCCGGTGCGGTTCTTTCCGAAGTGAAAATCGAAACCGATTGCCGCGCCGCCGATGCCGAGTGCGCCGGCAAGAATCTTCTCGATGAAATCCCCGGCCGAAGTCGACGCAAGCGCGGCGTCGAACTTCATGATGACCGCTCCGTCGAGCCCGCTGGCAGCCAGGAGGCGCAGCTTGTCTTGCTCGCTGGACAATTGAAACAAGGGTTCCTTGGGCCGCAGGAACAATCGCGGGTGCGGCGTGAACGTCAGCGCCGCCACCTTCCGCTTGAGCTTGCGCGCGCGCTTGAGCGCCGCGCCGATCACCGCACGATGGCCGCGATGGACGCCATCGAAATTACCGATCGCAACCACGGCGCCGGCAAGGGGCCCGCCGTCGACGCCATCCGCGCCGCCGCGCACGACATGAAATCCTTTGGACGCCGCGTCAGGCTTGTTCATCAGGAACCGCAAAATTTGCAGAGGTCGGGGCCAATGCCGGGCACATATCTCATAATCAGAACATTGCGTCAGCCCGTACGGTTAGCGCGCCGTTAACGAACCTTCAAATTAACGGGTTATTCAAGGGCGCGCTGTTATTTATCGCGTCCTTTTGGGGGAGAGCCTAGCAAGGGTGGATGCACGATGGCCATCGATCTGACCAAGCCAGTGCTTGTTGTAGACGACTACAACACGATGATCCGCATCATGCACAACTTGCTTAAGCAGCTAGGCTTCGAGCAGGTCGACGATGCAAATGATGGATCGAGCGCACTCGCCAAATTGCGCAAGCGCGACTACGGGCTGGTCATCTCCGACTGGAATATGGAGCCGATGACCGGCTTCGCACTGCTGCAGGAGATGCGTGCCGATCCTTCGCTCTCCGAAATCCCATTCATTATGGTGACGGCGGAATCCAAGACCGAGAACGTGATCGCGGCGAAGAAGGCCGGCGTGTCGAACTACATCGTCAAGCCGTTCAATGCGCAGACGCTCAAGAACAAGATCGATGCCGTCTTCGGCGAAGCCGAAGCATCCGCTCCCGCGGCCTGACCGTTACCATCTCAATTCGCGCATGACCGCCTTCGGCATTCCGCCGGCGGCCGCGAACGTTGCCGTCAACGCATCGGCGTCCGGGTTCTCGCGGCTGCCGAGCTCTTCGGCGTGAATTCCTGACGTCACGAACAGAAAATCGATGCCGATCGTGTGCGCACCCTTGAGGTCGGTGCGCACGGAATCGCCGATCGCCATCACGCGATCATGCGCGACCTTGTGTCCGGCAATGCTTTCCGCTTTCGCCAGCGCCATGTCGTAGATCGGACGGTAAGGCTTGCCGGCGTAAAGCACCTTGCCGCCCATCGTCACGTAGAGATCGGCAATCGCACCGGCGCAGTAGACCAGCGTCGAGCCGCGCTCGACGACGACATCGGGGTTGCCGCACACCATGAACAGGTAGCGCGCGAGCATGATCTCAAGCCGCCCGCGGTAATCTTCCGGCGTTTCGATATCGTCGTCGTCCAGCCCCGTGCACACGACGTAATCCGCAGTCTCGAGTGGCGCAAAGTGCGCTTCGAAGCCCGTGAAGATCGAGCGGTCGCGCTCGGGTCCCAGATGATAGACGGTCTGCCCACGTCGCTCCTGCATCACGCTGCGTGTCACGTCGCCGGACGAAACGATGGCGTCATAGACTTCGCGCGGGCAATGCAGCCGGTCGAGCTGACGTGCCACCTGCTCACTCGGGCGGGGCGCATTGGTGACGAGGACAACCGTGGCTCCTTGCGCCCGCGCACGCATCAGCGCGTCACAGGCGTGCGGATGGACCGCAAGGCCGTTGTG
>Ga0157371_10005331_pt1 | contig 10877 bp, 10 predicted proteins | sample C45metaG_FD_113462 | JGI IMG/M metagenome (GOLD analysis project Ga0157371, IMG submission 113462) | Corn rhizosphere microbial communities from Kellogg Biological Station, Michigan, USA - C4-5 metaG | ecosystem: Host-associated > Plants > Roots > Rhizosphere > Soil | place: USA: Michigan... | reverse complement strand
TAATGCAACCAATAGTTTTGCCTGTTTTCGGATATGCAGTATTTCATGTAAATGCTCATCGCTTGTAACGGATCCTTCTACCAGCGCAATATCTACCTTGGGAAATTCCTTGCCATCCACAATCGGACATTTTACGATATCGGCAAGCCTGGCAACATCCAATATTCTTTCATCAATGTCAAGTAGCGACATGTGACAGCCCGAACATCCCCCGAGCCATACGGTACCTATTTTTTTCTTTGTCATTGTTACGTTTTTAATTTCCGTCTTTGACTTGTAATTGTTGTATTTATATAAATCCCTTGTACAACACGCATCACGTCAATAACAATTTTCTTTTTTCTACCAATTCAGTTATCATCTCCGGGTGTTTTTCCAACTGGCCCTGTACAACGTCCTTTGACCATAATGCTCCGGTGGGGCATGCCTGCAAACATTTACCACAAGATGTGCAGGTTATAGATTCACCCCAGGGCGTATCAAAATCAGAGATCACTCTTACCTGGAATCCACGATTTTTCACATCCCAGTTAAAGGCACCTTCAACCTCGCTACATGCCCGAACACACCTGGTGCACATAATGCACCGGTTATGATCCATTACAAAGTATTGATGCGATGTATCTACCTTACATTCAGGAAACAGGAATGGATAGCGTATATGATCCATTCCCACCTTATATCCTAATTCCTGTAACTCACAGTTGCCATTGGCAACACAAACAGAACAAACATGGTTTCTTTCAGCGAAGAATAATTCTGTAGTGATGCGCTGGTAGCGTTTTATTTTTTCTGTATCTGTACGGATGACCATATTGCTGGCCACCCTGGTTGTGCAGGCTGACAATAATTTATTGATCCCTACTATTTCTACCAGGCATAGCCGGCAGGCACCGACATCAGTAAGACCTTTTAAATGACACATTGTCAATATATCAATTTCGTTCTCCCTGCAGGCCTGGAGGATGGTAATTCCAGGTAACACTTTTAGTGACCTGTCATTGATCTTAATATCTATTGTGTTCATACTTCAGATGTTTGGGGTACATCAATGTGCTTTTCTTCGTATTTGCCTATCCTGGTTTCATATTCATTTCTAAAATGCCGTAGCGTGCTTAATAAAGGGTTAGGAGCAGACCCTCCAAGTCCACACAAACTTGCTTCCTTTACATAAACTGCCAGTTCTTCCAGTCTTTCCAGGTCTATTCTTGAGGCATTGTTGTCACAGATCTTTTGCAACAGGTCGTGCATCATTTTGGTACCCACCCTGCAAGGGACACATTTGCCACAACTTTCATCCATACAGAATTCCATAAAGAACCTGGCAACATCAACCATATCAGATGATTGATCCATAACGATCAATCCTCCTGATCCCATAATAGATCCAAGGTTTACCAATGCTTCATAATCCATCTTCACATCAAGGTGCTCTGCTGGTATACATCCTCCGGAAGGACCACCGGTTTGTGCAGCCTTAAATTCTCCACCACCCTGGATGCCTCCGCCAATATCAAAAACGATCTCCCGGAGGGATGTGCCCATAGGTACTTCAATAAGGCCGGAATAATTGATTTTTCCAGCGAGTGCGAAAACCTTTGTACCTGCACTTTTTGGAGTTCCGATCTCGCTATACCACTCACCGCCATTATTGATAATAGGCGCAATGCCTGCAAAGGTTTCCACATTATTTATAAGGGTTGGCTTTCCCCAAAGACCACTCTCTGCCGGGAATGGAGGCCTGGGTCTTGGTGTTCCTCGTTTTCCTTCTATGGAAGCAATAAGGGCGGTCTCTTCACCACAAACAAAGGCCCCGGCACCTATTCTTACCTCCACATCAAAGGAGAAATTACTTCCAAGGATATTAGGGCCAAGTAACCCCATTTTTTTAGCTTGCCTAATGGCGGCTTCAAAACGTTTGATAGCCAGGGGGTATTCGCCTCTTATATAAGCATAGCCCTTGCTGGCTCCAACGGCGTAACCGCCTATTGCCATTCCTTCTAAAACCCTATGAGGATTACCTTCCAAAACGCTGCGGTCCATAAAAGCACCAGGATCACCTTCATCTCCATTGCAGATCACGTATTTCTGGTCATTTACATATTTATATACTGTTTCCCATTTAAGACCAGTTGGATAGCCAGCACCACCACGACCTCGCATCCGGCTTTGCTTGATCTCTGCTATCACATCTTCAGGTGACATTTCAAATAGTGCTTTATCCAATGCTCTGTAACCCTCGTGAACAAGATAATCTTCAATCCTTTCGGGATTCAGTTGACCACAATTCTTTAAAACGATCTTTAATTGTTTGCTAAAGAATGGATCCTCATCTGCATTAGAAAAAGGCCTTTCCCTTGAGTCGGCAAATAAAAGCAAGTGCTCAATGGGTTTCTTTTCGATTACCTGGCTTTGCACGATCTGCGATATATTTGAACAGTCCACTTTTTGATAAATGGAATTCTTTGGAAGGTATTTCATTAATGGTCCCTGGTTGCAGGGTCCCATACAACCTGTAGGTATAATTTCCACTTCTGATTGTAATCCCCTTTCTATTATTTCTTCCTGTAATTTTTTCATTACTGCTTCAGATCCGGAAGAAATGCACCCTGCACCACAGCAAATACATATCTTATGCTTGCATGTGCTGTTTTTTGTTTTTTCCCTTTCAGCAATTACCAGGTCTTTAAATTCTTGTCTGTTCATTTTGTCCCGATTTTATCTATGATCTTATTGATGATTTCATCAGCTGTAACTTTTGCCTGCACTTCATCATCCAACACCACGACAGGTGCGAGTCCACATGCCCCGATACATCGTGCTACCTGCACGCCTAATTTATTATCAGCAGATACCTGCCCTGCTTTAAGGCCTGTCTTTTTTTCCAGCTCATTTAAAATAGCCTGGGCACCTTTAACATAGCAGGCGGTGCCGGTGCACACAAGGCAGGTATGTTCCCCTTTTGACTTGAGAGAAAAAAAGTGGTAAAACGTAACTGTAGAATAGATCCTGGAAGGTGGAAGATGAAGGGCTTTGGCTATATATCCAAGTACATTCATTGGAAGGTAACCATAAGAGTTTTGAGCTGAGTGAAGGATCTCAATAAGTGCATCAGGTTTGAAGTTTTCCTTTTTTATTTTGGCTGCTAGAAGTTTAACGCGGGGGTCTGTTGCCGGCAGTTCATTATTCATCACTGAATTACTTTTCATAAATACAATTGATTGAACAGAATAAATATTGCAGAATTAGAATACACGGTTTGAGCACTTTTTAACGCAGTAAAACTATTCCAGGTAGTATCGTGATGCTATGATTCTCATCAGTGTTTTTGCTGATGGCGAACAGTAGTTTATAAGAACGGTAACTGAGATTATAGGATTTGAATTAGCGCTTTTTAAAATTCTGGCTGTTCAATCAGGGTGGAGTAATGCCTTAATGGTTGTACACTCTAACTAAACAATTCATTAACTTCATACACCACAGTTTATGGTTTAGCAACCAATAAAATGCAACACCAATATGAAAACAATACTTGTGCCTATAGATTTTTCTGATACATCTGATAATGCGCTTGAGTTTGCAATACATTGGTGCCGAACATATAATTATGACCGTATCATTCTTTTAAAATCTCTTTATGATTCAATGTTTGAATCAATTATTGTTTCCGCCGAATATGGCAATGTAAGCCAGGATTATAAACAACTGGAAAGAGAAGAAACAACTGCTGCACTTGATAAGATTTGTCACAAGGTTGCAACTTTATTGCCTGCGGTTAAGATAATGACAGCAGTAAGTGAATATCCTTTGATCAGATCAGTTATTGAAATAACAGAAGAAGAAAATGTTGATCTTATTATTTTGGGAAGTGATCATTATAGTTATTCAAGTGATAGTTATATTTCGGGTCATGTAATAACAATAGCCAAAATAAGTCCCGTTCGTGTGCTAATCGTGCCAGCCGGCTACATTTATAAACCCGTCAAACATGCACTCGTTCCCTGTAACTTCCATGCAATACAATGGTTGGAAAAAATAAACAGCCTTCCAAGATCATCGCCATGGGAAGAGGTGATTTTGGATGTATTAAATGTAGATCCCGGCATGCGTTATGTTCAGCCGGATGAAAAATTTAGATCTACTGAGGAAAAATTACACCAGATATTAAAGAACTTTCCGCACCAGATCTTTTATACTAATGAAGCAGATATTATAAACGGTATCTTGAATTTTGAAACAAAGCACCCGGTGGAAATAATTATTGCCTTGCCAGGTAAGTATAGTTTTCTATACACTTTAACCCATAAAAGCATTTCTCAAGCTATTTATCGTAATGCTACTAAACCGGTGCTGATCCTTAAATAATACGGTAATAAGGAGAATGAACTACATAGCTCAGGAGTTGCATTGATTGTATTCTTTGAGAGAAATAAACCTATTTTTTATTGAAAATATTTTAGTTGGGTGATGGCTATCAGCATTTTACCAACCATTGTCATTATCTAAAATGTTTTATTTAGTCAACTTTATGATGGCCTGACATCAAAACATAATAAAATGAAAAAGATATTGGTTCCTATTGATTTTTCGGCATCCTCCCGTACTGCAGAACAGTATGCTGGTTCTTTAGCCAAAATATCAGGTGCCGAAATATACTTATTACATGTTTACCTGGAATTCATACCTGCAGCCATTGGGCCTGAACCCTGGATGTATACAGAAACTGAACAACATGAAAAGAATCGCGAACGGGTCGCCAGGGAGGTTAGGTTTATACAAGAAAACTATGGGGTTGAGGTGCACGGCGAAATAGAAATAGGGTATACAGGTGACACGATTTCTTCAATTGCAAAACAATTACAGGCTGACCTTATTATAATGGGGATGAAAGGCGAAAATAAAAACAAGGTATGGGGAAGTGCAACAATAAAAACAATTCGCAAAACTGAAGTACCTGTATTGGTAATCCCTGAATATTTTTCATTCACAACAATTAAAAACATTGTTTTGGCTGTTGATTTTACAGAGATGGTTACTGGTTACAGTTTTAAACCATTATTTCAAATCATTGAACAGTTTGATGCAAGTTTACGTGTATTGCATATCGATCAGAAAAATAAGGAGTTGAAAGTATCAGAAGTACCCGAAAAATTGCAATTGGGATTAGCTTTATCTAAAGCAAGTTATATATATGAAAGAGTAGAGTCTGATGATGTAGAAAAAGGAATTCTTACATTCATTGAAAATCATCCAACTGATCTTCTTGTTATGATGGCTCACCACCATAATATATTTGAAAGGATTACAGGTGATATACATACGGATCAACTTAGCTTTGATTTAACTATTCCACTTCTCATCCTTAAGAATAGAATTGAATAAGATATAATAAGGATAATTTATAAATGTTTAGATGTTTGGTTTTTAAATATCCAAAACAACCCTTTTACATCCGTTTGCCATTTATCAAGTATACCAGCTATCATAATTTCTTCGAAAAGGTCCAATATTGTCACAATTGCTGCTATGCGGAACAACCCAATAGGCCATTCAGGTAAAAAGAATAGAAGGATAAGAAACGCTCCCTGAACTATTGCTGCAAATTTGGCCAGGTAAGTATGAAAGCTGGTGATTTTCCTGTATTTTATTAATGCTATTAAGGTTTGGGCCAGGTAAAGTGCAAGGAGAATAGTTACCAGAAGCTTTTCATGGCTGATAAAGCCAGGTTTAAATTTAAAAATTCCGACTACTGCCATCAATACTGTAAGGTCATCAGCAATAGAATCAAATTTAGAGCCCATAACGGTGGTTACTTTGAATTTCCTTGCAAGAAAGCCATCAATAGCATCGGTAAAAAAGCTCACCAGGAGTAACCATTTAAAAGTAAAAAGATCATTTATCACAATGAAATAAAGCAACAATAATGAGGCGAGCAACCGGTAAAGCGTAATTGAGTTTACCATGATGGCTTTTGCCTGGCCTGCATATTTTACGATGGTTTTCATGTAACCTTGTTCTACAATTAAAAGTTACAACATAAATGATTCTAAAGTTCTGATTAAAGCAACAGAATAAGAATGATCCTTGTTAGGCAAAATCGTTATGTATTTATTCGTTAGATTATAAATGAAAATACACAACGGATATTTTTATTTTAAAAATGAAATGTTGATATTAGCGGTAGAGTTTCATGGAATTGCCAGGGAACATCTTAAAATCCTCTTTATATGAAAACTGTCCTTCTTGCCTTAATATGTATGGCAAGCTTCAATACTAAGGCTCAATCCAGTGATTCGGTTGTGACAAGCCTTATAGAAGCCAAAATTCAAATCATCAGCGATTACCTGGATAAAAAGGAGCATTCGCTTCAAAAGATCTCTGAAGCGGTAGCATTCTTTACGGAGCTTACCGGTATAGCTTCAGAAGCTGATGGAAAATATTACGGTCAATATCATCCTTCGATAAAGGATAAGGAAGCCTGGGCTAATTGGGTCTTACTAAACAAACAATACCTGTTTTGGGATAAGGAAATAAAATCTATTATTCTGTATAAGAAGATAAAAATCTAAATTGTCAGATCTCTGTATAAGGAATAATTAATGGTTTATCACAACCAGTGCTTTCGTTTGAACCAGGAATAAATGCTGATGGTAATAAATGCCATAATAACTAAGCAGACAGGATATCCCCATCTTTGTGCAAGTTCCGGCATATAATGAAAATTCATTCCATAGATTCCGGCTATAAAAGTAAGTGGCAGGAAAAATGCTGAGAATATGGTCAAAACCTTCATCACCTCATTTGTTTTTTGTGAGGAGAAAGACATTGAAAGATTTAGAAGGTTGTTTAATTCCTCTAATACCTGTGTATAAAGCGTCTGCATTTTTAAATGTTGGTCCCTTGCATCCTGCAAGGCAGCTTCTTCTCCTTTTTTAATATATATATGGTTGATTGGTTCAAGCATTAACATTAATACTTTATGGCCAATGGAAGCTTCCCTTTTAAGAATATAGAGTGATTCAATATGGTCGTGGCCAGAATTTTTTAGCATGATCTGGTTTTCGAAGAAATCCACTTGTTCCGATAGCCTGTTAGCTGGTTCATCATAGGTCTCCAGGGAATGCCATGCTATTTGTGTTAATAAGTTGCTGGTCGAGGAACACCTTTCAGTAGGTACATACTTTTTCCTGAGTTTATCCAGGAATGGCGTTTCTGATTTGTGAATAGTAATCAAAAAATCATCATTATAAAATATGGCAATCTTGTTAGTGAGATCCTGAATAGTTACTAATCTTTTATCGGGGGTATGTGAATAGAAGCGAAGTATCAGGAAATGTACTCCATCTGTAAATTCGTATTTTGGTAAGTGTTCAGGTTGCATGCAATCCCTGACAATATGTTGATTCAGACCATATTCCTTACTTAATTGCTCCATTTCATTCATAGAAGGATCAGTAATGTCTGTCCATTTACTATTTCCACAAATAAGTTGCTCTTTTCTTGACATATCACCCATCTTTAAGTTTAGTGAGATTATCCTATTCAAAACTGGGACCGGGACAAGGGAGAGGTCAATCCTCAGCGAAAATCAGAGCTATTAATTTATGGTTTCAGTATTCTCTAACATTATATAAGATTATTAATATTAATTCATTACCCTAGTCAATTATCTATTCCACAGATTAAAATAAGGGGATGCGGGGTATGTGTTATTCCTTCTTCTGGTCTTTACTAAAGGAACCTTTAACTGTTTGGTATAATAATTCCATTAGTATAAAAAGTGATGCTGAAAAACGGCAACACTGCTTTAACTTTTCAATATAAATTAATAAACAAAGTACTAACTCTTTTCACTACCCTTATGATCAGTTTACCTATAAGCCAGGTCCTCATAACAGCCATAATGGATAATTTGCCTGATGCTGTAGTTTATTTTGTACCGGTTTTTGGCGATGGTAATCAAAAAAGCCTGGAGGATTTTGAAATTATATATGGTAATAAAGAGGCTGAAATAGAAGCCCGTTTGCAAGGGGCTCAACTAATAGGCCAAAAAGCACGCTCAATTTTCGGCGCTGATGATACTGTAAGGTCAATGCTTTTTGCCCAACTCAGCCAGGTATATAGATCTGGAGTTCAATTTGAGGGTACGTATTATAATAAAGTACTGGATAAACATTTTAAGGTAAGGAGATTGCCTGTAGAAAACGGAGTTCTTACAGTTGCTGTAAATATTACTACTGAAGTAAAGGAACGCGAGGAAAAGCAACGCCAGGCGGACTTAGCGAATCTCATTTTAAATAATTCTTTGAATGGTTGGTTTTCTTGCAAGGCTATAGAAAATGAAAAAGGCGAGATTATTGATTTCCTTATTACAGGAGTTAATCAGGAATTCAATAGAATTATTGGACTTCCTCCTGAGGCAGTAGTTGGGAAAAATTACCTCCATTTATTTCCAGCATCTAAAGAAAATGGAGCTTTTGATCTTAATTGCCAGGTAATATTAACGGGCAAATCCATCCGGCATGAAATGTATTACAAGGGTGATGGGTTAGATTCATGGTACGATGTAATTATAACAAAGCTTGATGACAAGGAGATTTATGTCAACTTTGCGGACATATCGGAGTATAAAAATGCACTTATAGAATTGCAGGAAAAAAATACATTACTCGATAACATTCTCAAACACTCCGCAAACGGGATATCTGTTACCCAAATAATTAAAGACAAGGATGCTAATATTATAGATGGAAGAACAATTTTGGCTAATGATGCTGCAGTAACTTTCACCGGTATTCCAAAGGAACTTTTTCTTACAAAGACTGCCGTTGAACTGGAACCGAACATCCGGGATTCGGCTTATTTTAAAATGTGTGTTCATACGCTTGAAACCGGCGAGCCAGTTCAAACTCAGTATCTCTTAGAATCCACAGGTCGTTGGCTTGAGATATCCATTTCGAGAATGGATGCTAATCATTTAATTACGATTTTCACGGATATCACTTCTACAAGGGAAGCTCAACTGGCCATAGAGCAATCTGCTGAACAATTGCAAACAATAATTAATCATACTCAATCGGGGATCTTCACAATTGTTCCTGTAATCAATACTCAAAATGTAATTACGGATTTTAAATTCCTTATAGTCAACAGGACCCTTGCTTCTTATGTTAACAAAGAACCCAATGAACTTGTAGGTGCTTTAGGAAGTGATTATTTTCCTGAATATAAACGAAACGGCTTGTTCGAGCTTTTTTGTGATTCAATAGAAAAAAAGCAGGTAAATAGGGTTGAATTTCATTACAGATCTGAAAGTAAGGATGCCTGGATAGATATAATGTGTACTCCTTTCAACGACGGAGTTTTGATAACCTTTACAGACTATACGGATGTTAAAAAAATGCAATTGGAAATGGAGGCATTGGTGGAGGAATTAAAAAGGTCGAATAATAACCTGGAAGAATTCGCCCATGCTGCTTCACATGATCTTAAAGAGCCGGTTAGAAAGATTCAGTTTTTTACAGAGCGCTTAAAATTTAAAATATCGGACAGGCTGAATGAGGAAGAACTTGACGTTTTATCCCGCATAGAAAAATCCACTGAGCGCATGCGTTTACTGATAGATGACCTCTTACAATATTCCCTGGTGAATCACAGACATGCGGAAATTGAAGAGGTTGATCTGAATCGCAAATTAACGTTAGTCCTGGAAGACCTTGAAGTACAGGTCCAGGAAAAGCAGGCACAAATAAAGGTAGGAGCGCTCCCCATAGTAAAAGGGTATCGGAGGCAATTACAACAAATGTTTCAAAACCTTATAAGTAATGCGCTTAAATACAATAAACCTGGTGAAGTCCCGGTAATCTCCATTTCTTCCAGAAAGGTTTCGGGAGTAGATTCCGGATTGAACGTTCCTTCGGGGTTATGGAATGATCAATTTTACCTGATAGAAGTTTCGGATAATGGTATTGGCTTTGATCAAAATGATGCAGATCGCATATTTAATATGTTTACCCGGCTTCATGGCAAATATGAATATTCAGGAACAGGGGTTGGATTATCAATTGTGAAGAAGGTAGTAGAGAATCACAATGGTTATATTAAGGCTGTAAGTGAGCCTGGTAAAGGAGCTACCTTTAGCATTCTTTTGCCTGTACGTTAATAAAATTCAAGTTACAAATTGCCCCCGGTAATACTACAGTGAAGCAGGTCTACCTATATGGGCATCAATATCCGGATCATAAGAAGAAGACAGTGAGTCAATCATTTTGCCTAATTCATTTAATAGTAATGGATGATTGGCACTACCCGCCCAACAACGATATCCCCGCGTCAAAACAACATCCCGAGGTGGTTCCTCGGTCGGACATCCTTCATACCTGATCAACCGCGCCTGGTATATTCCCGGGCCTTCCCTGGATATATTATAATGAATATAAGCATCTCCCATCCTCACTATGGCATCCATATCACTTTTTATTTACTAGGTTAGCTGACATTGATTACCATCAATTGTTGTGCTCAAAAAATTTAAGGGTGAAACGTATATCAATCCATAAAGTAACCTTTGAATTGTGTAAACAATTCCACCTATCAATTCATTATTCCATTTCTTGGGGTACTATTAATCTAATGAACATACTGACATCGGACCATAGTTGAGCAATTGCCTGGTCTGTACATTATAGTTAGTGACAGGCAAAGTTGGTATTGTAGTACCGGAGGTTGGTGTCAAAGTAGAAGCCCAAGATTTCTAAATAAATCTATTTATACTTGGTATTTTCCAGTTTTATTGCATCACCGGCTTTGCAAAATCCCAATATATGCCCCATGGTATGCTTCAAAGATTTATAATCAATCGGCTTTGTAAATAAAGG
>Ga0157371_10005330_pt1 | contig 10878 bp, 2 predicted proteins | sample C45metaG_FD_113462 | JGI IMG/M metagenome (GOLD analysis project Ga0157371, IMG submission 113462) | Corn rhizosphere microbial communities from Kellogg Biological Station, Michigan, USA - C4-5 metaG | ecosystem: Host-associated > Plants > Roots > Rhizosphere > Soil | place: USA: Michigan... | reverse complement strand
TTTCTCGCGCCGATCAAGGGTGCCAGTCAGCTCAAGGTCCTGCTCAACGCCGTTTATGATCTGGACAGCAGTCAGCGTCCTGCCGACTATTCGACCGCGACCAGCCAGCTGTTGGCGCGGCAGAAGCGCCGGGCGCTGATCGTGCTGCTGACCAACCTGCGTGACGAGGACAGCGAAGACCTTCTCGCCAGCGTCAAACGTCTGAGCCAGCAGCATCAAGTGCTGGTGGTCAGCCTGCGCGAGGAAACCCTCGACCGCGTGCGCAATGCCCCGGTCCAAACACTGCCCGAAGCACTGACCTATTGCGGCACGGTGGATTATCTCAATGCCCGGGCCGAGCTGCATGAGCAGTTGAATGCTCATGCAGTTCAGGTGCTGGATGTGCGCCCCAGCGGGCTAAGCACGGAGTTGCTGAGCCGTTACCTGAGCTGGAAGCGATCCGGTGTATTTTGATAACACCTATGACGACGGGAGCACGTTTACAGACGCAAACTCAAACTTGAACCTCCCCTGACACTCGCCGAGACGGTGCCCCAAGCGGGCAGAGTGAATCTGACCTCTGCAAAGCCGTCGTCATCTGTTCGTGACGCGGCAAGTTCCATATTCGGGAAACTCCAGAAAACCTGCTCGCCCCTGATCGGCACGGAGGCTGTGTTCGCAACGCGAACCTGTATATGAGCTTCCTTCCCAATAACCGACTGCCCATGAAGCTTTTGAATCATTACGATCTTCGGTCTGCTCGCAGGATCAAATACCTCGAACTCCAGTGACTGGGAGCCACCCAAAACAGCCGTTGCCTGCAACTCATGCAGTCCAGTTTCAATCGGTCTGAAATCAACGCGCGACTTTCCATCCGGCCCCGTGAAAGTAGCCGGCAACGTCAATTCCGGATAATTCCAGATGACCCTGACGCCTGCCAGAGCCCGGCCATCGTGACGCGACACCACCCGGACCTCGGCCGTTGCATCTTTGCCCAGATCGATATTTGTATCGGGACTGGTCAACGACTCTATCATCGGCACTATGCCCGAATACCCCAGGCTCGCCATATCCCAACCACCCAACCCGCCTCGAACAACTGCCGATAAGACTCCATCTCCGTCAGCCGGATAAGTAAAGGTCAACCGCGCAAGCCCCTCCTCATCCGTCACCGATGGCGTCAAGGCCGTCCCGGCAAAATCCCACCGCACTTGCACACCCGCCAGCGGCAAACCGGTATGTGCCGAGACCACTTTGGCAATGGCATGCGCCTGTTGCTCATTGGGTGGCAACCGAGAATCTTCCGGCTCGTACAGTTCGCTGATTACCCGCGGTTCCTCAAGTGTGTACGGCAGATCAACCGACTCCTTATAAACCGCACCACCCACCGTCGCCGTCACCACCGCCGCGCCCGGCGTCTGTGGTGCGAACCGCGCAGTGGCCACCCCGTAAAAGTTGGTCACGCTGGTCTCTGTCCTCAGATCTGCCATTTGCCAGGTGACTACAACCCCTGCGATGCCTTGGCCGGTGACGGACGACACCACTTCCACCTGCACGACCAGCTCCTGCCCCCATTCCAGCACCTGCTGAACGTTGCCACTGGCGAGGATTTTCCAGATCTGCTCGCCGATCCCCAGCGACATTGCGTTGGCCGGTGACAGACGGGACAGGCGCTCCGCCCCCAGCCGCAGGGCGAAGGCGCCGTCTTTCAGGTCGGCGCAATGCAGGGAAAACCCCAAACCGAATGCCGAGGGCCGGCGCGGCACGCCCAGCGCGGGTTCGAAAAGCAGCCCCAGTTCCGTTGGCCCGGCACCGAACAATCCCATGCTCACCTCCTGATTCCGCAACGGACTGTCATCCGGGAGCAGCACTTCGATGGCATGTGAGCCATTGCGTCGCGGAAAGTAGGTGTGACGGCCAAATGGATGTTCGTCATGCCCGTCGAAACGCACCCGGACATCCAGCCATGGATCGCGCTCCAGCGTTACGACCGATAACCGATGTTGAGCTTCGTAGTTGTCAAAAGGACTGATGACCTGGGCCACGACCTTACTCTCCCCCGGCGTCGTCGGCGCGTGGGCATGCCCCGACCAGCCCGACTCATCAGAGTCCTGCGTGGTCGAACCGGCCGAACTGCGCCACTCGACCGCGAACTGCGGCACCGGTTGCCCGGTGAACGCCGAAACCACCTTCACCCAGCTCCAGACCTCGTCCTGTCCGATCACAGCATCGACGGCAGATTCGCGCCAGTCTTCGATTGTCACTTTGTTGTGGTTGAGCCGCATTGGATTGGCCGGTATGCCCCGCTTCAGCGCTGGCAACTGAAGTGCCAGCGTAAAATCGCCTACCTTGCTCGAGATGAAATCCAGTGCCCACCCCGCACCACCGTCATTGAGCGGCTGAGCATCATCGATCGGCGGTTCGACGCTCGCCCCCAACTCATCGGCGGGCGTTCCTTGCCACCACAGGTTTGCCAGCAAACCCACGAGTGGACTCAAGGCGTTGGGTAAATAGCGCATGTTGTGCCTGGCTCCGATGCACGGGAACAACGTCTGGCTGGCCGTTACGGCGCTCACCTGATCCAGCATCACCGTCAGTTCATCCATAAGCTCTGTAGAGATCAGCCGACCGAACATCTCTCGGGGCGCGTTAAGCACCGCGCTGCTCAAGGTCAGGCTGAACAGACTGCTGATACTTGAGGCCACCGGCGAACTGAAGGTCCATTCAAGTCCTTTCGCCTCGAGTTTCATGGGTTCACCGATACCTGCGACGGTCAACCCGATCGCCGGCGATTCACCACGCCACTGCAGCGTGACCATCTGATCGAGCAGCGAACTGCCTGGCGTTGGTTCGACTCTTAGTGTGTGCGAACTCCCCCGCCAGCACAGCAAGCCCAATTCGGCCAGATCCGCTTCTGTTCCATCGAACAGAATCCTGACCTGCCCTTTCCACGGACTGCTGGCCAGTGCTTTCACTGCAAACGGTCGCTCCATCGACGCGGCATCCTCGTGGGCCCGCACGCGGGCGCTCACCACCAGTTCCCCGGCCCGGGTCGGCTTATACAGAACGCTGGCCCAGCCACCTCTACCGGTTCTGGTCGAAATCGTGCCTTCGGGAGTTTGCCAGTCCACCAGCGCATTAATGACCGGATCGCCATCGCCACTGGTAACCACATGTACCACTTGCACACGCAGCAGGACGCTTTCGTGCTCGTCCACCACGGGAAACTTGTTGGCCTCCTGGACGTCGCCGATGCGTACCAGATTGCGTGCCAGCGACATCTGTTTCCTGTCTGAGGGCAGCAACAGTTTCGAACACGACAAATGCAGCTCGAAGCGCCCGTCGAGCTTGTCTTCGCTGTTCAGCCACCAGCTCAGATCCGCTGCATCGACGGGTACCGGCTCTTCCAGTTCGGGACTTACCTGCACGCCTAACTGTGCCGCCGAATCCCCTTCCCAGCGCAAGGCCAGTTCGGTGCCACGCAACACCTCAGGCAGCCGGACATTCAACTGATAAGTCGAACCCCGATTGGGATAGCCGGTCTTTTGCGGCCAAGGCAAGGCGTTACCCTCGACCACTGCGAGCACATCCTTCCACGGATCGGTCTCCAGCACCCGAATATCGAGCGTTGTCGTTACGACCCCGCTGGCATAGTAGGGACTTGCCACCGAGGCGACGAGGCGGAAATCGCCCACAACCTCGGACTGATGATCGATATACGCCCAGCCATCGTCGTCAGTGGTGGTGGTGTCTAGAACTGCCTGTCCCTCGATCGCCCAGGTCACCGTGCGCCCGGCCAGAAACTGACCGGTGTACCAGGAGGCCACTCGCACCCCCAGACGCACTGATTGTTTCAACTCCCGCACCGGAAAATACGCCGCCTCCAGCACCTCGCTAAACACCAGTCGGTGATGCCCCAGCGAGACCTCAATCCGATAAGGCGCGGCGGTGTACTGGTTCACCAGCTCCATTGGGAACACATAAGGGTCCTGATTCCCGATCAACGGGCACTGCAGGCTCCAAGGTAAATCCAGCGGATGATCTACGCCCCAGCCAGGCGTCGCGATTATCGCGCCTTGCGGGTTATCGTCGCTGACCAACGCAGCCTTGGTGTAGACCCAGGGGCTGTCAGCCTGGGGGACAAATTCAAGCCGATGCGCAAACTCACCGACCGCCCCCAGACACAGGTAGCACAGCCCGCCGGGCAGTAATTGCTGCTCGTCCAGCTTCAATGCCTGCAGCACCAATGGCTCAAGGTGCAAGGCCAGTTCAATCCCGGTGATCACAACCTTCAGGTGATAGTCCTGGGGATCGGCGTTACGCGGAGCGACTATAGTGAGGCGAACCTTGTCCAGGCGCTGCAACGGCAGATCGAACGGAACGTTGTACTCGATGGGCTTGAATACCAGCGGCTTCTTGCTGGCAATCCTTGCCAGGTGCTTTTCGAGATCGCGAGCGCTGCTCGGCTCCAACTCGATTTCTTTCAGAAGGTTTTCATTTTCATCGGTGATAAGCATTCTGCCTGGTTCGGTATGCCGCGTTTCACAGAGAAAACTCAGCACATAGCTGGCACTGGGCCCCGACTCCACAGGTGTGGTGAACTGCTGAGAGACAGAGGCAAGGTTCCCGGCAGTAAGCACTCTGATCGGGTTCCCTTCATACGTCTCGCCTTCGACCGAAATTTCACGCGGATTGGCGCCTCTTACCCAGAACTCCAAGGCTTTCTCGAAATGACCATTGAGCACCAGACTGTCATTAGCCTGAATGACGGGTTCAAACATGATTGCCTGCTCCTTTGACATTACGTGGCAGGCGTGAAGTCATCGCCCGGGTGACCTGATCTTTTACGCTAAGGGTAAACGCCGGCTCACCGGCCTTGGCCGTGTAGTGGATGCGCAAGATGATGTCGGTTACCGACTTGAGCATCGACGCTTGCCGCGCCGCTTGCGGCCAGGGAAAGTGCAATTGCCAGCGCGACACCGCCCCTGTGTTCTCGAACGGATTGAGCAAGCCTTCATCCGGTTTGCTGGCATTCATGCCGGTGTCGGCAATCCCCACCGATAAACCGATTTGCTGGCCGCTGCGCAGATTGAACAGCACCTCCGCAGGTGCCACCTTGCCCGCTGGCTGATGCAGGTACTCGACCGACCGTGCGGTTGCCTGGGTAGCGATCATGCTGCCGACCTGAAGCAGGGTGGCCTGTATATCCTCATAGGCTCCGGCCAGTACCGGCAGATAGACCTCGACCAGATTCAGCAGTCGGCAGTACTCCCCCGGATGATCGCGATCGAACGACAACTGCGTCAGCTGGAACTCCAGCGTGCCCTTGTCAATCAAGTCTTTCAGCGCCTGGGCCCAGTCGGAGAACCCCGCCTGCGGATCAACCTTGTCATCGAACAGGTGCCGCAGTGAAATGGTCTTGACCCGTTCCAGACGACGCTCCTGGCTTTGCAGGTACAACCGGTCCATGCGCAACAGGTATTCGCGCAAGTGTTCACCGGCGGTCAACCCGTGACGGTTGTCCAGCCAGACCTGCGGCAACGCCTCGCCCGTTTCGTAATCGCCGGTTTCGGCGCTCAACGAAGCACGGGCACTGAGGCACAGACTGACCACCGCATCGTAAGCCTGGTAGTGCAAGGCCTTGAGCTGACCCAGCAGCCAGCCGAACAACTCTGCGTTGGTCGCGCGTTTTTTCAGGTAGTTGTAGAGCGCCAACGCTTGACCGTTGGCGCGCAGGGTCTGCTCCAGACTCGCTCTGGCTGCCCCGAGGGCGAATGTCTGCGCGGTGATCTGCTCCGCGATCGCACCCACCTCGGCCAGTGCCTGATCTCGTTGCAATTCCCATTCTCTGCGGCGCAGGCGATAACTTTCGACGAGGGCTTGTTTATCCGCGTCGATCTGCTGGAGCATCGCTCCGATTTCCAGACCAAAGACTACGGCATCGGCTATTTTTTCCGGACGATGTCCGCCGGCGGCCATGCCGAAAATGCTCGGCAGCGCGCCTACCACTGCACCTCCGGTCTTGATCGCGTGGGTCCCGGCATTCATCCATTTGACTGTCTGCAGTTTTTCCATGACCTGGTACTCGGCATCGGTCACGTTTTCGTCGTACCAGGCTTTGAATCGATCAGCCCGTTGCTGGGCCATGGTCCGACTCTGGCCCAAGGCCGTGAGGCTCGCTTCAAGCTGGGCAATGGATTGCTCTTGAACCGTACGGGCGTAGTCACCCAGTTCTTTCAGATGCTCTTGCTGCAGTTCTTCCTGTTCCGCCCGATCACGCTGTTCCAGCAGGCGCAATACCTGACTGCCGTACTCCTGCAGTGTCTGTACGGCGCGCAACGCCGCCTCGTAGGTAACACGCCAGCGAAAGGCCCCCACCACCAGACGTCCGCCCATCGGCCGCGGCGCACCGACCCCGCCAGCGGCCAGATCGCGCAACAATTGGTTGGGGTCGGTGGGCGGGCTGAACAGCGGAACGTTCAATGGCTTGCCGTCGAGAGTCAGGTTGTTGCGCAAGTTTTCCAGGCGTTGTCGCGGCAAGTCGAACTGCTCAAGCAACTGCTCATTGATCGGCAGTTTGAACGGCGTGTTCGCCAGCATACTCATCAATGGCGCCGCTTCGGCGGCCGGAGGAATGTCCGCCAGGGAAAACATCAGTTTTTGCTCAAATTGCTCAAGCTCGGGCCTGGTTGCGCTTTGTGCCAACAAATTAGCGACCGTCTGCGCTTCCCAACTGGTCACTGCCCGGGCAGAAGGCGGCTTCCCCATCAGAAACTCGGCTTGTACGTAACACAGTTTTGCCGCCACCAACGCATCCCGGGTGAGCTGGCGGTAGTACCAGTCACCCCACGCGACCAGATTCTTCACGTACTCGGTGAACGCCAGAATCTGGTAGTGCCGTGGCGCGGCATAGGCGATCGCATCCGGATCGGTGGGCATCATGGCTTCAAAGCCCACATTCCCCTCAGCGGCCAGAGGTCGGCAACGCCAGTAAGCAGGCTTCGCAGGTACGTCCGGATCTGCCGGGGCTTGCGGGTCGAACACGTAATGCCACCAGCTCTGCGCTTCCAGATAGCGATCCTCGGCCCGCAGACGTGCCGCCACCAGATGCGGCAGATGAAAAAACAGCTCCCAGAAATACAGCCCGTTGGCCCCGTTGAATGCCCCGTTCGGTTCACTGATCGGGCCTGCTGCCGGAGGTGGCTCCGTCAGGAACTGAGTGGCCCAGTCCAGCACGGCATCCACGGAAATATTGCTCAGTTGCACCAGCTCCGGGCCGAACAGTGAATTCAGACGTGCGCGGGGCAACCTGCCAGCTTGCCGAAACGCGATGAACTGCGCGGCATCCAGCGCGTTTTTTTCCAGCGTGGGTGGCACGAAACGCGTGATATCGGTCAGCGCTACCGTAAAGGTCTTGCTGCCTTGGCTCGTGCCGCTCAAGGTGAATTCGGACAGCCCGGTGAATCCTCCTTTCGAGCGTTTCAGTTGCATCCAGTCCGTGGCCCAACCGCCCGCTATGGGCTTGGTTGATTCGAGAAAATCCGGGTCGCCTGCTGCGCCATTGTGCAACTCCAGTTTAAATGTCTGGTTTCCGTTGATCAGCCCACTCCTCGCGCGGCATAGCCCCCTGACCCACAGGCGATCCTCCCCATCCACCTCTGAAAACACCGCCTGCAACCCGTAATAAGCCGTGAGCGACCCCGAGCTCTCACTCTTGATCGCGACCACCGGCTGGTTTTTCGGTGTCAGTGGATACTGCACGGTCAAGTCATTGGGGATGCGTTCAATGGTCAGAAGATCAAGCCAGCTGCCATCGTCTTCGGCCAACCGGCGAAAGAGCACATCACGGGTTGCGCTCACCCTCAGACCAGCCGGGCTGATGAGCAATACACCCAGGCGCCCCTTGGGGTGAACCGCATCGGAAAACGTTGTCGCAATCAACCGGGCACCGATGCTCACACTCGCGTGGTCGTCGCTGTTCTGGTCAGCGCTGTACAGACTCAGCGGTGCCGACCATTCTGCGTTCTGGCTCATGAACGCCAGGTTGATGTCCAGTCTGGGGGCCAAATAGCTTTCTTCCCCCTTGATCCCCACCTGGTCGCGCCATTCGGCCCACACCAGGCACAAGCGTCCGCTCCAGAACAGCGGCCGCATATCCAGAACCCGCCCCCCCACCGGAATGTCTGCAGGTTGCCATTCACTCCATGCCGCCGGGTTGACCGGATTGGTAGCAGTTGTGAGTTCGATGTCGGCCTTGCGCCAAAAATACTGAAACGGCTGTACCCGCTGCCGACCGACGAAATAATAAGTTGCACGGTTCGGCGAATCACCCTCCAGGCAGGCGCTGACGACATCCAGGTTACAGGTCTGCTCGAAGGTCTTGAGGTAATCCTGCAGGGCACGCTGCACCGAGTCGGCGTTCAGGCGCGTCTGGTTCAAGTCATTCTCAAGGGCCTTGAACAGACGGGTCTTGCGCTGCCGTACAAAAGGGTTGATGAAGTTTTCCGGGTAGACCGAGATCAACGAGAGCGCCGCCCAAACGGGATAATTGCTGTACAGCTCCCAGAGTTTCAGGTGCTCCGGCGGGAATTTATCGTCTTTATAGCCCGGCTCAAGCCTGCGATAGGCCGCATGAATGAATTGCTGCGCACAACTGGTCGCCTCAGCGACCCACGAGCTCTGCACTGGGTAGTTGTCCAGCGGATCCATGCGCAACAACTCGAACAGATCCTGCGGCGTTTTCACAAAGTCGTATTTGACCTTCGCAACCTTGCCGATGCAGTACTCGACCAATGCCGTGCGGCGTTTTTCCAACAGTTGAGCCAGATTGCCTTGAGTCATGGTCTTCTCCTGAATCCTGGAGCGAGCGCTCCGTCAACGAGTACCGTCATTGGGAAGTGGTCGCTTTGGCAAAGGTGATAGCGTCAAAAAAAGCCTCGCTGTTATTGGCATCGCAACGCACGCTTAAAATGAACTTGCCGCCGGACGGACTCGACACGTACACCCGTGTAACGCCCTCGAAGTCGGTAAATCTCTGCACGGGACGGATGACCACCGAGTCGCCATCGCCGCCCATGACCTGTACGAACCAGCGCACCAGACGGTGGCGGCCGGAGTTTTGATAGTTGTCGCGCAGCGTGGCGGAAAACTCGACTTCCTGCCCCGCGGGAACAGGTTCCAGCGGCACCAGGGAAGTTAATGGGCCCGGGAAGAACAGCGTATCGACGTCATCGGAAATGTTGATAGTCGGAGCCTGTTGCGCATCGATCAGGTCAAGCCAGAACAATGGCGTTTCCTGCCCCATGACCTTGCCCGGCAGGTACTCGACCCTCACCGTTCCGTCGACCTCAGTGGGCTTGGTCGCAATCGTGCCGAGACTCACCAGCCAGTACACATTGACGCCACTCAATGGCTTGCCATCGGCCGCCTTGAGGGTCACGGTAAAAATGACTTTCTCGCCTGCCTTGCCGGCCACCACCTCGGTCTTGTCCACGACGCAGGTCATGGTGACCAGCGGTTGCGTCACCTCATCGGCGAACGAAACCACCGGCGAACGGCTATCTGCAAGGCTGAGCAGCGCGCGCTCGGCGGCGATTCGATATGCGTTCTTGTCGACACTTTCCGGCAGATTTCCCACGAGGAAAATTGTCAGGGCATCCATGCCGGTGTGCCGGGCCAACACGCGGATGCGCATCAACAAATCGAGCTGGGGCAAGCTCTTGAGGATCTTCAGTGTCGGGTCGATGCGGCTGACACACTCGCGCACCTCCTGCACACTCCAATCGAAAAACGCCGCCAGCCGCAACACTGCCGCATCCTGCGCCAGCCGCAGCGCATCGCCGGTCAGAGGGTTGGGTAACGCATTGACCTGACGCAAATAGTCGAGCAATTTGCCGGCCGGCTGCTCGCTCAACTCGAAGGCCCGGCCCAGCGTGGTCAGGTAATACAAGGTGCGTATCGACAGCAGGTGCCGATCATCCAGATCCATCCAGGCCTTGTGACCGTATTGCAGAAAGTCTTCGAGCAACACCTCCGACAAATCCAGCTTGCTTGCCACGGTGCTGCGCCGTCGCACATCAGCCAGCAAGCTGAGCAGCGGATCGGGTTGTTCAGAGGCACGTGCCGTGGGTCTGAGCGCCTCGACTGCATCCCGATCGGCACGCGCGTTGACCTGAGACAACAACTGATAAACCGTGGACTGCGCCCAGGTCAGCATCTGCAAGCCGCGTTCGATATCAAGGCCGGTGTACACCGCCAGGCATTCTCCGGCGACCGAGACCTGCGCTTCCCGGGCCTGCAACAACACGCCGAGAATTCGCTCGACCAGAGTCACCCGCACATTGGCGTCGTTCTCGCCAAGCCCCTCCCTGATTGCCTTGTCGAGCTTTTCCCGAGCAAAGCTCAGGTACTGGGACTCTGGTAACTGCAGGGCGATGACCAGACCGGTGGAGTCAACCAGATCGGTCAACAGCTGCAGCCAGTCCAGCCCCTCAAGCGAAGGTACGCCAGCCATCGCTAGCCCGGCATTGTTGAACAGCGTGGCAGGCAGCAAGTTGCGGATCTGGTCAAACAACTGACGCTCGGCTTGCGTGGCAACCGCCAGGGCCTGCGGCGGCGCCACCTGCTGCAGCATCCACAACACGGGGATCTCGCGATCCTTGCACCAGGACACGCAAGAGTGCAGGGCATAGATCAGATTGAGCACGTCCGGTGTGGGTTCGCTATTGAGCTGTGCATGGATGCGCGGCGAGCCTGCCAGCCCGTCGACCCAACTCTCCCCCCCCAGCAGGGCCAGCATCAGTACACCTTCGACCGGGCTGATGCCCAGCAAACGCGGCAACTTCACCAAACGGTAGAAGCTCGAGATGACTGCCGGGGTGCGTTTCAGCGTGCCCTTGA
>Ga0157371_10005329_pt1 | contig 10881 bp, 10 predicted proteins | sample C45metaG_FD_113462 | JGI IMG/M metagenome (GOLD analysis project Ga0157371, IMG submission 113462) | Corn rhizosphere microbial communities from Kellogg Biological Station, Michigan, USA - C4-5 metaG | ecosystem: Host-associated > Plants > Roots > Rhizosphere > Soil | place: USA: Michigan... | reverse complement strand
TAAGATTTTACGGTTCTTTACGGTATTTGACCGTGCATAACGTTTAAGGTGTCTGCCCATGTTCGTTCCATTTCTGATCATGCTGCGCGAAGGGCTCGAAGCCGCGCTGATCGTGAGTCTGATTGCCAGTTACCTCAAACGTACCGGTCGCACGCGCTGGTTTCCGGCAATGTGGGCCGGCGTCCTGATTGCCATGCTGCTCTGTCTGGCACTGGGCGTCTTCATCAATGAAACCAGCGGTGAGTTTCCTCAAAAACAGCAGGAGCTGTTTGAAGGCGTCGTCGCGGCGATTGCGGTGGTTATCCTGACGTCGATGGTGTTCTGGATGCGCCGCGTGGCGCGCAGCATCAAAACCGAGCTGGAACAGGCGGTTGACCAGGCCTTGAATAAAGGCGGCGGCGGCTTCGCACTGGTGCTGATGGTGTTTCTCGCCGTGGCGCGGGAAGGGCTGGAATCGGTGTTTTTCCTGCTGGCAGCGTTTACCCAGGATGTCGGCTATGCGCCGCCGCTGGGCGCGGTGCTGGGTCTGCTGTGTGCCGCGCTGCTGGGTGGCTTGCTCTACTGGGGCGGCGTGCGCCTTAACCTGCAACGGTTCTTCTTCTGGACCAGCTTATTCATTCTGTTTGTTGCCGCCGGGCTGGCCGCGGGTGCTATTCGTGCCTTCCATGAAGCGGGCCTGTGGAACCACTGGCAAAACGTCGCCTTTGACTTCAGCCAGACGCTCTCCACCCACAGCCTGTTTGGCACGCTGCTGGAAGGATTGCTCGGCTATCAGGAAGCGCCAACGGTCAGTGAAGTGGCGGTGTGGCTGATTTACCTGATTCCGGCGCTGTTGCTGTTCTTTATGCCTGCGCGCCTCGCTCCGGCGACCACGCGCGTTGCCCGTTAGTAATTTTTTATTCTTTACAGGGAAATACCATGACTTACCGCACACGTAAAACGCTGCTGGCCTCGCTGCTGGCGCTCTCCGCCACGGCGGGCGCGGCTGATATTCCACAGGTTAAGATCAGCGTCACCGACACGCAATGCGAACCGATGGCGGTCACGGTCAACGCCGGGAAAACCCAGTTCATCATTAAAAACAACAGCCAGAAGGCGCTGGAGTGGGAAATTCTCAAAGGCGTGATGGTGGTGGAAGAGCGCGAAAATATCGCGCCGGGCTTTACGCAAAAGCTCACCGCCAACCTGGAAGCGGGCGACTATGAGATGACCTGCGGCCTGTTAAGCAACCCAAAAGGTAAGCTGACGGTGACCGCCGGCGGCGCGGCGAAAGCAGCCAGCGGCAAACCCGATGTGATGCAACTTGCCCAGCCGATTACCGACTATAAAGCCTACGTGATGCAGGAAGTGGCGCAGCTGGTCAGCACCACCAAAGCTTTCACCGACGCGGTAAAAGCGGGCGACATCAACAAAGCCAAAGCGCTCTATGCACCTGCACGTCAGCACTATGAGCGGATTGAGCCGATTGCCGAACTGTTCTCCGATCTCGACGGCAGCATTGATGCCCGTGAAGACGATTACGAGAAAAAAGCCGCTGACCCGAAATTCACCGGCTTCCACCGGCTGGAAAAAGCGCTGTTTGCCGACGGCAACAACGCGGGCATGAGCAGCTATGCTGACCGCCTCTATAAAGATACGCAGGATCTGCAGCAGCGCATCAGCCAGCTGGCGTTCCCACCGGCGAAAGTCGTGGGCGGGGCCGCCGGGCTGATCGAAGAAGTGGCCTCCAGTAAGATTTCCGGTGAAGAAGATCGCTACAGCCGTACCGACCTGTGGGATTTCCAGGCCAACGTCGATGGTGCGCAGAAGATTGTCAGCCTGCTGCGTCCGATGCTGCAACAGGCCAATCCACAACTGCTGGCGAAAATCGACGGCAACTTCAAAAAAGTCGATACCATTCTGGCGAAGTACCGCGCCGCCGAGGGTTTTGAATCCTATGAAAAGCTGACGACTGCCGATCGCAACGCCATGAAAGGGCCGATTACCGCGCTGGCGGAAGATTTGGCACTGCTGCGTGGCACGCTGGGCCTGGATTAAATCATGAGTAAGAAACCCGCCGCCGTGCAACCTGCGCGTCGGCAACTGTTGAAACAACTCGGCCTGCTCGGTGGCGCCACGGCGCTGGCGGGTGGCTGTCCGTTTAGCGGCAGGGCAGCGGAACCGCAGCAGGCGTTTTCGCCGGGCACGGTTTCACCCAACGCACGCATGCAGGTGCAACCTTTCTACGGTGAGCATCAGGCCGGGATCACCACACCGCAACAGGCGGCGATGATGCTGGTGGCGTTTGACGTGCTGGCCAGCGATCGCGCCGACTTACAGCGGCTGTTCCAGCTGTTGACGGCGCGCATCGCCTTTCTGACTACCGGCGGCAGCGCGCCTGAAGTCACCAATCCACAGCTACCACCGATGGATTCCGGTATTCTCGGTGCGCAGATTTATCCTGACAATCTCACCATCACCGTGTCGCTGGGACACGCGCTGTTTGATGAGCGTTTTGGCCTACAGGCGCAGATGCCGCGCAAGTTGCAAACCATGACGCGTTTTCCCAACGATGCGCTGGATGCCAGCCAGTGTCATGGCGATCTGCTGCTGCAAATCTGCGCCAACACCAACGATACGGTGATCCATGCGCTGCGCGATATCATCAAGCACACGCCGGATCTGCTGAGCGTGCGCTGGCGACGTGAAGGCTTTATCTCCGATCACGCCGCGCGCAGCAACGGCAGCGAAACGCCAATCAATCTGCTGGGCTTCAAGGATGGTACCGCCAATCCCGATACCCATAATCAGGCGCTGATGGATCATATTCTGTGGGTGACGCAGGAGCAGGATGAGCCCGTCTGGGCGCGCGGTGGCAGCTATCAGGCGATACGCATTATCCAGTTTCACGTTGAGTTCTGGGATCGTACGCCGCTGGGTGAGCAGCAAACGATTTTTGGCCGCGACAAGCGCTCAGGCGCACCGCTGGGTATGCAGAATGAGCACGATGTGCCCGATTATGGCAAGGATCCGGATGGCGACGTGATCGCGCTGGATGCGCACATTCGCCTGGCCAATCCGCGTACGCCAGAGACGCAGCCGAACCTGATGCTGCGCCGTGGTTACAGCTATTCGCAGGGCGTATCGGCGGCTGGACAGCTGGAGATGGGGCTGCTGTTTGTCTGCTATCAGCATGATCTGGAGAAGGGATTTCTTACCGTGCAGCGACGGTTAAATGGCGAAGCGCTGGAAGAGTATATTCGGCCCATTGGCGGCGGCTACTTTTTTGCCTTGCCTGGCGTAGCCGACGCGCGGCATTATCTGGCACAGGGGCTGCTGGAAGCCTGAATATCATCCTTTACCCGCCGTTTTCGCCCGGAAAGCGGCGGGTTTTTTTGTCTAATCGGCTGTTTTTTATTCACTAAATCCGCAGTGAGATTTTTCTGTTTTCCACTCTTTTTTCTTCCCACCTAAAGCTGTTGAATTAGCAGGCTAATTTATCTTAAGTGCTGTTTTCCCTGCGCCATACCGCACGCTGTTTTAAAATTTATTCTAGAATTGATATTGCAATCCCTCGGGGAAATAGTGCAATTTACGTTTGTAGCGGTTGTCGGTTGTGTTTCTGTATCACTATGGAGATCGCGAATGGATAAGTCCTTTTCAGGACAAGCTGTCACTACCCTAAAAAGATGCTCCATCCGGAGGACAACGTTTCCTCTCCGATTTCTCGCTTCGCTTTTTTCATTCCACCTTCACTCACATTCAACCTTCTCTTCTGGTAGGCGCGTTGACGCATACTTTTTTTCAGCGGCTGTACAGGGCTTAAAAGGAAGCCAAACTTCAAAAGCGTTCACGTAATCGCATCATGCGTTGATGCGGGAAATGAAACCACATGAAAGGTGCCACTATGGGAAGACAGAAAGCAGTGATCAAAGCGCGTCGTGAAGCAAGACGTGTTCTTCGCAGTGATTCACGCAGCCATCGTCAGCGTGAAGAAGAATCGGTCACCACGCTGGTGCATATGGGCGGACTGGACTCCATCGGCATGGCGCGCGATAACCGCGACCATTCGCCAATTGAAGCTCGCAATGACGCTCAGGCGCACTATCTCAACGCCATAGAAACGAAAAAGCTGATCTTTGCTACCGGTGAAGCCGGCTGCGGCAAGACCTGGATCAGCGCCGCGAAAGCGGCAGAAGCGCTGATCCACAAGGATGTAGAGAGGATTATCGTTACACGTCCGGTGCTGCAGGCGGATGAGGATCTGGGCTTTTTGCCCGGTGATATCTCAGAAAAGTTTGCTCCCTATTTTCGGCCGGTTTACGACGTTCTGGTTAAACGTCTTGGTGCTTCCTTTATGCAATATTGCCTGCGTCCTGAAATTGGCAAGGTGGAGATCGCCCCCTTTGCCTATATGCGCGGACGCACCTTTGAGAATGCCGTTGTGATTCTGGACGAGGCGCAAAACGTCACCGCCTCACAGATGAAGATGTTTCTGACGCGCCTGGGTGAAAACGTGACGGTTATCGTCAACGGCGATATCACCCAGTGCGACTTACCGGCTCATGTTCCTTCCGGCCTCGCCGATGCGCTGGCGCGCTTTGAGGAAGATGAAATGGTGAGCATTGTGCGCTTTGGCAAAGATGACTGTGTGCGCTCCGCACTTTGCCAACGAACGCTGCTCGCCTACGGCTAACCCGCATTACCGCAACGATAAAACCCGGCTCAGGCCGGGTTTTTTGTGGGGCAGGGAAGGCAACAGGCAATAAAAAACCCCGCCAGTGCGAGGTTGGTATTTATCTAAAGCGCTACTGCAATGTAAAATGCCATGAGCCAATCGGGCTTCTGGTGAGCACCATGATTTTTTCTTCGCCCTCAATCACGACATAAAACTGATCTTTTACTTTGAGTCGCCTGGGAAAATCTTCATTTTCTTCATAGCGGACGGTTATTTTATTTCCAACAACCTGTGCCTCAGCTTTTTTATCATATTGAGGCAGATATATTGTTTTCTTCACGTTTTATCCTCCTTCTGATAACGCGGGCTTCTCCCGTAGATAGAGTATATTACTCGCTGCTTAGTTCGCCACACGCAGCATTGCTGTTGGTCGCCGTCGTTTAGTTAACGGCGGCTTACTTTAGTTATATGCGTCGCTCTCTGGATAAGCCATGCTAACTTATTAAAATGATAAAAATAAAAGCTATCAGATTTCCTGAACCATTGTGGCATGTCAGAAGAGTCGCCCTCGATGGATGACTTATTGAAGCATGGCTTTCACTCATCAACTCTGGCAATTCTAATCTGGTAGGGTTCTGAACTGTCTACTCTGTATCCCATTCCGGTACGCCCTTCGACCCGATATTTTACGGCGACACCGTTGTCATCGTTGCGTTTAATAATCTCCCCAAGCCGAGGAATTTTAGCGAATTCTTCATCGTGAGTGAGTCCGGTATCCTTATAATGCACCTGCAAAACTATTTTGCTCATCTCTCTTTTCTCTTCAGGTAAACCAGGTTGCATAACCGACTTCACCTCAATCGATAGCCGAAGAGAAAAGCCTTTACCTGAAGGTCGACTTCGGTGCATTGAAACGGGGTGACGCGACGGCGATGAAATATTGTCGACTTTACTGTCTCATATACCATCCGTTTGGGATATAGCATGAATGGATAACGTGATAAGGCGTACAATATCGATGCGCTTTATTAACGCTGGGCATACAAAAAGCGCGTCGTTACTCCGTGGTTATTTGCTGACACTCGCTTATAGAATTTTAGCCTGTACTGACAATATACATTCTGCTCAGCGGATGGCTTCATCATCACTTCATGCGCCATTAATAGCGGATTTCGCATGTTACTGAGCCGGGCGCTGGGCTTTGATCGCTGCCTGCTTTTTAAGAAGCGATTCGCTGCTGTGATACGGCGCGCTGGCACCTGCTCAGATTTTTCCACCGGCACCACTAGCTCGCGGGTTGCAGTCATGGCAATCGCCTTAAAGTGGACGAAAAACAGACCGCACAATAGCGGGCGAAACAAGGTGGAAATTTACGCAAAATAATGTGTAAAAATTGATGGTTTTTTGCTTATTACGTGATTGTTGGCTTTTATTCGGCATAAATTGGATATAAAGCTATGTAATACCCCCTCAACCTGTCAGGCTGATTTTTTAGTGATGCTTAAGTCAAACTTAAGCAGGAGGCGATATGTGCCGCATAAAATTCATCTGCCGGGAATGCGGAGGAAGGAAATTTATCTTCACAACAAAAAATAAAAACAAGAGAACTACGCATGGCGCGGTTTGCGCGCGTTGTGGAAGTCCTTTGACGAGTAAGTCACTTTATCCCTGCCTCATTCTGATAACCAAAAAAGTGGATTAAATTTCATCCTTACGGGCATGGTATAACGGCATGACTTCATCCAGCTGGCTGCTGATGCGCGTTCAATTTCTGCCACCCGTACCTTTAATCAACCACCCGTTTCTTCTGTGATAAAACGCGCTTGCAGCTTTGCCTGCTGCTTTTTGTCGGATGCCAAAAAGCTGCGATTAGGCAGCATAGTGAGTCTGAGTAAATTTATCGCGCATTATTTGAGCAGTAGTCCGTAGTTAAGTAAACTTAAACTGCGTTGACTATCCGGTGACTCACATGGCAAGTTTCAACATTTCAATCGAATTGCGTGGCGAAATTGATGTCGCTGGCGACTACAGACGCCTTAGAGAGGCAATGAATGAAAACGGATTCAGGCACAGTATCAGCGCTAAATCTGGCGCTAAATTCAGGCTGCCTCGAGACGAATTTACTTTTTCAGGATATCTCTCACGTAATGGAGTGCTGGATAATGTTTATCTGCTCGTTTCAAATTTCATTCCGGTACCAGGAATAATGGTTACCGAATCCGCGGGCAGAGTGTGGCGAGGCATGAAAGAAATCGATCTGTCATGATTTTTTTTGATAAAAACTGTTTATTTTTATGATGAAACAAAACGATCAAATTCTTTTAATTAAAAATTAACCCCTTATCAGCGCCCAAATTATGCTTAAGTACACCCCTCTCAAGCTGAGATGCTGCCATGGCAAGTTTTACTGTTTCTGTAGAGCTTCGGAATGCTACGCAAACTACCCAGAGAAAACTGAGAATCAGTATGGCGGCAAATGGTTTCAGGCATAGCGCCAGATGTGATGCTGGCGCTACTTATCAGCTTCCTCGTGATGAGTATGTTTGTATCAGTTTTTCAACCCGGTATGAACTGCTCGCCAGGGTCTTTAATCTTGTCTCAGCGTGCTCGGCTAACCCCGCGATTCTTATTACTGAGTCTGTGGGAAGGGCGGGGATGGGATTAGATGAGGTCATTATCCCTTAACTTATCGAAGCGTTAATCTGCGCTACCCAGGGTGTCATTGTTTGTTTTAACACCCTATGCGCGCATAACAGCGGATGAAACTCATCTCAACAGCAGGTATCTGAGGTAAATACTCGCCGCATAATGGCGTAACTTTTACCTCTGGTAAGCAGGCGTATCATTTTTAATTTATTCATCTTGTTACTGCTGTGGGATCAGCAGATCATATGATTACCTGAGTTGAACGCGGCAATCCCATGTTAATCAGCACTGAGAATCTACGTAGCAATGCTGCGGATACAAAACTTGCTTGTACGCTTGCTGCTGTTGCTGGCGCTCTGAACACAGCAGCATTTGAAGTCGTGGGTTTTTTCTCTGCCAACATGACCGGTAACGTCTCTTCACTCTCTGATCATCTTGCTAAAGCTAATCTGGTGCCAGGCCTCTTTTTTCTTGAGATTGTCTGTATTTTCATCGCCGGTTCGGCGTTCTCCACCCTGCTGATAAATGCTGGCCGCAGGAAGAACATGCGGGCGGTTTACGCCTTCAATATCATCATCGAAGGAATCGGCCTGGTTTTACTGGGCGCGGTTGAAATTTGGCTGAACCCGCTTTCTCACGGCGTCATGCTGATCCTGAGTCTGAGTTTCCTGATGGGTCTTCAGAATGCCGTGGTAACCCGGATATCCAATGCACGCGTCAGAACGACGCACATATCAGGGACGTCGACGGATATCGGTATAGAGTTGGCCATGTTGTTTGATGTGGTGAGACGGAAGGAATCCCCAAAAGATGCCCCAGTTTATCTTGAAAGATTAAGGTTACATTTCTCTACGTTAATGTCATTTCTGACGGGTGGCGTGGCAGGTATATGGCTTTTTCATTTGCTTGGATATGGCTTTCTAATCTGCATAGGCATAAGTGTCATCATGCTAGCACTACATAACATGGTGCATAAACAGCAGGATTTATAAGAAATATGAGCAGTTATCACTGATGAATAAGCGATCTCACCTGGGGGCGCATCAGCGGGCTGTTAACTTCTGAGCTGACTCGCTAACAAGCGTAAGACGACATCACTACAAAAGCGAACAGTTACTCTGTCCGATGATATCACCTGTACGAAATCTGTTTGCCAGACATTAAGCTAACTTTTAATAAGCAGAAAAAAACCATCATCAGAGGCAATGATGGGCAGTAGCGTGGTGATGAAATACGAATTCTGAAAGCGCTCTGTTGCTTGCCATAATTTTGCACTGCGGGTTGCCGAGGCGAGCCTGAATTAATAGCTAAGCTTCTGAAATAGTGGGTTTTCAGCAGAAATAAACAAAAAAGCCTCTGGCGTTAACCAGAGGCTTTTTCTGTACATCAAAAAGGGGCGTACACTTTTTTGTACTTCTTGTGTAGGTTCGTTGTCTTTCTGTAGTCTTTTGGATTCAGTCTACAGGCAGTTTTATCCGCTCAACGGCCTACTAAATTTGGCGGTGAGAGGGGGATTCGAACCCCCGATACGTTGCCGTATACACACTTTCCAGGCGTGCTCCTTCAGCCACTCGGACACCTCACCAAATTTTTCTCGTCATCCCGCAGGGGGGGCAACGGGGCGCTACTATAGGGAGTCGCGGGAATTGGGTCAAGCACTATTTTTTCCTGCTGTTTCGTTCGGTTAACTCTCATACAGCGCCTGTTTTTGCGGTCAAAAAACGCGATGAAAGAGGCGCGAAAACCACAGTGAGACAACAGGAAAGAAGAAAGGGCGGAAACCGGTTCCGCCCGGGAGATTACGCTTTCACCCGATTCGCAAAACTCTTACGCAGCTTCTGCAATTTCGGTGGGATTACCGCCATGCAGTAGCCGTTGCGCTGGCCTGCGCCTTCCCAGTAATCCTGATGATAAGCCTCAGCGGGATACCACTCTTTCAGCGGCTCAATGGTGGTGACCACCGGCGCATCATGATCCTGCTGGGCGCGGGCGATAGCCGCTTTGGCTTCCGCTTCCTGTTCGGCATTGGCCGGGAAGATGGCGGAACGATACTGGGTACCAATGTCGTTGCCCTGACGGTTTAGCTGGGTGGGATCGTGGGTCACAAAGCTGATATCGAGCAGATCGCCATAGCTGACCTGAGCGGGGTCAAAACCGATACGGATCGCTTCGGCATGGCCGGTGGCACCGCTGCATACCTGTTCATAGGTTGGGTTAGGGCGCGCGCCACCGGTATAGCCGCTCTCCACGCTTTCCACGCCGATAACATCTTTAAATACCGCTTCGGTACACCAGAAACAGCCGCCAGCGATTACTGCATATTCAATAGCCATTTACTTACTCCTGCTTGGTCTGTCTGTAATCAGTGGAGATCGATACGCTGCTTTTCAAGCCATCGAACTCATATTTCGCGAGCAGCCTGGCGCTAAGTGTAGACAATAACGCCTCGTCAGGCCGCTAACACCGGGGGCGCGAGCACGCGTTGACAAAAATAGTTGGCGTCTCGCTTGATCAACAGGGCCTTTCGCGATTACTGTATTTATATACAGTTACATCTGAGACCGACACATTATGGATATCTATCGGCCGTCCGGGCTGGATGCGCTCATTCATCTGCCGCTGTTTATGGATCGCGTGCCCTGCGGCTTTCCCAGCCCGGCGCAGGATTATATTGAAGAGCGCCTCGATCTGAACAAGCTCATTATCAAACATCCGGGTGCGACCTACTTCGTTAAGGTCAGTGGCGATTCGATGATCGACGCGGGCATTAACGAAGGCGATCTGCTGGTGGTTGATCGTTCGATGACTGCTGAACATGGCGCAATCATCGTGGCGGCGCTGGACGGCGAATTCACGGTGAAGGAGCTGCGGCTGCGGCCACAGGTGCAACTGGTGCCGCACAACCGCCACCATGCACCGGTGACGCTGCATGGCGAAGCGGAGCTGGAGATATTTGGCGTGGTGACTTTTGTCATCAAGGCGACCTGAAGCGCGAATCTTAAGCTTCTTAAGGTTTTCCTAAACTTGCTCTGACAATCTGATTATCCCTGTGATCGATCGGATTGTTGTTATGCGCCTGACGCTGTTAAAAAGGCCGACGCTCAACCGCGTGGCTTTTATTTTGCTGTTCTCTGCTTATATTGCGCTGTTTTTAAATGTCGCCTGGTATCGTCAGGTGCTTGCCGTCATGCCGTTGCATACGGCGCATAATGTGCTGGTGTTTCTGTCGATGCCGCTGGTCGTAATCAGCGTGATTAACATCGTTCTGGTGCTCGCTTCGTTAGTGTGGCTCGATAAACTGCTGATTGCACTGTTTATTATGCTTTCAGCGAGCGCACAATACTTCATTCACAATTATGGCATCGTGGTCGATCGCTCAATGATTGTGAATATGCTGGATACCACCGCATCAGAAAGCTTTGCGCTGCTGACGCCGCAGCTGCTGTTTAGCCTGTTGGTATCGGGTGTGGCGATGGTGGCGGTGGCTTTCTGGATCCGCATCAAAAAAGCGCCGTCGTGGTGGAAAGCACTGGCCTGGCGTGCTGGCAGCCTGCTGCTTTCGGTGGCGCTGATCCTGC
>Ga0157371_10005328_pt1 | contig 10882 bp, 9 predicted proteins | sample C45metaG_FD_113462 | JGI IMG/M metagenome (GOLD analysis project Ga0157371, IMG submission 113462) | Corn rhizosphere microbial communities from Kellogg Biological Station, Michigan, USA - C4-5 metaG | ecosystem: Host-associated > Plants > Roots > Rhizosphere > Soil | place: USA: Michigan... | reverse complement strand
ATCGTTCTTTCCAGTTCATTTTTTAAGGCAGCGATATTTTGTTCCAGGTGGGTATTATCCGGATTCATTAAAGCATCATCGTAGCCTTTCTTTTCATAATTCTTTTCCAGAAATTGAAACAGCAAGTTAATACCATGTTCTGATGAAGAACCGTTCTTTTCCGCTGATTCGGAATTATTCTTGTCAACAAAGACACCTTGCGGAGTTTCAGAAAGCTTTTGAGCCGAATCTGCACCATTCTGGTAATCCGCACTTCCATTTTTCCGGTTGAAAAAATTAAATAATCCCATGTATTGTCAATTTAATTGTTACGGTTGGCACTTAAGAAAAGATCCGAATAATATATCGCAATAAATACAGATTTAAAAATACAGATTAAATATCACGCAATGTGCAAGGTAGAAAAGATATTCTCTATCTTTTAACATCCGGGTTTTATAAATGCAATCAGGGATTACCAGGAGGCGTACTTTTTACCTTATCGTGCCTTGTCTTTCTCCATTCGCTCTATTTCAAACTTGCGGATTCTATTTAAAAAAGTAGATGCATTTCCACATTTTCATATATAGAAATGACCGTAATGTTCAAGAAAAAGAACGACAAATTGTTGTAATCTGGCACGATACTCCCATATAAATGGTGGCATTAAAAATCGATTAAACCATGTCTCAATTTTAGAAATATTTCTAAACCCTATAAAAGGAGGTGATTATGAAAAGTACAACAAGATGGCAGGACTGGATGATTCTGATTGCTGGAATTTGGTTATTTATTTCGCCGTGGCTGTTTGGCTTTAGCCGTTCCAATTATTCCTGGGACGCGTTATTGATGGGAATTCTTCTTATCATTTTTTCCATTGCGGGCATTGGTAATAAAAGAATCTGGGAAGAATGGGTGTCACTTATTATCGGTGCCTGGATTTTTATTTCTCCCTGGGTATTGGGATTTGCCGGCGCACCTGATCAGTGGAATTTCTTCATCGTAGGTGGCGCAGTATTTATTCTCGCTATTTGGGATTTGAGTCTTTACAGTAATGCAAACATTCATCAAACTGTTCATCCTAGCTGATCACTATTGAAAGAAATAAATTGTAAATGAAAGCAGGCCTGAAAATGGCCTGCTTATTTTAGTGTGTCAGTACGACAAAAAAGCAATCCGCTATAACTTTCGTGCCCGGGCATTAATTCCGATGATGGCCATCTGTTTTATTCGTCCCCTGTCAAAGGCAGTCCAGTAACCCACTGGTACAGATCACGGAATTTGTACCCAAAAATGTTATTCAATCAATCATGCCAAAACCATTAATCAAAAACTTTCAAAAACCTTTATAAGATCGGCACGAAATGTATAAGATTTACAGGGAAGCACATAAAATGTTCACAAAAGTGCATAAGATTTATGCGAAACCCTGCTTGAAGTGAGTTTATTGAGCAAACTGTGTTTACGTTTAAATGCCGAGATGTCAGCGCACCCAAAAGAGGCTGATGTTGTCGGTAATGGTAAAGCAAGTAAAGCCGTAAAAACAGCGTTTGGCAAAGTGGATATTCTTCTCCCCCGGACCGCTTGAACAGTTCACAATTATTTTGATGGGGAACTTTTTAAATAATCTCCAAAAGTCGCGGGGAATCGTAGTTGATCACAGTCCACACGACGATTTAAATTTGCTTTTGAATTCGCCTGGTTTGATCTTTACTATTTCATACTTTCTTTTAATTGATGATAATTAATCTGGTTAAAAATATTCATCGTCTTTTTTTCCAGGTAATTAAAATCCGTTTTTTCGTAAGTAGAAAGATTGGGGATATCATAATAAACAAAGATCAATTGTGCTCCTGGTGCAGCCGGCGAACGATCATAATAGTTGGGATTGATCTTATACAAACCAACACCTTCCATTCTTCCAAAGGGCACGAGCCTTTTGGAATCGTCAAAATCCGGTGTTGATTTATTTTCATCCAATCTTGCAGGTGAAGCAGCTTCCTCCACTGACATCATTCCGATCATGCTTTCATACTCTTTTATTTTTTGCTGTTCATCCCTGATTTTTTCTTTAACTTCATTAATATTTTTTTGAATGCTTACCATACCATCAGAAAGCGCTTTTTTAATGTCTTCAGTCAAGTAAGGTGGTGGATTCTTCAGTGTTTCCTGGGATTGCTTTATATTTTTCTGCAGGTCAGGAATCGATTTTTCATCTTCGCGGATCTGATATTTTTTTTGTGCTATCAAAAATTGAAGAAACTCCTTGCGGCTCAGTGGAGCAAAAAGAGGCTTATCATTTCGTTTAATGATCCGGAAAGGCTTTTTGGGAGCAATGGCGGCAAATCCATACTTTTTAAAATCAAGTTCGATGTAATCGGCAGTGGAATCGGTGATCGGCAGGTGTTCAAAAAAGAGCGGAAAATTGGCTTTCGAACAACCTTCCCAGAAGTTTCCTACCTGCCTGAAAAAATGATTTTCAGCATTGGTTTCCATTCCTATTGAAGTGCCATCCATTGATACTTTTATCACGCCGGTTTGATCATTTTTATCTAAATAATGAAACTCAAAATGAAAACTGCATTCAGGAAACAAAATGTTTTTGGCAAACGGATCTTCCGAGATCCCAAAGCTGGTTACTGCCTTAAAACCTTTTGGAGGATTGAGCAAAGGATCCGAATAAAAGATCTTTAATTGTGAAGCAATACATTTTTTTAAGGAAGCCGCTTTTGTTCTGTCAATGTTTTTTATTCGGTCAATTGTTTTAAAATAGTTCTCTGTTTGATTACCGCTTACGTTACCTACCGCATCTTCTGCATGAATCGTGTTTTGCTGTCCCAATACAGCAATTGTTCCTGATAAAAATATACAGACGTTGATTATTTTTTTGACGTAAGATTTCATGAAAAATTATTTTTAGTAAATTATTTTTTTACAAACTCCACCCTCCTGTTGTTAGCTTTTCCTTCGGCAGAATCATTTTTATCAATTGGTTTTGTTTCGCCAAAACCTTTCGTTGTCAAACGGCTTTCATCAATTCCCATTTGTACTAACTGATCTTTTACTGCATTGGCGCGGCTTTGGGATAATTTCATGTTGGCATCATCATTTCCGTCACTATCGGTGTGACCATCAATTTCAAATTTTAAATCTGAATGCTCTTTCATCAGTTTGCTAATTTCATTTAAAGCACCCATAGATTCCGGTCTGATAGTAGATTTATTGACCTCAAATAAAATTCCGTGACTGATAAATTTTCCATCAGTTACGATCTTGTTGTATTTATCATCGCCACCTGCAGCAAGCCGGAAGTTTTTAATTTTAATTCCATACCTGTCTGCTTTAATATCCACTTTTGTCGCGCCAACAGGCAAGGTGTTTGTAGCAAAAACGCGATATTGATCAATGTATGCTTTACCGATATTTTTGCGAACATAGATGGCAATGTGATGCCATGAATTGCCGGCTCCCAACGCATCTACCACTTCTTTAGCAAAATTTTGACGGCTGGCATTGTTGTCCCCAAATGTTGATGCCGAGTTTCCAAAGATTGTAAATTTATAAAAAGGATAACCATGGTAATTTTGATCACCCGGTTTACGGAAATCTACATCAAACTCACTAACATATTTGAAATAGCTCGCTTCATTTTCCCACATCATATCAAACTCAAGCGTGTATTGATCCGGAAGATATTTTTCAGAATTCATCAAAGGTGCCACTGTTGCACCCCCATCTGCCTGGAGGTGTAAGATTTTTTCACCTTCAAAACTTTGTATCTCCGCGTTTCCAGATTTTACAATAAAACGTGCAGGCAATTCTGCATCGGCTTCATTGCTGAGATCCGGTTGAAAAATAATTTTATCACCGGCAACAAAATCATAATTCCTGTAACTTTTCATGCCCGCTGGTTTTGCTATCCCGGTTTCTTCTTTTGGAGAATCAATGCCACCGGCAGCACCGACGTTTGCTTCTTTATTTTTTCCGGTTGCGGCATCAACTGTGTTGTCAATTGCTTTATCTGTAGCATTTCCGGCTTTGTTGATTATTTTATTTTCTGCACGGCTTTTAACTTCGTTCTTTAATCTTTTCAACAATTGTCCTTCCGACGTTTGAAAGCAAAACATAAAGATCAGGGTTGGAATAAATGCATAAAAAAATGAGGGTGACGTTTTCATAAAAAAGTGTTTAATGATGATAAAAAAGTCTTCTAAAACTTATGCAAAAGTCGGCGAGATCGATGTTAGAGGCAATCCCGATAAAACAGGTTTTTTATTTCTCCCTGAAAAAGGGGATTTATTTTAAATCGTTGGAGAGATGATATTTTTTAGAGAAATTCGTTACGCTTCTTTAAACCCCTTTAAAAAAATAAAAAAATCAAATGGTTTCACGATTACCAAAAATGCTGATCGTTTTCTTTATTCTTTCGTGTATGCATTACAGTTGTATGGGACAAAATACATACAGCGACAGCCTGAAACGTGAACTTAAAAAAAATATTCCCGACAGCAACCGCATCAAAATCCTCCTGATCCTTGGTGATCGTGAATCGTACCGTGATAAACAGCAGGCACTGCGGTATTTGAAGCAAGCATATTCTCTCTCAAACCTTGTAAAAAATAATGCGAAAATGGCAGAGGCACTGGCTTACCTGGGAAGCGTATTTTATTATTCAGATCAATATGACAGCGCCTTGCGTTATTTTAATCAAAGTATTGCCTTCTTTAAAAAGGAAGAGACTCTTGATGCGAAACTCTCAATCTCTACGGTGAAGTCAGAAATTGCGGATGTAATGGTTTTAAAAGACCAGTATGAACCGGCCATTAAAATTTATCTGGAGTCCAGCGATCTTTTATTGAAATATGATTCTGCCAATTACAATGCGATTGGAAACACTTACCTGGCTACTGCCAAAGTTTACAAGGATATGGAACAATATCCGCAGGCATTGGCATATACCGAAAAGGCAATCAGCCAATTGAAGAAAGATACGAAAAAACCGGCTGCACTTGCGTTTGCAGAATTATTTAAAGCCACAAACCTGGTCTCGCTTTCTAAAACCGATGAGGCAGAATCCGCATTGAAAGAAGCTTCTGTGCTGGCAGAAAAAGTAAATTCTCATTCACTGTTCTCACAACTGTATGGAAACTGGGCAGCATATTACAGCAGGAAAAAAGATTTTAGAAATGCCATCTTGTTTTATCAAAAAGCGCTTTCGAGTGCCCAAAAAGATAATAATTCCTACAGCCAGGCAAGCGCATTGATTCAACTTGGATTGATTTACGCCAACGGGCAGATAAGAGATTATTCCTCGTCACAAAAATTTCTGCTACAGGCGCTGCAAATACTTTCAGCGATTGGAGACGAACACCGGAAGGCAAAGGTGCTGCATGGACTTGCAAACGCAGAAGCTGCATTGCATCATCACCGGGACGCAGTAAAATATTATCAGCAATATATTCACCTAAGCGACAGCCTTAATGAATTTGATGTAAAAAAGAAGATCAACGAAATTGAAAACAAATACCAGGCGCAAAAAAAGCAGGAACATATTGTTGCCTTACAGAAAAACAATGATCTGCAAAAAGCGCAACTGAAGCAAAAAAATACGGTGAACATAGCACTGGTAGCAGGCTGTGTGCTTTTACTTTTGATCGCTTTGTTGTTTTATAAAAATTTTAAAAATAAAAATCGTCTTCTTATTCAGAAAGAAAAACTACACGAGCAACGGATTCGTGAAATGCAGAAAGAACGAAAATTGGAGGCGGCTGAGAATGTGATGAAAGGCCAGGAAGAAGAACGAAGCCGGCTTGCAAAAGATTTGCACGATGGCGTGGGAGGATTATTATCAGGAGTAAAATTATCGATGTCAAATATGAAAGGGAATGTTTTTTTATCAGAAGAGAATGTACAGGCATTTAACAATGTCATTGTACAACTGGATCAGTCAATTACTGAATTACGACGGGTTTCGCATAATATGATGCCGGAGGCGCTAATAAAATTTGGCCTCAAGGAGGCACTTGAAAATTATTGCGAGAACCTGAATCATGCAGGAAAAATGACTGTTCAACTGCAAACGTATGGAATGGAAAAAAGAATGAAAGAAACTTACGAGATCGTAATTTACAGGATGATCCAGGAATTGCTCAACAATATTATCAAACACGCCGATGCAAAAAATGTGTTGATTCAACTGATTCGAAAAGAGGATCGGTTTACACTCACTGTTGAAGATGACGGTAAAGGCTTTGATCAAAAAGAAATTGAAAAAAATCCTGGCGCTGGCTTGGCAAATATTAGAGCACGTACAGAATACCTGAATGGAAACATAGATATTATCTCTTCAAAAAGCGAAGGAACTTCTGTTACCATTGAAGGAAATTGCGCCTGATTTTTATTTCCAGATTTTTATTTTTATTTTTAAAAATGCCTGTACGTGTTTTTATTGTTGATGATCATCCGGTGGTAGTTGCCGGATTAAATTCTTTGCTTGGTCAATTGAAAAATATTGAAGTCGCCGGAGCTGTTTCTAACGCTTTTGAAGCGATCCCTTTCTTGAAAAAAAATAAAACAGAGGTTGTTTTACTCGACATCAATCTTCCTGATGTCAGCGGAATTGATCTTTGTAAAAAGATCCATAAAGAATTTCCGGAAATAAAAATTATTGGAATCAGCACGTTCAGTGAACGAAGTTATATTTCCAGGATGATTGAAAATGGGGCGTCCGGATATTTAATTAAAAGTGCTTCTGCTGAAGAAATCGCCGAAGCAATTGATACCGTTCTTCATGATAAAATGTATGTCAGTGTTTCTTTGGAACATGTAGTGAAGCCCCTATCAATTCTGCCATCGGACAGTTTGCCTGCACTTACAAAAAGAGAAAAAGAAATTTTACAATTGATCTCTGAAGGATTAACGAATAATCAAATTGCGGAGAAATTATTTATCAGTCCGCTCACTGTCGATTCGCACAGAAAAAATTTATTGACAAAACTCAATGCAAATAATACCGCATCACTGATAAAAATTGGTATTCAAAACGGATTCATCTAAAAGAAAAGTTTATAATTTTTTGAAAAACTTTTCAGTATTTCCGTCTTCGGTTCCTGCTTTGTAATAAGTTCGAAAAAATTCATCTGCGGAAAGAGTACCGCTTCCTTTTATTGCAAAAAAGATCAATAAAATTAAAGTGATAATAGATAGTATCCATTCAAAAGTTGAGTTTTCAAAATTCCTGATGTTGATGAAAAACACGGCAATAAAAAGAATTGGAATTTGAATAATGGAAGAAGTTCTTGTAAAAAGCCCACAGGCAATAAACAAACCGCAAAGCAAGCTCAGGTATGCAACAATAAAAGCGATCACTTCTGAGTTTTGTGAGAAAACACCAATACCAGTTCTGCTAATTAGTGCCTTTAATAATTCCGTATCGCGGATAAAAACAATTCCTTTCCAAAAAAGAATGATTCCTAATGCAAATCGTAAAAGTGAAAACCAGGCAGGCTGTTTATCATTTGTTTTTTCTGTAACAGGACGCTCAAACATAATTTAAGTTTTTAAAAGAAATATTAACTCATTTTCCATTTTAATCCATCCGCTTCGGTTCCTTCAATCTTTTTACCGCAAACTTTATGCAAATTTGCTTTTTAAACCATTCCATCGTGAAAATCATTTGTTCAGTTGCGTTTATTTTAACCGTCTTTTCTTCCTGTATTTCTTCAAGAAAGAGTATCGAAACTTCAGAAATTCATCAATTAAAATTTCTTTGTCAATACGTGGTTCCATTTAACATGCAAATTAAAAACACTACCATTGGCGGCCTTTCCGGCATAGATTTTAACCAGGAAAAGAATGAATATTATTTGATCTCAGACGATCGTTCACAAAAAAATCCGGTAAGATTTTATGTCGCTCAAATATCTATTAATGACAATAAAATTGATACTGTAATTTTTAAAAATCCTGTTTTTTTAAAAGATCAAGCGGGTAATTTATATCCCAGATTTACCCAGGATCCTTTTCATACGCCTGATCCTGAAGCAATGAGATATAATGCAAAAAATAATACATTCATTTGGAGCAGTGAAGGTGAAAGGATCGTCAATTCCGAAAAGAATATTTTGGAAGATCCCACTATTACAGAAGTAAGTTCAGAAGGGAATTTCATAGATACTTTTCAGCTTCCAATGCAATTGCAAATGAAGGCAACGGAATTTGGGCCAAGACAAAATGGAGTTTTTGAAGGACTTACTTTTTCTGAAGATCATCAATCGCTTTTTGTAAGTGTTGAAGAACCCTTATACCAGGATGGCCAAAGAGCCGGAACACTGGATTCGAGCGGCGTTACACGCATTATCAAATTTGATCTGAAAACCAAAAAACCTGTAGCACAATATGCTTATAGGATTGATCCGGTTGCTCATGCGCCGATAACTCCTTCGGCTTTTAAAGTAAATGGCGTTTCAGATATTTTAAACATTGGAAGAAATAAATTTTTAATTATTGAAAGATCTTTTTCTACCGGCCGTTTATCATGTACGATAAAAGTTTTCCTTGCAGATATCTCTTCTGCTGAAAATATCAACTACGTAGCTTCTTTAAAAAATAAAACCGGAATAAAAATGGCCACCAAAAAATTATTATTAAATATGGATTCGCTTGCAATTTATGTTGACAATATTGAAGGTGTCACTTTTGGGCCAAAACTTTCCAATGGAAAAAACTCGTTAATCTTTGTTGCAGATAATAATTTTAATCCTCTGGAGAAAACACAATTCCTTCTTTTTGAGATCAATTAATTGAAACAAAAATCTCCATTTCTACAAATTATTTTTCCTTTATTTCCCCTGCTGAGACTGTGGCGGTGTTGCAGGCATTGGTGAGGGGTTATTATTAACCGGTTTTTTCGGTACTTTATTTTCCGGATGAGGATCACCATGATGACAAGTATAACAAGTTACATATTTAAGCATATAACTTACAGATGAAGTATCTGTTGGCATTTCCATTTTTCCGCTGTCCATGCTCTCTTCAATTTGTTGGAAATGATTTTTATTAATATCAATAGTCATCAGCATCATTTTGCGGGCAATTTGCTTTTCAGGTTTATCATCACTTGCAAAATCCATCTTTCGTTCTGCTTCATTCCTTACATGGCAATAATTACATTTTACTCCCAAAGAGGCAGTAAAATGATGCATTACACTATCAAGGCCGTCTTTAGAAATATCTTTGGGCAGGATTTGAAGATTTGTAAAACGTGGCTGATACGAAGTTGTAAAGGCCTGAAAAACAAATACACTAAATAAGCATGCGATAATTACTATGATACTTTTTTTCATAAATTAAAATATTTGTATCGTCGAAATTATAAAAAAATAAATTATAAAAATTTTTTTTATTCGGGAACTGTTTTTAACATTTTTATTTTAATGTGAATAAGTAAATTAGTAAACAAAGCGTTCGATTTTTATATTTGGTTATAAATAACCCACTTTGTTAACCTATTAAAACAACCGTATTGACAGAAACTATAATAAACCTTGAAACCGTTAACCCCATTGAGTTTTTTGGCGTTAATAATGGAAAATTAGATATTCTTAAAAAGAAATTTCCTCGATTAAAAATTCTCAGCCGCGGTACACAAATAAAATTAAGTGGTGCGCCGGAACAAATCGAAAATGCAAGAGATAAGATCAATCTTGCCGTTCAATATCTTGAACGAAATGGTAACATGAGCGAAAATTACCTTGAACAAATTTTAGGTGGCGATGATGAAAAAGTAATTGATCATTTTATAGAAAAAAACCAAACCGATGTTTTGGTTTTTGGGCCGAACGGGAAAAGCGTCCGGGCCAGGACTGCCAATCAAAAGAAGATGGTTCAGGCGATTGATAAAAATGATATCGTCTTTGCCATCGGACCAGCAGGCACAGGTAAAACCTATACTGCTGTTGCACTTGCGGTGAGAGCTTTAAAAAACAAACAGGTAAAAAAAATAATTCTCACAAGACCTGCAGTTGAAGCCGGTGAAAATTTGGGGTTCTTGCCGGGAGATCTGAAAGAAAAGATTGATCCATATTTAAGGCCACTTTATGATGCTTTGGATGATATGATTCCTGCGGACAAACTTGGTTATTATATGACCACAAGGGCAATTGAAATTGCACCTTTGGCTTACATGCGTGGCCGAACACTTGACAATGCATTTATCATTTTGGATGAAGCGCAAAACGCGACAGATCTTCAATTGAAAATGTTTTTAACGAGAATAGGCGCAAGTGCAAAAGCGATCATCACCGGCGATATTACCCAAATAGATTTGCCTCCGAAAGTGAAAAGCGGACTGGAAAAATCGGTAAGAATTTTAGCAAATATTGATGGAATTGGCCATGTGGTTCTTGATGAAGAAGATGTGGTAAGACATAAGCTGGTAAAGGCAATTATTAAAGCATACGACAGAGAAAAATTAAAGGAACTTGAAGATTTAAAATAGCCGTTTTTAAAAGCTACAAAGGAGTGTAAAAAACTGTATCAATAATATTTGTGTGAAGATCGGGTAATGATGAACCGTTGTTTTCATTTTGCTTTATCTTAAATTTTTAGTTTTAACCCGGGCCCTCAAAAATGATACTGAACTGAGAGACCGGGATGCTCAGTGTTTTAGCAGGGTCAAATCAGAAGTAAATGCACTTTCTGTTTTTGTTACTTTTCTGATTTGGCATGATAGCCTTGAAAGTATAATTGGTATAAACAAGTTTTCTTATTTTGAGCCGTGTATTTAAAATTGGTGCTTAATTTAATCCAGTTTCTTTTTCAGGAATCTATGACTACAGGATATTTTTTACCCCGCTTTACTGAAAGGTTTTCCAACTCCTGTTCTCCCATCTCTTTGCTCACT